>Ga0181470_100037_pt1 | contig 26329 bp, 24 predicted proteins | sample InSIn5SAF170_FD_119082 | JGI IMG/M metagenome (GOLD analysis project Ga0181470, IMG submission 119082) | Clean room microbial communities from NASA Spacecraft Assembly Facility at Jet Propulsion Laboratory, Pasadena, California, USA -... ...
GTATTTGGCACGATGATGATGCAGTATGACAGTGGCGAATCGGGTGCTAGAGAAGAAGAGTGCACCTGGTGCCTAGACTACAGCACTTTGGATAATAGTGCTAGAGCAAGCGAGAGGCTGATGCGCGTAAGAGTCTCATGGGCATCGCACAAGGCATCCCAAGTACCTTTATGACCAAGTTGATCGCATCCACGAAGCCAGATTTCATCTGGTTCGATGTGGAGCATGGCATGTACAACCGGTTGACATTACACGAGTAAGTTGTCTTGTTAAGATGTTCAACCATGAGATTGTTTTAGGGCTGGGGTATACATGAGAGCATACCGCTGACCGATGCGACACAGTTGCATCCACGCCGCACAGCATCACTCAGAGGGAAAATCAATGGTCATCTGCCGTGTACCAAAACATGACGAAATCAGCCTCACAACAGCACTTGATGCAGGTTGTGCCGGAATCGTCATCCCGCATGTTGAGACCGCCCAAGAAGTCAAGGACTTCATGAAAGAGATGTACTTTGGCGGTACGTCACCCTTTCTTCTCTTCATCTTCCCCATGATACTAAAACGTTTTTCTAGGCGGCAAAGGCCACCGTTCATTCAGTCCCTGGACCTTCACTCCTGGAATGACCCAGTCTCTCTACCCCAACGATGCCTACCAGGTGCAGACAGCGAACAATCACGTCTGTATCATCCCGCAGATCGAATCGGTCAAGGGTGTTGAGAACTGCGAGGAGATTGCTGCAGTAGAAGGCATCTCTGGTCTCATGTTCGGCCCTGGAGATTACATGATTGAGGCTGGTATGGATATCGATGGATTCTTGAAGGGAAACCCTGATCCCAAGTTCTTCGAGGCGATGGGCAAGTTCAATGCTGCGGCCGCCAAGCATGATTTACCTATCTTTGGGTAAGTTTATGGTCCTTTCCGATCTTGAAAAAGGTAGCTAATGATGATCAGTGGTGTGATGGGGGTAGACCAGATACCAATGGCCATTCAGTCAGGTATGCGAGCAATTGCTGTGCAGTTCGATGTCTGGGGCACTACACGACTCTTTGCAAATTCTTTGCAAGAGGGCTGGAAACATGCAAAGAGCTTCGAGGGAAACCCGAAACCGAGTATGGCGGACGGACAGGCGAAGACGCCTTGATAAGTTTGGTCAATGAATGGAGGAGCTCGATTTTCTTGTGTTGTGAGGTAACAGATGAATGTAGCTAGGGAGGTTGTACTCCTAACCCCACAATGAGTAATGATAGACTGAACATCTGATGCAGTTCGCAGTCAGCTGTGTTACCTTCGCGAGTTGTTGCTGTGCCGCTGTCGCCACTGTTGATGGATTTCGGAAGACGCGAGAGGAGGAACCGATATAGCGTAGGGATAAATCCGACTTTACCGTAGTGCAAGGCAGAAATCCTGGAAGTGATCATTGTTGCACACCCCAAAAAGGACATTGATTTTCCTGCCACATTAGGCGTCCGGTTGAAGGCCACCTTAACGAGGCTGTGTGCGTACTTGGCACTCTGAGAGTTTGCCAATCAGCTCTACTGGTGCGCGGAGCGTTTCCTGGACTCTATGAGCTATACTCGAAAGAGCTAGCTGGGTGCTACTCACCATGAGAAGGATGGACATAGCCTTGTGATGCCATCGCCTGGCGGTGATATAAGTAGAACAATTCGATCGTCTTGCGAATATTGGTAGTGCCTACCGACATTCCCTTTGATACAGTATCAATTTGCATGCGTTGGTGCAAATTTGCATATCAAGATATCACTTCCTCATCATGTCCTTCCCAACTTCAATAAATCTTGACAACTGCGAACAAGACTCATCCAACAAATACATTTGCAGCACGTCTGCTCCGAACAGTAACTACGGTTAGTACATCTCGAGGTCTTGTCTCACGTTCGAATACCTAATTCTGGATACTAGAAAATGCAAAGAACGATGCGCAAAGCGCCTTCGGTAAGTTCATCTTTACAGCATTGAAACGGTCCAGTCCGACTGACTACTGATAAAGACAATGCCGTGAAAGCGCAGCAGAGAACAATTGGCATAGGCGTGGGGGTTGGAGTAGGACTGTTTCTCCTTTTCGCTGGCCTGGCTATCTGGGCGTTCCGACGGCATAGCAAGAAGCGAACGCGACAAATAAACGAACAGGCACAGACACAGGCGAGTGTGCTACAGCCGAAGATGTCACAGACGAACCCGCCGCAACCGTGGATAGGTCAGCGAGATGAAGTGGACGGGCTAGCATATAGGACTGAGGTTGAGGCTCAAGACAAACCGCACCAGTACCAGCCATACCAGGCCCAGGAGATGAATGCGAACCCATACGGTAGTCAGTTCCAAGGTGGTCCGATATTAGAAGCGCAAGGAACACATGATGCTCAGGAGATGCCGTTGAGCTATAAGCACCATCCGCCGCAGGAAATGCCAGGAGGCACACAGGACAGGGGTGTTGAGAGGCGATGAGTTAGTTCGTGTTGCAATGCCAGGATTTCATCTCACATCAGCGTTCTGATGTAAGGGTGCGACATTTTGACTGATAACAACATGCTTCGGATAGAGCGGACAGTTCCAAACTATGTGGTTAGTAGTAGAGGTTTTGGATGGTTCCAGCCGGTCGCCTCCACGTCGCGTCAAATGTGGCCCGTGCGTTACCAGCCATCACCCAACCACCACATTTCCAGCCTCCGAGAAATTACGCAACACAACGGCAGCTACTATGGATCTAATAAACGGATACCTACATCGCAGTTCCCACTCTGTTCTCTGCCAGCGCATACCAACACCGAACCCGTGCTCAACACGTGTACACGACTATCAACGGCGCCGGACAGTCAATAAGCCTCTTTGATACTTTCAAGACCATGCTTCTCAACCCCCGAACTCTGGCTCTGGCCGCGCTTTTCTCCACACTGGTCACTGGTCGGCCTTTTGACTCACCAAAACCACTCGACATTGGTCGACGCGACAAGAGCTATTCGGTTGTCAATGTTGGTGGAGATTCATCAACTCCAGTGCCTGCGACAGCCACTTCGGTGATTGAGACGACAAAGACTGTCGAAGTCGTCGGTCCGGGAGCAACAGTCACTCAGGAAGTTACTGCAACTGTCATCAAGCCTCAGCCGGCGCCAGCACCGACAACCAGCTGCAGCTCGAGCAGCGCATCGAAGTCTTCGTCTTCGTCAACACCCGCTCCGACAACGACGTCGACTCCGGGAGGATCTTCATCAATTCCCAATCCGTCGGTACCTTCATCAACATCCATCGCAACATCAACCATCTCAAGCTCGTTCTCTAGTAGCATCTCGACACCAATCGAGACGCCGAAGCCAATATTCGTTACCGTCACAATATCGAAGGACGATGGTCCTACCGAGTACTATGACGATGGCATGTGGCACACCTACTACCGCATCAAAACGTTCGAGGCTGCCGCAGTGGTCACGGCGGCCCCGTAGCCGGCTTCACGAGCTTGTTCTCTCACACCCCACGGGAAGGCATTATCCCGAGGTGCGTTGAATGGAGCCTTCATTCTCTTCTCTCGCTTGGGCGGTGGACTGGTCCGATCCGCCTGTTCTTTTCTTCTACTGTGTTTTACGATATATACGAGTAATGGTTGGAAGCCATCATATGATGGCGAGGATTTGAAGCATGATGACTAGACGCGTCTGTGAGACGAGCACACATGTACAATTAGATTAGATAATAGATTCATGAACAAGCGCAAGTTTTGAAATGGAAGAGTGATGGCTAGACTAGTGATGACGCAGCTCGAAGGGGAAGCTCCCATCCCTGCTGGCTTGGCGAACGGTTACGCCCAAGGCGGCGGTGCCTATCCACCACGACCAGCTCTCCACAACCCCGGACGATCCGCTTCTCTCGCACACAATGGCGTCGCCGCCCCCCGTAGAAGACCAAGCTCGTCTGCTCGAAGATGCCCTCGCCGTGGTGCGCCAGCAGACGATGCTCATGCGGCGGTGTCTCGAGACGCCGGGCAAGTTGATGGATGCGCTCAAGTGCAGGTACGCGTGTGACGTGATATGAGGGCTGTTCTGGCTATGCGCTGTAGTGCTAATGACTCCAATGCACAGCTCGACACTTGTTTCCGAACTTCGGACCAGCAGCCTCGGCCCGAAGCAGTACTACGAGCTCTACATGGCCGTCTTCGATGCCCTGCGCCATCTCGCTGTCTACCTCCGCGAGAACCACCCCGTAAATCACCTCGCCGATCTCTACGAACTCGTCCAGTATGCCGGAAATATCATCCCCCGCCTGTACCTCATGGTCACTGTCGGGACCGTCTACATGGCTATTGAGGATGCGCCTGTTAAGGAGATTATGAAGGACATGATGGAGATGAGTCGCGGAGTCCAACACCCTATCCGTGGTCTATTTTTGCGGTACTACCTTGCGGGTCAAGCACGCGACTGCCTTCCATCTGGCGACAGCGAGGGGCCCGAGGGCAATCTCCAGGACTCCATCAGCTTCATCTTGACAAACTTCGTCGAGATGAACAAGCTGTGGGTGCGACTACAACATCAGGGACATTCGAGAGAGCGCGAACAGCGTACCAAAGAGCGCCAGGAACTGCAACTTCTCGTGGGAAGTAACCTGGTCAGACTCAGCCAATTGGTTGACTTGGAGAACTACAAGAAGATCTTGAACCCGTTGCTAGAGCAGATTGTACAATGTCGGGATGTTCTAGCGCAAGAATACCTACTGGAGGGTATGTCTCAAACTGTGGACACGCGGAGACCGCTAACATGCAGCAGTTGTCACACAGGTTTTCCCTGACGAATTCCACCTACACACGCTCGATCAGTTCCTCTCTGCCGTTGCGCGTTTGAACCCACATGTAAACGTTAAAGCCATTGTCGTGGGCCTCATGGACCGATTGTCGTCGTATGCGCAAAGAGAAGCCGAGTCAGAAAGCCCAGAACAGCGCAAGAAGACGGAAGAAGAGTCTATAGCACAGCTCATGGAACAAATGCGGATAGCAAAGGAGAAGAAGGCGGCCGAACCAGAGCCAGCGCCAGCGCAGCAGAATGGAGACGCACCAGAGACTTCGGAGACGGAACCAAGCACAGAAGAGGCTTCCGAAGAACCCCCCAAACCAACGGATACCTCTGCTGAGACTGAAGAAAACCAAGCGACCGAGACAGATGGTGATATCGAGAAGAGGCGCGGTATACCCAACAACGTCAAGCTGTTCGAGATCTTTCACGAACAGGTACAGACGCTGGTTAAGATGCAGCGGTTGCCAATACAGGACACAATCGGATTACTGGTGTCGCTGGCAAACCTCGCCTTGTATGTTCTACAAATATTTACGATGACAACGACGACTGTGCTAATTCTACTAGAAACATATATCCCGAAAGACTCGATTACATTGACCAAGTCCTTACCTTTGCAAACCAAAAGGTCGCCGAATACCAAAACAGCGCCGACCTACACTCACAAGCCACCCAAAGCCAGATCCTCAGCCTCCTCCTTTCGCCGATCAAGACCTACATCTCTCTCTTCACCGCGCTCGCGTTACCGAACTTCATCCCTCTTCTACATTCACAACCGTACCCGACTCGGAGAGCAGTTGCTGGCGAAGTCGCAAGGAGTCTGATGCGGAATCAGACCTTCATTGCATCTGTAGAGAATCTCGAAAGTGTGCTGGAGATTCTCAAGGTCCTCATTCGCGAAGGCATCCAACAAGCCCAAGGATACCCAGGTGGACCAATCCAAAGACGAGCACAGGAGACAGAAGAGACAATAGAAGAGCAAGGATGGCTAGCGCGGATAGTACATCTCATCCGTGGCAAGGACAACGATACCCAATTCAAGGTGAGTAAAATTAATGTTCAACCAGGATGCACACTAACAGCTCTCTCAGCTCCTCCAAGCTGCGCGCAAGTCTTTTGCCGAAGGCAACGAGCGTGTCAAATACACATCCCCGGCCATTATCACAGCATCACTCAAGCTCGCACGTCAATACAAGAAGCGCGAACATTTCGAAGACAACTGGCAATCGCAGTCATCAGCTCTTTACAAGTTCATGCACAATACCCTATCGACACTGTACACCCGCGTTACAGGTTCCGCAGATCTCTCGCTCCGCCTCTTCATCGCCTGCGGTCAAGTAGCAGACCAGAACGGTTTTGAAGAGGTCGCGTACGAGTTCTTCGCGCAAGCATTTACAATATATGAGGAAGCGATTAGTGATTCAAGAGCGCAGTTCCAGGCTGTGTGCGTCATTGCGAGTGGCCTACACACAACGAGGAACTTTGGCAAGGAGAACTACGACACCTTGATTACAAAGTGCGCGTTGCATGGAAGCAAGCTACTCAAGAAGCCAGATCAATGTCGTGCGGTATACCTTGCAAGTCACCTGTGGTGGGCGACTGAGATCAGGGCGTTGGGCGAAGAGGATCCAAAGAACGTGAGCGAAATCAATTCTACTCTTGACAAGATTGATGCTGACAAGTATAGCTCTATCGCGATGGCAAGCGTGTGCTTGAGTGCTTACAGCGTGCTCTCCGCGTGGCCGATGCATGCATGGACGCTGCGGTCTCTGTTGAGCTGTTTGTTGAGATACTCAACAGATATGTCTACTACTTCGACCAAGAGAACGACGCTGTAAGTTGCACTCTTCTCCTTTCATATGAATGTCACTAACAACGAGCAGGTCACAACGAAGTACCTCAACGGCCTCATCGAGCTCATCCACTCAAACTTACAATCCAACGAGAATGCTTCCTCGCTTGAGAACCCAAGGAAACACTTTCAGCGTACTCTGGATTACATAGCGAGTCGAGAGTACGAAGGCGTGGTCACGGCACCGAAGTAATGTTTGTAGGAAAAGGAGACGCGGTGCCTATTTTGAGTTGGAACTCCTTGTACGACTACATGTACATGGATATTGCACGCTCGTATACCAAGTACATAGCATGGGAAAATCGAGAATGTTAATGAAGTCGAATGTGTTGTAGTGTGAACGCGTCTGTGCTGATATCTTCATAACCGCTTGCAAGGAGAATAGTGACGATCAGCTTAATCGCAACTAGCCAAGTCTATCATCAGCACACGTCAGAAGAGGAACGAAAGTGAGAATGTGTTGGTGCTAGTGCATTTACAGGTTGTCAGACTCTGTCAAATTTCATGTCCTCTTATCTTTGCATTAACAATCCGTTTTCGATCTTCCAAAAGGAGCAAGTGTTTGATGTATGAACATGCATGCATTCTGTCCTTCCCAAAAATAAAGGTAAGGCGATGGCGCCGTTGCCTGAATCTTGACTTTACAGTGGGACATGTGAAAGAGAGGACAGCATTTTATATGACAGATATTGTATAGTTAAGAGTAAGACAAGTAAGAAACCTACTTGCGCCAGTTCATTCCCAGGAGGAGAGCGCCATAGACTTCATATGAGCTTGACGTCCCATGTCGTGTACGCTTTGAGCCTCTAACTTTCCCACGACTTCTCCGAATAACGAAGTTCTAGTTCCTCTACAGAACTAAGACATGGTCATGTCAGGCAGCTTTCCCTTGTAAAACTCGGAACGCCCCTCGTAGTCGAAATCCAATCCGACACATCCAAACTCGACCATTTTCTTATCGAAGTTCTGGTACGTGTACTCGATGAACATGTCAATACCCACATCGTAGTTAGTACAAGCTCTATCAGATTCACATTTTGGGAGGACTCACCACACCCAGCACCACCGGCGGTCCAAATCTCCGCACCATCGAAGCAACCCCTATCAACGACCCACCTGCGATCTACCCACTCCGTACCCGGAAACATCTTGCTCGCCACGTCCAACATGACCCTATTTGTAGTAGCTTTCTTCCCCTGCAACACCCCACTCCTTGCCAACCACTGCAGATTTGAAAATACGAAGTCAGTGTATGTCTCACATGCATTTCGTATAGGCACAACTTACCATGGCTCCCGTACATGTCGTTAGAATGACTTTGGTCTGCTTACTTGCCTCCTTCAAGAACGACAGGCTCTCTTCTTTGACAGTAGCTGGGTTTGGGCCACCGAGGAGCAGGATATCGAGATCGCGTGGAGCAGTCGCATAGGTGTGCGTGGGACGCACGTACATGTCTGGTGTGACATGGGCGGAATCCATGGAGGAAGAAATATAGAGAAAGTCCATGGGGATGGCATGGGGCACCATGGAAGCGAACTGCGGATTCATAGCTGCGATCAGATTGATGGTTTGGGGAGTCAAGTTGCCGAGGAGGTCAAGGCCCGCAAGGTCCTATATATGGGGTGTACAAAGTCAGTGTATATCTCTGGTACCTCTGCAACAGAGACACCCACGGTCATTTGAGTTTCTTCGTAGAGGACGCCGACGCGGATGGGAGTCTTAGTGGGGCACATCTTAGTGATATTGGGAGATTTGGATTATGGTCAAAGTTCGTGGGGTTATTGGTGGTTCGAAATATTGGTCATTGTCTTCAAGCACTTTATAAAACTTCGATTGTACGCAACGGATGTCCTGATGCATCCCGCTCCGCTTGTAGTGGCATGTAGATCCACGCATCATTTTCATCCTTCAGTGCTTTGGTGCACTTCCAGATTGTATATACTGTCACGAACGAATAGTGGCTGCAAGAATGTTGTTGCCTGAAATGTGAGGTGGAGACAAAGAACCGGAGCGGATATGAAAATAACGCCGTGCCGCTTAGGCAACAGGTAATGGGAGTTTGATTGTATAAAACTAGACGCCTAAGAGACTTAAATAGGAAATTCTCAGATCTGAGTTGTAGGTATGTACAAGAAGGAAAACGTTCGATAGGGAACGGTGTATGGACCACTGTATGCGTAGCGCACCATAGGTGCAATTTGCCAGAGGCACCAGTCAAGTGTCGATATACAATGGATAAGCATTAGAGATTAATGAAAGTCATAATTTCGTGGGCACCGCTGCATCAATACCTGAGCGGCGTTTCTGAGCTGAAACGACGGAATTCCTCCCTCGCCAATTCTCGCTCTCTTGCATCGGAGCTCGTGGAGCTATTATCAGAACTGTACTTTGAACTTGTCTGTCGTGTCATCATGTAGGGAGCGGGTGTGACAGGAGCGAAAGGGGTGACAGGAGTCTTGGGCGTCTTGTGTTCCTCCGATCCTGCGACTGAGGCAGCACGTGTTCGCTGGAGCGATGCGTCTACGATTCGAGTAGAATCGCTGCTCATGTGGTTGAGTAGTGAGATAATCTCTAGACTGGGACTTCTTGCCGGACTGGGGCGGTGAGGAGGTCTGATCGACGACTCCGTAGGCCTTTGAATTGGAATTTCGGGTATCTTTTCGACAGCAGGGGTTCTTCGGACCCCCTGAGAGTTGGCGCTATTCGCGCGACTGCGAATGACCTCTTTCTGTGGAAAGGTAACTCGCTTGCGGGCATTTCGAGACGGTGAGCGACCATCGTTTGTAGAGGATAGAGTCGGCGTATAAACCTGAACTGGAGACTTTCGATGTGATCTTGAAGGTGGTGTCGCAAGGCTAGATTTTGGTCTTTCACTATTCATCTCCAACTTTGCTAGGGCGTCGGTCACCGCATCACCTACGTCTATCTCGTTTAACTGGTGATGCTCAAGTTCGTAGGTCTCTCGTTGTGGTGTAGCTCGGCGCGAGGGTGGATTTGTATGCTCCAAAACGGAGCTTGCATTCGGCGGTGGGGTAGAAGCTGGCAATGGCCACTCGGCGGGAAGCTCAGGAACTGGAGGCACGTTGGCTTCGGCGCGCGGAGTCTTGTCATTTAGCGTCGATTTAGATGAGGTCGCGAATGAAATGGTGGTATGCCGACTTCTCGAAGAATCGCCCGAGAGGCGCTTGACTTTCCAGCTGCCTGTCTTGTCATCCACTTCTAGTGTGGAGTGAGGGTATTGCAGCGAATCAGCTAGTGTTTGTGTATCCTCGAACACTGAGGACTGATATCTGTGCAATGTCTGGGTTGAGTCGTTCGGTTGCAGCATTGAAATAGGAAGTACGGGCGCTGGGAGAGGTAGATTCTTCTCGTTCTCGTCGTGCAGGTCGATACGACTTCTAGAATAGTCGCCTGACTTTCTTGCTCCGTTTGGCACATAGAAGCGTAGGTCGACACGGACTACAGCGAACATGATGATGACGAGGATCTCAGTAACGAAGTTGAAGCAGTAGAAGCTTCCCTTGCTCAAGTACCATGGCAACTCGACAATGCCGCGCTGAACATCGACCAATGGAATTGCAGGAATCCAAGCCAATACGCATCGGAATATCTGTCCAATAGAGAGGAGGGACACCGAGATGAGTAGGATGGTGATGTTATATCTCAGTCGGCCAGCACCAAACTTGTCAATTTCTGTTCGTGGGATGAGGAGAGAGACGCCGACGAGAATAGCTGGTGCGACGCAGAATATGGTGAAATACGTCTGCGCAATGACGAACAAAACGTGGAAGGCATCGAGTTTACTTTGGTTGCGCGTAAAGAACTGCCATATCTGGCTGACAATGAGCATGAGCAGTGTAGCTACCAGCACGACAAGCCCGCCTCTGTGGAAGATGCGGTACGGTGTTGACCATCCTAGACGTGCGTGTTGGGCGCGGACAACGCGTTGGACGAAGAACCAGTTCACACCGTACAAGATGATGGTACCGATGTAGACGAAGATGTTCGCTGCGATAGCAAGACCGACATTCCTAGGATAGTTGGACCATGCTATCCGCAAGGACATTGTAATGACTCGAATCTTGCAGAGACCTGCGGCATGTTAGTCGCCGCCATACCAATCGGAGGGTGTGGTGGGAGTATACCAAGAATAGCGCCATTGAATATGAACTTATGCCCTCGACCCTTGTTGCCCTTCAGAATCTTGATGTGGATGATACCAAACATGAGGTATAGGATAAGTAAAACGACTGAGATAGGCACATCAGGCACGATCATAGGTGTTCCACCCAAGCCGGCATTCAGAGGTGCATACGGGGGGCCTCGTCCAGCTTGCCCAGATGCTCCAGCCTGGGTATGGTTAGTTATGCGTAGCAGGTGGCTGAAGTTGACATCACTCACTGGAGGACCCTGGGTTCCTTGCTGCGAAGACATCTTTGCCTGTTTGATGTTCGACGTATGAAACGTTTGCTGCAGAGGAGGTTGGAGAGGACCAAAAAGCTCCACGTTGGAGGCGGGAAAGAGGTGGTGTATATCAGGTTCTACGACCACTCGACTGCTGCGGTCTAGACGATAGTATGCATCGCTTAGGGCAGGGCACCAGTAGGTCCAGATAAGCAAACTAGATGACGAGTATGCAGTCAAGATTCCATGTCTGCTTCTAATTGGATGGGCAATGGTTCCATATGGTGTGCGCGGCCTATCCGCAGCCGTGCTTAGATGTGGGCAGCATAACGCCTTCACTAAATCGGGGTGCCGGCTTCTTCGGAGAGTGGATACTTACCGCACCCGTGGTACGCGAGCGATCTTTCCACTGATCTAACACTTTGCTATTCTCAACGCATAGTATGCTTTTTCTCGTCGGGTCTCCTGTCTATGGTGTCCAGGAGCTGCCACATCTTGCGGTATGCAAGACATGCTATTCTTGAATAAGAGTATTGCCTGAGTCTCAGTGTAGTCTGCTGTGCCTCAATAAGGCGCCTCTATGTTGACGTTATCGAATGCTGATGGTAGTACCGGGTCTCCTCAGCGATGCCGGAGATCTGCAACAGTCCCTTCCTGAGTGGAGGATCGGCGAAAACGTCAAACGAGCTCCGACCAGATGAACCCAAAACGGACCACTATCTGGGGCACGGTGGTGGATGATGCGTGTATCGGGTGTTTTGCAGAATAAAAGACCGATTGTGCTTTTATCCTGAAATAGAAGTTGCATGTGAAACTGTAGAGGTAATCGAAGAAAGATGGTGCCGCCCTTGCATGAAGGACCGGATTAGGATGTTCCCCCTGTTGTCGAGCCAGGGGGAATGGAGTTGTAGTTTGTCAGGTGGGCAATGGTTGTCCTGAGGTGTCGTGTATGGCTGATGGCAGCTACCCCAGATTTTCGGCGCGGTGAAACTTGTCGGAACCTTGGAATGAGGTCGGAACTTGACTTTACGTCATGCCCAACAATAACGTGTGCCACATGCAATCCGGTCAATGCTTCGTTCAAACCCTGTGGTAGTTTTCCGCGATTTCCTAGTCTATCATAATGCCGCCGAAGTCCAAGCAACGTGCGGTCAAGCCCGCCAACTCTAGCTCCAAGAAAGCCATCCCACAGCCCTTCACCGCAGCTCCGGCCGAACTCGACACCCTCCTCTCCACCTTTGACCGCTCGCTCGTATACATTTCACATGTCGATGTGCATCCAGCATGGTTCAAACGGCGTATATTCGCCGTCCCTGTCCTCCTGAACACGACCATCCTCGCGCTTATACTATGGCGCCTGTACGCAATCGGACCCCACTACTGGGCCATTATCCTCTCCATCCTCGGAAACCATAACGAAACCACCATATACTGGGCCACCACACCATGGGCGACTTTGATATGGAGGGTGGGAAAACGCATGCTCATGTTCATGCTGGACTTCTTGCTGTTCCGCTTCGTGGCACTCTGGCCATACACCTTCTTTGTGGAGCAGCCAGGCAACCCAGTGAGCTGGCGGTGGAACGTGGGGTTCAGAGATGACGAAGTATACGTGAGAGTGAGCAGGTCATGGGGAGCGAAAGACCTGCTTGGAGAGGCCGAGGGCGGGAGTGGCCGGGCCGGAGCAGACAGCCCCTTCTTCAAAACCAGAATTCTACCCGCGGTTGACAAGTCAAGACTAAGAGAAAAGACGGGATATCTACTCATGGATGCAGACTTTGATCTGGATTTCTTTGGCATGGTCGCTGCAACCCAACTCCTTGACCGCAAGGACATTACGCTTGATCACCTTCGCAAAAGTGTCTTCGTTTACGTCGGTGACCCTGAGACAGAGAATGGGCAATGGGCTGTCTGGGAATTCGCAAAGCTTGATGAAGGCTCGGAAACGGAAGCAAGGGACAAGGTCATACAGTTTAAAGAACGACTCACGGCTATGGGCAAGGAGAGCTTGTTCTTCCGGTGGGTCGAGCTCATCCAGTATGAAAGTAATGCGCCCGGCGGTTTTACGCAAGAGAGGCAGATTGCAGCTGCGGAGAAAGTGAAGAAGATGTTCGAGGACGAAGGTGTGGATTTTGAGGTGTTTGAAAAGGAGATTGGGGGTATGCATGACATTGCTGGTGCTTAGCCTCGACATGTCGTCGAGCTTCAACACAGAAGAACGCAGTACGATTGGGCGGCATAGACGATATCAAAAAGATACCCAAGTGTTATACATTTCAGATTTACATATCTCTCGTAAAGTCATGGGTGACGAGCGTGAACAAACGCCTGAGATGCGATTTGACTTCTCCCTTAACTTCATCCCCTACTCCTAAGCATCTTCCCCAACGAACCACCCAAGATCTTCGCCTCTTTACTTCTTGATCTCGGCGTTGGACTCGCGTGTCTAGACTCCCGAGTCTTAGTCTCTGTTGGCGAAGTCTCCCTGCGTCTCCGTGTAGCAGCACCTCTGACTTCTGCGCTGCTGGAGGAGTTGAGCGTATCGCTCCGCTTCCTTAGACGACGAGTTGGACTCGAGGAGGAGGTTTGAGGATTTGAATGTGATTGAGAGGACGTGTGGGGAGATACAGAGGTAGACGTCGCTCTACGTCTCCGCTTCTCCTCACCATGCTTGGTTTCTGGCGTCCGAGCCACTGCAGGGCTAGGTGTACGTGTCCGTTCTCGTGCTTCTTGTAGTTGTTGTGTCCTTTCCTTCTCTGCTGCCACACTTCTTCTCTCCATGTCCTCCAGTTCGTCGATAGATATCTGCACCACCTTCTTCGCCTCGATTTCTTCTGGGCGTCTTCTTACAGGCACATCGTTTCTTGACGCGGCATACGCGTCTAGCATCTTCTCCACTTCTTTGCGATTGGCATCTGTGCTTGCTAAACGGACGACCTCTAGAACAAGGAGGAAGGCGAGAATGTAGCCGACGAAGAAGCCGATTCTGGTCCAAAACTCAGGGTTTACAAGGAAAGAGAAGAGTTTGATAGTCGCGACGAACATTTTGGCCGTCGAACGTTCGATTGGCTAAAGACTGCAGTATGATATGTGTAGAAGTCCGCCAGAGAGCAAAGCTGACAGTCGTGAGCGAAGGGCGGCTGATAAGACTGTAATAGTAATCCTGTTCGACCCCAAACTACGGCGCGAATGCGGCGTATTCGTCAATAAGAAGTGAATGAAAGTGTTGTGCGGCCCGCGCTCGAAGGATAAGAATAGTGTTACACCGCGACGTCTGCAAGTTGTTAGACTTGATTCACGTTGCTTTTACCTGCTCTCGCGCAGCAGCGAGCCCCTCCGCCTTTTAACCATCATGTCAAGCCCCCACAAGCCGCCGCACACTGAGACACCGTAAACCCACAAGGTACGCGTTCCAAGTCTGGCCCTAATCCTGCGAACGACATCCCAGATCAAAAGCCTATCTATGGTTGGGTTTGTGGGAGAATTGGCGGGCGGCGCTTGAAACCAATCAGCATGTTTCAGATGGCTTGTTGCAAGGATGTCTGAGGTAGCACATGTTTGGAGTCCGCGACACCACGCCAGATGCAGAAGTAAGCTTGCCTAGAAGCGAGGGGCGCGCGCCAATAGACTGGGGTAGCGGCGCGATGGTGTGTCCACACGGGCCTGAAGTTTGGCGTCTGTCGCTCATCATTAAACTCTGGCTGAGCAATCTACACATGGCGGCTTGTATAGCTTGGAGCTGAAAGAAGGCATGGTCTGGAAAGAGCGCACAGCATCATGTGCCTCGGAGTAGCGCTGCTCACGATACCACGGAAGTGCACGCCCTTGCATTCGGGACGCTCCAGCAAATCACCAGAAGCTATACAATTATCCCACCCATCAAAGCACGGGTTCGATATAGAATCTAGAAGAGACACGAGTAGTATCTTGAGCTAAAGGCGCGTGTACCTCTTCATTGTTTCTTGCCAACATTGTTCCGTCTCACCCATGATCGATCGATCGATCGTGATTTACAAGATCACACATCTCTGGACAACGTCAGTAGGTAGACAGACAGATCCGTGCGAAACTCACCCTTCGTTGCCTGAGTCTCTCGATATCATCTTCCGCCTTTTTCAGCTTCCCGATGAGATCGTTAAGATCTCCCTCCAGCCTAGCTCTCATGGCAGCATTGTCTGCAGCAGTCCTCCGAAGTTCCTCTTCCAGCTCCGCTATACGGGTCGTGTCTCTTAATATCATGGCCTTGATATCTGTGGTGAGTTGTATCCCGACTGACGTAGTCGAAAGGTCGTAGCCGTTGCCCACAAGCTCTGTTTGGAGCTGAAGGGGGCGGGCTTGTTGCGAAAGGACCGCCCTGGACCATAGAATCCCAAAACTCTGGTGATTCAATCCTTTGCTGAATGCGTTGGTCAGCAGCGGCTTGGTCAACCACGGTACTCCACATCGTGGTAGCAACCACGATATTACGATACGCGTCCATTCCACAGATTCTCTCGTATAATCTGTTCCGCCTGCGTTCGGTTCCGTACACGCGTGTGCTATCCACCAGCTGAAGGAGAATCACGCCCTGCAACAGCTGACCGGCGCTAAACGTCCTCCCCACATAATCTCCTATAAGAGTGAGTATATCTGTGTCAGTACGGTATGTGTCGTCCCAGCCTGGTATGTCGATAAGATTAACCCATGCATTGTCGACTAAAACAGATTTTGGTGTTATGTCCTGCGTGCCTAGATGCCTGTCAGCTAGTGAGTGGCTCAACTATTGGTGGTGCATTATCTACATGCTTCAATACCATGTCCCACTCCAAGATCATTCCTGCCGGATGCGACGTTGATGAATGTCGATTTTCCAGCGCCATTCACCCCAATAACTGCAATGAGAGGATGGCTGCTCATGGTCTTAGGCCTGGACGACGCTGTTTGGTAGCTTGCGATGGAGCATTGAATGAAAGTATCGACGACCACAGAGTTATTTGCAATTTTATCAGGACACCTTCACTTGGATCTATGACCTGTGATGTGCCGACCCGGACAACCCACATCACTCTGCATGTAGCAGATGGCCCGTCACGACAATGCCGTTACCAAATCTCGGTAAGAATTCTTGGTCTGCAAACATGATTGATTCGAGGCCTGTAGAGAACTAACCCTTCTTTCTAGAGAGAAGACTGGCATCCTAGTACTGAGACCGACAGAAGCTGGAAAGTCCTCGTTCATTGCCACAGTCACAGGCTCACCCGTAGTCATTGGGCACGATGTAACGTCTGGTAAAATCTCATACCTAATCTTTAGTTACACCTTTGACCCCATCCAGAAACCAAGATTTGTCGTGCATGGAAATGGGATGTGAGTCAAAACCATTCGGTCGATTTTATTGACACACCAGGTTTTGACGATACGATCAGACTAGGATTAGAGATCCTTTCTGAAATCGTGGAGTTTCTTCGTCAGAATCAGCACCACATTGCAGGTGTAGTCTACCTTCACCCTATACAGGAACGTCTTCTGACCGGAACGTTGCGACTGAGCCTCCACCTGCTGCAATCCATATGTGGTGAGCATTTCTACTCTCACCTGGCGATTGTATCAACGATGTGGGACACGTTGCCACACGGTTCACCAACGATCGAAGCTGAACGACGACAGAAGGAATTCAGACAAGGGGACGATCCCGTCGTTTGGAAGGACATGCTGGATAAAGGCTCTGACTACGGTCGATATATTGGGGTAGACTGCTCAAGTAGAGCGATCATCACGTCGCTATTGAGTAAGCATTGTGCTCCCCCTTTGTTGTTAGAGCTGGAACTCAAAGACCGCGAACGCGCACCCGAAGATACGAGCGCGGGCTCGGTCCTCATAGCTGAGGCGAAGGCACGCGAAGAAAAGCTGCAGCAAGAGTTGAAGGAGGAACAAGAAGAGGCCCAAGAACTGCACGGGAGGCTACAACAGAACAACCAGTTAGCGACCGAAAGCCGAGGCGTGGGAAACGGGATTTCCCAAGGAGACAGGGAAGACCAGCGCGGAATCGTAAGGAGACTCTTCGGGTGACGGTGTTCCACAAAGTTTCTTTTCATTTTCGCTAGATCATGTTGAAACCAAGGGTGGGATATGTTATAATTTCATTTCTTCGGCAGTCAATCAATGACCTGTGGATAAGCCAACCAGATCCTTGTCGCTCACCTTGATATTCAACACGCTACCATAGTGATACAATCATGGCGTATGCAACTCCTGTTCCCGATCCAGACCCTTGACAAACAAAACGCCTCGCTGAACCAATGCCACAAAAGAAAATAATGAATGACAACAACGACCGGACGCTTCTCTATGCTCATCGGCCTCCTGGCAAAATTTCATCTTCAAACATGCTATGATCCCAGCCCTTCTCTTCTAAAAGTTTGGCCGCTTCTTCACTAATCCAGCGGTTTTCTTTTATAGTATTTGTACTTGTTATGGTCTGGCTGGCGCTGTGGTTGACAAGATGCGCTTCTTCGAAACCAAAGAAACATGCCCACATTGTAGCGCCAATCCATGAGAAGAAGGAAGATATTGGGACCCACCAACTTTGGATGAAAGTCCGGTAGATAAGGGTTGGAATAACAAAGGGGTATTTGGGAGCATTTGCGTTGACGCTGAATGGGTAAGGCGACGAGTAAGCGTACATGGGCTGGCAGTACATCTCACTGTGGAGTAGGTCAGTGAGTTTTCTTTGACGCAAGAGGGGCAGACGCCCAAGTACATACCAAGCGATCTCTTCACTCATCCACCAAGTGAAAAGAAGTATCAAGCAAATGCTCAAGCCTGTAAGCCCGCCCCATATTCTCCAAGGACTGCCTGACGTTTGTCGCAGGATCTTCAATCGTTGTTCCCAAAATAGACCCTTGGACCATTTCCACATTGAGAAAGTCTGGACATGGCCATCAATCGCGCAAGGGCATGTGCGGCTAATCACTTTGACCTTCTCGCCATTCTCCCCTTCTTCCACATGCTCTACTTGGTCTTCGACGCGCTTCATGCCACGACTTGCATCGCGGATGCTGGTTCGCGCTGCACGGAGGCGATCATTCATGCGGTGGAGATGTAACAATTCCTGCTGTCGCTGTCGTTCTGCTTCATTGCGGGGAGTCTCAGTTGGTAGTTGAAGGCCTTGAAGCGTATCCTCTTCCATGGGGCTTTCGGCAGATGGAGTGATGAGGTCTTCCAGAGAGTTGATAGTTGAGTCGCCATAGTCTACCGACGGTCGCCTGCCCTTGGATTTTGCTTCGTCGACAAGAGATTGCAAGGCAGATTTGGGAAGGTGTGGACGAAGGGGCTCTATAGCGACGGCTTCAGATGGCTCCTCCGCAACGAGGGCCGAGCCTTTTTCAGATGGTCTCTGCCTGGGCGGACTGGCTTTTCTAGGCGAACGTGAGCGTGACCTCGACGTCAGGCCAGGTCTCTGTGCAGTACGTGGGCCTGGTGTATCGACCCAAGCACCAGTTACCACTGGTGTCTTGGGATTCAAGACAGGTCGCTCTTTGGGCATGGGTGTAGCATCTACACTGCGGACATCATCTCCTATAGCCTCTGGTGCTGGCGCTGGCGCTGGCGCTGGCTCTGACGACCGTTCAGCTTCCTTTGGTTTGTCTTGCTCCTGCTGAACGGTCGAGGGCGCAGCTGCCTCATTGGGCGTCTGGGCAGGAACAGGCACCTTTTCCACAGAAGCTGATTGAGCCTCTGATTGCGCCGTGTCTGTCGCCACCGTCTGCGAGGAAGTGTTCAGTTGTGCTGGAGGCGCTGATTCTGGTCTCGAAGGTGCTGCCTGTCTCGGGCTTGGAGTGTTGGATACTCTCGCTAGCCGTCGCAGTAAATCCTGTGAATCTTCTCTTCGGCTCGGTATGCGTCTCGGGGGGACAACCTGAGGCGTGGCAACTACCTCGCGATCTACTGTAGCTATGCTCTCAACGCTCCTGTACATAGCCACGGGCGAGTCTTGGTTGCCGATGCCCGTAACCGGCAGCGCCTTGCCAATGGACTGCCACGAGTGGGTTCGCGCACGCAGTCTCCTCTTGGGCGATTGAGAGGGCTGAGAGGGCTGTGTCGCCTGCTCCCTAAGGCTCTCGGCCTCCCTCTGCCGTATATCGTCCAGCACTGTGTTTCGTGGTATGTAGGGCGTGGATGCGATCATGGAGGCTTCGTTGAGCTCGAAGGTGAGGTCCCACTCTTGCGACTCGTCGTTGCGTGGGGTGCCCTTGTGCGAGAGCGGGCTGTCTGGCACGGAGCGGTGTGGCAGGCTGGCGTCTTGCTGGTCAAAGTGATCGTGGATGCTGTCGTCGGCCGGGACTGGCGTCTGTGGTTGCTGCTGCCCTTGTTCCTCTTCATAAGTGATGGTCCGCATCCAGCTCCTGTTGGTCCGGCCTTTCCTCCCCCATGTCGCTGGCGCACGTAGAGCCGGATCGCTCCTCGTGCTCCCGCTGCTGCTCGGCGGACTCTGGAATTTGACCTGCGCATCCGCTCCAGCAGCTGCCGCGCTGTTCCTTTCCAGGTTGTCCAGCGTCAGTCCGACACGGGGATGAGTCCGCGCCTTCTTGAAAGCCTGAGGTCTGCTCCCCAGCGCCTGGTTCAGCCGCCGCTCGTCGCGTGCATTCTGGATCATGCGCTTCTCGAATTCGTCCTCGGCATCGTCTTCGAGCTCGCTCAGCGCAGAGCCGACGGAAGCGGCGTCGTGCGTGTCTTCCTGGCCGTACCCCTGTGCCTCCATGGCTGCGGCTCCATTGGCGCTTCTGGTGGTGACGGGCCGTTGGAGGTGGGCGTAGCGTGTGTTGACGACGTTGGCCGACGGCGGGGGAAGTGCTTGGAGGGGCTGGCGCGTTGTCATTTCCGTGCCTCGCTACCGTCGTGATAGAGCATAGTAGTCTGTTCGGCGTCGAGTCGGAATATATGCGGGGCTATTCTATGTTCTGACGTGGTCGCAGAGGTTGGCGCATTAGCTTGTGCAGTTGTTGTCATCCGACGCGTCGTGACTTTCACTGGGAACGTGCGCCACGAGAGATCGCCGCAGGGATCCTCGCTCCGAATCGTCTATCGCAAGCCTCACATGCAACCTTCACACTGACATGCCCTGCTACCGCATCGTCATAACAAAAGTCATTCAACATTAAATTTCGTAACATCATGCAAGCCTCATGGCTCTTGGTCGTCGATGGCTTTGAGCCTCCTCCTTACCATTTCTATATCAGTATTGCCCTGTTCATCTCTCCATGCCCGCAGTACTTCCTCGCGCATGACCCTTCGCGGCGCTCTTTTGCCTGTGAACAGCTCGAATTGGGCAAAGGCTTGTTCCGGGATAAAGTCCAGGCCATCCATATATGTCCACAGCTTCTTCGGGCAGTCCTGTACTTGCTGCGACAAGGGCGTGTTTAGTGTCTTGTACGCGGTTTCCATCACCACACCACCTGTAGGGCTCTGAATCCACTGCCGTGGAAGCGTAAATTGAGCTGCAGGACCTCCATCTATCGGATCAGTCGGGATACACGAAACGATTATGGTAGGATCCCGGAGGTGCTCTGGCCATGCCTCGTCGCGCGATCTCAATATCGTCAGATTTGGCCGCTTCTGGCGCATCATGGCTGACGCCGTAGCATTATCTGCCGAACTCGAGGTAAGGCGGGAGAAATGCGCGACAAGACTTTCGGCTCTTTCGTACGTCCTGTTGAAGATCACAATGTTCATCACCCCCAGTTGCAACAGCGCATAGACAGCTGCCCTCGCCATACCGCCAGCTCCGATAATTAGTCCGCATGTCGACGGACGCACTGCATTAGCCGGAGAAAGACCTCGCCGCACGCAAGACCGAATTCCGATCCACTCCGTGTTGTCTCCATACAGAGCTTGAACCGGACCAGACTGGTTGCGCTCATGGAAGAGTTCGAGGTCATTGGGAATGCTTCCGTCTTCGTTTCTTCGACGTACGGGTATCACAGTATTAACGGCCCCAATCGCTCGCGCGTGTTGGCTCAGCGAATCTACCAACGCCATCACCTCCATCTTGAAGGGCTGTATAACAATAGAGCCACCAAAGTTTGGTTTGCGTACTAGCTCTTGGAGTTTGTTCACAGATGGGCTCTCGATGCGACTGAAAGTGTGAGGCATGCCGCACGCGCCGTACGCTACGTTATGCATCGCTGGTGAAACGCTGTATCCTAGGCGTACGCCAATGATGTACATTTGCATTGGATCAAATGTAAATGAGCTGTAAAGGGCTTGTGTTACTTCTCTGGCAGTGAGCCAGGAGTCGTAAGGATATTGTGCTGTTGACGCCATCTGGTTGGTCTTCTCTCTTTTCGAGGCAGCAACAACAGGCGTGAGATATTTGTTGAAACATGTCGAGCGGCGACCAGCTCGCCCTGTGTTGTAGCAAATTACTGGCACTTGTGCCTCGTGCGTTTCCATTCGACTACTGAAGCTGCGAACCGAAACATCGTCGTCGATGGAAGATGCTGGGCGAGTGAGTCGTACGACAGAGCAACCTAAATGCACTGCCTTTTCGTACTGTGTTACCCAGAAATGATCATCCCATGGTTTGTCAGCATGCAGATGTCCGATGATCTTGGTGGTACCACGACTGTTTATCACATCGGCAAGTGCAGCAGCATCTAGCGACAGGTCGATAGATGCGTACTCAGGTACCAGTCGTAACCCATGGTGTACGTGTTCCAGGTAGATAGTCCTGCTACCGTCAGAGGTCGAAGTAGGTAACACATGATATATGACGGGAACTACGGTGCTTCTTCGAACTTTGGATACACAAGCGCTAACGTCGTCCATGAGATTGGTCATAGGGCGTTGTTGACTCAGATCAAGGATGATTTCAAAGGCGTCTGCTCCAACTTCAAGGCTTTGGATATCCGCATCTTCAGCCAATATGTCATCCACAGATACTTGAACTGCACAAGTATATCTACGGAGCTCGGTCGCAACGTCAGAAAGCGGATAACCGGGCTCTAACGGTGGAATGGATGCTCCAACCGACTCGTGCGGAAGCTCCGGAGTCGTTATAAGTGACAAGTACTTGAGGAAGGTCCTCTGCGCTCTCTTCAATGTGAGAAACGCCGGAGCCACCGGCTGATCATTCGACGTGTTGTTGTTTGGTGATTTGACCTCAGAGATGTTGTAGAACTCGTAATTAGAGCAACGCCGAAGCATGGGGGCGGTAAAGGCGAGCATGTCGTTGAGTCTTTGCATGTCGAGTCCTCCCAAGTAACTATGCAAACTGGCAAGGTCGCGCAGAACATGGACTACTGGGTGCGTTCGACCAAAGTCTTGTAGTAAGACTTGTCCATTTCTTTCCAGGGAAACGCCGTTGCATACCAGTATCGCACCGTGATCATGTTCAAGGAGGAGAGTTCTCAGCAGCTCTTCCTGTCGCAGATTGTAGTTGGCCGCACCGAACTGCTTGCGGTATTTGGCGGTGGAAAACCCCGTCGTTTCTTGAAACACATCGTCAACGTCGATGACGCGCCGTCGGCACGCCATCGAGGCAATGACGGCCAAGGTAGACTTGCCAGTCCCTGGCATGCCAAGGAGCACAATCGAGGCATCGGCCTTGAATGCACGGCGAAGATAGCTTGCAGGAGAGACGGGCGTTGGGGTAGCGAGAGAGGTGGAACGGGTACTAGATGCTGTCGAGGCTGTCGTTGGTCAGTATTCGGCCGAACAAGGTACTGGGCTTGTTCCTACCCATATCGTCTTCGCTAATCTTCCGCCTTTGACGGGGTCCAGTAGTCCTGGATGTCGTGGCTTGCTCTGGGATTGAGCTGTGGTGCCGGCGGTAGAATTCACTGGTGGCTCCATCGTCCTCGCCCAGAGTCGCAAAGACGCGCTTCCCCACGGCCACAGAACCCATGGTCGAGACTTCCATGGGTACGTAGGTTGTAGTTCCACTGGTGTTTGGCTCTGACACTAGAAGTCGGGATATTGAGCCTGTATCAAAGCTCCTGTACTGCAGAGGGCGAGAGGTGAGGTGCGTAAACTGCGGAGCCGGGTGTGTCTGCGACCTCTATGGATATGCATGGTAAGGTCGTAGACAGACAGTGACAATCAATCAGCCAGGAGCGTACGGGAAAAAGCTGGAAGAGTTGCGACAATCGTGTTTACGCGACGCCATGTCGCGATGGTGGTTGAGTGCTGACGAATGATGGTTGTGATGAGATGAGCAACCGCACAGTGCAAGTTCCGGATAAGCCTTCTTCCCCGTCTTTGGCGCCTTTCCGACATCGCCTGGACGCACGACAGCTTTGCACTCCTTTACAAGCCTCAAAGACCTACGGGAATCCTATCTGCGGGCCAATTATCGCTTCTAGATGATACATTTCCAGCCCTGCAGCTGCTAAGCCCCGCGGCGCTGGTGAACGGATCAAACGGTGGGTTCGCGGTGCCTATTACCGATCTTTGCCGTGTTTACTCATTATATAGCAGAAAACAAATACGCGAACCATGCAGAGACGTCATTGGCAATCTTGTCATCCGAGATTAGTTTCGGTACTTGCTTACTTGCCGCCCTTTCGTCTGAATCAGGCTCATGCCTGCCCAAGCTCAGGCAAAGCGTCGTTCCGCACCTCAACCGGAAGAGAAGCCTGCTAAACGGACTCGAGTCTCACGAGCATGTGACCAATGCCGTGTCGCTCGTGAGAAGTGCGACGGAGTACAACCAACCTGCTCTACCTGCTCAGGAACGTCAAGAGAATGCTCTTACACAGCCAACCCCAAGAAAAGGGGCATTCAGCCTGGCTATATTCGCACCCTTGAGTTAGCACTTGCGTACCTGTTTCAGCAAAATCCCGAAAACGAAACTGCCCTCAATGAGAAGCTAGCGCAGGGAGGACCATCTTCGCTACTGCTGGGTCGTGGCGACTCAAAAGAGTCGAACAAACTTCACAGACGATGGCGGAAAGCAAAATTCTACACCGACGTTGACAGGCTGCTATCTGGAGGAGAAACTTCGCGTCATGAACAGACTGCGGCAGCTTCACCTCATACTAGTGACGAGGGTTCTGGGCTAGAGGAGGCTTTCGCTGCACATGCTAGCCGTACACAGGATCACGTTGGCTACCCACAGGACGATATAGAGTCTCCAAGTCTTGGTCAGCTTGTAGGCGCACCGCCTGGACCACTAGTAGAGGAGACTATCTCAACAACCATGCCGCCAGACAGCTGGAAGCTCTTGGAGGTCTACTTCGCCAATATTCAATCCTGGCTTCCAATCTGCGAGAAGCATGACATCCTGAAAACCGCCTACGACTACCCTACACAAGGACTCTCCAGCAAATCCAACCGGCCCGATTCGGGCTTGTATGCCGAGTTGTGGAGTGTTTTGGCGGTAGCCTCACTATATGGAGTAAGCACATCGAATCACGATCCGTTAAACTCCTCGTCAGCAAGGCCTGTTAAGCTGTATGAGAGTGCTAAGTCCCTGGTACCAAACGAACTGGATCGTTTCGACATGGGTTACATCAAGGCGCTTCTCAATTTGGTCGTGTTCAACATGGCGCGGGGGCAGAGTGGAGAAGCATGGCTGCTTGTTGGATGTGCTTCGAGGGTCTTGGAGAGCGTGAACCAACTAACACTTATGGGCAATCCCAGGCACAAGCATGTTTATTATGGCTGTTTCTTACTCGACAGCATGCTAGCTCTCCAGCTCAAACGGCGTCCACATTTTCGAAGGAGCGATTTGGAACATCTCGGCACGATTGACGAAGACGGCCTGGAAGAGTGGCAGCCTTGGTCTGGCTTTCTTGACCCCTCACATGCAGGAAGAAGAGCGCCGTTGCTCTCGCTCAGCATTTTCAACAGTGTTATTGAACTTGTTGATCTACTCATCAGTATCGAGCAGCCATCTACAAGGCACATTCACAAGGACGCTGTCGAGTGTCTTGAACGGTGGAGGGCGATGCTTCCCACAAAATTAGCTCACATATGCACCGACAACGGTTTCTCCGTCCTTACTCCACCGGCTGCCCTACTCTTGGCGACATACCATTATGCCTCATTCGCTTGCAGTCCGTCCGATGCAAGCTTCCACCGGTTATTGGATGTCTTGGATCGATGTTTCGAGCATCCAACTTCCCAATCCCTGCCACCAACAATCCGATGTCTACTAGACGTTGCGAACAGGCAGGCTGCGCGACTTGTTCTGCACGACGTAAATCGCATGCGCCTGGAAAGACTTCGGGAGAGAAACATAGTTGACTTCAATGCACAACACCAGACACAAGTGCTCGAGAGCACAGTCATGCCTCTCAGACAGCATACAACTGATGTCCAGATGTCATCTGCAGCTTCATTGCAGACTCTGTTTTCGGACACATATCCTATAGCTCAGCCAGCGGCACCCCCTCACCATGCCTTCTTTCCCGGTCCTAGTCACTCGCAAATCGACCCTCGGTGTCCGGAACCCACCAGCGATTTAGAAAGCTTCTTCGACGAACTGGCTTCGCTAGACAGCGCAACTAGATCGGATACCCAACCGCAGTTTATGCAAAATCTAGGTTTCGGTCCAGACGCAAGCATGGCTGATTTGTTCAGCGAATATATACCTATGCAGTCGTCGAGTTTTATCACACGAGACGAGTCTGCGCCTGCCAATCTAGATCAATACAACTTCTACGATGCGAGTTGACCTGGAACCAAGGCACGAGGATGGTGCTTAGACTTACCCATACATCGGTCCTTCGCCTTCTACCGCTCATCTTTGAGCTCTTGAACAGATGGATGACGTGCAGCAACATGCATGTAACATACGCTCTACGATCAATAGATAGCGATGTAGGACCGGATTTGTCACTTCCGAGCTCTACGTAAGGCGCTCTTCCCGGAGAAGCTTCGCAATATTCCTTCACGCCGAAGATGCGATGATAGCATGTAACGTGCGTCACCGGTGAGATGACTTTGGCTCGTTTTGAAAAGCCTTGATTGGGCACTGTATATTATCATACAGTAAAGGTCGAGGTGCAATGCTAGAAAGCAGCTAATCAGCGGTAATACTTCACGTCTTTCCAGACTTCGCACTGCGGGAAGCGACCTGGTTTTACTTCTAGGATGGTTGGTTGGGAGCCAGGATTGCTTTATGAATCTAGGAAGGGATGGTCAGAACGAAGGCCAAGAACAATCGTTTTTTTTTTCATATGGGCATTTCCAGATCTCCGCCGGTCCGTAACATTGCAAAGGTCAGAATTGACAGCAGGAAAACTTGGGAGTGGAACGAGCGAGAACCTCAGGGTTGAGAATCCGATGTACA
>Ga0181470_100038_pt1 | contig 26161 bp, 24 predicted proteins | sample InSIn5SAF170_FD_119082 | JGI IMG/M metagenome (GOLD analysis project Ga0181470, IMG submission 119082) | Clean room microbial communities from NASA Spacecraft Assembly Facility at Jet Propulsion Laboratory, Pasadena, California, USA -... ...
AGGTGCTCTGCTTGCAGCACCAATCAACGATAAGTGGGGACGCAAGGCTGTCTTCTGGTGCGCTTCGTTCTGCGTGCTTGTTGGGGCCATAGCTCAAGTGGCGGATACCCACTACGAGGGTGTCATTGTCGCAGGTCGGATCATGCTCGGTATGGGGATGGGACAGTGTACCGTCACTTCGTTGCTGTATATCGGAGAAGTTGCGCCGCTTTCGATCCGTGGTCCTGCTCTCATGATGTTCCAGTTTTTGCAATCATGTTCCCAGCTCATTGCTTCAGCAATCACACAGGGCACGGAGTCAATCAACAGCTCGTTGAGCTACAAGCTGCCCATGGGTGGTCTAATCATTCTGCCGCTCATGATGTTTATTGGACTGCCTTTCATTCCCGAGACTCCAGTTTGTAAGTGCAATGGCCTACGAGAGGAATTCTAGGACTAATGATCGCGAAAGGGTATATTCTCAAGGGTCGAAAGGCCGACGCCGAGAAGGCTCTTAGAATGATCCACAGAGGCGAAAAAGAGTATGATCCAAGCGCTGAGATAAAACTGCTCGAGGAAGAGCGCGAACGTGAGCTCGAGCACCTCGGACACACCTCATGGCTAGGCATGATGCGTGACCCCATTGAGCGGAAGAAGATCATGTGGTCAGCAGGCGCAATGTACTCGCAGCAAATCTGCGGCATCCTGTTCTTCTACGTATATGGCGTCGTCTTTGCGCAGGCCATCGGCATTAGCCAGCCCTTCACCATCCAGCTTATCACCAATGTCCTGCAGATCTTCGCCGTCGCGTTTGCCGTGCTGTCAGGCAACAAGATACGGCGACGAACCAACCTGCTTGTCACGACGTCGATCATGCTCGTCGCCTTCCTCATCATCGGCGGCATCGGCACCAACAAGACGCTCAGCCGGGCGCACCAGTACGTTATCGTGGTCTTCTCCTACATCGTCATCGTAGCGTTCAACATCGGCCTCGGACCGCTCGCGTACACGGTTGCGCGCGAAATGGCGGTAGGCCCGAACCAGAACAAGATCATGTCGACTTCAATCGTGTTCTTCTACTTCATCACGTGGGTCGTTTCGTTCACGGCTCCTTATCTGTACTATGATGCGGGGTTGGGCCCGATGCTTGGATTTGTGTATGCGGGTACCACGCTGACCTCGTTGCTGTATTGTTACTTTTGTGTCGGGGAGACGAAGGGTAGGACGAGTATGGAAATTGGCATGTTGCTTAGCCAAGGGGTTCCAGCACGTCATTGGCGGGAGCATGACTTAGGCCTTACAGATGTTCCGGCAGAGGTTCATAATGTGGATGTGAAAGAAAAAGCTTGAGTTTGTTAGAAGCCTGGGGAGATATATATTAGAAGTGCTTTGGCCAACGCCACACCTGGAAAGAGCAGCAACTGAAGGAAAGCCTCCAGGTCGAGCCGAATCCGACGTTGCTGCTTTAAACCGTTGGAAATATTTACTTAAAGAAACCATCCATCAACACCAAGTACAGGCTTGGACTATTTGAATTCCCAGCCTTGGTCCAAATTTTGGTGCATCCCGACAGAGTGTTTACAATCCTGGCAACCATCGGTTTATTGGGGCATGTTATGTCCATGGCGTGATTGATGGAGATTTCAAGGTTGAAGGTATTGACGTACGAGATATTCTTATAGAATAAAGAATAGACTTTGCTATGTCAACCAGTAGAGCAAAGGTTTATGATGACTTTCAGTTGAGAACATACCGCGCTATAGAAAATCACGCCGGCTGTACATATTGTGTCGTAAGTTGTCCTATCTGAGAATGTGGCGTATTCTACAAAGCTGACCGTCAGTTGCTGACAAGAGTACTGAACAGATGCTGCCCTGATGGAACATGAAAGCTAGTGTATCCCTGACTTGAATCTCCGACCTGAGCACGACCTGATGCATGCACTGTGTTGTTCCCAAACACTCGAACTTCGGCACTTAAATTTGGAGGAACTGTGACAAGCAATGTAAAGATACCATCTGCTGTCCTATTCCATTCGCTTCTCGCCTGTCCCCATGGTGTCATGTAAGAACCCGCCGCATTTTGGATATCTCCAACCACTCTCGGCTCAAACACGAGTCCATTTTCCCACAAGGTGGTGAAGGTGCTAAAAGCTGCTGGCCGGATTCCAGCGATGGTTGAGTAAAACCACTCATCGATTTGGGCGAGGATCATATGATTCTTGGACGCTGAGCGATCCCACTCTTCGCCAATCGTAGTGAACCCATGAGGATTTGCCGTCGTTGGTTCGAGGAAATAGCCGTAGCTCGGATAATCATTGGGTTGTAGTGCCTCCCACAGCACATCATCGTAGCCACCAGCCGTTAACACACGGACGATGGGTCCAAGGCCGAGTGTGCCGCCGGTCAGACGTGTACTGCTGGCGTTGAAGGATCTAGTCATATTTACCAACACACCTAGGACTTGTTCGCGATGCTCTTCGGGTACAAGCCCAGCATCTAATGCGAACGCTTGAGCAGCTTGCGTCGCATTCTGCGTGCTGTTGTTGCCTGTGCTCGTGTAGCACGTGCATTCGCTATTGAAGAATGCAGCGTTGAATGCATTGCGGATGTCTGTGGCAAGGTTGGTAAAACGCAAAGCATCATCTATCCGGCCAGTCGCGTTAGCCATACGTGCCATTGCATTGATGGTCAAGTAGTAACCCCATGTGCCAGTGATTCGTGTTGATGTGCGTTCATCGGCGGCGACCCAGTCGGCGAGCGCCCCCTCAACGATGTTATTTCGGGCCTTCTCCCTCATAATGTAGTCCACGAAAAACTTCATGCGATCAAAATTATGGTCCATGACTGTGGTGTCTCCGTAAAGATCATAAAGCAAGGAAGGAACAAGTACAATTCCGTTTCCCCAGTTGATTTCGTCTCCAAACTGGCGCGTATAGCCCCAATCGTACACGGGCGTTTTCAGGGCAACATTTCCTGCCATTGAAGTATTCGCAATCGATTGGCCCTCTACTAAAGTATGCATTGTTGTGCGCATGAATGCACCAAGGTTGAAATTTCGGTAGATCGCGCCCATAGCCATTGTGTAATCAGCTGGGTACGAAAGCTTTTCCCGTCCAGGACAATCCGTGAAAACTGACATCAGGTTGCTCATGAAAGAATAATGCGCCATCTTGTGGATGCGATTCACTCGCGCATCAGAGGAGGTGAAAGTACCGCCGGGGGGTACATTTGCTTGTAGCCGTAAGCCTGTGATCAGATCGGGGCCAGGAGTGAAGTTTTCAGGCAATCCTGTGACCTGCACCCATTGCATGCCGAAGTAGCTGAACTCTGGATGCCATGATTCTCCACCAGTTCGACCCGCGGTCGTATACGTATAGAATAGGTCAGTACCGCGCGAACCGGGTCCGAGCGATGCCTGGTTTATTGTGCCGTTGGCGTTGAGAGATTCCCCGGGTGCAACTTTGATGATGAGTCCGGCGGGCACTTCAGGAAGACGGAGAAGTGGCCATCCAGCAAAGTTCTGACCAAAGTCGAACACCCAAGTTCCACGTACCGGATTTGTGATATCGACTGGTGTAAACTGCTCTTGGACTTTGACAGGCTCAGCAGCGCGTGCGACCAACTTTGTTGCGAGGTTTGGTGGCGGCGCAAGGCCTGCGGAGATCCAGTCTGATGAATCTAAAATGGTGCCTGGGCTGTCCCAGCCTGTCTGTTCTCGACGCGCATCATAATCCGGACCAGAATACCAGATGTCGATCACGAGCGGTCCCAGTGCGGTGAATCATGAACGATCAGTCACGATGACCGTTGAGCTACCGTCGCTGTATTTAATCTCAAGACGACCGATCAGGCGAGGGAGAACGGCAGCGCCAGCAGAAGGATCACTTGCAGCAATGTTGTTACCTGAGCCAGTAACCTTGATTCCTTGTGAATGTGCAAAATCCAAGGCATCGGCGAACTGTATGGTATTGGTCGTGTTGTCAATTGCAGTAATGACACGAGATTCGAGATCGTCACCGCCACCACCAACGTCGATGTTGATTGTTCCTCCAAAGGTGTATCCCGTGACGTTGTTGAGAGCGACTTGAGTGACACCCGCTTCCACTTCACGAGTGAGCGAACTGTTGCCTTTGTATTGACTCTGCCACCAGGCATATGGGCTGTTTCGCCCAACGGCTGGGTTCCTCACGTTCGTTCGAACGTAAGCAGGACCATTACCGAGCCGAACCCCAATTGCATTGTCACCGGGTCGCAGCCACTTGATGACGTCGTACGTGCGATATTCGCTTGAGAGTTGATAGTTTGAATAACCAGGAGCGAGCACTTCGTCGGTTATTTGTTGTCCATTGACTGTCACGAGGTGCATGCCAACTCCGGAAAGGTAGAGAAAGGCCTTGACAATGTGCTTTTCGGCAGGGAGTTCGAATTGACGAACAAAAAGTGGTAATGGCTGATCTTCAGTACGATCTGGGTAATCAATCCACCGTGCTTCGCCCCATTCTGAGTTGTCAAGTAAGCCAACGGTGAAAGTTGATGGCGTGGACCATTCTGAAGGGTTGCCGTTTGCATCCCACACTTGTACTCGCCAGTAGACAGTGTCTCGTGAACCGAGAGCGTGGCCGAATCGAATCCCTGATAGCGCACTGTCGACTTTACCACTGTCCCAGATGAGTTGGGCGTTGAGTAGGTTGTCTAAGGTCGACGCGGACTGGATGTGATAAGCCGTTTGTCGGTCTGCGGGACACTGCTTCTCAATGCAGTCTCCTTGCTGGATGAATTGCCAACCAAGTGAAGGTGTTGGATCGCCAACGTCCAACAAGGTGTCGGTGCGGTCATTGACGCTCAAGTTCACAACTTTAATTCCTGCCTCAGACGAGACGCCACGCACGAACGCCGTCAGTACGGTGACAATGGCGATGGATGTCGATGGAAGCCACATGGCGTTCGATCAACTTTCACGAAAGTGCAAGCAATGAGACTTTCTCGATTCCAAAATGTGAGAGACCCGATAACAATGCCGCCGCCAACTGTAGCGTGATGCATTCATCTTTTCTGGCACCCTCCGAGCCATCTTTCAAAGGAGGTGTTCGGCGAGAGACGCAGCGAAGTCATTCTCTCCAAGCTTTTTCCCCATGGCTTCCCCATGGGATCCCCATGGTTCTCCTTTCGTTCCACTGCGGGGAATTGGATTTGGAGGTAGTCATTTTGCAGATCTGAGATTACATCATGTCGTCCGCATCTCGTGATGGGGCACGAAATTGTGCTCGGGATGCACTTGCCCGGTCTCGGCTCATCACACCCCGTTCCCTGCTTGCAGTGCCGATTCGGCGAAACATAGACAAATCTAACTACCGTGTCAGAGAGACTGTGGAATGAATACTTGCCTGGAAAACGTTATCCAATGTTCGCAGTCTTCTTCGAATGCATGGGTTGATTTCCGCACGAAAGCTGAGAAGCCATTCCCTGGCTCCCGCCTGGATGTTATTGATTCCTAACTCAAAATTAAGCCGTTCTAAAAGGGGAAGAGTATGAAGCAATCGAGTATCCAGCTCATAACTCTGCAGATAAATAAACTGAAAAATATGAACAAGAATTTGGGACCTGCGCAAAACGACTATGGTACTTTACTGATGACAGATTTGATAAAGAAGAGACCTTATGGAAAAATAACTCTCCAGGATTCTTCAGGTTTATACGCCCGGTGATGATGCTGGCAGTCAATAGAAGGAGATTGACCTCAGACCTGAATTTTACGCTCCCGTCCAGTGTACAAGTCCTAATCTCTTGGAAGACTCTAAGCCGTACAATCCGCTGCAGCCACTGCACACACTGCTATCGTAACTTCTAGTACAGCCAAACCTATTCCAGCCGCCGCCAAGCCGAGGCCGAATCCGCAGACTCCTGCCTCAATACCACACCCCCGTTTCTCGTGCACCTGTTCGCCTGGTTTGATGACGCCGTAATCCATCAGATCTTGTTGAGCGCTCCTGTATTCCGGAACCACGTCTGGGCTGTGCAATAGCTCGTCGGTTTCTGTTGTCCATAGTTCAATCTTGATCCCGTTGTCTTCAGCTTGCTTCAGATATGCTGGATCATTGTACATCACTGCAGGTGGTAAATATAGGCGGTCCAGACCGTCCTGATACCCTTTGGTATGGTAGATGGCACATGTATTGTTGAGATCTGTGTAGCAAAGCTTTTGGACTTGGCCAAGCTGTACAGTGCGAGCAAGCGCAAATGAAGATAGGGTCCAGACAAGCGAGAAGATTGACAGTGTGTACTTCATTGTTTAGAGGAGTATTGGGCACAACTTGGGATTGATGAGAATTCTGGTTTGAGATAGATGGTGTTGTGGCCCTGTGTCGAGGTTCAGGATGGTTATGCGTCTTTTCCTGTCCAACAGCGTCTTCTTATAGAGAACGGCACATCACATCAGGCTGGACTGGCCGTGAATGAATCTGGGGCCAGAAAGTCGTTCCGTACACAGAAAATCCCCTCTCAATTTCTGCCTTGCAAGTTAATGATGTTAGGGCCGAAACTTCAAAAGATCAAGATCCTATCACCAAGCTCTTATCTACATTGCAAAGCCAAAAGAGTCACAAATTATAATCGCCGCCTAAAAAGGAATCACCTGATGCTTGGTGCACAGAAAGACCGTTGCCTTCGAATGAGTTCAATTCGATGGGAATATACCGTCTAGTCACCGCCTGATCCGTTAGACGCGAGTATCTCTGACGAGTGAAAGCGAAGAGCTTCTGAAGTGCCAAGAACCTGTTCTGAACACTGCCTTTACACTAGGATTATTTTTAGAGATCCAGCATTTTGTTCACGGCGGATGCCGTCCAGAAACAAAGCTAGTTCAGCAGATACGAAAGTCTATCGACCGGTGTTCAAGCTCGCTGGCCAATCTGGATTAGCTGATCCCCTCATAACGCTTGCAGGCCTTGCTGCCTGATTCCCCATGCCCTGTCGCTTGCTTAGATCTTAATTCAAGGGAAACCTGAAAACTGCGTAAATCGCGGGAAGAATTCAAACACATGCCAACATGTCCCAGACATAATCTCGTTATTCTGAAGTTGATTTGGTCTATGTCCTGGCAGTCACAGTGCATATAACAGCCAAACAGAGTATCTTGCCGCGATGTTTCATTAGAAAATCGTCAAGTCACGATCTCTCGATCTACGCCTCAACAGGAACACTTTGGAAAGGAAGAATGTTCACCACTCCTATCAGCCCATTTTGTGTCTTGCCACTAACGGTGACATTCTGGCCCCCGTTTTGTAGCTCAGCTTGTATGCTTCCCACATAATTCAGCATAGTCGTTGGCACCACAGCAAGGAGCGTGTTCTCTCCCGTGTGTAAATACTTCGAAATGTCCAAAACCGGCCGCGCAAAGTCTAATGGAGGCGTTCGCTGTCCATTGACATGAAGTGTGACGGCATGCAACACTTTAGGCAGCTCAATGTAGGCGCCGAGGTCTGTCAAGTCTGTGCCTTCGGGTGGCCATGATACTGTCGTCTGGTAGTAGCCCACGCCAGATGCATTTACCAAGCTCGGGATCTCACTCCAAGATATGAGTTCTTGCAGCTCGTGAGTCGTGTTACGCTTATTAGCTACGGTGGCGGCATCGTCGATATCAGTCGGGGCTTCCCAATGCTCCGCGCTTAGTGTCCAGTTGTTCAGCGAGAAGCCTTGTGGAATGTCGCTAGTGTCAAAGCGCACAGTTCGTCCTGAAGACAATTGCAGTTGTCCTGGTTGGGAGTTCGGGACATGCGCGACCAAAGAACCACCCAATGAGTATCCATAACCAAGGATTTCACCTGTGGTGTTAGTCACATGCTCAGATGGTGTTTTGTTATCAGTCGTTGCACTCGACGCAAATGCGATGATTGCAGTCTGATTGCCTGACAATGTCAAAGGCACCGTAGTCGTACCATTATTGACCGTGTATTGCAAAAGTGGCAAACGAGAGCCGCTCCAAGCATCGAGGATGTATGGCGTTTTCAGCGTTTCGACCTCGATGATGCCGCTTGTAGCGTTGGTATCAGAGAAAACAAATGTGTAATCTATGCCATTTGCTTCGTCTTCACGCCAGGTTGTCCACCAAGTTCCATTGGATCGTGTCGTGACTCTAGGCGTAAGACCAAGACCACGAAGTGTCGGTACAAGCTCTCCTGTAGCGGCGTGATGAACGTTGGCCGATATTCCCAGCTTCTCAATAGCGCTCTGTACGGTGCCTTGGTCTTCACCGCCCTTGCTGAGGTAGTAGCCTGGTTGACCTCCGAGGAGAATGATGGGGAAGCCCGCATCAGCGTATTCTTGTAGAGCAGTCACTGCAGAAAGGGTAAGATTCTGCTCGGCAAGGATGACCATTGCCTTCATTCCTAGGCCACCTGGAGCAAACACGCCATTCTCGATCGATGCTTGAGGCAGCTTGAAGTTTGCCGGTGAGATGTAGCCATACGTCCAACCTGTTGGGTTGAATTAGCAAAGCCCGTGTATACATTTGTTTGAGAGACAGAAACGACGAACCATCATCAGTAAGATCATTTCCAGTGTATAGAGTATGAACGACGGGGTCTGTTGCAGACTGCAGGTTTAACATCGCGATATCAAGCTTCCCAATACCTTGGCGCTGCACCCACTGGGTTCTGGAAATATAGCCCAGGGCATCTTGCAAGCCGTGATTCCAACTCGGCTGTTTATCTGAGTAGATCTCAGACACCAGATAGCCGAATGCGGTAAATCCAGGCCATGTTGTTGCAGTATAGTTGCCAGTGTACGCCTGTCCGTGAATGACAAGCCGATTAACTCCTCCAGCAAAGGCGCGGTTCGCAGAGAAAAGAAGATCTGGAAGAGTGTACGCATACGCAAGCCCAAAAACGGCGCCAATTTCGATTGACACTATGTTCTTCTCTGCCAAGTACGCAGTAGCAGAGAATTGGCGATATCCGTCCACGCTGTCTCCAAACTGCAGGCTTTCACATTCGGGGATGTCTACATAAGGGATTGAGGATTCCATATCCATGGGTAGGTTGTATGATACTTGTGAAGAGAATGTCACATTCTGTTCATGTGTCCAATTTACCAGGGTGCTCAGGTACTCCTGGTAGCCGTTAGCCAGCGCGGTGCGGTAGTCATTGACGTATCCGGCGCCGGCATCTTCGGTGTCGAGGAGAACCTGAAACCTTCCTGGTGCTAGCTGTTGAAGATTTACATTGTTATTTCCAAATAAGATGAGCGGTAAATATGGCCGGATTTCGTAGCCGTGGATCTTGCGGAACCGAGCAGGGAGTGACCTCGACCAGGAGACATTAGAAAGCAGTTCCATACTGTCTTCCCATCCTAGGATAGCTTGAGTCAGTAACATGAGCATTGATTGATAGGTATACCGTTGCACATACCGCATTGACCAGCTTCACTCAACAATTCTTTCGCAAAGCTGCTGTTGAGAATGTACTTTTCCCAGAAATCGATGACAACCTGTGCGCCTTTGGCGTCAAAATGGTCCACAGTGTATGACCCGTCTTCCCACATTGTTTTCGGGTGCTCTTCTGCCGGGATGATATTATGATGATGCGTGAGTGTTTGGTACATCGCAAACAATCGGTACACGTCTGTGGCTTCTCCATTTGGAAAATCTATATCCAAGGCACCTGAAGACTGGTTGACGTCGTCGGTGTGGTCTTGCATCGTACCATTTTGAACGATAATTTTCAAATATGAGTCCATGCTCTGCAGAAACTGGTTGGGCGGTGGGCTCAACGAGATGTTTGTTTCGGAGACGACCTTGACCGAAACTGCACTGATGAGTTCACCGGTGCCCCAACCTGGCAAAACACCGTGAAAACCTGCCCCAGCCGATACGTTTGTGGAGAACGGGACCTGAATCATTTAGTATGGAATACGGACACCCAAATGCCGGCGCGATGACTTACGAGATCCCATTGCAAGCCTTCATCATCAGGAGATGCAGGCACGCCCTGGCCTTGGTTTGGCCCAAGAGCAAAGTCCATCAGCAAGCCATTACTATGGTGAGCCTCCAGAGCAGCTATGAAGAGCTTCGTAGACGCCTCGGTGCCGAAGTTGTAAGTCGACCAGTCTGATCCGGGTGGCGCGCCACCGAGCTCGCCTCCATAGTTATAAAATGGCAGGAACTCTACACCACCCGCGCCTATGGAACCAGAAGAGCCGATATTCTGCTTCACGATATCTGGGCTGACACTTGCATCAGGCAGCCAGTATCGGAAGCGAGGTCGCGCAATGGCAGCGGGTGATTCAAACGTGCCATGGTCTCCAGATGAGTAGACCGTGAAGCAAAACAGTGAGTTGAGGAGTAGGAATTGGACTGAGACCATTGTAGAGCGAGCCGTCCAATGGGAGCGCTATGACGACAAAACATCGGGCTTGTCATCGTGATGCGCAAGATTTTATAGAATCGCTTCGTCGGATCGGCCGAGATTTGTGATGTTTGTATTTTGCACCGCTTCTCGTTTGTCGGGATGTGGTCAAGATTTTTCTTGAGTCCTTGCTGGTCTGCACGGGACTAGGTTGACAACCCCGCAATACCGCTCGGTCGTAAATGCTCCGCACTGCGAATATCTGGGGTAGAAGGCCCGATTTCGTGGTTTCGGCTGAATGCATTCGTGTGCTCTGTGCAGCACGGAGCGCAATTCTTAATCTGAGATGATCCCGCGAGCACCAAAAGAAAATACCGAGGGGAATATTGCGTGGAGAGCCCTAGAAGACCAACGAGTCTAAGACTTGCAGCATTTGCCTTGTTTTCTTGCCGAAAAGTCGTCCGTGCGAAGAGATGGAAACTATCTGGACAATTCCGGCAATGCCTTGAGTTGTGCTTGTGTTCCAACAATCAGCCAAGGCATCGCCTGCTGTGGTGCGGCTGCAGTGCTTGATAAGTTGGCAATCCATGGCATCCCAATTTTTCTACTATCTTGACCAGATCACTTACGGATTACGCAGTCACCCTTTTCCGTGATACTCGACTTGTAATCCCGTCCCTTCAAAGTAATACTGTACGGTAATAACAGGAGGAACGAATAGTCAACATGCATCATGATTGCAGGCTTGGAAATGGATCCTGGGTTGTAGAGCACGTAACATCACAGCTATCCACGTTCAAGCCAAGAATGAATCAATTAGTTACAATACGGTCAGCTAAATATTCCAAGGAGACATTGCACCATCGTGTAAACTGCTTAAGCATATCACGTTACCTATCTGCACAGCCTTAGGCCAGATCAGAGAAATGGAGCAACCATAGCTCCTGCAGCCGCGGGAAACAGACTCCTTCGTCGATACAAGAAAGAGCTTCCGGGTGAGATCGTAACCTGTTGGGGCTTGGCCGTTGATGTGCTACTGGACTGGACTGTCATGATTGAACCTCGCCCAAGTGACGCTGCCTCTGGCGAAGACATTGGTACCAGTATCACGTACTGCGCGTCCAGCTTCTTTATGTCAGTAATTTGGATCCGATTTTCAGGTTCTAGCCATATGATCTGTTGGCTGGAAGGAAAAGACCTGAAAGCCCCGGATTCGTCATTCAAATTTCGCATGGCGATACTGACGGGAACGTCGCGTAGTGATTTTCCGTTCGTCATATTATCCAACATGGCTGCATTGACTGTATGAGAGGAGAATCAGCGCAGCTCCGTGGTGTAGGACTCCAGTTTCGCTACACTTACCGGGGAAGAGAATATCTGCTGTCATATCCTGCGTCTGGGTCGTGTTCACCACCCACACGAATGAGTCTTTATCACTTAGCACACGGTACGAGAGCGTGCAGACAGAGAACTTACTGAGGGACCTAAATCCTGCTGGAATAGCTAACCCATCGATACCCGTCTTCAACCCAGCATTCAATTTGAACGGCTGGGTGGACTCTAGTGAGAATCTCAAGCCATCGACAAATTCGGCTTCTTGCCTACCTTGGCCTCCCGTCACGTTGACTGTGCGAGTGGGACCTTGGCCATATTGCACGAAAATGTTGCTCGTGTCCTCAGTCTTTCGACCGAGCAGCATGTACTCTCCATCGAGAGATGTCATCTTGATGATTCGTGTTTTATTCTCCGAACTGCAACGAAGTCAGGCGCTGGGGAGCATGAATGGACAGTGATACAGTACACGTGGACGTTCCGCTGAGACTCTGAAATCACCCATGATTTCCCGTCGGCAGCCAGGGTGCCTACATACGTGTTACGAAAATCGACGCCCATCTTGGCGACTGCGATGGGGTCGTATGGTAACTCGATCTTGGCGATGAGGTCCTGAGCTTTGTCGCTTACTTTCACGACGTAAGAGTAGTTTGACAGCGCCATGAAAGGTTCACCAAAGGAGCTGGTGACGAATCTGCCGTCAAGAGGCTGTAGATTCTGCTGAACGACGACGGTGCGATTGGTTGGCGAAAACAGGTCGAGTGCAAGTCCATCGACGAAGTCTTGGTCAGTTCTATCCATCTGCATAATGTCAGATATCCCCAGTACCATCGCAACCGATACTGACCTTGCCGAGGATATTTATGACGTCCCCAAAGTTGGCCAAATCATCGGCTCCTGAGCTAGCTGAACCCGTGCTGGTACCAACGTTGGAAATCGTGCGAGACGTCGTAGTCTCCACCGCTGAAATCAAGGCTCTAGATGAAAGTTGACCTGCCTGGGCTACCACAAGGTCTCCCAAGCACAAGGATGTGCCAAGCGCAAACAAAACATAGCGATATAAGGCCATAATTAAAGTTTGATCTTGATCTTGTCATACAAGATACAACAGTCTTTGGTGAGAAAGAGCGCCGCCAGCAATCTCCTTAACGGTCGTGCATGGCATGGCCGATATAATCGATGCTCTACATTACGAACCCTTTTCGCGTCTCAGGTCTGCGTCTCACGGATCACGGAATAAAGGTACAGTTTTGCAGAAGGCTGAACCCCAGATTTCCATACCGATCGTAAAGCTTAACGCCTGACATCTCTTGGTATCAGAAAAGCTTAGCGCCTGACGTCTCTTGGTATCAGATCAAGCTTCTGTCACTCCACATGCGCCTGGTAAGAGACAGATGGTCCGGGTGTGGCGATGTCCATTGTGCTAAGCCTCAAAAATGTGTTTATGGCTGAGAACATCGCAAATGGTTGCTGACTATGCTCGAGACTGATTTTTTGTCATTTCCTGTGGGCTACAGGCTAACCATGTGGTCTATCTTTAACTCGATAACTCGAAAAAATGAGTGGCATGACAACCATCCGAAACACGTTAGCGTCAGAAATGTCCGAATAGGTGCAGGCTCAAGTCGCTCTTTGGAGGCTCCTTATCATTCCTAAGAAGACAAAACGCGCTTCACGGGCTTTCAATTCAATTGACTTGATTTCACCCAATTCAACTGAGACTATCCAGGCTCCATTATGTTTCGTGAAGAATTCTTATCTTCCGACGGTGGTGTTTGAAACACCTCCGAAACACGGCGGCGAATCAACCGAGAGGGTCCGATCTCAGACTAGCGTTTCGCGCTGAAGTAGTCGTCATGTCACTACTCATTCTCGAACACACCTTGTCTGGATTTTCAGAATACACTCTTTCCTGTTCCGAGTTCAGACGTGTGCTTCGAGAAGAACGTGGCATAGGATGGGGAGGCTTATGCTGTCGTGGCCAAACGCGTAATCATGGGATAGCTCGTGCAGAGATGTTGTAGATGTGAGCAGTCAATTTATTTCCTCTGCAAGCTTCCCTGCTATTTGGGCATGCGAATAGTCTAACATGTCACCTGAGACAGTGGGAGTAATAACCAAGCAGCTCAACTCGCCATGGAAGCCTCAGCGACCTCCAAGAGCAGAAGTTCGCCTTGGGTATGGTGCGCAAAAGCCTCTGCCATTGCCTCCTCCTCAATCCCCAATCCAGCTTCTGTTTGCCCAGGAGCGACGCCAAAGCAGACTCGAGTCGCATTTCATGGGCCGGTTTTCGACGTCCTTGAGGCCCAAATCGACCACGCCTGGCATGGATCATAAGAGACGGTCTCGTGCCAATGTGCTGAATCGACTGTCCAGGCCGCTGAGCTTCAACGGCAGTATCTGGCTCAAGGACCCTAACGATCTGGTGATGCAATTCCAGTTTTCCGAGGACGATATCAACGAAGGTTTCCTCGATCCACCTCACCATGTATTCAACCGGGCACAGAAGAAGCAATTGGTATATCTGGTGTCGATAGCGGCAATGTTCTCTCCGCTATCATCGAATATATACTTCCCTGCCTTGGACAACATTTCAAAAGTGGGTAATACACATAGCGGCGGGCGTGATGGATAGCTAATCGAACAACGAAGGCCCTGCAAACGTCGATAGAGATGGTTACCCTATCCGTGTCGATATACATGGTTTTTCAAGGCCTCGCACCTTCATTTTGGGGCCCGTTAGCCGATAGCTACGGTCGTCGCGTCATTCTCATCTCGACACTCCTGGTCTACGTTTTTGCGAACCTGGGTCTTGCCCTTGTAAAGAACTTCTCCATGCTCATGGTATTCCGTGGCGTTCAGGCAGTCGGTAGCGCCTCAACCATTGCCATAGGTGCCGGTGTTATTGGAGACATAGCTCTAGCCAGCGAGCGTGGAGGTTTTATGGGACTTTTTGGCGGCATTCGCATGTTCGGTCAGGCAATTGGGCCGGTCTTTGGTGGTGCCCTATCTCAATTTCTCGGGTTCAGGTCCATCTTCTACTTCCTTTTAGGCATGGCTCTAGTCGTGGTTGTGCTCTTGATCCTGTTGCTGCCGGAAACTCTTCGCAAGATCGCGGGAAATGGAAGTAGACCGCTCTACGGCATTTATGCGCCCCTACTTGGGTCCAAACGGGGGCAACCAGTGCCAGACAGCGAACGCTATGTGCCAACGAAACTAACGTTCCGTGCACTGCTTGATTCATTCCGTCTACTAGCTGAGAAGGATATCGTTGTATCATTACTCTTCGGTGGAATCATTTACACTGTGTGGTCTATGATTACCTCAAGCACGTCGTCCTTGTTCAAGGAGGAATTTGGTCTTAGCGACGTCGCTATCGGCCTCGTTTTTCTGCCAAATGGCATCGGATGTGTTCTTGGGTCGTTGATCACGGGTAAGATCATGGACAGAGATTACAAAAGAGAAGCAGCCATGTATCGACGGAAGCGAGGCTTGCCTGATGACATGGAGCTGAAGCAACAAGAGCATCCTGGATTCCCCATCGAGAAGGCACGCCTCAGGAGTACTTATTTCCTGCTCGCCGTCTTTACGGCTGCCACGGGTGTTTACGGCTTTTCTGTAGAATGGAATCTCGCAGTCCCACTGGCCCTACAATTTCTCAGTGAGTTCAGACTGCTTGGTGCAATCACACTTTAGTCTTGCTGATTCATAGTTTAGCGGCTTTTACTGCCACGTCTATATTCAACATTAATTCAACCCTGATGATCGACTTATATCCTGCGAAACCAGCTTCAGCAACTGCCATCGTATGATTCTAGTCATGTGCCGTCCAACGTGGCCTTGAAGCTGACTTTAATCTAGAACAACCTGGTTCGCTGCACCTTGGGCGCTCTAGGGGTAGGCTTCGTGGAAAAGGGGATAGGCACTTTCGATGAATCGCGCGTGTTTCTAGCCCTTGCGATTCTCTCAGGCCTTAGTGTCGGCCTTGTGGTGATTGAGCGGGTGTGGGGACCGAGATGGCGTCTGGAACGCCTGTACCGGCTCGCAAAGTGATTAGAGGCGGTAGATATCACACAAATGCACTAGTTAACGCAGCATGTTATGTTTTAACGCTGCTTACTTACTGTGTAATAATACTGTTCAAGATAACTCGGTAAAGGCAGTATTAGTAATACTTTAAACCCGAGGTGAGAAAAGCAGAGTTAGTAGAAATATCAAAATAGCACGTCAGATGTACAATTGATTGGCTGAAATGGCGACAGGTGTAAATGGTGCTATCTGGTGGTACATTGAAGCTAATTCCAAGGCTAAAATTTAATGCCGTTCAATTGCCGCTTTCCGGTGCCCGGAAGAGATAATTCACCGTCCTTATGCAGATATTTACACTCGGGACAATCGTATCACTAATCAATTACGTGCGGAGGAACTTTTGTAAGAAGTTCGAATGAAACTACAAAATCTAAAAGTCTGTTGCTTATAAGGCAAGTCCTGCACCTTGAAGTGCTGGGATACACCTATCTAAAATAGCACCATTAACCTACAAGAATGTTCTTTTCATAACCACGTCGCCCTTCAGTCCCTATTCTAGAAGAGCCCGTCCCTATCAGGTAAGGCCTCTAGCGGTATATCCCTGTATTATACTTCTGTAGCGTGTTCACACACGGCGTATTTGCGGATATCCCCTTCTCGTATTTAAGTTTACTGTCTTAGAATTGCGTTACTTTTCCTGCTTACTATAACTTATATTTCTGTATAGCAATACTTCTAAACCTGCCTCGATTCAGCCTGTTCTATATAATATTTCTACCCCTTTACTATGTGACGATATTAGCCCCGCTTAGTCTTAACACAGTACCCTACATTCAGTGTATTTCACGTTCCTTTTCCTTATGGTATACTGCGCTGCTACTCATGTGTCAGTCGGAGCTCCTGGCCTCGAGAGGCACGGCTAGGAGTCTCTCTCTCTGCCGGCAGTAAATATGATCGGAGGTGGTGTGGGTGATTTTTGAGGGATGCTGTCAACGGCGATAAGCCCGTGCCACGCCATCCGGATCCTATGTTTTCTTTTGTCGTCGTTTTGCATTGTGGATGCGTCAGAGGCCGTCAGGCGGCGGACGCGGGAAAGACCGTAATCTGTTGGAGGTCCTTTGCCAAGGCATTACTGGCAGAGAACGAAGATCACCGGTGTTGATCACATGAAGATGCCTGAAGCCGTAGCTCACATCGCAGAGATGCAAGTGCAGCAGGCGAGAGTATACCGGCAAAAAATGGAAATCGCCGCGGAAGATCCATGCAAGGTCGATGATACAATAGCTGTGTAAAGTTGCAACAGGCCGCGCTGGTTTCGCCGCAAGATCTGCTCGCCACCGCGGTTCAGGAGCCGGAATTTAAGACGCTCAATGTCTCGGAAGGTGTGCTACTGGATACCCTTGTACCTGAACAGCTTTTGTTGGACGCGAGCCTATCGTTAATGTGCACCTTTCTCTTACTGAGTAGTCCATTAGATTAGACAGCCTGCGGAAATCCGTCTTGTCATTTGGGAAGTGATTAATTGAACATTCTTTCGAGGTATGTGATACTCAGTAGTGCCATCTTGGCCACCTCAGCCAGAAGATGGCTAAGTTAGTATGTGCATTGCGCATCATTTCCCCACCGCTTTTTGCGCTAACCCCGTGGCAAGAAGCGTAGCGTTGGCTATTCCGCTTTTGACATTTCCCTCGATAAACATGAATGTCGCTGCTACTACTTCCAAACTGTTCTTCACCAAAAATTGCTGCGTGTTGAATCTCATTCTGTCAATCATATTCTGGCTGGCACCCCCTAAATCTGTCACGTCTCCCTCATCTCGCCACTTCAACAAGTCAATGTTGTATGTTTGTGGTGCCTCTCCGGATGTGTGACGGCACAGGATGAAGGTATAGCGCGAGGGACGTGCCTTGCTACATGAAAATGATGTTCAGTCTTGCGCTGTTGACGAATTGAAATTGCCATACCCTGTTATAAGATGTGCTGGAAGTGGCGCAGGACCAACATAGGGCGAGATCTGTACGCCCTTCTCGTATTCTATCTTGCCCTCGTCGCTAATGAAACATTTGACTACCAACCAGTGCCTAACTTGGCCGAATTTCGTGTCGTGGTACATGGTCAGATCCTTGATGCAGTTGTCAAATTTGACATTATTCAAGCATTCTCAGATGGACTTACAGGGTCGACCATCAATAGTACATAATCTGCTTTTGCCACAGTCTCACCGGGCTGGCCGAGGTGTCAGCTTCTACGAGCTTTCAGAAGAACAGCACGGAGGACTACAGACTGGTGGTTCGACGAAACATTCTGGTGTCGTTTGGACAGCTTCGCGGTCGAGCATCTGCCCAGGGTAGTTCAGAGTCACTGACGGCCATTGAACGCGGAGATTGCGAAGCGACTGGATACCACAATCGAGAACATCGCCGAGGATCTTATGCTCGCGCAGAATAGTCGCTACTTCTCTGTCCGCCATTGGTCTTATTGTGAAGGCACGGGTGCGGCAGAAACTTTGGGTATTGCGGAAGTAGGACTTATTCCGCAGAAAGTCAACTAGAGGGGTGATCTAAATAAGCTTTGGGGCTGTCTTTGAAGGTTTATATTCCCATTAAATCAAAATGATTTCATAAAAATACACTTGATGCTTACTTGTGACGGCTTGACCTGACGTCACCGGCCAGCGCCGGCAAAATGAGCGTAGAACACCCCTTATGGATAAGCCAGTTACGGTACCTAAATTGTACAAGGTATGACCAAAGGATGACAGTTATGAGAGTCATTTCAATCATTCAGTCTATCTGGCCCACGCGCCATGCACAGTTCTTGCCATCTTTTGCTTGGGTGCCTCATCGATACGTCATGACAGCCCCAAGGGTGTGTTCTTTACACCGTTGACCGGCGGGGTCAGAGTCGAAGTCGTAAGTCAAAACGCCTCATTTTGCACAAAGAAAAGGGCGTAGACAAAATTGGAAGCTTAGTGGACATTTATACAAAAACCATCTATATCTATTAATGGGATAATGAAGAGGTGGGCCAAACTGTGGACCGAGTTGTGATTATATGCATTTCAACACATGTTTATACTGTCTAGGAGCTTCAGAAGATTAATATCTCTATATGATAGATAAATATCTTCGGCCTAACCACCTATAAATCCATCCATAAAATGTAAGTATCTGAAGATCCCAGGTATCCGACCTCTGTACATAGCATATGCAATTATGTTACTGTTCATTCGCTCACACTAATTGTTAAGCTTTTCTTTTGTAATAGTAGCATTTACCAAAAGTAATCTAGAAACTTACAACAACTCTGTCTCCTTTCTTTGACCCTTTTACTTTATTACCCTTCTCATCAAGAATATCATAAAACTTGTGACCTAGAATATTACCTTTCTATATCCTATGAAGGAGATATAGATGTAAGCTACAGATAGCAGATCCTATTACTTTGAGAATAATGTTATAAGGCTTAACGATAGTAGGTTTTAGTACTTCAACAATTTAAACTATGCCTTTACCCATCTAGGCTAAGGGCTTTATCATTTCTCTGCTGTCAGCAAATCTTTTACTGCTTATAGGATTAGTAATATCCTGGTGAGTTGTAGTATTATCGCCATGCCTAATGATTTGCTCAATTTTAAATGCCGCTTGCGATGTTGCCATGGGCGGATTTCTGTTATGGAGACCAAGCTGAATTATAGAGCAATACAGTGAAAACAAAAGATGCTTGAGTAATATCAAAAAGTAAGGTCTATTTAAATTAGACCAAGTACGAGATGCACAGCGTCAAGATTGCAACATAGCTACAATGAAAGGTCTCTTTTGCTGGAAAATCGTTTAGCGGCAAGCGTTGAGAGGAGCCAGAAACCGTACAGAGTTCACATCCGGATGAAGTCAGCTCAATGTCATGGTTTGTCTATTAAATTATTTTACGATAGTAAATCGACGATTCTCTAGGTCAATTTGTGTATACTCAGTGTTTCCAACAGCTGAAGAACGATGATACTTCCGCCACACATGAACCAGGGCCCATTGCTTTTTTACAGCAACATCGGAATATATTCCGATGTAGATCATTCCTACATGCAGAGAGGTCGCGGGTCGGTAGTTCACCCACAAAAGCTTGCGCCAAGGGCTTATTATATGCCGGTTTCGGAATTGACTCCGGCAGCATTACCAAAATTGACAGAACAACCTTTCCATCATCAAGCTAAGGAGGCCGTCACTAGCCCATCAAGATGATGCAAGACTATAATGTCACTAACACGACATAAGCCCGCACAACACCAGGATATAATGATTACATTTTGGCCACTTCCAAATATCTTTTATCGATCTGTATCATTATAACTTCAGTTACTACAGGAGATGTCATCTTCTCAGGATATCAAGTAGGTGTTTATATACCAGCATTTCATGAAGCAGTAAGGCTATAAACGCCGTTAAAAATCCTGGAAAAGTATACCATTGTGTAGAGAAGGTCTTAAATTATGATTCCAAAGTGCTTTGGGTTGTATCAAGGTCAGGCGGGAGCTGTGATGTGCAATTGAATTTGGTGAGTTTTCGAGTTGTGATGCGGAATGCCAAGAGCGTGACAATTCAGGGCATAGAGCGTGACAATTCAGCGCGCGGACCGTGACGATTTGTCTTGGCGTTTGTTGACACCCCTTTTCAAACATGACGGTATTCGAGTCTTCCATCGACACTATTCGCGCAACATGTCTTTAGTATCAACCACAACGCGGACTGTACTAAACGATACCGAATATGAGAGAGTTCTGCAGCGACGTCGCCTGGGCGCAGAGAGGTCGCGCAATTACCGTCGACGCCGAAACACAGCACTTCAATCCGTAAAGGCTCAAGCGGACCAGACAATGCATGGGCCTGAGGATATCAAGAGAGGGCGTGGTCGACCCTCCTTGAAAGATGCTGCGGATGAGAAGGTTTTACGGCAGCGACGCCAGGCGGCAGAGAGGACGCGGAAGTGCCGTGAACGGCGCAAGGCAGCGCTACGGAAACGAGATATCACAAGCCATTCACAGGGAGCTTTCGATGCAGCTCAAGCTCTGTTGGAGCCTAAGTCCTCTGTAGGTAACGGTCTGCAATCAAGGCAGGTTGGCGAAAGTCGATTGGAGCTGGAGATGCCAGTAGACAGGAGTGGCATAACACGCCAAGGAGAGGAGTCGTCGGACAGCGAGTATTGCCAAAGCACAGACAAAACACAAGGCCAGTATCTATACCACACCTCCTCAATTCTACCACCAGCAGAACCGACCAGAAGTCCCAGTGCGTCGCCCGAGCCAGCTCTATCCCCAAGAGAGGAGACGAACCCGAAGAGTTTCGCAGATGAAACGCCAGTTACTAGGGATTTTATGGATGGACAGGAAGAAACAGGCATGGAAAGGTCACAAGTGCACAACACAGGTAGCTCAAAGGGTCAATTTGCTGGTATGCAAGGTCTTGGCCCTTCCAGCATTGATGAGGAATCTGACGACTTGCCCCATGCATGTGGCATTAGTGAGCTATCGTCTCATGACTACACGCTAGGAAAGCTGTATGCGCAGATACTAGATGGCTTCCATGGATGCTCGCGAGAGGACCATTTGAAAACAACAAGGGAACATTTGGACCAAGAGGGTGACAATCACTTCGGCTTGGACGAGATATTCAATGATCCAACGTTCCCATCTGTACTTGGAACTCCCGAGCTTGCACATCTAGCATGTTCAACGCAACCTAATACTCCGTCTGCTTCACAATGGCAAACCACATTCTGCGGGCTAGCTTCAAGCCAAGACCATCGTCGACACTCCGGTGTGCCTATGAATGTTTGTTTGCATAAAGAAATGGCTGGAGCTACTGAAAGTCACGTAGCATTCGACGTCGACAGTTATCTTGGGTTTGCTAGTTCGCTTGCTGTAGCCCGAAAGGGCCTTTGGTATCATCCTGCGCCACAAAGACAGCAGAATATGACCGCAGACGTGCATGTCGAAACCAAGTGGTTCAGGGGTCGTAGGAATGGCGAGCAATCCTCGCGTCCTTCACTAGCTTTACCTCGAGACGTTCCTCACCTTTTCCTTGGGAGCCTCATGGGCAGCGTCAATACGACCTTGCATGTTCTATTTCCGCATCTCCCATTTGCAGGCGAAAAATTCGTGTGCTTAACGAATAATCAATTGTCGCAATGGCTAGATCGGATTTTCCACCCAGCCGTGTATCAGCACTACGAATCCCATTATACACAACACTTACCAACATCATATCGCCACGCATTAGCCAACTCCCGTGCTCGCCAAAGCGAGGGACGCCAAGTGAAGACCAGAAGCTATTTAACACAGCAATACATAGGCTTCTGTCTGCAGCCACAACACCTTGGCCGGATCTGGACAGATGTTTTGTCGCGAATTGCAGTCGCTCCAGACCTCGCAGGCTTCCGCGAGCCTGAGCTATTTATATCAGCTAAAGGGACGAAACTCGAGTTCAAGACAAATGCATCTCGAGGAGACGTACTAAATACGTTGCTGGATTCTCGTTCATCTATCGCGGAAGTAATAGATCTCGACTTTGTAGCTCGTGATAGATTCTATGTGGACGTGGGTAAAGAGATCTGTTCTCGTTCCAGCTCTCTTCCACATCCAGGTGATCGCGAAGGCAATGAAGCACAGGTCTATTGTTGGAAAAGATGCTGTCTCCAGCATTACATGGACTGGATGTATGAAGGACAACCCCCTGCTATAGGAGGGCGTGGGCAGCAATACTACAGCCAAAATATGCTTTATGAAGCATCTGGCCTGACCAGCATCACTCCAAAAAGGTCAAAACTTCGACAAGGTGGGCTTATCTATAGCCAATTTTACAATTCAGTTAAAGAAATATCCGACGCAGCGAAATGTTACCCATTTGAGAATGAGGTTCTGGAAGAGCTGGCCCTTGATCTTCAACTTCAACAAGGTGCTCGTAACTTGGCAAGAAATAATCGCAAGGATATGCAAGTTCTCATGGATGCATACTGCAACAATAAGCGTCGAGTACGAGATGCTCTCCTGGCATCAGAACACAAGTCTTTCGGCATACGCGAAGAACATCGCATAGGCTGGACGCTGTTCGAGAGCCTTATCGCTCGGCTGCAAGATCAAAATGGCAACAGGAAGAACATATTGCTATCTTCTTGTCCAACATATGCATGGCCTGTTGAAACACAAGTCTTCCTAGGCTTTCTTTGGCGGAGCGTCGATAAATTCGCCACAGGATTTGAAGTCGTACGGGCCAGGTGTCACAAAGATCTTGTGACGTGGGAAGAAACCAAAATGATGGCCATGTTTCTGCGCTGCCTTCGGTTTGTGCTTGCTAGTCCACCAGTCAGACGAGAATCAGCTCTATGGTGGAGCAGACACGAGCACTCAGTAAATCAGCCTTCTGAGCAACGCGTTTCATACGGACTAGGTTTCTGCAATACACTCCCACGACACAAATATTGTTGGCTAGAACCTCGGTTTGATTGGAACAGGCTGGCTTTTCTGTCCGATGTAACCGATCAAGTGCTGTTTGGAGTCGGAACTCTTCGCTGGCAGTACACTCAGCGTGGCGGGAAAGTCAAGGACTTTTTTGGTGCCACAAGGCAGCTAGATCTTGCATCAGAATGGATTGAAAAGCATGGTGAAAACGTTTTGATTGTAGACCGCCTCATCACATGGATGGTGCATATCTGCCTGCGACAATTTCGAGTAGACGTAATCGATACTGTGAAAAAAGAGCTGATGGATGAGCACCAAGACCACGCTCTTCAAGGGAACGAGCCATTCTGTTATGAATACTTACGAAAAATACGAGGAGGAAAACTACATTTTGTCGCCGGTAATCGATCCTCGTTGAAAGATGCTTCAAAACTGGCGGACCTTTTGTTCGAGTTTGATGACGGTGAATTGAGAAGCCACTGGGATCATCGGCCATTCCGTAAACTTTATCGCCGTGCACATACGATCTTGAAGGCACGATCTCAGAGCTTAAGCCCAGAGAAAATCTTTGCGCATCAACTACGGCGGAAGTTGTTTACCCATCACTGGGTATTACCTTACCCAAACTCGCAAGTTCTAATGCAGAAGACAAAAAAAAGGTCACCGTATGTGGTACTCAGTCCAGAGAAATCTGGAAATCGAAGGAGGATCGGACGACAGGATTCAACTTGATGGGTGGCAATGGGGTCGTAAGAGATGGCAAAGAGGATTCCCAAACAAATTTCCTGAGTATCTTGAGTGGGATAAAGAACAGTGGATGGGCTGGATTTGCAATGCTCAAAGTTTAGATGGCAGACGGAAGCAGACAGAGGAAGTCGGGCGCGCAAGCGATTTTGAGAAAATTGAAAGTTATTTGAAATTTCAGCAGGATACCGAGCAATCAGCGGGAAATGATCGAGTCCTACGAAACCGCCGTCTACAGAAAGCAGACGAGTATGCACAGGTTGACTCAGATATCGAAATGCTAGAATAGAAGGTTTGATCACAATCAGATCAATCGATGGATCAAGGGGGTACTGGCTTCGAAACACATAGTCTGAGCATCAGCTGAGTGGTATCGTAATTACTTCATTAGAGGAGCAGACGCTCATTGATGTGAGCCATGTCTCTGACACTGTTGCCACGAACTAAGGAGCTGAGTTTTCCCGCTTGCTCCATCTGTACAGCGTGTTTTGCTAGCAAGAACCATTCAACATCGGTGATTGGCTGGTGCTAGAGCATCACAATTCTGTGATTGGCTGAAAGGCCAGATGCCAAGAGCGTTACATTTCTGTTGTGACGCAGCATGCAGCACGCAATGCGAGAAGTATTGTGTGAAAATTCATTGAGTCGAAAGCGCAAAATTCTGTCTATCATATGGCGCTAATCTCTTTCTTATTTATGTAGTATTGTGGGTGTGGTGCCTGGCGATGTGGATAAACCGTCATAATTCAGCGGCAGAGTGTGGGTGTGGCGTCGGAGCTTTGTTAACGCCTGCACGGCAGTTGTGAGAGAGCCAGACTCACAACAACAATGTTCCCTGCGAAAGAAATCGTTAGAAATGCACAGTGGGAGTTCAGGAGTAGATAATACATAGGATGTATAAGGTTAACCCTGTGTTTGCGTGTCAGCATGGCTTGGCTGGTTCAGTGTATGACTTGTCCATTAAAGTGGTTTGAGAAATATTCATTTCCACAATCATCTTGCTCAATCACTCACACTCATTCACCAGAGCACTTAGAATATGCATTCTATATATCAAAAGCATGTATTACGTCTATTACTACAGCTATTATACAGTTCCGTCTTCATCTGAGTCATTCACAGTCCGGTTGGAATGCGACAGTTCTACGATTCTGTCTTCACCGCTCTCCATCAGCCAGGAAAAAATGGGCGACAAGTCCATCGTAGTCGCCCGAATCTCGTCTTCTGTAAGTCGTTCGATGTGACTTACCTCCGTTGGCACTTCGTGGAGCAGGAGACAACGCCGACCTTGGCAGGAGTCGGCCTGCGTGTTCAGAACATGGTGCTTGCTCAAGATTCGAATGATATTGTACTGAGCGTCGGGATAGCGATTGGCTCGGATTTTCGAGTGGTTGCTTCGTTTCCGTGGCCCGTGCGCCCCAAATGGGATTTGTGCGAGTCGTAAGAACAAAGCAGCAACAGCTGTAAAGATGGCGGACTAAAGAGAGAAAGCAAAAGAATCACGAGTGATACAATTTTGATTGATTAGAATCATCAATTAGCGGTTAGGGCAGATGAAGCTGATTTTCGTGACATATATTGTGGACATATGCCAAGACTGAACGCTAGTCCCCTTTGAATTTTGTGACACGTTTCTGTGGACACTCAACCTACAGTACAGGAGCGCAAACCCACGAATCTGACATTCTGCCCGCAGCCCTAAGAGTTGTATCGTGCGGCATTGGCAATGGATCTACCCAATCAAAAAGTTCCCAGACGTAGGGGCCGCCCACCGGCAGACCCACAGAAGGGTGCCATGACAAGCGCTGAGCGGAAAGCAAAATCCCGGTTGCGAATTAAAGAGGAATCGGAGGCACATCCGAAGCTAACGACGGAAGAGAAATCGGAACGTAGAAGAGATCAGTACAGGAAATCGAAGCAGGAGGAGAGACTTCGCAAAAAGTCGGAGAACATGGGTACAATAGGCGAAGGGGAGAGCCCGGAACGAACGATACTCAACGATCAAGGTAGGCAAATTAAACGACTGATCTAGGTATGGCCGAAGCTAAATCGACATTGATAGGGACAGGTTGCCATAGGACAGCGTCGGATCTGAACAACGTCATACGTGCCGGGCCTATACGGCTGTCTGGCCAGCAAGATTCCTCTATCACACAGCCAGAGCCAAGCGTGCAGTTCTCGATACTGTTGTCACAAGTGCCAGAACACGCGCGCCGCGATTTGAGTCCCCTTTCAAGTTCCGCGACAGGCCGCTCGCTCCATCGACTTCCAATACGGCAGCATCA
>Ga0181470_100040_pt1 | contig 26082 bp, 20 predicted proteins | sample InSIn5SAF170_FD_119082 | JGI IMG/M metagenome (GOLD analysis project Ga0181470, IMG submission 119082) | Clean room microbial communities from NASA Spacecraft Assembly Facility at Jet Propulsion Laboratory, Pasadena, California, USA -... ...
ATAGGCATCTACCGCACTGGAATCCTACTTAAGCCGCACGACAAGGACGTTCAAGCTGCGGATGCTGCCGTTGCCGGACCCATTTATCAAAAGTTCCCACGGTCGAAAGAAAGTATTATGACGGACGCGGTAGAGGTGAAGAAGAGACGGACAAAGGAAGAAATTGAAAACATAGAGTACATGAAGGGTGAGCACATCGTCGAAAGCTGTCACTGACGCAAGTATTACCGAGCACGAGTCTAAGTTGAGCCTGGGACGCAGAGATTCAGAAGGCGGAAGAAGAGGCATTGGAATTTGCGGCGAAAATCTTGAAACGACAGGCTCGATTTTGTATTGCTTTGCTACCAATGACCCGCAGAGACAGTAGCTATCTGAAAGATCTGAATTCCATGTTACCATCTACGACTGCCAGGTTTAGTAACAGCTTCGTAGCATAGGCGATTCACCATATATGCGAGCACGCATGTCAACGGTCACAGCTTGCCTATACCTCTCTGTCAAGCAACCTCGTCCGTCATAATACTTTCTTTCGACCGTGGGAACTTTTGATAAATGGGTCCGGCAACGGCAGCATCCGCAGCTTGAACGTCCTTGTCGTGCGGCTTAAGTAGGATTCCAGTGCGGTAGATGCCTATGATGCCTCAGGCAGGAACGTTGCATGACTCCACGTTCAGTTCTGGACTGCGAAGTTCTCGTGGTTTTCACGCGTCACCTTATTATCACTGCGATAAATGCGGATTGAACGCGCTGTAAGGCTGTGACTGCTTCAGCTTACGTGCGACAGCTGGTAGACCGTATACTATGCTTGAGATTATTGATCCTTGAACCAGCATAAACGACAGTGCTCAGATCACCGAAGCTTCAGCTGGCTAGATCCTTCACGAAGATGAGCGCCTCGCTCCTTGGTAATTCAGCCAAGCTCGATCGCTCCGTGCTACTCGCTCGATTGATGACCCGCAATGTTACTAATGGCTACATTAAGAACGCCTGCCTGGCTCTCAGCGGAATAGTCTTTATAGCATGGCAGTACGTCTTGCGAGACGGAAGCACGACGCTAGCAGATCCACAAGTGTGGACGTCGATCGACCGCAGGCTGCCACGAGGCGCGCTTCATCGGGTCCGTCGATTCCTAGAGAAGAACTTTTATCTAGGCCGTGGTGACGAGCGACACAAACCGTGGACACTTATCACCAGTGCTTTCAGCCACATCAGCTCCGGCCATTTCCTCGCGAATGCCGTGTCCTTCAACCAATTTGCGACAGTGTTCGCGATCTTGCTTCCACCGATCCATTTCGGCGGAGTAATCCTGACATCTGCCTTTGCAGGCAGTGCAGCGTTCCTCCTGCAACAGTCGCAGGAGAAATTCTCAGATCGGCGAGTACGTGCGCTTGGATTGAGTGGTGTTACCTCAGGTATGGGGGCAATGGCGGCTTATCTCTTTCCGCAAGCACGGGTCAGTGTCTATGGGTTTGGTATGCCGATGTGGGCGGCAGTCGCCGGATATTTTGCTTGGGATGCATTTTCATTGGAATCACAGAAATCCGCCACTGGACATGCGGCTCACCTAGGGGGTGCTATGGCAGGGCTCATATACGGTGCCTGTCTGGCAGCAACGGGTGTCGTCCGTCCAGCGCGATTCCGTGATTGAGACAGGCGCTATTAATTAGACCACAGCGCCGCCGCCAAAAAGCATCCCGAGAACAAATGTCGCTACGAATTGACATTCATGGTGGTCGAACAGAGTCGATACGCGAATATAATTATACGGCAAAGATATGCGCGCGCTGTTGGAGCTCAGAAACCATAGTGTTGACGGCCGTCTGTGGAGGCGGCGTGCGCTGTTACCTCGCAAGAAGACGCGTACGTGTCGTTAGAAGATTGCAATTGGAACGTCGACGTGTCAATTTTGGCGGTTCCAGCAAGTAGCACTGTCAGTCACTTAAGTTGTGACGACCACGCCTGCAACTCCGAGATTCAAGATATATGCAAGAGCACTCTCGCATCATGGATTCTTCTTGCGCCTCTGATTCTGCTTTAAGGCTTAGAATTGTGCGCCTCGTTTTGGTCTCCTATCCAAAGCAGAACGTCAACCTTGTGAAGCGCAATTCCACACGATCTATCTTAATTGACGTTCGAGCCCTGCAGCACGCAATTGGTTCTGCACACTCCGCACCGACGATAAACTCAACAGCGCGGCGCATAGACGAACAGGAATGCAACCTGCTACACCTTCGCTGCTTGGCCTTCCAGCCAAAATCCGCTTGATGATCTTGGGATAGCTGCTCAATTCTGACAAACCCGGGGCACAATTGATCCATTGCCTTCGAGTAGTCACAAATAGCATCTACGGCATCTGGGATAATTCGGACGAGAGCAGTGAAGAAGAGGTGGACGTCGACGACGAAGACAGCACAACAAGAAAGGCCCGTTCGATGAGGTAGATATCGAGGTTGATATTGCGTCTCTAGAACCAGGTCAACGGCGCCCCGATGAGCTCAATAGTCGGAAGTTGTGCATATGTAATATGTGCATCTTATGCGCGAAAATGGGCGGGCAGTACCTCAGGCCGCACCAGATGCCATTGACGACGTTGCACGGCAGGTAACTTGCCTTGCACAAGTCGAGACGAAGCAGCTCAGGGCACCTTGACCTCAAAAGATGACCCCGCTGCACGATAAAAGCTTGCCCACGAGCATTGCAGTACTTGTTCTTGGGTGTACAAGGTGGTCATCCGTCACGATGTATTGCCTCCAGCGCCGGATCCGGCCTGCAGTGTGAGAAACCCACGTATGTAAGTTGTTGGCCTGACAATGTCGAAGCATAATGGCCAAAATCAATCTTGTGAGGCGACATGACTCTACTTCTGGGTTGCCCAGCCTACCCTTGGATTAGATCGCTCAATTTTTGAAGCTTGCTGGTCAACTCCAGAAGTGTTAACTATCCATGGCGCGTTCTCTATGTTACTCGACGCGCATCTCAGCCCCCGTGCTTAGTCGGTACTGTGCCAGGTACACAGCATGTGCCGATGGCGTTCTCCGCAGCAAAGCGATAAGAATTATAACTTGGAATAATCGCCGACAGCACCCGACGGATATCTACACTTGTACAGGTTCAATATCATTTATCCTATAATACATGATTTACGACGTTGCCTTCGTTGGAAACAGACCTCGAAGAACAGGCTTTCTACCTTCATCTATCCTTCAGACCAACCTCTTTAGACAAAACTACTTCCTGACTTCGAGGTATTTGTATCGACGCTATGGTAGGGAGCACGATCTTCAGAAATGGGCGAGTCTTTAGCGCGGAAAATGCCTCGGCCGCCACAACCGATTTCCTTGAATGTCTCGTGGTCGAGGATGACAAGATTGCATACGTGGGACGTGAGGATGACGAGAAGGTGAAGTCCGCAGAAGCGAGTGGTGCCGAAGTCGTCGACCTCGCTGGACACGTGGTGGTTCCTGCATTCATTGATAGCCATGTGCACCTCCTTCAATTCGGCTTGGGTCTGGCAAAATTGGATCTTAGCGAGTGCAAATCGTTCGAAGAGATCAAGGCCTCGGTCTCCGACTATGCAAAAGCACACCCGGAGATGTCCCGCATTCTCTGTAGACAATGGCACCAATCGGCTACCAATGGGAAAGCGATGGCCGACATGTTGGATGACATCGACCCGCGGCCAATTTATATCGAAGCCAGAGATTGTCACTCGACTTGGTGTAATAGTGCGGCACTAAAGGAGCTCCACGAGCAACTCGAGGCTACGGCTGATCAATATGGAGAGGACATCCACCGCGATGATAAAGGCAGACCTTCTGGTCTCGTCGCAGAACGTGCCCACCTCGGCCTCGTCTGGCCTTTCTTAACGACGGCCTGCTCTGTAGCGGAGAGACTGACGGCTCTAGTCGCAGCCATTAATGTCTATGTCGAATCCGGGTACGCAGGGATTATTGAGATGGCAATGGAAAATAACGCATGGGATGCTTTGCAGCTTCTCCGATCGCAGCAGGATATTCCAATTCATATTGCAGCTCACTGGGCGCTGCCCTACACCGCAGACGAGCAACAAATGGAGGAACGCTTGAACGAGGCCATTGCAAAGCACCGTGAGTTCCATCCATCCAAGTCGCCGGAACTGTGCGTCATTGGGATCAAGCTGTTCAACGATGGCGCGATTGGCGGATGCACAGCCGCCCTGAGTCATCCTTATGTGGGCAGCACAGATGTTGTCGGCCCCATCTGGCCAGCCGACGCACTGAAGCGAATCGTTAAAAAAGCAGTGGATGCTGGTCTACAAGTTGCTATCCACGCCATAGGCGATGTCGCGATTTCGCAGACAATTGATGCTATAGCTGCGGCCAACTGTCCTGAAGGAAGGCAACGAGTGGAGCATCTACAGCTAGCTTCTGCTGAAGATGTAAAGCGTGTGGCTCAGTTGGGCATTACCGCGTCCATACAGGGCGTCCATATGGACCCGGTCGTCTCAACAGCCTACAGCCGCATAGTGAGACCTCACCTGTGGGAGCGGGCATTTGCTTTCCGAGAATTCCTCGACCATGGTGCCTGTGTTGCTCTTGGAACTGACGCGCCTACTGCAAGGCAGCTGCCACTTCCAAACTTATACAACGTCACGACTCGCCGCTCGGGGGTCCGGCCAGAACTCCCTGATGTCGTCCACGAGCATTACGCTTTGACATTGTCACAGGCATTCGCAGCGCAGACGTCTCAGGCGGCATACTCTCGATTTGCCGAGTCGTGGACAGGCAGTCTGACCGCAGGCAAACTTGCAAATTTCCTCGTCATGGACATGGCGTGGTCAGCCGAGAAATTGCTGGAAGCAAAGGTGTCACAAACGTGGATGAAAGGCCAGAAAATGTTTCAAAATACCACGTAAACCAACGCTTTTATTGCTGTTCGCGGATCTCGACGTAGGTGGGATACTCATTATTGCTCATCCAGAAGGAGATTTTTATTCAATCCATTCTACGCAAGTTCATTCTTTGAGTTAGGTATCTTGTCTTCGGAAATGACAGAAGTTTTTCAAGTCAACTGTTGCCATCAAGATTTCGAAATTCAGTCATTGTTCAATATCATTCCAAACTGACATAAGTTTCGATACCTCCGCCGGCCTTCGTTGCCCACCTGAAAGCAAAGTAGGGGGCCATCTCCGGCCATCTCGCCAACGTTGATCTTGCTTGTCTCTGCGGCAAATTGGGCATGGACGCTGGATGTAGCACGCGCGCGTGCCACATGAATACTATTGTATGTGCAAGTGTCAATAGCGAGGCTGACATATCCGTGTCCTCGATTCATGGGTGCACCAAGGACAATTCATCAACAGATGCAGACGATGGGTAACGGAACGCGGAACATTCTGCTGCATGCCCTTGTGTCTGTGGAACGTAGTGATCTCGCAGTTGACATTACGATCTCAATTCTTTGCTCGTGCGTGTCGATCCCTTGACGTCGTGTCTCATATCTTCCACATCTTATATTCCATTCTGGTCTGAATAGCGCCCATCATTCCTCATCCAAGCCACTCCTCATTCGAATGATCCTCTGCTTCACCTTAACGTCTCCCTGCGCCCGAATCGCACCCTCAAGATCCCTCCTAAGGATATCCTTGATCTGCGACAGCCGGTCTCTTTGCGCTAAAATAAACGGATGCTGCTCGCCGCACCTCTTGCTCAGAGCTTGTACAATCTGCAGTTGCTCTAGATTCCGCCTCAACCGCCACGATATATCTCTATCCTGCTGTGTCTGTGTCTGCCCCTCCTCCTCCTGCTCATCATCATAATCACTAGGCATCGACTCCAGCCCGTCAAGGTCGTCAGCGGTCCAGGACTCATCCCAGTCTTTGAAGTCTCCCAGCTGCTCCCCGTCCTCTTCCACATTTCCCTCGCCCGACAGCTCCACAGCTGGTCCCGTAACACCCACCCGTCCCTCCAAATCCCCCAACCGCTCATCGAGCTCCAACAACCCTCTCCCGAGCCTAATATCCTTTCTCAACGCCCTCTTCCTCTCCAACAACTCGCCCACCGCCTCACTCCGACTTCCAACTAGATCCCTCACCCCAGTGACATCCCGCTGAAACCCGAGAAGTCCAACCCTCACCTCCTCGATCCGTTCCTCCCCGCCTTTCAACTTGTCCCCCAGACTCAGGAAATCGGTGTAATTATCATTCACTAGATCAACGAGCTCGCGATTGAGGCTGCGGACGAGATTCTGCAGTTCGCTCTGCAAATCCTCGAGGGTCTGGAAGCGGTTCTGGAGCGTGGAGAGGAAATCGGCCGCAGAGAAAGCCGGGTCGAGAAATTTGGTGCGGTCTAGGGGTTTAGGGAAGGGAAGCGGGGTGTCTGAGTCGTAGTCGTAGTCGTATGTGTCGGAGGAGTCGGAGTTGTTGGGGTCGGAGAACTGAGGGATTGATCAGCTGCGGTAGACGGGATGTGGCAGTGGGCTGTGCGACCGTAAACTGAAGAAGTGAAGAGGGCGGGAAGCAGCGATGAAGCGCTGGTGCAGGATGAGGAGGCTCAGTAGTGGTGAAGACGTACATAGGATTGTTTGGGCTTGGTTTCAGGTCTTGCTGGTGCCATGCTGGGCGTGCTGACTAGTTGTGTGAGGTTGGGATGGGGCAGGAGAGATCGATCTAGTGTGTTGAGCGGAGTGTACGTCTGGGTCTCATGCGGAGGTAGCCGTCGCGGGTTTATTGCATACGCTGGCGACAGCAACATCAATGACGCCGATCATCGATGCAAGTCACATGGACGTCATGCGGGTCAAATAATTGCTGAGAGAGGCGCGCAATTTCCTCGCGCTCGCTGCCGAGGCCACGCACGTGCTTTAAGCCTCTTTGGGAGCAATCACAACGCTTGTGGAAATGAGATCCCGCTAGTCTCTGTTAGTGTGAGGTACACCTCACAATCCGATTTGTTCTTCACCTTTCTCCTGTTGGCAAGGTTCAATCTTTCAGATGGAACAAGTGCTTTCTGCGGTTTCTTGTCCTCTAGCCCTGTGTGAAACAAGGCCAGACTTGCAGGGGTGGGCACATGGTAGCTTTATCTGGCTGTTCTGGATTCAATAGACGAAGGTGCCCAAGAACTTTGTTGAAAATGGCCAGTCCACCGTGCCGATGAGAGGTGCCAGTGTCGCTTGTTGCTCTGCTCTGCTTATCCACGAGCTTTTACTTCTTGTCATCCTTGATGCGAGTTCTTCAATGCTTCTATTGTGATTCCGGTATTCAGTCCAACTACATACACTCGTTCACAGTGCTGTCGTGCACGTTCCGCTCTTTTGCATCACCTCCACCTAATACCCTGATTCTCTGCGATATCCTAATCCCGACCGTATCCTAATATCAAACAACTGTCACCCACGTCTATGAGACTCATTCACCAGACCATGAAATGAGCCGCAACCTCTTCTCGATTCTTCTTGCTCTTGTCTTTACCACTGGGGTGTTATCTCTCTCAGCAATTCAAGGTTCGCCATGCTACGATCCCTGTAATGGCGACACATCAACCTCGTCCGCCGACATCGTATGCACAGACGATGACTTCACGAACACAACAAAGGGTGAGACGTTGTCGCAATGTCTCATGTGTCTGCAAACAAGTTCGTATGGAAGCGGGTATATGACCGATTCGATACTGTTTCTATGTCAGTATTTGGGACTCCCGAGGTCGTTTCGTGTGTTTTGCTGACAGAATGCTAGACTACCTGAGCTCAGTCCAGCAAATCTGCCTGTCTGGGAAGCCAGCAGAACCGATCTCGAGCTGCTCGAATCAATGCAACAATCTCAGCGCTGCGTTTTCGAGCGTGGGCGGGCGGAATTTCTTCCAGAGTCCATTCACGTACTGCAACGAGAGTAACAACGCCTATCAAGCTGAAGCCCCGGACTGTGCGACATGCTTGCAGAGCCAGGAAGGAACGGTGATCCTCGGCAATTGTAGGTCGTCAAACACGCTAGGATGCATGAAATGGACTGACAGATCTTAGTTGTGTATGTTGGCAATATCGGCTGCGAAACACAGCCCGATGTCAAGAGCGGTGCTTCGGTATACACTTCGAAAAACCTTTTCGACAGCGAGACGCTCGAGAACGACAACGGAGGTTCCGCTTCGTCGTCCGCAAGCTCGACACCTACTTCCATGCATACTGCTGCAGCATCAACTAGGTCCAGCGCTTCCGCAACAGCTACAAGCACATTGGCTGCAGCTTCGACCACTTCTGCTCCAGCTTCAGAAGCAGCAAGCGCAACATCTGTATCCTCGAGTTCCAATAACGTTGAGGAAAACGATGAAGATGCTGGAAGTGATGGTCTCAGCAGAGGAGCAGCAGCAGGAATAGGTATAGGACTTGGTATCCTTGGTATCGCTGCTATCGTCTTTCTGGCACTGTTCGCACGAAAGAGGATGGCACAAAAGCAGGGAGGCGGTGGGCCATTCGCAAGGATGCAAGACACCCCAGATATGCAGCAAGTGCAAGACATCGACAGAGGAGCAACTCCGCCAGCGGCTGGAGTCTTCGTTCCGCCCGCCATTCCGGGTGCTGCTGCTGTCGCTGCACCGAAGAAGTCAAAGTCATTCAAGTCCGTTGCTTCCAAGTCGATGAAGTCGATAGGCTTGACTCCAAGGACGTCAGAGTGGTACTATGCTGCAAATCCTAAGCATTCAGAGGACTTGTCGGCTTTGCCTCAGAAAGGTTGGGACTGAGACTAGCTGCTTCCCGAATAGTCACACCGTGTTCATGGCTTCGTCTTTGAGATAGCTCGGCAAGCCAGGACCTGGACATTCGGCCAGAAAGATCCACACTAGGACAGATTCCATGCGACATGAGAAATGATTATAGATTTTAAGAAATATTGCCTGTCCATCTTATTAGCCGCATCTGCTCTGCCGTTAATCTGCGTAGCGACTAGCTTGTCGCTGACCGAAGTACTCAGCTAGAACGAGACTGGTCAAAGATTTTGGTGCTATACTTGCTTTCAGTTTCTAGAACAAGTTTGTTCGTCTTAGCTACTTCTATCGCGCTTGACCTGCGACTCGAAAATCGGGGACGTTGTTGCTCCACTCACAGATCGACACGCATCAACTTTCAGAACCACGTCTTGCAGCCATTGCGTCCGAGGTGTCCTTGAGCTTCTGTCGCACCACTTGATTCTGCTTCCGCAACCCAGGAATTGATTCCAGTGCGGGCCATACGCCTCGCCTTCGATCTTCATACGCGCCCCAGCCCTGCAAATCTGCGACTGGAATACGTTGCGATGCCTGCCTAGTGTCAAGATCTCAATCGCTTACGCTCGAAGCCTGTAACTGCTCGCTCCGTTCCTGCTCTCTGAGTTGTTCTCAGATCGATTGCCAACATGGACATCAGACCGGACACGTCGTCGGGCAGGTCACAGGATGGCTGGTCCTTCCTCAACCAAGGCGGTGCTCGAGATGCCCAAACTCGATCGCAGCCACCATCCAGCTACCTCCGCAGCGATCGTAGCAGCTTATCCCCTCTACCCAATGGCCAATCCGCTCGTAATGGGTCCCGATCCAGCTTCTCTAGGAATTTACCGTCCGCATCTACAGGCGCAAGAAGCACGACGACAATCCCATCACAGCCTGTCTTGTCGAGGATCCATTCTGCAAATGCTTATGACCACAACAGCCAGTTCCCAAGAATGAATCGTCGCCCCATGAAGATCGACAAGGAGTCGGGACTGCCTGCGAAGGAAGAATTCAGCATACAAGGTATCCTGGATGCAATACATGAAGATATCGAGGGTGATCTGAATACCATAGCTGAGATTCTGGGCCGCAGTAGGTTTGTGTTGGCGGACCAGCATGAAGCTCAAATGCCACCGCAGGGCGAGATTGTGTTAGGCCTCGAGCAAGGTGATGAAGATACTCAAGCTAACGTTGAGAGACATGATAATGACAATGTAATGATATTGAATGAGGATGCAAGTTTGGTCGAAGGTAGCAACTCCGGCTCCGCAGCATACGGGCTGCTTGAAAGGCTACAAACCGTTCCTCGAACAGTCAGAATGAATAGCGACGCAGCAGTCTTGACAACGCCCGCCAGACCAGATGTGTTCTCTGCTGTACGAACTCATTCGTCGCCCCCAGACATTCAGCCTGAACCAGCGAGCCCTTCGGTATCCACAATGCCAGTATCGGCTGACTTGCGAGATCACAGTACGAGACTGTCAGACCGTGGCCCTGCCCGAGCCGTCGTCTCTGAGATGTATCTTTCTGCTGAGGCTGACGGCGTACACTCAGGTATTGTTCCCACTGTCTCCGAGTCTGGCAGACAATATCCTTTGTACACACATGATGACACAGACTTTTTCGAGGGACCTGTCTCTCCTCGTAGACGACCAACTTCGCGCTGGAGGTTCGGCAGCTGGGCTGCAGCTGATTATCCAGCAATCGCATCATGGTTCTCAAGAGGTCAGCGAGTGGATGATGAAGATGCTGAATCACGACTGAGGGAGCTATTGGATAGATAAGGACTACGTTGATTTGATGAAGTAATGAGAAGCGACTCGACGACAATGCTTAACGAACTCAGGTCGCAACAACGGTCAGGTCGCAACAACGGTCAGGTCGCAACAACGGTCAGGACTGCCTTTGCCTCTTTTTGGGACATCTTTAGTAACGAAACTTGATTCAGTTTCTGCTTCTCAGCACAGCAACGTACGGAAAGAAAGTCATACAAGGGTAGGAACGACGATCAGCTCATAAGCTGGTTGAAGATATTGATTTATGAGGCAGTTTTGAACACCACTGTCGAAGTACAAGGCAAGAGCGCGGTCTTGAACGTTCTTTCAACATCTGTTAGAAAGGAATACGTCAACTTCGCAGCAGAACTTCAGTCACCTTTTTCTCGTACAGTGACACAAATCGAACACCACAACCAAAATCAGCACAAGACACCTTCACTTAGCAGAGCATAACCCGCATGGCAATACACTTTTACGTTCCCATTTGAACTCGTCCCCACGATTGTCGGATCCATGTACATTGGCCTCATCAACGACGGAGAACACTCTATCTACGCTATCAAGACGTTCTGCGCCTAAAGATCAGAGATTGCTTGGAAAGCTTTTGGATGGACGCACGGCTAGCTGTGAAATCAATCGTGGTTGCTGTATGGGGTGTTGCTTCCAAGAGCATTCTGGTACACATTGGTGTTCGTGGACCGCGTAGTCTGGTACGAAGATCAGTTCAGAGATGTGGCTTTCGCAGATATGTTGTGCAAATCAGGATGATGCTAACGCAAGGACTCCCTTTCAGACAACCATGGTGACGAAAGAATCACGGAACAATAGACGGAGAATCGCAAGAAATTTGTCAAGTACGTCAATCACAATATGGTTCTGCACCAGGATTTGGTTGATTGAGTGGATATCCTGGAGACTCGGGAGACGCAACTTCGCTTCAGTCGGGCCGAGGAACGGTCGAGCACTACAGCTGGTATCGGAACTGAGGATTCTGCAAATATTGTCAGCGAGACGTCCTGAAGTGGAGATCGGCAAAGGCATACCTTCAAGTCCGTCAAATCATCTTCATAGGCATGATCGAAAGCCTCGGCTCCAGCCCTGTCCCTTCTCTTGTTCTCCCATATACACACATATCGATATACAACGGACAGCAGTCCTGCAACTATCGCAGTGACGGTCACAATGAGGAAACCAGAATTATACTCGGGAGCATCTGCAGGCTTGAAGATAAGTGGGCCGACAAAGTTGCCTGGTTAGTGTTAGCATCAAGCCGCACTCGAACAAAGCGGAGCAAAAGGATGACCATACCCAGACAATACCCCAAGAATATGCCCGACGCCGTGACGGATTTTTTCGTGTATCCGGCCGTATTTGCCGTTTGAACTCCCATGAGCACCGCATATCCACCCCCGAAACTTGCAAGAATATAACATGCAAACAGCAGCCCACCAGTCGACCCTTGCGGCAGCAGCCAAAGAAGCAAGGATGCCAGTATCGTCCCAAGCTGGCACACGAGAATCAACCACGTCCGGTTGCCGGGAAACTTGTACGCCAAATACGGCGCCAACAACTCAATCGTCCCGATAACCGCACCAGCAGGCATAGTCAACAGCAGACTCTCCAATGCCCCAAATCCAAACGAATTAATGATAATCGGAATGAATGAGCTCACCGGCCCATTGGCAATCATTATCAAAAACGCCATTGCAAAGACGATCCAAAACTTGACGTCGATGAACACCTCCCACATCTGTGCTTTCTTGAAATGCGTATTTCGAACACCAGCGTTATTAACGCGCATGCGTGCGACGGCGATGTATCGCTCTCGATCGCTGAGGCCCTTCATTCGGATGGGGTCGGGCGGCATGTAGAAGAGGATGACGAAGGCCCAAAGAATTGTTAAGGCGCCGGCGACGAGGTACATGTACTGCCACGGGGAGAGGGCGCCGGAGATGTGGCCGAGGCCGTAGTTAATGAGGGGGGCGAAAATGCTCACGTATCCTGTTCACACCGTCAGCACTACCATCCTCGTTCCAGCAGGTCTGAATGCCCAGTCTGAAACATATGCGGAAGAAAAAGACTACTAACCTGTAGCACAATACCAAGCGCCCATCCTCAACGCCTGCTCATCCTTCTTATAAAACCCCGCAACAATAAGCATGAACATGGGACTCACACCGCTCTCGAGAAACCCTAACATGAATCGCTGAGCGTACAAACCCTGCCAGTTAGAGCACGCGGCCGTGCACATCATACATGCGCCCCAGAGTATCACGATTGTGAACGCAACGCGCTCGATGGGGTAGCGTTGGGCAATGATTATGGCAGGAGTCGCGCCGACTATGAAGCCGAGGTAAAAGATGGAGGCGCTGAAGGAGTAGCGGTTGCCGACGCTGAGATCGAGGTCGGTGCGGAGACCAAAGATTGCCTGGAAAAAGTAGCGTCAGCGACTATTTAGAGGTAACAGAGGTGGCAGATCGAGGGCGCTGGAGGAGTCGTAACGTGATCTTGAGCGTGGGTGTGCTGAGCAAGTAAGGCAGGAACCCATGGTGATGGAAAGTCAGGGGCGTCTTGGCTCAATTTTCATGCTTGAAATTTGCTTGAAGGAAGTGTTCGATCTAAAGAGGTGCAACTGGTGCAGTACAGTCATGCAAAACTCTTTGCGCTGCCAGGAGGGAGGATCGGATACATACCGCCTGCGAAAGCATAGCCTTGTCATAATACTGGAGGCCATATGTCAAGACAAGAAGTGGGAGCAACCGCCGATCAATCTGCTTGACCACTTTCTTCTCCTCAGCTGGCGTCCACGACTCTTCACCGGCATATGTTGCGAGGACCTTGACTGCCTCATCGTTATGCAGGGTATCGAGCGTCGCAGTCTTTTTCAGATCTTCGATTGTGGTCGATGGTCTTCGTTCTTCGGTAGTCGCGACCTGTTCAATATCCGCTTTTTCGGCCATTCTAGCGTCAGTCATAATACAGGGGAAGTGAGCCAGTCAAGATGCAACGAGGTGGTGATACGTCGCTGCTTCAGCGAAGGCGATAGAGCAGCACAAAGCATTTTTAAGCCGCAGGTCGCCATGGCTTCTTGTAGTTCTATCGGCACGTCTAGGCTTTCGGTAAACATTTCAACCGGGCAGCCCATGTAGCAAGCGAGTGCCCGAGGTAGAATCATCGGACGAGCAATCCTTCCACGAAAGTCCGAGCTGGGCGTGGTGGCCAAGGGGCCTTTGCGGGGGAGCATGACTGTTATTGGTCACCAGGTTGCGGATCCGGGGTACCAAGACCTTGGCTGCGCGAGTGCGGTGTCAGTATGAACGTGTCATGTCTCGCAGCAGCTATTGTTGAGAAACACATGGCGAAGCCGAGGAGTTGCATGAGACGAGAAAGAGGCACAGATGAACGGAGCAAGTGTTGCGAGGTTCCCAGGAGATCTCGCGACCCTGGCTCGGGGTGCGCTATTTGGTGGCTGTATACCACAAAAGCGGCACCGTTGACATTCCGCAAGGTTCCTGGGTCGTCCATCGCACGTGGTAGCGCGTGGCTCCCACCTGGTCTCGGCTCCAAGCTTCCTTTGGGCTGGCACAGAATCTCCGACTTTAGTCAATGTTACCTACATGCCTGTTTTTTAATAGTTTCGATGGAAGTTTAGATGATCTGAACGCCTTGTACCACCAGTCCTAATGATGTTGTGAATGGGCACGGGCGTTGCACGGAAGATAGTCAAAGACCTCTCCCCTCAGCGCGGATGCGAGGTCGTTCATGGCGGCCATGGCTGGCGCTAGGATGAGCCCCAATAAGAACGCAGACATGCCGTTGTTGGCGAGGAGAACAGATAGGTTCTGTTGCTGTTTCGCACCAATCTCGCCGCTTGTGGAGCTCAGCCAGGGTTTTTGAGGAGAACTAGAGGAAAGAATGTTGACACGCAAGACTCTGGGATGGCGGTACAGCCAGGAACGATGTGGTTGTAAGAGCGTGAGTTGTTCGTGACCTCTAAAGGCGTATTGCTAGGGCACGTCCATGATTGCTGAGCAGGGCTATCGGGAAGGATGGCGAAGAAGAAATACGCGGAACTGATCGTGCTCATAGAGGGTGCATTTCCACCCTAGTGCTGTGCGACAGAGTGATAACCGAGCCTCCCCTTTGCGACCGCTTTCCATTTCCTCTTAATTCTGAAGTACAGCCAATGCTTGCACTCGAATTCAGCTCTGTTTCGTAGACCTGCTCGGTAGACTCTTCAACGTTGTATTCGACCTGATCTGCTCATCTGTAAGATATGGTTCTCCTCAACTGTCCGCAGTAAGTCTTGCATGCAACTGCGGACAGGGAAAAATGTACGTCTGCTGCGACAAATATGCGAATCGTAACGAAAATGATGCTGGTACGTTTCACAATGTTGAAATACTGCCATGATTTTGTTGAGAAATGTTGATGCCCAGTCACATGTGAAGTTTCTCCAGCTGTTAACGATGACGAAGAGTATAAGAGCAGGCACAAATATAGGACCGTACATGGAACGCCACCACAGAAAAGATATTCCACCGGCACTGTACATATTGATACATTACGCAACAGCCAGTTGTTGAGTTGGCACGGAATCAGCTGTCCTGAACTCGCCATTCAGCGAAAAGCCAGGCGAGTTTGTTGAGCTCAAAACCTGCGATTACGTTAGCCCACCGTTTGCATAAGTTGATCTTTTCAACTCACCACTTCATAAACCTCTTTGTAAAAGTTCTGAGCTTCAGCCATGGCATTGCCCTCTTTCCTGACCTGGGAAATAAAAGCCTTCACATTATCCCTCAATTGTTCGGCCGTGAAGCCCAATTGACCGACGGCCATCCTTATCACACCCTGTCTCTCCCTGTAGGTGCTGCCACCAAGCATGTTTTTCACGCTCGTACTCACATTATCCGTCACGGTGCCCAGCTTCATACTCGGCATTAGGCCTCTTGGCCCTAATATTCTTGGTAGACCAGCTTTGTTAAGCTGCGGCAGGTTCTCGGGCGTGGTTATGCATCTGTCAAAGTCGATCTTGCCGTTCTTGATTTGGTCGAAGACATCTTCCAACCCAACGATGGCGGCACCAGCTTCCTTGGCTTGCTTCCCAGCTTTCGAATTCGGATCTGCGAGCACGCAGACGCGAATATCAGTCTTGACGCTGTATGGTAGCTTGATCTGGTTCCTCAGGACTGGACCATCCTTCTTCGTCTTCAATCGAATTGCAAGGTCGTACTTTGGTGTCGACAGTGAGTGGCCTGCCTCGAAGGCTTTTATGTACTGTATCGCATCGCACAAGGTGTACTGTGTAAGCTCGTTGAGTTGGGGCATCTTGTAGGCGGCATGCTTCTTTTTCTTTCGCTTCTGCTTAGCTTTCTGAGCTGCAGATTTTGCACTTGCTGACTGCACTTTCTGTGCTGAGAAAATGGTAGAAGAGGAGAATGTTCGGATAGGTAATTGCGCTCGAAAGAGAGGTAGGGAAGGGGTGGACGCTGACACAACAGCACGGCACGTAGGCTGAAGTATGTTCATGGCGTCAGATCGAGGAGCTCGTCTGCGAGACGATGGCGACGGTGGTGTTGTCGGATATGTCGATGAGCTCGTGGTCGCTCCTTCCTTAACAATTCGAAGTCCGCAACTGCCAACTCAAGCAGTACAAGGCTGAGCATGATCTCCGAGGCTGGGTTTGCGGAAGATCGTCGGCCAATCATAGTTGTGGTATCGCGGGGAGCCCGCTGGAAGGACAAACACGTCAAATGTCAGTGCGGGACGAGTTTTCGAGATTCACAGTCATAACCATTCCGCTAGTGCTCGCACGACCAAAAATTCATGCCTTTATAGCGGTCTGCACTGAACCCAGTTCTCCTAATAGCTTCTCAGACACTTGCGAAATCACCAACATGCCACCAAAAGTCGAGTCCAAGGCCAAAAAGGCTCCCAAAGTGAAGGGATTGGACCTTAAAGATGCCGACAAGGGCGTAGTCACACGCTTCCCCCCTGAGCCATCAGGATACCTACATATCGGACATGCAAAGGCCGCGTTACTCAACGACTACTTCGCCCACATTCAGTATCCTGGCGGCAAGATGATTTTGCGTTTCGACGACACAAACACCGAGAAAGAGAAGGAGGAATACCAGGATGCGATCATGGAGGATGTTGCGCTGCTTGGGATCAAGCCTGATATGATCAGCTACACGAGTGACTACTTTGACGAGATTGACAAGTACTGCGTGAAGATCATTGAGGCAGGAAAAGCATTCGCCGATGATACTCCAGGCGATGTAATGAGCACTATGCGGATGGCGCGAGAGCCATCAGTGCACCGAGACAACAGCATCGAGGACAACCTGAAACGATACGAGGAGATGAAGACTGGCAGTGACGAGGGTAGAAGGTGGTGCATAAGAGCGAAGATATCCTTTGCAAACAACAACGCCAGCTTGCGGGATCCAGTCATTTACCGATGTCCCAAGGAGCAGAAACCGCATCATAGGACTGGCGCGAAGTACAAAGCCTATCCGACCTACCAGTTTGCTTGCCCGGTTGTCGACTGTCTCGAAGGCGTGACCCATGCACTAAGAACCACAGAATACAACGATCAGGATGCCCAGTACAAATGGATACTCAAAGCCTTGGAGCTTAGGACGCCGTATATCTGGACGTTTAGCAAGATCCAATTCGTGAGGACGTTGATGAGTAAGCGGAAGCTGACAAAGTTGGTGGATGCGCACGTCGTGTCTGGCTGGGACGATCCACGATTCCCCACCGTTCGAGGCATTCGGAGACGGGGTATGACCATCGAGGGCCTGCGAGATTTCATGGTCAGCCAGGGGCCTAGTAAGAACATCGTCAATATGGACTGGCACACTATCTGGGCTATGAACAAGAAAGTAATAGATCAGACTGCGGCACGGTATACAGCCATCGACAACACATATGTCAAATGCAAGGTCAACAGGTTCCCGAAGGATGCGCCATATAGCGACAAGCAGAAACTGCATGCTAAATTCGATCTGGGTGAAAAGGACGTGTGGTACTCCGAGAACCTAGCCCTAGAGCAAGAGGATTGTCGGTCATTCGCTGAAGGCGAGGAGATTACACTCATGAATTGGGGAAATGCTATTGTGAAGAGCATCACGTACCAGAAATCAAAGACGGACGACGTAACAGATGGTGTCAACAGCCTAGGCAATGTCGAGAGCATCGAGTTTGATTTACATCTTGAGGGCGACTTCAAGGCCACAAAGAAGAAGGTCACATGGCTGTCTCTCGATCAGGATCTGGTGCCAGTTCAGCTCATCGACTTCGACTATCTACTGTCCAAGGATAAGTTGACTGAGGAAGAGGAGAACAAGTGGGAAGACTTCTTGACACCGAAGACAGAGTTCAAGTCTGAAGCTATCGCAGACTGTAATATATGGAACATTAAGAAGGATGATATCTTCCAGTATGATAGAAAGGGCTATTACAGATGTGATGTACCACCCACCAAGGAGAAGCCGGGCGTTTTCTTCAAGGTGCCAAGCGGGAAATAGGTATAGATTAAATGACGAAATGCATGAAGCATGGTAAATGCGACACGAAATCACGGAAGGTGCGAGGCTGCAGGATACCAAAGTTTTCGTATCAGGATAACAAAAGTTCTCGCTGGTAATTGACAGTATTAGACTGTGCGGGATCAGCGAAGGAAGTTGTTAACATGTTAATACCGATCGAGTATCGAACTTACGAGGCATTTCCCAATTTCCGTGGCACCTGCAATCGGCCACTGCTCGACAACAAATAGTTTCAGAGCCATGTCCTTGGCCGGCATCCTATGCTTCGTTCGCTACAATGATGTCAAAGCAGCTGATGATCACTAGACTAGCCGATATTACCATCAAGTTTCTAAAGGACCTTGCCCTGCTGAATCGACGCTCTCACATAAGCCAGAAGCAGAACGCAGGCTACCGAGCAAAAAATTTCAGCACCAGCAGCAAGACGCCTCTGCCGCGTTGTACCTGCGACATGGGTAACATGGGCTGCAAGAGAAACATTTCCAAAACGCCATCACCGGATTGTCACTGCATTGAACAATCCTAAAAACGCTGCGCCGTTATTGGGGATAGCGACTAGCATATAAGAACTGTCTCGACCATTTTAATGCCTCAATTCGAACCTACAGAACCCGATTTCTCGGCGCTCCATTCCGCCGGCTTCAGTGACCGTCTCAATCTCGCATGTGTATACATCTATCCTTTCACTACCTAGTAGTCAGACCCATCGTCCAGAGGGAAGACATAATCGTATTGATCGACCAAAGCATAAATAGTTCGACCTGATGCATTAGCAGATCTTCAAATGCACTCAGGAACTTACGCCCGTTACCTTACCTGGGTCCGACGGTATGATGGTCCACTCCAGGAAATTAGTTCTTTCTCCTTCCCCGACTTGTGGCTCAACAAGCTCAGCCACATTTCGGAGGACTGCGATGTTGGCTTGCTTAGCGTAGCACCGAATAGCTGCGAATGTTACCCAACATGTTGACTCACCTTGATTGATTAATGGTCTGCGCGCCAAGGACTTGGGGGGAAAATAAGTACTGCTCAAGATAGCATCTACGCAACTACCATTCCGTCTATATATCGGAGCAATCATTCGACACACCAAAGCACAGACAACTTGAGCCAACCGCCTTCAGTATGCCCAACAAGGATCGCCCGCTGGACACGCAAGGCACCCTAACCCATGCAAGCGACGTGTCTCACCTCGAAACTCTCTCCCGCCCCGCGAAAGCCACGTTGTCCATCTCCGCGGTCATCTTCCTGGGCATCAGCATATACTCCTCCTTAACCGCAGCGCTCCTTCTTCCCGTCATCCTAACGCCAACCCTCCTCTTCCTCCGCTATCGCTCATCCCTCCCGGCGCCCCACCGCGGAACCTTCGAAACCCTCGTCTGGGCATATCTCGGCACAGCAACCCTCAGCACCGCCCTTCTCATCCTGCTTCAGAGCGTCCTCGCTTACGGCTCCGCGCACATCTTATTCGGCAAGGACCGGGACTGGTTCGTGAACGAATTCCAGACCGTCGGACGCGAAAGTGATATCCGAGATGATGCGCATCGTGCGCAGCGAGCGGAATTTGCTGGCCGACCGGGTTACTGGGTGTTTATGCTGATCATGACGTTTGTGCTTGCGGGGTTGAGTGAGGAGGTGCAGAAGTACATCTCTATTTCCCTCGCCGTCAGATATGAAAAGCGCAACGCTAGGGAAAAGAGAGGCAGCGTGACCGTGAGTGAGAAGGAGTACCTCGTATACGGCGCGAATGCAGGATTAGCGTTTGCCACGATCGAGATGTACATGTTTCTCGTCGCTGGTGCTGCAAAGTCGACATCGTACCATGAGCTAGCGAGGACTGTAGCGGAGAGGTTCTGCATTGGTATGGCGGCGCATTTGCTTTGCGGGCTGAGCACGGCATTGAACATGATCAGGAGGGACTTCAGACAGGAGAGGTTTGGTTTGTTGCGTGTGGTGATGAGGTCTGCCCTCTGTCATGGTGGTGTTAATTTCGGGTTAATGGCTTTTAGCGCGTTGAAAGGCGATGTTAGTTGGGTACAGCCTGAATATGCGATTGGGACAGTGACTTGCCTGGGTATGTCGGCGAGTGGGATTGCGTTATTGGGGTGGCTTGTGAGGAAGAGTCTGCGGGCGATGGATCTGAAGGTGGAATGAGCGCTTCAAATGGAGGCGCTGGATGTGTTAATAGGCCCTGATTCTGCTCCGTGTAAGAAACTAAGCTCCTCTCAATCACAGTTTTCTGATGGACAGTTTTCTGAGGTTAGAACAGCATATGCAATGCCGTCTCCGGTACGCATACTATAATGTTTCCGCAAGAGATCGGCCTTGGGGCTGTGCCAGTTCATTCGTTCTAGATAGTTAGGGAATTTCATCACCCTTTACTCATAGAACCGCCAGAAAACTACGACGTGATTGCAGCCAAAATCGTTCTCAATGAGTCTCCGTTACTACCCTTCATGTGATATGTTTCCTGATCACCATCGTCTGGCTTTGGTCGCTGGCGATGCTGATAGTATTTCTACCGATTTATCCACTGTCCTTTCTGTCAGCGAGATTTTCTGCACTTGTGTTCAAAGCAGTTCCGTGGCTCCGGCCCACTTTCCCATCAGCACCAGGCTTAGCAATACCGATGCCGTAGTCGTCCACCTCTGCAGTCGTGAAACTGTTGTTCGCCGATCTCAATTTCGGCATCTGAAAGCTATTATTGGTGTTCTTGTGCGCACGACTACTGAAACCACTGCCACTACAATACGCACCTCACGGGGACCAAGACTACCGAATTGTATATTGAGAATTGTAATGAAGCCCTAATAAATGATTCTAAGACGAGAATTAATAGCAAAACTGTATTAGTAAGTCTCTATAGCAGCCAATTAAAAGTTCTCGGTTGTACGTCGACTGAGCGAGTTAAGTGTCTAGATGGCCCGAACCGTTTAGGTAAAATGAATAATTCTGAGACTACCTCTTTCGCCGAAACCTCAGTCTTGGTCGTTCGTCTCTCTTAGCTTATAGAGATCGCTACACGGAAATCTGTGGCTTAAATAGGTTACGTTGAGCGCGATTATTCCGAGCCTGTCTTGAACCCATTTTCCATACTTATCTCACCAAGCTGGCGTCTTATTCAATTCCCTCCAGTAGCCTATACTTCAAGAAGCTCCCTCCACTTAAGCCCTGTTGCCCGCTACTATTGGGAGTATTAGACAGGAGTCGTACTTAGCACCGGTGTGTATATAATGTTGACCGATATTCTCATCTTTAGGTTCTTCGATTCTCATCGCTTCAGTTGCAGGCTCACTCAAGAAATGTCCGGCCACGAGTAGCATAATGCCTTCACCCTCTGCAAAAACCATTCCCGTAGGCCAAAATGTGATCTCTAAAGGAATAACAGTGCCTGGTGAAATCTTCTCTTCGCAATCAAACTTGTAGAACACTTGTTGGCCATCAGAGCTCGACCGAGCCTCATCACGAGATGATGAGGCAGAAGCTCGTAAGAATCCCTGCGGGCCATAATGCTTGATCGTCTCACCCTCTGGAGCCTCACTTTCCGGGACCGGAAAGGGGAAGTTCATTCCTTTCAGTACATCGCCAGACTTGCCTAGTTTTCGGATTTGGACAACAACGTCCATATCATCTTTCTCTTTGCAAGACATCCACAGGCGAACTTTAGCATAACCTGCAATCTCCGTGTATTCTGTGAATTTGAGAGTAAAACACTGTCCCTCGTCAGCCAAATGTTAATCGTGCAGAGAAGGTTTTCCTTACCGATGATGCGTTAAGGTCATGGCCGGCGTGGAAGACGCAGGATTTAGTTGTTGGAAGCGTAGTGTCGAGCGTTTTGGTTGCACTATCGAGGTAGTATGTTTTCAGCTGTTGTCGTTGCAGCGGGAACTCGGTCTCTACCCTTTCTACGATGTTCGGAATGGATCCAAATCCAAGGAGAGACAGCCGTAGCGGAGGCGTATCGTGCTCCCAACCATTCTGGACTCCTTTGCAGTATCGATCGTAGAACCTTTGTAAATCATCCATCGCTTTAAGCTCATACATCTCATACCATTCGAAGGTAGAGTGCACTCGCAGCCACTTCCGCTTTGAACCTCCATAGCGGAACGTATCGAACGACCCTTGGACATGGAACGGATTGGCAAACGATCCCAAGATGTACATGGGCACATTGATGTTCTCCACTGGGTCGTACTTACTGGCCCAGTAATCGTCGAATAGAGAATGGCTTTTCACCATTTTCTCCATGTTCTCTACCTCATGATTGCCAGCAATCCCCCATTGATAGAATTTCATGAATTTGTTATTCATTGCAAACCCGCCGCGGCGGAGGAGTTGCCGGTAGATGTCCGTGAATCCTTCCCAAGGAGCTATTGCCTTCAAGGCAGGATGGCTCTGTCTTGAGGCATATCCGACCTGCGCTTTTGCTAGATACGAATTTCCGCCCATGCAAACTGAGCCATTGCACCATGGCTGTTTGGATAAAAAGTCAATTGTGTCGTGTATGTCCTCCGCTTCCTGATCGCCCCAGAAGAAGTAGGTGCCTTCTGAAAACTGGCTCCCTCGCGCATCCACGTTAACGATGGCATATCCTCGCCGGCACCACTCTGCAGGGTCAAGTCCCTCGAACGTCTCATATCCGGACGCCCAATCCTTCGGGACGCCGGTTCGGTTCCAGGTCATATCAAGGCTGATGCTAGATTTACCATACGGGCTCCAGCAAATTACTGCCGGGACTTTGATCTCGGAAGAATTCTGCGGCCTAAACACATCAGCATACACGTGCAGTCCATCACGTAATGGTACCGGAGTGTCGCGCTCGACCACGGTGTCCACAAGCATTTTCTTCCTCCCTTGCTCCTTCACATGTCCCTTTGGCAAGACTTCGGACCGATTTGGGCTAAAGTGGATTCCAAATTTTTGGTACCGAGGGTGGTTATGGACAGGAATAGGCTTCACAAACTCGAGGTCTGGAAAACGAGATTTGATCCGCTGCGTAGTGTCCATCGTGGGCACCGGCTTTGGAGAGGTTGTGGACTAGAAGATGGAATTCTCGTAGCGTCAAAGGAAAGAGAGTTATGGCCAAGGGAAAGGTTCCTGAGACCGAAGCGAGGGGCATTCGCACCATTTATGTTTATATCTCTTCGCCGTCTACTGGGTTACGACTTGCTGTGCGAATGGCATATACTTCCATACGCTGGTCTGGAAATCGAAGCTAGGAAAGCCGAGCTTCGGCCGCGGACGAATTAGGGACGAGTGACAAACGGTTACCGGATGAAAAGACTTTGCCGCGGACTTGTTGAAAGCCGTTAGTGGCTGGTGACCAGGCGAGTGGGGTCAAGGTGGACTCGGCTTGAATTTGTATAGAAAGCCGAATGCATGAATATAAATGCAGGTACGATGGGAGGAGGAAGAGGCGCATTTCAAAGGATTGATCTCACCCTGAAGTACATGTCGCAATTCGATAACAATCTTTAAAAGCACTCCGCAAGATGAATTCTCGACCTGGAGTCTCTCTTCAGTGTTCCCTTCCTAATGGTCGAAATCTTTCCACCAGTGAAATCGATGCCTGGGAGCTGAAAGCCGCACGGCGAAGTCTTCAAAATCTGAAAACTCTGCTCGAAGGGCAACCGATGCTCGACCTCCTTGCGAAGCAGATAGGAGAAGGCGACGCTTACTTCAAATCCCTCATTGCCAAGTCAAACGGCCAATTCAAGGAGTCCCGAGTCGATTTCAAGGCTAAAGGAATTACTTCGTCTCAGTTCTTAGAGTGGTTCCAGATAGTGGATGTCAAAGAGAAACCTGATGACATACGGTGCTTTTACCTTGACATCATGGCACCAGCGCATCCGGAACACTATGCCCTCGGTCCGTATCCGATTGGTATCGTCGAAACTATCGGGCAGCATATTTGTCGTGTACGCATCGACAACACTGTCGGAGTACCACAATTTGTGCAGGACCATGGCGACTCTTCATACAACAAAAAGCTCCCTGTAACTTGTTATCTGGACGATGGTACCGTTTTCTTCTATGGGTTTCAGGAGATTAGAGACACAGAAGATGGGTGCGACTTCAGAATTCGGATCATATTCCCGGCCGCCTCGCCTCAGATTCTCTTTGACGAACATACTGAGCATCTGGCGATCGAGTTTAGGAGCTGGATCACGGCTGCTATTGAAAGATTTCACAATTAATTGGGTGAGCAGTGTCGAAGAAAGCATGGTAGTCTATTGCCGGAATCTTTGATGTTCGCTTGCCGTTGCGTATCTAGAATCACCAGACCGAAGTTTTTGAGCAGCCTCGAAGCAAAATCGAAGGCTTTTTCAAGTGCTACATTGCCTATTGTACTTAAGGCGCCGGATTGCTAAGCATTCCACATTTCAACGCAAACACTGTTAGTTGCCTCGAACTCTACGCTGAAGCGTATCCACGATCGATAGATCAAATAGTTAATTAATTCTGTAAGGCTTTACACGGAAACCGTACGGGACGTCCCTATAGATTAAACTGGCGTACAGTTTCATGCCCTAAGCACAGTCGCTGCCTTTTCCTCGTGCTAGCGCCCTAGATAGCAGTAAATAGTAGCCGAATATGGCACTCTTCTTGATAAGCTACCACAAGCCCACCACCTGGGTGGTGTATTTCCACAACTCAGGATGTCATCGCACGTCCAAATACATACGTGAACTCCGTGACCTCGATATGTAAAACCTCACATTGTGAGGAAACCCTAAGTTAGACAGCCAAGTCCGCCTCATCATTTCCACCTCGTAGAGCTTGACTTCATCTGATTGTTGGGTAATTGCTTGGCTCTTTGAGGTAGTGTCTGCCTGATTCTCTATCTGCTTGTTAGTGACTCTCGCATTTAGCTGGTACACACGACTTACTCAACGCCGACTACGATCTCTTTTCAAGCCGTATTTGCAGCTCCGCTACCTCGAGCTCGAGATGACGAGCATATGAAATTGATGAGACTCTGCTGGAAGTATTGCCGAAAGTACGGTATGCACCACTTGTTCCACAGCGCATGACTGCTTGCGATCGTCATTTTACCCTTCTTCGGCCGCAGATGTCGCAGGCTGACGCAGGTAGTCTCGCTAGTCCTTGCGAGTCGGTCGGTAGAGCAGCCGTCTGATAGTGACCCTGATCGCAGAACATCAAAGGTGCTTGCGTTAGAAGTCCTCTCCGGTAACAGCTGCCTTAAGTGCTGGGAATGGCTCAGATGCTTTACTAATCTAAAAGTGCTTGGGCAGCCGAGTTTGTGGCATAGTCATCTGTCGGCAGAGTGTCTGGAGCTTCACTGCGCTATGTACAAATGCTGTTTGGGAAGTACAGAGGAAATATGTTGGTGCTAAGGCTGACTCGCGTCGAGCGCAACAATCTGGGCTGCAGAACCAGGGCTGGACCTAAACCGGTTCTTGCTCAGATGGTCCTTTCGAGGTCGAGAGCTGACGCTCTCCAAGGATGGCCTGCCGATGCGATGACTTCCAAGCTCACATTCGCGTATAACCGTCCGCAAAGGATCGAGGAATGCATTCCCAGCCTCGGTAGCAGATCGACTGTTTGATAGCAGGCGCGATGTCCATAGCCGCCTCGAGCAAGATCGTATACAACACGTCCATCCTCTCTTTCGCTGCTTGACATGCTTGCGCTTTATTAGCTCCCTAGACCTCTTCTCCGCTGACATGTTCATTAATCCTCATACGCAATTCAGTCGCAAAAAATATCAGCGCGCCAAGTGCTGAGGCAGCTGAGCATAATCGCGTTATTACAGGGAGAGCCGGTTCGAGAACTGATGGGCTGTCAGCAGTGTCAGCAGCCATAGTGAACGGCCTGCGATTGTTCTGCAACGCCACTTGTTCGGTGACAGTGAATGTTTCCTGGCTAGATTTCACATCCATACCGAGCTAGTGATCCTAGACGGAATACGCTGAATCTGTCAACAGTAGGTGAACGACACAAGCGACCTTACCACAGCGCAGGTCCATGTCACAGATTCTGTGACTTTTGATCTCAAAGTTGGTCGAAATC
>Ga0181470_100042_pt1 | contig 25658 bp, 30 predicted proteins | sample InSIn5SAF170_FD_119082 | JGI IMG/M metagenome (GOLD analysis project Ga0181470, IMG submission 119082) | Clean room microbial communities from NASA Spacecraft Assembly Facility at Jet Propulsion Laboratory, Pasadena, California, USA -... ...
GAGAGCCTATAGCGTCTGCTGCAAATAGGCGTGAGTCAGAGTCCAACGACCCAGTTCCCCTCCAATCTAGCAGACCGTTGAAGAGAGCGTCCCAGTACAGTGAATGCAACCCTCCCGCCTTGATAGCCACATCAGACATTGCTCGTTGACGGAGCCCGACAGCATGGAAGTCAACGATCTGTACGAGCGGTATGCCCTCTTCTATCGTGTTGGGGTGACGACCGATGAGTTCCTGAAGCGCAGCTGATGATCCTCTTCTGATATTACCTGCTGGGTCAAGACATGCAGCCACAACCAACTCAATGGCCAACACTTGAGGGACGCGTAACGACTTGAGGTGCTCAGATGCTTTGATGGAAGCGGTATCCACTGCCAGGAGGTCGACTGTGGGGTAGCGGCGAGAGAGTGCCCAGATACCAAAGCAAGCCGCATCACGTACATTGGTACCAATAGATCCTCCAGTTGGTGAACGCTGCTCGAACCCGAGGGACAGCAGAAGGGCGTTGAGTACTTCCGACAAATGGCTGGTAGAGATCGCTTTGCGATAGAGTAATTGCGATAGTGTTAAGGTCAACCCGTGCCATCGAAGTGGGTTAACACCATTCAGATTCCGTCTAGAGCCCTGCCAGTAGATATTCTCCGTGAGAGAGGAAAGTATCGCTTCAACCACTTCGCTGGCCATGTCTGCATCCAATTTAAGGGTGATGATACTAAGCGCTTTGCTGGCACCATATCTGACTGGTGTATCGCCATCTGCAAGTGCTTCGAGAAGGTATTCGATGACCTCTTCCAATACCACTGTTGAGTCAAGCCCAGGAAGGACTGACGTTGCTTGGAGGCAATGTAGCACAGTGTTACGCAAACTCTTCACGACTAGTTTGCGCGCAACAGCTGACGATCTAACAAATGCAAGACTTTCTTGGTCCAGGATCTTCCTGCATGACAGGTAGATGGCAGCGAGGAAAGGGCCTAGTTCCTCGTTTGTAGCGGATGCTAAAAGACCGGATAAGAACGACAGTACACCAAGACACTGGTGTATATCGGTTCTTTCGCCGTTAATATCCGTGAAAAAGGATAGCGACCATTGCACCATGGCATCCAGTAGACCTAGCTTTTGCATGTCTGGTCGCACACACGTTCTCACTAAAAGACTTGCAGCGGCACCCCTCTCCTTTGTAGGAGATCGGAGGCCTGACATACATACCGAGAGCACTCGGAGAGTCACGCCAGGCAATTCTGCCGGCAGCCTCAGCCCAACAGCTACTGGCGCTTCTGCAGAAACTTGCAGCCCAGACATAGACTCCAAGGGAAAGGGCACTAAGAGTAGCTGTGAGAGCCACGACAGGAGCACATAGCGCTGTATCCATGGCTGAACCGCTAAAGGCTGTATGGAATCATCGTTCTCGGACCTGGGATCCTCGCTAGCCTCCAACTCCTTCAAAATTGGTTCGAGATAACGCGGCTCGTTGTTGAAGAATCCTTTGATGACCTTCTCGCCTCGAACCTTACAAAAGGTATTCAATACAGAGTATATAGCATGCGGAAGAGTGATAAAGCCTTGTGATGGCTCTTCTTTGGCGCTCACTGATATCGCTTCCAGATAGGCAGCAACTAGGGGAGGAATGAAGGTTTTCAGATGGGTGTCTAGGATCTGTGGATCCTCCTGAAATGGCTCGACCTAGTGGAGTTTAGCCTCTTGTGGTGAGATAACGATGCAGAACTCATACCAAGCTGCATGCTTTGTGCATATCAGTTGCTCTGACATGTTGACGGAGGGGACCGAGGGTCGCGCCATGCTGTCGTTTTCGCAGCAGTCGTGGCAGTAGCCTCTCGAAGTCTGAAAGGAGCGATGCAGAAGCTCGCTGCAATTTCAGGTCGTCGTCCTCTCCGGCACTCATCGTGAGTCAGGGTGAAGTTGTGATTCAGTTTGCAGGTGACGATGGGTGCCTTGTCGCCCGAGTCATTTTCGGTCATCATGGGCAAGCACGACGCGTGGTCCTGAGTCAACCCCCGCGACGCGCTTTCACAACTTCTTCCACGAACAACGGTCGCGCAACTACGTCAGCCACAACAACACGCACAATGGCGGAAGACAACTACAGGGACTATCTTGTCGCGAGGGTAGTTACAGAACAAAAGCCTATCACCTACAGGCTGCTCAGCAGAGTACTCAAGACCAATGTCAATACAGCGAAGCGGTCAGTACAGTCCGTGCAACTGTTCGAACGTGAGCTTACATGATGCAGGATGCTCTTCGAGTTCCATCAATATCAGAATGCGCGAAAACCGAATTCTGTCCACGCCACCTACCTTGTCGTCGGTACACCGAAACGGACTGAGAGGACCAATGGCGCCCCCGCAAAGAAAGCCGAAGACGCTGACAAGCGCAATCCGCCCACTATGAGCTCCAATCTACATCTACAAGGGCCTGGAGACCCTGATTATATCAGTGACTCCGACGACGAAGAGACGCCTGCGCCTGAAGGTGTAAAAGAAACCCGGATTCTGCTGGTGCCAGAGACCGATTTGGAAAGTGCGTCTCGGTACACGATGACCGCGAGACTTCGCTGACGGCCTGCACAGAGACCCGATCAGAGCTTGAAGATGGATCCACGGCCCATATATATAGTCTGGAGGCTGGTGCGATTAAAGTATGAGGCCCCCGTACACTTCAAAGCTTCTACTAAAGCAGGCACAGCTTAGCATTCTGTCTTTGTGCAACCACGAGGTTGTAGCAGAATATACAGACGAAGATCCTCTGGAGCGATGGAGAGTGTATGGTTCAATACGAAACCAACACATCAAGGTATGAAAACTAGTCACATATACTTGGACACGCTAATTTGTTTGTAGAAAAGGACTGCAAAGTATGCCCCTTCTACTGCTTCATCCAAGCCCGCTACGAACCCCGTTACGATGCCTGTCACAAAAGCTGCAATAAGCCTAAGCATGAAAGGAAAGGAGAGCTCGACATCTACAAGGAGAGGAAGCGCATCTGAAGATAACACATCCGGTCGTTCAACACCACAACCCTCTGCCGGCTCCGCTACACTCAAGAGGAGCGATTCAAAGTCCGGGGCGAAGAAAGACAAGGCAACGGGTGATCTGTTCAAATCCTTTGCAAAGGCTAAGCCAAAAGCGAAAGAAGCAGAGAAGTCGCAGGAGTCTACGCCGGCTCCGGTTGAAGATGGTGCGTAAACACATCGTCTTTTCTGGCTGTATACGACTAACTTGTCTAGAACCCATGCAAGGCATGTCCGAAGACGAAGGCGATCCCGATGACGAACCTGAAATCAAGATCGACGAGGAGAAGAATGAAGCAGCCCGCAAAGCTCGAGAAGAGCGAGCCGAAAGGCTACGCAAGATGATGGAAGACGATGGTAAGTACTCAGAGCTGAGGTGGTTTTTGTCGTCTAACGTTCGTAGACGAGGAAATGCCCGATGCGCCAGCCACAGCAGATTCACAGCCAGAAGCCCCCTCTACAGCGGCCACGGATACAACTGAGCCAGCTGAGGGCGAAGCTACAGTTACCGTTACGAACGGTCGTAGACGCGGCCGAAGACGAGTGATGAAGAAGAAGAAGGTCAAGGACGAAGATGGCTATCTCGGTTAGTAGTCAAAGCGTCCGCAAAGCCCACCAACTAATTGCGCACAGTAACTAAGGAAGAAGCCGTCTGGGAGTCCTTCTCCGAAGAGGAACCCACGACAAAGAAGGCCAAGCCAGCATCTGCCAAACCATCAAGCTCAGCGAAAGGAAAGAACGCAGGCAAGAAAGGACAGGGGAGCATTGCTAGTTTTTTCAAGAAAGCTTGAGATGCCCATAGACAGATACGCTTGCTAAGATATTTTCATGTATGTCACGATGAAGACGGGAATGCTCCTGAAGTTTTGTCCGGACAGTGCAAAAGTCGAGCATAGTGTACTGTACAATCATTCAAGCTGTCCCCAGGCATTTCCAATGACAGATATTCCATTCATACCTGCCAAATGATTCGGCCGTTTTGCAACGGTAAATGCCCTGTAATTGATGCAGCAAACTACTGCAAGTTTCGCGAAGCGAAGTTGTTCAGGTCGCCGACTTGCACGACTTCATACGCCCACCGTACCGGATGTAATGTTGTACACAGATCTTGACTTGTTGAAAGGCTCCGTGGCGCTGTGATGTTATACGACACGGTTGGCTTAGCTCAATGGGAAATCCTCCTCATTGACTTGCGTGCTATATCCGATTCGGATCCACTTCGTGTTGTCTTCGTGTATCATCCAGCTTGCTGGTCCCCTGCATGAGATTGTCTGTGTTCTGGAATCGCACTGTTGGTGATGACAGATTCGGTCCCTCCTCGGATGCCCCGCAGAACCGGGGAAGTATGTGCTTCGCCAACATCTACTTCTTCGTAATTTGTACAACCATAAAACCGTGTCAACATTCTAAGCTTCTCTACGAAAGGCGGGTTAAGAGCCGCACTGGCACTTGCACTAAGCCATACAGAGGCTACTGACCTCATTGAATCTGCACGATTTGGCAGGTACAGATCTGGTTGATGACGACATCATTCTTAGACAACATCAAATAGTCTGATGCTTCGCAACTCTTAACTGCTTCAAGCGCATCGCAATCAATCAATTGTTCTCTCACAATAGCAACCATAGCTTCACGCGCAGCATCCCGTCGCCTTTCGCGATTCCTACGCACCATGTCTACTACAGCACCCTCAGCATCGGCCCTCCCGCCCGCGCCATGGAAGTCGCTGTTCAGCGAGCATATCTCCAAGATGAAGTCGCCCGAGTTTGTTCTCGGAACACTCGATTCAGCACCCAAGGGCTCACCCACCCCTTTCGTGCCACGCGTGCGATACTGCATCCACCGCGGCTTCTGGGCTGAGCTACCAGAGAACAAGCACAACGATGCGGAGCGCAACCCTCAAGTCTACCAGAGCGATTGTCCTACATTCACAACAGATGTTCGAATGGAGAAGGTGGGACAGATATTCGCAACGAGTGCCGGACACGCAGAGAGCAATGATCAAATACAGGGTAGTGGTGGTGGAGGCCCTGTGGAGGCTGTTTACTGGAACGCTGATACTGGCACACAATGGAGAATCAAGGGAAGGGCATTCGTCATCGCTGACGATATCGAGGGTGATGAGGAGAGCAGTGGTGTGAGGACTGTCAAGAGCGAGGTGGGAAAGAGGATGAGAATTGTTGATGAGGGCAAGGAAGACCAGTTCAGTTGGCAGAGGGAGCTGACAGGATTCTTTGGCAACCAAAGTCCTGGCATCAAAGGTAGGAAATATTGCTGTGTTTGAAGCTCTGGAAGACTCTAACGCGAATTCACAGGCTCGTTCAAGAACCCCCCGCCTGGTCAGCCTACATCCAAACCTTTCGACGACAAGAACCTCGCACTTGGGTCCAAGGTAGATGACTTGAAGGACCCCGTTGCACGCAAGAATTTCCGCCTTGTGGTCATCGTACCAGACTCGGTGGAGCAGACCGATCTCAGCAACCCCGAAAAGGCACGGAGATTTAGATATACATTTGACGAGAGCGCAAAGGCCAACGCCGGATGGAGGACTGAGGAGCTATGGCCTTAGAAGCGCTGCGAATAGGTGTTTATGAGTACGCATGAACGGACAATCGAAAACAAATTGGCAACCGAATGTTCGAAACAATACCACAGAGTTCCCTGATGTTATTCGATTCCTTCGTAGGGCCGAGTGTATGCATTGTTGTTGTGTAACTCGTTTGTCGCAGCGACCCTTGCTTGCTGCACATGCATGGTTTCGATGCAGTCTTCCCCACAACGTGGCTCAGGTCGGCGACCACGACCGTGGCCCTTGTTGGTTTGAACAGTCGCCTAAAGGTTGCAAATTTGTTGAGCGTGCTTCAAATCGGAACATGGGATTTTCTGGCTCAACATTAGTTCCATCGAACAAGCTGCTCGCTGCACATTTCTTCGTGTTCAAGTACGTTGGATCAGACTTGGACGCGAGTTTCGTGAGTCACAGCGTTCTGGTCTGACGACATCAGAAAAGCAGAGGTGCGAAACGAAACGTGTGTTGAGCAGGCCCCTTATCCGCATACTATTTCTGTCGTGTGGTTACCCCAACGGGAAATCGATGCGTAAAGAATCGTCGGCAGCCTAGGATGATCCCGGAACGCTAATCTAAATAATGCTACGTGTGTTAACGTTCATGCTACAGCTGTTTGTGTGGTGAACTTCGACAGTTGGAGATCCACTGGCATTGGTGCATATCAACAGGTCAGGTGCGCACACCCGCCTTCCTAGGCTGGCATCGTTCGCGAGCACAGCAGGTCGGTCACTGGACTGTGCACAGCAAATCATCATCTTACACAGAAACAAGATTATGGAAAAAGTCTCCGTCACGTACGTGTACTGTGCGGACGATTGGATACGGACGGCATGGACGTCTGCATTCACTCCTTGGTCGTTTGAACTACCACTTTTGGTATGTTATTCGCAGGTTGAAAAGAACACAAAGGGCGCCACGGTTTCGATCCGGCTGAGGCGCTGCGGCACGGGTGTAGCTACGCCGCACTGGTGCTTATTGGGAGTAATAGCCGCCGGGCGGAAGTTCCATGCGCGCCATCGCCAAATCGATGAATGGGGGGTGAGCTGGCAACCGTTAGGCCGGCGGCGGGTGTAGGCGGTGATTCGAGCTGTCATCGCAACTGGAGGAGTGGAGCGAGCCGCGACATGGAGGGAGATCATGTGCAAAGCGCAAAGGACTAAGAAGCGATCCCCATGCGCGTCTAGCGGGTCACGACAGGTTCGGTATGTAGATGCGTTATCGTGGAGCCATGCGAAACACCATGACAATGGCATCGATGCTGTACTCGGTCGGCCATGTGGCAGCGCAACAACAAACTCCGCCGTGCAATGCTCAGGAGTGAGGCAATTGAGTCTTGTAATCTTGCGACTCGTCCCTAATAAGGCCGAGCGCCCTGTTCGATCACCGCCAAGGGTACGGAACCGTTGCTGCGGTACCCCATACCTGTTCAGAGCGGAGTATCTTCCTTGCACCTTGCACCCGCACCGATGCAAGTCCGTGACTTTGCTTTCTGGCTGCCCCCTCTTTCTTCTTGATGCAATGCACTGCCGTGGATTTGTACCTCCGTCGTCCCACGCTGCATGTCGGTAGACAGGACAAAGTTCAGTCTGGCCCCGCTGATCGCATCTCATATCAGGCGCATTCCCCTGCTCGCCAGCCCGTCCCTCTCCATAAGTAATCGCTGATCGTCTGTCACTATTTCTCCGCCGACCGCTGGACGCGCAATTACCCCGACCATATCCTCTTTCCACTGCCACTCTGCACACCTGCCTCGTTGCTCGCTGGCCGACGCTCACATCGATATCGTAGCAGTTGCATGCAATCGTCCGTCTGCACCATTCCCTGCCACCATCACCCCTGCCGCCCTACGCCGGAACTCGGATCCTCGCCAACCAAGACGCCCGCCATGTCCGACATCGAGAAGTCGTTCACGTACCTCCAGGACAGCATACCGCAATGGCTTCAGGATATCGCCAGCGTTGAAGAGAAGGTCACGGCCATGCAGAATGACAACACAAAAGTGCCCATGTCACAGTCGCCATTCGGAAAGCGGAGGACAGACTCGACCGCGTCCATACGACCAGCACTAGATGCCATCGCCGAGGACGCAGCGCCTTCGAATGCAACCCCGACAGACCCTGTGGGCAGCCGCAAGCGCAAGTCCCTCTCCGTCTCATCCGGTCGCGTTTCAGGCCCCTCGCGCCATCGCCCTCGCACAATGGTCGTTGTGAGCTACGATGGAGATATGCAGAAGTCTTTCGAGCTGCTAGTGCGCGCGATAGGAACAGGGCGCAACTTGCTGAGGAAGGCCAAGATGGAGGCTCGGATGAACGAGATGGCTACTCAGGCAGAGTCGAGTGAAGAGGACGACGATGTCGACGACGATGATGATGAAGAGGTCGATCTATCCAAGATCAATTACCGAGCACGTATGTCATCACTACGCGCGATGTCAGCAGCTAGGAGAAGCGGGCGGCTTGGTGTGAGCAGCGGAGTAAAGACACCTGCGGTGTTATTCGACACCTCTGATAAGACACTGGAACAAGCTCAAGAGTCGTGTGAAAGGGCAGCGCATCTCACACTACGCGACGGCGACTGCAGGAAAGAGTTGGAAGGAGTACGGAAGAACTTCGAGGCTATGCTAGAGATCGCAAGGGCCGAGGTTGAGAAGTGTAACGCACGCAAGTCACAACATCCGCCTGAGCTGCAGGCACACGAGACCTCCGACACATCCATGTCATCCCTAGAACCCGAAACACTACATCGAAAAGACACACCACAAGCCGCACTGCCGTTACCTGAGTTAGGTGTCCAACCGAAGACTACGCTACCACAGGAATCTTCCAGTGCGCCTCAGCCCCCCAAAATCGTCGATATCGAGGTTGATGAAGAGGATGACGATGACGATTTCGTATTGCCGCCTGTCCGACTAACATCGCGACTCAACCGGCGAGACTAAACCTTCATGTCCCATTCATTCGTTACTTTTCCATGCGTTCAAGCGATTCTCGTCTCAGTCACTGCTTTTGGTACGGCGTTCTCATGGTACTAAGTGAGCAAGCGAGCCACTGTTTCTCACGTCATGCTGGGGATGAAAAAGGGGCAAAGGGTATCATATCCATATACATCATCAAGCAATTATTGTGCATCGGCGTCTTTTCGCGAGATATTGTTGCTGCTATTGTTCACCGGAGTCAACCTGACCTGAAGCTCTTTGTGCTTACAGTTGAGAGAGCAGTGTGTATTCGCTGATGTCTTTTGTGGTTTGTTTACATTATATTAATCACCGTCGTCACACGATCGAGGCCTTAAGTCACGTACTTCATTCTCATCTTGCTTGCATTGTAGTTATTCGTTTAGCTGCGGGCTGTTCTCTCATTAAGCCGATATCTTTGACCTCGTGGTACATGATCAGTGCTTTCCGTTGTTGTCACTTCCTCGCTCCTGCCCAATGTTAAACGCGCACTTGAGGAAGGAACAAAAACGAAACGCAAGTTGCTCCACTCAATGCAACTGCCTTCTGATGCTTAACGTTTCTGCACGCGCCTGATGCCCTCTACCGCTATACTCACACAAGCTCCACTCACCTTCTTTGACGCGGCCCTACTATCGGTGGGCCTGAATGGCTTCTACGTAAGGGAATACAATCACTTCGTTCAAATTTTCTGCCTACTTAGAAGAGGCTCAAATGGCGGGTGGAAATGCTGTGCGAAGTAGCGCTGTAAGTGAATCCTTTGTTTTCTACCTTCACTCTCATTACTAATGCGACGCAGGTGACTGCCCCAGAGAGAGCAAACATCGATGAAGGGCAAAAATATGCTTCGGACTCGCATCGGACTAATGAAAATCTCGAAGACAGCAGAGAACCCTCCGTCGTACCTGACGAGACTATTGATCGACGTGGATCTAGTGATACTAAGGGCGCAGTCAACATCGAAAAAGTTGTCTTTCGGACCCCAGACGAGAACAGCGGAAATTCCCAAGAGCCCGTCAAGAGACCAGTAAGTCTATTCTCGTTCGACCCGAGGTAGAGATTGACTATGCTTCGCAGCATCTTCCTGAGGTTCCCAAGAAAGACCGCGGCGCCAACCTTCCGTCTGATATCGACCTTGAGAACTTTGCCGATTTGAAGAAGTCAGGTTGGACTCCACCTACCTCTACCATCTCCGTATCCTCGTACGATCTGCGCAACAGAACGCAGAGCAAGCTAGTGTACGATGTCAAGTATCACCCTATGGACGATACCATCCGACCTTCTCAAGCAGCGAAACGTCGTACAGCCCACGGAGAGGTGCCAATACTCGATTTTGATGATGCGAGTGATGCCTTCACCCTAACTGATACCGCAGCTAGCATTGGAGAGTCGAGCGATACGCGAAGCGAGGATTATGAGGAAGCGCCAATGCAAAGCAAGCAAGCCAAACGACGCAAGCAAACCAAGTTGCGGCCGTTGCCTGCTGAGGGCACAAGACGTTCCACACGTAAGGTCTCAAATCAGAAGACATCGTACAATATGAATATCCACCCTCAAGACAAGTACCTAGTCATATCCAGCGATGATGACGACAAGCAGACTCCAAGCAACAAGCGTAGGGAGATCACTCGTAAACATCCCAACGCCGACGATAGTTCCGTACCTGACATTAGAATGGCAAAGAAGCCCAGAGTTTCTTACCAGGATCGATCGCGCCGCACAGACCTTGGTACTTCTGAAAGCCTAGACTTCAGTGGTGTGCCCATAATGCATAGTGTGGAGACTGGTGGAGCTACCAAGCACAGTACGTATATGCAGTTACAATATCCTCATGCGAGCTTCAACTGATCGTGTGCAGCCATTGATACTACGACGTCTTCACATTCTTCGCTTGTTAACAGTCTCCCTGACCATTGCATTCGGCGCCGGGAAGGTATGGACGTCTGGCACTACCCTCCCGGAAAGAGATACCTTAACCATGGTCGGGATTATTGGCCCACTCTTCCAGATCAGGCGTTTGAGATCTTCCACGAGAAGCTCGAAGATCAGCTAGCACGCGAAGCTATGGAAGCATCACCACCCAATTACGAACATGACAACAAGGAAAACATGAGCAACGCAGGCCTTGAGCCGGGATCTGATGACTACGGTGGCATGTCTATCATGCCGTCTGCGCAGTATCTACAGTCAAGCGATGAGCAGCAGCTGGCAGATCATCGTGCCCTTGTCTCTGAAGCTCTTTATTCTGACACCGCTCCGCAGTCATATGGGCTGGATGGAAGTCATGGCACCTGCGAAGTACAGAAAGATGGCCTGGTAGAATACATGGATATCCTCATATCTGGTGGACACTTGCCCCCGGGTCCTGCACATGCTGAAGCACAAGCGGAGACCCAGGATTCGGTACTCGACTCCGACTCTGCAAGCGAAATCTGAGGGTCAGAGTTGTAGGCCTGTCAGCGCGCCACACACCAAGAGGTCGAGTCGGTCGTCTCACCTGGTGTTTCTGTCAGCTGTATCGACTTGTTTCTTCAAGAATCAGCTCTAATTGCATTGTCATGCTTGCTGACAGCTGTATCGCTATATAGCTAAATGTACACTTGCAACTACCTTGTGTTCCATTTCTTATCCTCACCATATATACTATGCATTCCATAAGCCATTTCCGGCACACATCATATATGTATGGCTGAAGCTTAGCTCACTTCGTGCTCATTGTCTGCAGGCATGGGAGGAGTGTGTAGTTACAAAGTACTATGTTTTAACGTACAGCGGAGCACTGCACAAAGCCGGCCAGTTTCTTAACGTTTCGTAGTCAAGTTGTGTACATCCAGAATGCGATCTAAGTCTTTGGCAAAGAAGAACGTATAGAGCAGAGAAGACGTCCTCTAGTCAAATCTGGATACATGCTATATCCAGTATAGTTGATCGACCTTGATGGCATCGCCGATACAGTCCAGTATGCAGGACCAGAGAGACTCTCCATATGCCTTCTATGGTCTCGTATAGCGAAACAGATCGCCAACTAAGAAATACTATACGTATGTCTCCGTCTAAGTCATGTTAGTACAGCACAAGCCAAAGTTTGTTACGGCGCCCGTTAGATACGAACGCTTCATGCTACTCGCCAATATCACATGCAAACTTGCTGCATTTCCCTGTACCGTCATAGAAGGTTGACAGCGTTCTGTATATGCCGTGTTCCGGTGACGGTGTTGGTAGGCTGTCTACAATGTCAGATCGGAGGTGATGAAATTCAGGCGTTTCAGCCTATGTTGATCTCTCATTAGTAACATGCTTTTGGCATATAAATGATATCCTCTCAAAAAGGACGCATGCTCTTACTTCTGCAGTTGCATAGTGCTTATGAGGAATACAATCTGTAATGAACGCCTCAGGTGCAGCCGTGAAGGATTAGAAAATCTGCATGGAAGGACGACGTTGCAACCTCAAGAACTACATCATGGGTCACCTTGCAGTGCTGATCTCATCCATCCTCGAGCTCGTATGGGGTTTGCTCACCTAAACTCTAATTTTCCATGACGTTCTTCCACAATAAAGATCGTCTTCGGCTTTGAATCACGATTCGATACGTTAGTCTGGACAGTAGTGTCCCGACAGTGTGTACCTCTTGCGTATGTAGGTCAGCCGAGCTCTGTACCAATTCATCATTGCAGTGTTCCAGACACATGATAGAGTCCCTGCATAGTGTACCTGCATAGTGTACCTGCCCACGAGACTTATATAAGTGACCTCGAAACTGCAGTACGCCGATACAGTACCAAAGTCCTGTCTACAATACGAAAGCGAAACGCGTCTTCTATATTTGACCGTCCGGGCGAGCCCGGACGCCCGGTTGCCAGGAATAAGCGATGGCGCGCTATTGCCAGCGGAGCGGCCATCTAGTGTCGTTCTGGATGCGATCTACGTCGCGGTCCAAGCGCAAGGCTGGCTGGAGACGATCTTGGTGTCGGTTATGGTGTTGGTGTTTTTGGGACGGAGGAGAGCGAATCTCGGATACACGGATAGCTTGAAGACGGCTGGCTGCCGCAAGTTCGCAAGATCGTCGTCGGGAGCGCTGGCGCAACTACACCATGATGCGTGCGGACCGCCAGACAACAGTACTATCGTCTGTCCAACACCGATTATGTGAACTTTGCCACTTCCGCGCGCAAATGCAGGTTGTAGCACGTGGGGACGCTTTACTTCCTTTTCGGGCATAGTGGATGTATGGCAACTGTGTTTAGTGAACTGGCTTAAGCCACGGAGGTTGATCTTGTCCCGTCACGACCCCACACCCCATCGTCTCTGACCAAAGGTCGATCAACACCACGATGCCGTACGCCGCCGGTGAAGCTGGCCGGATATCGTCATATCGTATCGTATTGCGCGGAGTTATCTGCGATTTAGGTCTCAACCTCATTCCATGGTACGAACAGTCTCGTGGGACGATGTACTGCACCGCGACGTCGAGCGCGCGAATAGCTTGCTTGAATACGATGGCGCTTGAATAATTTGGCCTAGAAATTGTGGTCTCGAGGAATCTAGTCTATCGTCCGATGTCATTGTAGGTTTCCATCTCCGCTGTTGCATGGCGGAGCGGCCGTTCTGTCAAGCAGAGTGTCATGCACGTTTCCTGTCGACCGCAGATGTGTTTCCAGTTCATCCTTGCTTCTCCCGCTCTCAGCCAAGTGGTAGCAGCGCAACGTCGCAAAGACCAATGGGAGGCCCTCCTCTTACCACAACCTTGAGCACATCTTTGCTTGGTCTTGCGCTTGCTGTCAGCCTTTTTGCACGCTTGTGCGCCCTGCAGCCATACTAAGCTCATCTGCCGACACGCGAGCTTTCTCATCTGGTTAGAATGGCGTCGCACGCATGGTGCTTCCTGGCAATCTATGACGGCAGGGCTAGACTTATGAGACCCTGCAGACTCAATTTGGAGGAGCTTATTGAAGATTGAGGCTTGTAAGTGGACGTGGAATTGGTGATGGCTACGTGTTGTCTCTGTTGTTGTCTATGCCAAATCTCACGTCCTCTGCTACTGAGCGTATAGCATGAAGAGATGCACACTGTTCATCGCGTTAATGACAACACTCATTGTCCCGCGAGCGGCTCAGTGTATTCTGGGCATACATTCTAGTCCCTCGTCTCGCCGATTCGAGCAAGCGTTTCAATTAATCTATTCCCAAAAGGGCCTTGACAGGGATCACACAGCCAGCCTTGCTCCAGCCAGGCACAGCCGCTTCCTCCTGCTACGGCGACTAAGACATCGTACGCCGCACACCGTCACTGTATCTCTGCTCTAGTCTACGATCACAATGGATGACGGCGGGTGTGGAGTGAGGGGCTTAGGCCTAGAAACAGTGGTCAGTCTTCGGCTGGCTACTCCGCCATCAGTCGTCTGATCACATCTAGCGTGCACCACACTGCGTCTGGGAATTGGATATAAGGTGTAGGTCCATTTCCTCAGGATTTCGATATTACAAGCAAGCATCGATCAAGGTTCTACAGCAACTACTGCTACTACTAGTACCTCGAATCTTGTAAACTTATATTGATTGGTCTCCTGACTCTTTTCCTTTTTCAGTATATTTATATACTCGTTTACGGGAATATTCACACGGACCTCTCGAGTTCGGTGACTGTTATATACGTCTACATTACTTCCGGTGTCACGCAAGGCTCCTGCCGCCTTCCAATTCATACCTTACCTGGTAGCGCGAAAACAAACGGAAAAACGGACGAGGACTTCTCACGCGCACGGAGTTCGCCACCGAGGATTCATTGCACGCCGCTATCATTACCTGATACTGTGAATTTGGGCCTCTCGAGTTCCTTTTCTTAATTACAGGATTACTCGCCGAACGACTGCGATACAACTACTCCACCACTTCACCACTTCTATACATCACCCATATACAAGATGGTCAAGTTCTCCACTCTCGCTCTCGGGCTCCTCGCCATCGCCGGCGAAGTCTGCGCACAGAGTAAAGTAAAGGTCATGCCCTTTGGCGCTTCCATTGTTTCGGTACGTCCTTCGCTTTCTTCACTCAACCCTTACGCCTGCTAACCCTACCAAAGCGATGCTGGCGCGCCAATCTCCAGACTAGTCTTAGAGCTGGTGGTGTTACGAACTTCGACTTCGTTGGTACTCAGAAGAGCAGTTGCGCTGGTACCGACATCGATCAAGACCACCAAGGCCACCCTGGAAAACAGGCCGCGGAATTCGTAGCAAAGGGTAACCTTACTGTCTGGCTCAACCAAAACCCCCCGGATGTCATTATCATGCTCCTCGGTACCAACGACGTCATCATCGGAAAGAGGTCTGTCGACGACATTCTTGCCTCGTACGACATCTTAATCGGACAAATGCGCAAGAAGAACCCCAATATGCAGATCGTCTTCTCTAACCTACTGCCTCTGGACCCAGCGAAGTGGGCTGCGTCTGCCGTAAAAGGAATCAAGGACCTCAACACTGCCATAGCCACCTACGCGCCGAAGAAGAGCACCGTGAAGAGTCCGGTGTACTTTGTAGACAACTTTAGCGGCTTCGATCCAGTCAAGGATGCCGATTCGGACGGCGAGCATCCCAACCTGACTACGGGCGTGCAGAAGATGGCAGCCAAGTTCCTTGACCCTACCAAGACGGCAATAAGGGCAGCAGCTGCATTGAAGGCGAAGAGGGTCAAGAGGGCTGATAGGATGTTGAACTTGTCTGAGTAATAGGATGTTGAACATATCAGAGTCAACAGAGACAGATGTATATAGTAACGAATTCATGATCTTTCATTCTTCTCATGACTGAGCTTGGGTATCTTCAAGTACTTTTTCGAACCAAAACGCCGTTATAATTGCGCCGCCAGACGGATACTACGAGCCGAGGAACGACTACGTGCATTTATCGAAATGGTGAGCGGAAATTTTCAGGGCTTCTCCGTACTGTCAGAGTCGCCCTCAGACGCGTATGTATCCGTTTGCGCGGCAGCTTGCTCCCTGGCGGCCTTTCGCGCGGCCAGAATGCCACGAGATTTCTTACTCCTAACCAGCTTGGCTTCAGCAGCCTCAGCAGCCTTAACGGCAGCGACTTTCTTTGATTGGTCAGTATGCTAGTCGATCTAGGAGATAGTCAAATACTTGCGGCTGCCTCCGCCGCCTTAGCAGAGTGCATTGCAATGGCTACAGCCGCCGCCGAGTCCCTTTCATTACAGACGTATGTGGTGTCGTATCTAAAGACCGGTGTACAAAGTCAGTACGTCTCTCATGCAGTTCGTACAGAGGCATTACTAACGCGCCCCGGCCCATTTGGTGAGGATGTTGTGAATCGCCTTGGTGACTACGTTGCAGTCCAATATGGCTATGGCCGTTAGTAAAAGGTATCGCGAAGCCATGCGACATGCTTACAGTGATTGCGAATGTGGTGATTCTCCAACGACCACGGTCAAGTCAGAAAATTTGTATACAGCTCTTTCTTGTGTTAGCGCCATGGTGAAGGGCAGTGTCTCGAGACTGCCCTTCACCTCTAGTGAAAGAGGCATAGCGGCGAGGTTCATTTCGATGGTAAGGAGAAGATTTACGAAGGAGCAAAGGGGACTACGGGGAGAGAAAAATATATATGAGAGTCAGCTCCAACCATTAGCGGTCGATAAACTCGCCGTGAATGCGGAATACGGAAGATGCAAACGCTCCAAGAGGGGTAGTATTGCAATGGCCGGGCGATATGCAGGGACGCTGGAATAACAGAATCACAATAGAAAGAGCCGGGAGGAAGAATATTGAAAATCTAAATCAATGCAGTATGTACACATGCTATTCCACGTCTGCCAAAACCAACTCTTGAACTCTTATTTGGTGAGAACGATCTTGAGCTTCTTGGGCTGGTGAGTAAACAAGTTGGCATAGGCCTTGGGAGTGGTCTTCCGCTTGTTAGGCTCCTGGACAAAGTACTCGTAGCCCTGCTTGTTAGCAAACTTGATGGCATCCTCCTTGGACTTGAACTGTATCCGGTGGCCGTTCATGAAGTCGGCCGACGACTGCCAGCCCATGAGCGGGTTCTCCCATCGGTGGCCCTTGGGGAGAACGTCCCAGTCCATCAGCCAGTGTGAGGCGTTCCAGTCGCCGGATTGTGTGGCTGTCTTGGTGGGCTTGTAAATGCTGCAAGAAGTCAGTACGGGGGGCGGCGTCGGATGCGGGGGTTGCCGTACCGGACAGTACGCGCCTGGAGGTCGGTGGGAGCGCCGGAGAGGACGGCAGCGGCGACACTCTCACCGGGCTCGCTTCCATCCATGACACGCTTGGGGACGGGGGAGAAGTTGCTGGGGACATATTAGCCATATGCTCCCGTGGTTATTCTAGTCGCGGGTTGACGCACGAGGTCCGGTAGTCGATGGCGACATTGTAGTCTGGCCGGTGCCTCATGCCCTCGGCGGCGGACTCTTCGCGGATCTGGGTCGAGTCGCTGTTGAGCTTGACGGCGGGCGCATCCTCAGAGCTCGTCTTGTGGCCGTGGGGAGTGGGCTCGTTGGTTGCATATGTGCGGAACGACGGGGCCATGGCCCTCGTCGCAGAGGGCCGCAGGGCAGGGGCGAGGACGCGCGATGCAATTGACCTCGGTAGGGCAGACATGGTGGTTGTGTCGTCGGGGTGGCGGGCGGGAATCGTGAATGTCGGTCATGTCGACGGGATGAAGCTGGGGTGGTTGCTTGGCGAAGGCGCCGGCATAATCCGTCGTGCAGCTTTCTTCCTCGAACCTCACCACCGACCGCACGCCCTCCATCTCCACTCCATCGTCTTGCCCGCCCTGGTACGTCGCCCGAAGCGACCCACTACGCGGAGAGCGTGCAATTGATGCTGACTGAGCGGTAGCCGTCAAGATGAGCTTCATGCAAAAGCGCGGTCTCTCGACCCTCATCCCCCCCAAGGTACGCCCTTCTATGCACCCCTCCAATCGCCTACGGAACTGACCATCCTCCCCAGATTGCTTCTCCCAATGTAAGAGCCTTCCAAACCATCGCCTAGGACGCCCTGGAACCCCCGCAATTGCATTCGCGCAACCGCCGGCCCACCACAAACGCACGCATTCACGACCGCGACTCGCCAACTGCAGACCCAATCGCAATTCCAGAACTCTCACCGTGGCGATTTTGGATATGAGCTGATTTGCAAAATAGGCTATCGGCTCCTCCCCCAATGCTGTCCGCATGCAGAAGGTCGTGAGCTTCTACGAGAAGCTGCCCCGTGGCCCAGCTCCCGAGCCCGAGGCCAAGGGTCTTCTCGGACGCTACCAGAAGAAGTACATGGGCAAGAACCCATCAGGAAGGCGTGAGTACACCCGGCCGGAGAGGGAATGACAAGAGCATTGTCCTTGAACATGCGACATGCGCGTGAGAACATCAGACTGACCCTGTACAGCTCTCGTCCACGTCATTGGTTTCCTGATTGCGCTCGGCTACGCACAGAACTACTACTTCCATCTCCGTAAGTCGAGTAAGATGCGCTGATGAGATGATGTGACTCACCACCTGCAGGCCACCACAAGAACAACGAGCACTAAGCGGGTCCTCTGGATGCGCTGTGTCGCTACGAGCGAATGGACAAGATGTGTATATGTAAAGTGTAGTTGGTGAATCAAAGCCTCTAGCCAAGACCGTCTCTTCTCCTATCGTGCAAATGACTGTTTCCTTCTGTTTCAACATATCCACGTGTGCAGTGGCGGAGCCTCGTACACCTCTCGCTGCGCCAAAATGGTCATCTGGAACGGGGAAAAGGTGGTGTATGATCTGCGATGCTATGGAATATGTAACAGGACTTGTTGCAACACCTTCAACCTGATGGACGTTGAAGCACGGCACGTGCATGCCATGAGCATGTGTCGTCAGCTTCCCGTACCTAGACGTGCATCGCCGCCAGAACTCTCTCGACTCATGAGTCCGCTCCCCATGTGTGATGCAAAGGTGCCGCGGCAGCAGTGTGAGGTATAGGTTCCACAGCACGCAGACTCTATATATACAAGGCCCCAGCCCGTGCCAAGACTTGCGCCTCTCACCATCGTGGCTACTCAAGCTACCCGCCTCAACCTCCTATAAACCCCATCCACACCCGCGATCCGCCCCACCACCAAAGGGCCCTTTGTACCCAGTCACCCCTCCCGAGCGCGACTCCACGCCGTTCGGTGAATCAGCGCGACCCAGCACGTGTCCGCGACTGCCTCCAGCCCGCGCATCCTCCAGCGAAACACTCCGAAACCTCCGCACTCGCCGCGTCACCTCAGCAACTTGCAGAACGCAACTCTGCGGAAGCGCCGACTTGACATCCGTGGCGACTTGTAGCATCTGACATTAGGTGATTATCCCCAACTTTTCTTTAGCCCTCATGTCGCATGTCGACGATGTCGGGCGTCCGGCCGGGCTCGACTCGCAGCAGTCGACGCCGCTTACGCCAACGTCTTTCTTTGGATCAGATCAAGGACAGCTTTCTGACATTGGGTCTTGCGCCACTTCAGTTCCGGAAACTGTTATGGCAGAGCAGGTTGCCAACGATGTGGTAAAGGAAGCACAGTCGGTGGGTCGTTCTGCGCCCATCGACGACTCTGCGTCAACTACCAACACCCCCGCCGTTAACGGCGAACCGCCCTCGGGCACAGCGACTACCAAAACGACCACATCAGAAGCGTCTTCTACCAAACCCATTTTGAATGGCGCAGATGCACCCTCGGCTGATAGTGCACACGTGTCAGACAAGACCCAGGGACATGCGGCAGCTGTGAGTAGAGATTATGCCGAGTTTCGACGCGGCCCTAACAGTAGCAGAGCGAGAGCAAGCAGACAGATGCATCACGGCAAGAGTCCAGACAGTCCCACCTTAACGGCCTATCCAGCGAACATCTGGCAGCCGAGTCGCAGGCTGTGGCAGACGCGAGTGGTGGCTCAGATACCGACATTAGCCGTCCTGGAAGCGTAGACCAATCGAAGCGGGATGGGACTCATGTGCGGACCAACTCGACCGCGAAGAAGCAACCGTTCAAGTCAGTATCCGTAACCAAAAGCTTTCTAGCCAAGACAGTCCCCTCAACACCTGCTGCGCGACCTGGCGAGAAGGCAACCCCAGCAGCCCCGCCCAAGACGTCAGTCCTCACCGCGAAGCCCCGCCTCGTAGCCAAATCTGGTGCTGGCAACACCCCACGTGCGCTGGGACAGACCAATGGTGCAGGCGCAGGTCCAGATGCGAGCAAGGTTTGGAATAAGAACCAGCCGGTCCCAGCTCCCCCACCCAAGACGTATACGGACGACGAACTCAAGCAACAGTACGGCATTCATCTTGCAACACGCTTACAGGCCGACGAAGGGGGCAAAGAGGCCAAGTGGGCTGACATTGACGACGATGAGGAAGACTGGACCCCGGAAGCAGTGCAGTGGATGGATGGAACCAAGTCCTCCGTTGCAGTGCCACAAGAGACGCAGCCACCACCTGCTGAGGAACCAAAGACTATACTCAAGCCAGAGACGCCTGCCGAGACACCCAAGCCCACTACATCACCAGCGCCTACTACGAACACGCCCAAACCAAGCGTCACCGGCGGTACCAAAACTATCCTGAAGCCCGGCGCACACGCGCAGCCGACTACTGGAAAATCAAGTCTTGTCCTGAAGGGACAGCCGGAAAGACCAACCCTGGTGGCCAAGCCATCAGCCACAGAGAAGAAGTCACCATGGGCGCCCTTGCCTCCAGTCGAAAAAGTATCGCCGATTCAGGTCAACCCTCCAGTACAGCAAGCACCTCCGCAGCGCTACTCGCAACGAGACTCTTATGGCTACGATTCCATGCCCCCACCCGCGAAGGAAATTGCCCCCGATGACTTCAACCGCAACTGGCGCAACGAAAGTGGCAGTCGGGACAATCGAGACGGCCGGGAGCTGTACAATTCACAGAGTGGCCGCTATGAGCCTGTACATAATGATATGAGGCGGAGTTCGGGACGTGATAGTGGTAGCTACCGACAACAGCCGTCTGCCGTGCTGCAGAGGCCGTCTCATGATGGTGGTCCAGCAGAGCCGTCAGCAGCGTTCCAGACATCAAGAGCAAGCGCAGATGGACCCACTTGGGGCAGGAGGAGGAACTCGTCCAACGTCAGTGGAACAATGCCGAGGCGCATGTCAATGGACCCAAGAGGAACAGATATGCCTACTGGCCCTATGAGCACAGAACGACGTGAATCACACTCGATCAACGGCTTCGACCCGTCTTCTTCGGACCCTGCAACTTCCAGACACTCTCCCTTCCAGCAAATGAGGTCCCCAAACGTTGCCCAAGCTCACCCGGCTTCTCCCTACGGATCAGTAACTTCACCAGCTGTCCAAGATGCACCAGCGCCTGTTCCAGCACCGCCAGCAGAAAACCCTGTCGAGGTACAGAAACGCCTCATGGCCGAGAAGATCGAGCGTGCTCGTCTCAAGAAGCAGCAAGATCGTGAAGCCGAGCAACGTGCAGAGGCAGAGAGGAAAGAGCGACTTGCCAAGAAGCTGGCCGCTATGGGACCGCCTGAGTCGAAGACTAAGAACAAGGACCAGTCACCTACACGCCCAGAGCAGTCCCCGCAGAAAGGCAAGGCTGCTCCTGCCCCCGTGCAATCACCGCCAAAGCCACCTGTCCCGACTGCCGATGGTGAGGTCACACAGTATGGTATGATGAAGGTCCACCAGCCTCACCCTGTGAAGAAGTCGCCTCAGACCGAGCATGCCCAGGTTTCTGGGCCGGCATCCCACGCAGCAAATTCCTCACCGGCGGCTGCACCGTCGTCACTTGATCAGCAATCGGCACAGCCGTTTGACTCCTTCACGCGTGACAACGAAGAGTCCAGGCTAGCAACTGAACAATCTCAGACGATCGCTCACCAATCGGACAGCGCTATCCCTTCTGGGTCTAGGCCACAGGCACCTCCAGCATGGTCGCAGGCGTCTTCCACAGCACCTCAACCTAGACCTTGGACTTCGCAGGTTTGGGGTCCCCCGAAAACGCAAGATCGAGCTCTTGGTAACGGTACCTTCGACGCTGATTACCGAGGTCAGTCCCGCTCTGGTGCCCAGCAGCAACTTCCTGTCCAGCCACCTGCCTCGACAGTTCCCATTGGCACAAGCTTGGCCCCTCAGGCTCTACCGGCACAGCCAGGAAGGCAGATGCCTCCGTCGCAACAGATGTACTCTCAGCGACCATCGCGTGCACAACAGGCAGCAGCGGCTAGAGCGGCTAGACCTTCCAGGACCATTGCTGGCGGTGGTTGGGATACATTTGGAGACCTTATCGAACGCGATGATGCCGAACTTGCGGCAAAGAACCACCAGGATCGAGAGCGCCATGGTGACTTCCGCCCAGAACTTCGAGAGACGTACAAGGACCAGCGGGGCCAAGCACAGGTAACGCTGCATGACAAAGTCGCTGCCGACATGACTCTTGCCGAGGCGTTGAAAAAGGACGACACCACAAAGCCTGTGATTGACGGCTCGTCGCCTCAGCAAGGTTTAGGTCAAGGTTCTCTACAGCAGGCTACTGGCCCTCGTGCATCTCGCTTCTTCCCTCGCCCGACTGAGATCTCGACCGAGGCGACGCCGTCATCATCAACGTTTGCATCAAGTAAGGCTGATTCTCCTCCACCGCCTCCGGAGACAGAGACACACCCTGTTTTCGGCAGCGAAGCCGGCCACCCGTTGGTAAGGCTCCCGAAGCCGTCGCCTGTTGTACGACTCCCTCCGTCGGCGTCAGGTAGCGGACCGGCTGCTGCTTCCCATGTGAACTTGCCCTCGCGTGGCCAGGCTCTAGGTGCCAGACCTCTTGCAATGAACCCGGAATGGCAAGCTCGGTTTAACAAACTCCTTGACAAGCCAGGCTCCAACCGTCCCGCAACCCTTCCGGGAACATCACCAATGCTACCTGTCGCTGTCCCACAGCAAGGTGCAGTCGCCCCGGCTGCCTTGTCAAAGGCTTCTCTTGACGTCAGAGCAGGTACTGGTCCCGCCACTGTGTCCTTGCCTAGCATGTCCCAGACGAAGACCTTTGCGGATGATCGTGGAAAGGACGTGGCCACCCGCAACGGCGCTGAGGCACTATTCGAAGATAGAGAATTCGGCTCGCTACCTACAGTCAAGTTGTCCAAGGTCCCTCATCTCGCTGCCAACCAACCACCCAAGGCCGCGCCTAGAGACGAGCAGCAACCAAGGTACAAGAAATTCGAAAACCCTTTCACGATCCGTCGACTAGAGGCTTTCGACATCGAGAAGACTGCACAAAACAAGACAAAGTTTGATGTCGTTGTGCGCCTTGTTACCATGCGCGAGCCGGTGATCAAGTCGGTACAAAGGAAACACTATGGCCCTAAACTCACCCGCCAGCCTAAGCCCAAAACTGGTCCTCCAAGCACCACTTCTGCCAACAGTACGAAGGATCGCCCGCGCAAGCCGTCGCAACAGAGTCAGGCAGACCGTTCTTATAACAACAGCAACAACACTACTTCCCGTCCATCTGCACCCAAGACTTGGTCCACGAGCAACAACAACGCTCCTCGCTCGTCCCCAGCCCACACAGCTACGACTTGGGCTAAGGTTGCGACAGCCTAAGTGTCTTCTATAGTTGCTTCGGCTAGCTCCAACAACTACTACACGGCATGATCAAGGCGTGATATTCAATGTTCGGCGTTACAAACAATTTCAGTTGCGGGATCTGCTCTACGACGATCAAGAGTCGACTTGACGTTGGAGCATTGTCGGATAACTCTATGAAGTGTTTCACTCGGTCACTACATGTACTGTTCTCATCACAGCACACCATTTCACCCTTTTCCCCCTCAACAGCAGTATATATCGCGACATCTTGTACCACAACGATTTGAGTGGACCACAAGGTCGCTTTTCTTGGGAGGCAGTGTACTCCCGGCCTTTTCTTTCACTGGACTCTTAGTCCTTCCTTCTTGTCTTGGGTGTGACATCACTTTCGGGTCTGCATGTTTTTTCTCAGACCTTCGTTCATCTCCTTTTGCCATGACCGGCGTCAGGACGCGAATATGGGTATTGATAACTACGACGGGATATGACCTCGTGGATGCGGAATTGGAACGATGATAGAGGATTCGTGTACTGCTAATAATATTTTGAAAACTTCATGCTATTGTCCCATATGGCTCTTGCAACGATGAATCGGTTTATTGTTGCTCATGACCTGGAGCTAAGCATCTAATTGTCTGACAGGGAAGTTTACTGCCTCCAAGTTGGTATCTTCAACCTGCTTTCCGCTCGCTGCGGTGATGAGACCATCCAACCAATCCTGATGTCCCAACAACATCTTGTTCGGCTTCTGTACCTCCCACTCCTTGAACACTTGTCCAATTTGACTCTCCTGCGTCAAGATTCTCACTCTCTGTCCCTCCAGGTCCTCCACAACCCATGCATGATAGATCTCCAGCCCATCCGATGTCTTGGAGCTCCATGCCAACCTTCCAGCACGCCCATTACTCTCTGGAGGCTCCGACTCCTGGACCGTGCAAGTCAGCGGTGGGAAACCGAAAGTACTGAATTTGAAAACGTCATCTTTGTGCAGGAAGGTGCTGTCCGATGACGGAGGCGTTATCTGAGCGCAGTTTTTGTAGTAAGACTCCCATTTCGAGATGTTGGCTAACAGGGCCCAGATTTGTGTGCTGGTTAGATCTTTCGCGATGCGTTCGTTTGAGACAAAGTTGTCTGTCGTGCCAGGGAGGAAGTGCTGCGGCCAGTTGATCGCTGACTGGGTCGCCATGTTGATGGATGAGTCTGTGATTGGGTATGGGCTCTTGTCTTTTTTGTAGATATGAGTGCAGAGTGAATATGCAGGTGCTTGGTCGTTCAAGTAGCAATGGATATCGTTGACGCTAACATGTGGCGCTTACACATCATCGTCATACCTGGGAAAGACTAATTCCGGGTGGATCTACAGAATACAATAGTCTGCACTGTTATACCGTAAAGTAGAGAATGATTGGTAATCTTTTGCACCTTGCTCCAATGCTGGAGAAAGCGATGTTGGCTTAACGTTTCTTGTGGTGATCGACTTGTCGACGTCATCATGAAAGCTCGATTCCGATGCGAGTAATTACACCCTGGATGGACTAACCGGGTAGTAGAGAAGTAAAGAACATCAAATACTGACAGAAGTAGAAAATATAAGATCTTTCAGAACTGACTATCAACGATGCTGTACGTTCTTTCGGGTAAAGCATCGCCCCACCTGAAGCCCGGTGACGGCTTAGGGAGTATTGTTAACCAGGATCGCGTTGTTGAAATGGAATTGTGTAACAGCCACAATAAGCTCATCCTCTGGACCACTCATCTGCAATCCGTTGGTCTCTATTAATTTTGAGCACAACTCATCCAAGCGGCAATTCCTGCGGTTTCCATGGATCCCCGCAGGACAAAGAACAACAGTAGCCTTCCTGACGACGTATTTCTCGACAATGACATCGCCGTCAAATGCTTGATCATTTTTTGCGCTGTATTCGTGTAAAGTTGTTGATACTGCCTGGAGGTACTTGGCTTGTCTGATCCAATCCCGCAGTCCCTCCAACATGAAATAATCTGCTTCTGCTTCTACCCGACAGTAGAGCGCATAGTCAAAGCCGTCTTTCTTATTCCAGTAGAGAGGAAATCTTGAGGGCCGGCGCATGAAGTTTAGGATATGCTCGAAGGTATCGGCATCCGCGTCGACGTAATAGGAGCCGTCGGCCTGCAAGTCTGCACAGTCTTCCCATCGTGTGAGGAGACTCTCAAAGTAAGGCGAGACTGAAAGAACGGATTTTGAAGTGCGAAATTTGCGACCGCAAACATCGAGTATGATGTGATTGTCCGCCATGACAAGAAGAAGTGGATGTAGCTTGTCTGTTGATAGAGAATTTGTAGAGGGCGGGGGTATCAACTTATGTGCACACAACATGCACAAGACCCTGTCCTCATATTGAGTCCTCGCATAACATTCTGTTTAGAACCACGAGTGTGCGGGCGGAGGCCAAAGCCACGTTTCACATCGCGCTTCCAGTTACAACTTACAGTCAGAAGGAATTGGCTGCTTCGGAGAGACCCCCGCTTCTTCAAAATATCTTTAG
>Ga0181470_100043_pt1 | contig 25377 bp, 19 predicted proteins | sample InSIn5SAF170_FD_119082 | JGI IMG/M metagenome (GOLD analysis project Ga0181470, IMG submission 119082) | Clean room microbial communities from NASA Spacecraft Assembly Facility at Jet Propulsion Laboratory, Pasadena, California, USA -... ...
CAAGCACTGGATTTCAGTTAGCACATACAGTACGGTTGGGGAATATTGCAAACTCACCACATGATACCGACACAAATCTCGATTGTGCTCCAGACGGAGACGTCGTAGAACTCCCAACTTGCGTTCGACGAGGCAGCGAAATGCACCAGTGCCTGTAGCCGAAGGATGCTGACGACAGTTACGAAGGTGCCGACGCAGAACATAAGCGCGACGCCAGCCTTCTTCTTCCAGTGCAGTTTCAATCCCCAGAGCTGCCAGAGAGGTATTCCAAGGATCCAGAAATCCAGCGCAATACTGATGGCCGCATTGCTAGCAGTGATGGCGTTGATATCCAGACACGTCCCCTTGTGCATGCCATCCCACTTCGTCCAGAAGTAGTGAATAGGCTGGCACTGGAAGATTGCTGTAATGACAAAAGCGATGCCCCACAATGTCACAAACAATACAGTTCCCCATAACAGTCGCTGCACGCCTTTGCTTGGAAACACGCGAATGTAGAAGAAGATGAGAGACAGCTTCAAAAGAGTGACCTGCGTAAAATAAAGCGATGCCATGACGTAGAAGTACTTCAACATTTCAGTGATGTGTTGTGCGTCCAGCGTCCAGATGTCCTGCCCAAGACCATTCTTTACTGTCCCGTACACAGTAATGATGGCACTGGGAACTGCAGAGATGAGGGTGACGAGAACACACCAGTCATCGTAGCCAATGTCCAATCGAGACACTGTGGCCTTGAAGGCAAAACGAATGGCCACGAAGGCGGCGGCAACACAGATCATGACGTTGGACAGTACGACGTAGTCCTGGCCATGGTCACGAACAGGTACTCCGCAGTTGGTAAGACTGATGTTCCGTGTAGTAAGCGCCTCAGGAATCGAGCAAGTCGTGGCTACGCATGCCGTGACGTTGTTTTGGAAGATGTCGTTTGTGCAAATGCATGCTTGGTCGGTGGGTGTGCAGGTGTTTGTCCCAAAGGCGCTCTTGAGGCACAGTTGCTGGAACGTGTTAGTTGGTGGAGACAACACGAGATCGAAAAACCCACAGCACAATGTGGCAGCTGAGACTGAGCCAACGTTGTGGCACACAGGCCCAAGAGTAGGAACAGAAATGCGTGAAAGTGAGTCTTCATGTCGACGAAGACAGGCCTGAAGCTGAGCTTCCAAGGGAGATTCCCTGCTGGGACTGCAGTTGCGCAATATGCAGGATGAGGACTGCTGATCAGTCAAAGACCAAACCGCCGGCAAGTTACACCATGGACAACAGAAGGTATGATATGCGCAGGGATTACTCGCGTAGTTTATACTTGAGCAAGTTGTATGATTGGGTCCATGAGTCGCGCATCTACCGAACGTCTACGTTTGGAAAATCCGCCGATGGGAGACCGGACGGCCAAGACGTTTCGATAGTGCTGTCCGTAGGTAATGTCACTCGGCACCGCGGCTGAATAAGAGTCGTGAAGCGCATGTCAACGCGAACCGTCGACCGTCGTGGTCCCTATATGTGGGGAGACCGGTTCGCTAAAAGCGCCGCCTGCCGGAAGCCTGCCGTGCAGCGTAGGTACAAAGAATCAGGCCAAGCTGACATGTTGCAGTCGTACAGTACTTGGGAGCTCGTCAGACCGCTGTTACGCGGTCAGCAATTGCGCAACGGCGGACCTGGCCGGGCGGGCTGGTCAATGCAAGGGATCTTGGGGATACGCAATTTCTCGCTTCGCACCTCCTCTGTCGAGCATCGTCCCGTGGCCCCCATAGAACGAGCCGGGCCAAGGAGATCAATCCCCATTAGTTCATGACACAGGAACACACGCATGCTGCCGCTAGCTTGCGCATCCCCGTTTCAGGGCTGCCAGGTGGTCTTTGCGGTGGAGGATTTTCCCAAGCAAGACCCTGAACTGTTGATTGGCTCCCCCGTCCGGTCGCCCTCTCCACTCGCCACACTTCATGTGCAAAGACCCTGCGCTACCGGCCATATGTCCGAACGAAGAGTCGACCAGTTTTCCGCACCGGCGTTCCTGCATGGAAGCCCATGCCTTCGGCCAACGATTGCCGCTCACAGTGTCAAACGGCATGGAAAACCGCAGCAGCAATTTTGGGTGCTACGGCATCCAAGTGGACCTGTTCGGTGCTGCATGCTGCAAAAGGAAGAAGACCCTCCAAGCGTTCTATTCAACATGCTACTTAGAGATGGCCTCCGAGATGGGGCATACAATCGCAGTAGCTTGCGGCGCGGTTGTGTGAACGTGAAAGGGGACGTATACTGGGTATAAATGAAGCTGTGAACGTTGGTCTTGGTCTCATCACCACCGGCTTGACTCCTCTTAGCTCTCACCAAGATGAAGCTCGTTTTCATTGCCAAGCTCATCTGGGCGATGCTCCTGGCAAAGCTGGGAGTTGCTCACAACAACAAGCAGTGTCTCGTCTTGCCTGGCGATGCCGACTGGCCGAATGCTGAGGCCTGGTCGACGTTGAACTCGACGGTCAATGGCAAGCTGGTGGCTACTGTTCCCATTGGTTCGCCTTGTCACGATCCTACATACGATGCCAGTGCCTGCGATGCACTCAAGGCGAAATGGACTAACCCTCTGACGCAGTAAGTACCCCCAAGACTATGGCAGTTTCAGCATCTGACAGGCACAGCATCCCCTCCTCGTCTTCCATCATGCAAACATACTTTGCCAACCAGAGCTGCGACCCTTTCACTGACCGTAGCAAGCCTTGCACGCTTGGCAACTACGTTGCCTACTCGGTTCAGGCCACTGAGGCCTGGGACGTCGTCGCTGCTCTCGAGTTCGCAAAAGCTGAGAATGTGCGTGTTCTGGCTCGCAACACAGGACATGACTTTTTGGGACGTTCGACTGGAGCCGGTGCGCTTGCCATTTGGACTCAGGGTCTCAAGAACATCACATTCAGCCAGTGGTCCGACAAGTACTACACTGGCCCCTCAGTCACCGTTGGTGCAGGTGTGATTGGTTACGAGATCCTCGAGGCTGCAAACAAGCAAGGCCTTACGGTCGTTTCTGGAGAGTGTGCTACTGTTGGTCTCGCTGGTGGATTCACTCAAGGTGGTGGTATGTTGACCTTCCATCATGATATTGCATAGTTCGAACTCTTCTAACAATTTCTTAGGTCACTCAGTCCTCAGCACAAAGTTCGGTCTCGCTGCTGATCAGACTCTGGCTTTTGAGGTCGTCACAGCCGAGGGCGAGATTGTCACTGCTTCGGCAACTGAGAACTCTGATCTATACTGGGCTCTGTCTGGTGGAGGCGGTGGTACCTACGGCATCGTTATTTCGCTGACTGTCCGCGCACACGAAGCCAAGACAGTCGGTGGAGCTGCCATGCAGCTTCTTGCCTCGTCTGTCTCGAAAGAGCAGTACGCTGCCGCACAGGAGAAGCTCCTTGAGCACCTGCCAGCAATCATCGACGCCGGCGCTATGGTCAACTTCCTGATCAGCACCCAGTACATCGTTTTGAAGCCTGTCACTCTCTGGGACTCCACCATGGCCAAGACTAAGGAAATTCTCAAGCCCTTCTCCGACTCCCTCGTCGCCCTCAACATCACACCCCCCATCGCCTACAGCGAGCTCTCCTACCGTGACCACTACGACCGCTACATGGGCCCTCTCCCCGGTGGCGCCTACGAAGTAAACCGCTACCAGTTCGGTGGACGTCTCATCCCCCGTTCCGTAATGGAGAACAACACCGCCACTCTCAACAAGGTCTTTACCGAGCTCGCCGCCCAGGGCGTTCTTCTCGCTGGCAGCACCGCCAACTACGCCAAACCTGCCGGCGCACCAGACAACGCCGTCCTCCCCGCATGGCGCAACACCATCACCCAGCTCCAGCTCATTACCAACTGGGACAGCACCGCGCCATGGGCAGACATGGAAGCCGCGCAAGCCAAGATGACCAACGAACTCATGCCCAAGATCGAGGCTATCACACCTGGTAGTGGATCTTACATGAACGAGGCGAACTTCCAGCAGGGCAACTGGCAGAATGTGTTCTACGGTTCCAACTATGGGAAGCTGAAGCAGATCAAGAAGAAGTACGATCCCGAGAACGTTTTCTACAACATTAAGAGTGTTGGTAGTGAGGCGTGGACGGTTGCTAAGGATGGGAGGATGTGTCGTGCTTAGATGGGAACGGCTGCGCGACTTGGATTCTGAGTATATATTTTAGTGATGCATTGATGGGGGGAAATAGTCCTTTTGGGATTTTGGGTATATATATCTTCAGCATAGCGCGGTGTAATTTGATAAGTCTACCAAGCAAATGTGTTTCACGGTGAGACAGTCACTTTGAGAATTTCCATATTAAAAGATCGTGACTCGTGTAGTATTTTCTGTATCATTACAACAAAACCGTCATATATCGTATCAACATGCCGCTAACCCTCTCCATTTACTTCCCAAACATCTTCAACTCGAGATAGCGTGCAGGGATGAACACAAGCCCGGTGATCACAAACGTAAACTCGTTCGCGATATCTCCACCACCAGATCCAATCAGCTTTCCCAGCGGTCCAACATACCACGTCTCCACCATTCCCATGATCCACGCAACAATGCCAATAGCAAATGCCACACCAGCCGCAATACCATGCGGCAGCCTGCTCGGATCATTCCACCCTTCGAGGTCGTAGTTGTCGAAGTTTGCGCCGCGAAAGATGACGTGCTCGCTGAACAAGATGATAAAGTACTGTGTGCACCAGTACCCAAGCAAGCTGAGGAAGTTCTGCAGGTAGACAGATAGCTGTTCGCGGCCGCCGATGGCGAGGCCCAGGATGGCGGCGAAGCAGAACAGGACCCAGATGAAGCGGGGTACGCGGGCGAAGGGGCGAGAAAATTGTTGGCAAGAGATGGCGGCGCTGTAGATGGAGATAACGTTTACGTTGATACCGGAGAGGACGAGCAGGGTAAGGATCAGCTTGGCGAAACCGCGGGGGTAGAGCATGGTTTGGATGAGGAAACCGAGGCCTTCGTTCTCGTATACGTCATGCCAGTCGGTGCGGTTGGTCATGCCAGACGAGACGACACAGCCAGCGATCATGCCAATGGATGTTGGGATGGCGATACCGAAGGTAGTCATGAGGAAGACTTTCCAGCGGTTTACGTTGACGGGGTAGTGGACGTAGTAGTCAGATGCCATGGTTTGCCAGGAAGCTGAACTGCCGTAGACGATGGCGATCAGACTCAAGACCTGCGCGCTGAGGTCGGCGCCTTTGAGCTCGGTGTGCGAGGTGTTGTTGGCGTATTTTCCGGTCTCGGCGAAGAAGATGATGAAGATGATGAAGAAGACAAACCAAGCATATCGCTCATAGACGAGGATAGCTTTCAACCCGACAAACGAGATGAGCATAGCTACCACGGCCAAGATGACGATACCGACAATGAGAGAGATGCCTCCATCGGCAACAGCCGTCAGAGCAAGACCACCAGTGATACAGGCGACAGCGGCCCAACCAATCTGCACGATCGTGTTGAGCGCAGCGATGAGCTTATTTGGCCACCAACCAAATGCGAAACGGCTCATGGAAATTTGTCGTAGACCAGTCGGCGCGCCAAATGTTGCTGCAAAACCGGTCGCAGCACCTCCGAGGATGGACGCGAAGATGGTGATGACGATGGATTGACGAAGCGCTGCAAGGTCAATATCTGCTTCATTCGCACCACGACTGGAGCGACTTACTCAAGCCAAACTCCCATCCCAGAAAGCCAGTGGCGAAGCAGGACGTATTCATGGTACCAGATGCCCACAGGAAGAACATGTTCATCTGGTGGTGCCATGGCACATGACCCTTGTCCTCTGGGAGCTTCCTCGTAATCGCATCCGACTCGATGCCAAATTTCGCATCGAGCTTGGCCTCAAAATTGCGCAGGGCTCCAAGAAAGCCCGTCTCGCGCTTGTAGCTCGCCTCACCGACACCACCACTGCCAGACGAAACGCTCGCGTGCTCCCCAGCTTTTTCTGTCGACATGGTGGGCTGCGGGTTGGGGAAGGTGTGGAGAGGTTACCGACAAAGACATGGAAAAGACAACGGCTGCCAGGCCAGCTTTAAACCGATCTAAAACCGCTGAGTGCCGCGTCAAGGCCTGGCGAGACCCAGATAAAATCGGGAAGCTGTCTACTTACTGCTTAGCTGCAAGGCCCTGCATACCCCACTCTTATCTCTGACAAGCTTTTCTCGGCAATGCTTGGGTAGGAGGCAAATCCTTCGGTAATATCGTTTCTCCATTTTCTCAAATCAGGTCAGGGACGACTACCGATGGGGTAGATACGCTGACCTGCTTATCTTCGCAGCAGGCCGAACATAATCTGGGGTTAGGAGTGGCCCGATGGTTGGGTTGAGGCATGCTCCCACGTGACCCGCAGACTCGATTCCAGCACCTCGGTAGCATCGTTGAAAAGCTTTCAGTAGAGACTAGACATACTGAAGCATATGCAGAGACTTCCGTAGACTATTTGTATCTCCTGAGGTTGCAGAATGTGTGTGAGCCTGCGTTGAGTGCCTACCAGAAATGAGAGACATGTCCATCCTCATGTCCGGCTCTTCGTACAACACGTTGGCTTCATAGCTAGCTGCACGCGATCTGCAAAAGGAAGGTGGTTCCATGCTAATACCGTTGCAGTAAACTGACATGAAGTGTTGTCGAGGCCAGACCTCTGGCGTGGGAGGAAGGTGAATCATTGGTCGGCTTGACGACCACATTTTGTCACCTTGTCTTATAGCTGTCACGTACCAAGAGATGCGCTTCTTTCGATAACCCTGTAACAGCACGTACCCAGCGCTGTCGATTCTGCTTCGTATTGCACGCGTTGCGCGTTGATTTCGTGTTGCAATTGATTGACGATGTCCAATCGATAACGATTCGGCCCGACCTGCCGAGACATTCACATGACGCTCTGCACGACAAACTCCAAACCATTATACAACGACTATGCCACCACCACGATCACCTACGCAGGAGCGCTCAGACCGATCGCGAAGGCACACAACGCGTCGTTCACGCTCTCCCCGCCGCGACGATGACCGCCACGCACATAAAAAGCACCGCTCACGCTCGCCGCGCGAAAAGCCCGTGAAGCTGCCTTACAAGGCCAGGCCACTGTCAAAACACGACCTAGAAGCGTACAAGCCGCTATTCCAATCATACCTGGATATACAGAAGCACATACAGCTGGACGAGCTGGACGAGCGAGAGGCACGCGGCCGGTGGAAGAGCTTTGTGTCAAGATGGTATGTTGGTCAAGCATCAGTTGCGATCTAAATGAGGAAGTGCTGACATGGCAGGAACCGTGGAGATCTGGCTCGTAGCTGGTACGATCCCTCGATGCTCCAGACTGCGCAGCAAACAGTGCAATCCTACCGAGCCCAGTCGCCTGCTAAGCGGCCATCGCCCGAATATTCGCAGCCCCCGCCTGCTTCCCCACAGAGCTCAGATGACGACTTTGGGCCAGCACCACCAACGCATATGGCACGCGCCTCAGGTCATGGACCTACGATACCACGATTCGACGATCTTACACACCGCAACGAGCTTCGTGATGAAGACTATGCGCGCGACCGCTCAGCTCACGTTGACGATATACGGTATGAGCGCAAAGCCGAGCGTAAGACCCAGAAAGAGCGTATGGAAGAGCTCGCCCCACGTGCAGACCCCGGGTCCCGTGAGCGCCAGATGGAGAAGAAGCGCGAAACTACCAGCACCCTGCAGTCCTTCCGCGATGCAAAGGAAGGTGGGGATGTGGAGATTGGAGAGTCGGAGCTTATGGGTGACGATGGCATCGATGCATACAAGCAGAAGAAGAAGGCGGACGAGCGGCAGAAGAACGAGCGAGAGATCCGGCGGGAGGAGATTGCGAGGGCACGCGCTGCAGAGCGCGAAGAGGCGCTGAGCGCGCGGCGAGCAAAGGAAGCTCAGACGATGGATTTCCTTAGACAGCTTGCGCAGGAGCGCTTCGGCTAATGCGGTGTGCATGCATATACTTCTACTCGTCGTCTAGGATCGAATTCGCCAGCGACCCAAAGAAGGGCACTTCATACCGGTCAAGCGTCGCCGCTGTCCACACATTAGCTCTCCCACACTGCTTGTAATGTCGGCAACTCACCATCTAGATACGCCCTCCATGTCAACCACCCAACCAACCCTACGTCCCCCACCACCATGAGCCAGCTGATAAAGCTCGACCAGCTGAATATGATGTGCACTACGAAGATAAACGCGAATAGCAAACTACTCTGCCACGCATGAAACCTCACATAATCACTCTGATGCTCCAGCACAAGCAACAGCACTCCCCCCGCCGGCGGCAGCAGCAAATACGCAAGACATGCCTCGTAATCCAGCCGCCAGCCTAGACTCGTAGTAAACATGTCGATATCTTCTCTCGCTGCGCCAAAACCCCGTGGCTGGGTACCGGCTGGTGTGTTCCATGCTACACGCTCTTCTTCGGGGGATTCTTGGCCTGCGCCAAAGTAGTCATGCTGCTCGTAGCGGGACGGCGGGGATGTGACGGAGGAGATGTTGCGCGTGCGGTCGAGGGAGACGCGGGGGGAGGCGATGGGTGGGGAGAGGGCGCGCTGTGTCTCTGGGACATCTTGGTAAGGAGCGAAGTTTGCTGCCATGTTCCGTAGTGTCAGGGATGTGTAGGTGGTGATGGTTCAAGGTGGTGAGTTGGAGGTGTTCGTGCGTAAGGCTGAGTGACGCGTGCGAGCAGGGATCAGAGCTTGGGAGACTGCTCGGAGTTCGGTTAGATGCATGTGATTGTTACACCCATTGACGCAGGAACTATGACATGATCCTCGGCTTAAGAAGGGTTTGATTATTACCAGCCATCAGAGAGTTTACTCCTCGTGTCGGGTGTTATGCATGATTCCACCTCACCCCACATGGCTGGAACCTGGAGATACTGGAGACACGTATATAGCGGCCTAGTTGGCATCTTCACCGCCCACAGCGAATCTGCGTGATATTGATAGCTTTGATCAAGTGTAATATCTATGCCTCAACAACCATCCCAACTCTGACATCTACACCAACTAGCAAAATGTGCATCGCCATCTTATCCACCGCACACCCAGATTACCCCTTCATCCTGCTGAATAACCGCGATGTAACACCCACCATCCTTTATCTACCAAACAACTTCCACTAACACCATCAGGAATACCTCCACCGCCCAACAGCAGCAGCATCATGGTGGCCTGACCCCGACTCTCAAATCTTAGGAGGCTACGACCTGCACCGCCCGGCCCACGGCACCTGGCTTGGCATGACACGACAAGGCCGCATCGCCGTGCTCACCAACTACCGCGAGGAAAACCAGGCCATTGTCCAAGGCGCACGATCTCGCGGCGTGATTCCCAATGCCTGGCTGAAAAGCGCTCCAGACTCGTCTCAAACGGCTGCAGACTTTGCGCGCCAGATGATCGAAGAAGATGGCGTGGAAGGCGTGGGTGGATTTTCTCTCTCGTACGGTTTCGTGCAGGATGTTGCTCGTGGAGAGGGTTTAGTGGTGGTGAGCAATCGCACGCCGTCTGTCTCTGGCATCGTACGACTACTCCAGCAACCCGGTCAGACCACCGCGCTCAGCAACGCCGCATACGGCGATCGCTCGTGGCCTAAAGTCGTCAATGGCGAGCAGTGGACCGCAGCTGCAATCCGCGACTCCGTCGCCGCAGGAGAGTCACGCGCACAGCTCGTCGACCGCCTGCTCACTGTCCTGTCCACGGATACGATGCCGCGGCAGCGTGACGATGAGGAATGGGATATGTATCTTTCGCAGTTGAGACATAGTGTTTTTGTACCGGCGATTGGGCGGGATCACTTGAAGGCGAATGGGATGCCGAGGCATGAGGTGGGGGATGTGGTGAAGGAGAGAGCGGCGGATGCTACGAGTGGATGTTATGGGACGGGGAAGCAGACGGTGGTGCTAGTGGATAAGGATGGTGGGGCGTTTTATCTGGAGAGGACACTGTTTGATAGTAATGCGAAGCCACTTGAGAGAGGGGAGGGGGATCGTGTGTTTGAGTTCAAGATTGAGGGGTGGTAGGATAGTAAGAGATTCTAGTGTTCACAATCGATGCATGGCGTTGTGCGTCATCATTTGGCAGTGTGTTCTGGATTCCGAGATTATGTGAGCTCAAACGTTGTGAATCTAGACAGCGTGGCGAAAGATGAGTAGTATCACTGCGTTTGATCCAGCATTGCTGCTGTTGAGCTCAATATGCAGCCTTGTTGTATCGTAGAAGAATGGCAGCTGCGACTACGTCGCTGCGGCACCCTGTCCTGGTACTTCATGACTACCTTGGAGCTTCGTGGCTTCACGACTATGTCCTGGGTACCCTTGTAGTAAGTCATGATTAATTCCAGTCCTAATGACGATATCCAATCGCGAGTGAATGCTTCAAACTATCAGAAAGCGATTGGAGTGTGGACTTGATCGTTAACTACGTAGTCGGCCTTGAAATGAAATTGAACGATTGATAAATAAGAACCAACATGACCGTAATGACACGAAAAGGTATCGGAAAAGCAATCCAAATGCTCGAAAAACTGAAAATCCACCGCAACGATCAGAGCTCTGAGGCTAGCAAATCCAGAGCAAGCTGCTGCACAAATCGTTTCGTTGCCATCTGCCCATTGCGTTCCGCAAAAAAGATGGCTCGCTGGTACTGCGTGCCATACACCTTCTCCTCTTCTTCATCGTCTTCTTCATCACTTTCATGTTCGTTACCGTCCTGATGCAAAAGCTCGGGTTCGACGAGCAAGTCGAGAACTACACCCCACTGCGCCAAAAGAGTCAGCATGTCGACTCTGCCCCATTCCGCTGCTGCCTCAAAAGCTGTTCTTCCGTCTCCTTCTGCGGGCATGTGGTTGACGTTGGCGCCGTTTTCTAGCAAAAGAGTCGCTACATCGATCCAGCCACTCATTGCTGCTAGCTGGAGCGGTGTTCCGCCTGAATAAAACGGCGCGTTGTCGACTGGAACCCCCTGTTCAAGCAAAAACTTTACAATTTCGAACCTGCCTAGTTCGGCTGCGCTTTGGAGCGGTGTTCGAAGGAGACCGAGTTTGGGCCCATGGTCCAATTCTGCTCCTGCGTTCGCCAGTAGTTCCACCATTGAAAGGCTACCTTTGCTGATAGCTGCAAGAAGAGAGGTTAATCTATCTAGTTTGCTTTCTTGCATTCCGGACCATGCGACTATTGCATTGGGATCGGCTCCTGAATCGATGAGAATCTGGGCTGACTTGCAATCCAGGCACTGTATGGCTTCACCCATCGGACTAAGGGCCTGATCGTCACGATCTGTAGTGTCCAACCCATCTAGGTCCGCCTTTGTTGATAGATAGCGTACCAGCTCAATGTTTCCCTGACTAATAGCTTCCCTAATTGCGCCAACGCCGTAATGTCGCGAATATGGGGTTGTACCGCTGCTTGCGGCAGATAGAAGCAGTTCAATAGTAGCCGCGTCTGCTCCAACTCTCACTGCGTGTCTCAAAGCTTGTGGATCCTTGTTTTTAGCTCCGCCTCGAATCAGTACCTTCATCAACTCTCTTTCGTTGCGCTGAGCGGTGATAGAAAGGAGTGAAGGCAGGATCCCTTCAATTCTGGAGAGCCGTCTAACCCATCGTGACGTCTCTCTTGCCTCTTCAATGTTAATACCGTACTTAGAAATATAACTCCAATCATCCGTGTCTATGTCGTAACACAATCCATCTGCTTCAAGTCCGTTCCAGAGGAGCCATTCCATCAATCCGAGGTTGCATGTGTCTATCGCGTAGTAGGATAGCGCCCGCAACACCACCTGAAGGTTCCCCGGAGGATCGTATCTTATGAACGCTGGAAATTGACGCTGTTTTCGACTCGTATGAGACCGATACAACAGATTCTCCAGTGAAGTATAATCGTCAAAATCAATGGCACGGTCTAAAGCTTCAGCAAAACGCTTGTTTCCACGAACCAGCGCGCTGACTACTGAAACTCGTGAGTATTGGAGCAGCGCCAGTAACCCACCCTGCCCCTCTATGCCATTCTTCTTTGCCACGAGCTTTTGTGCCATGATTGCCGAAACTGCAATATCATCGAGTTCGTACTCTGCCGCCTTTGAACAGATTTTTCCTAGCTCGTTAAACGATAGCTCGGACAGACTGCACGAATCGCTGATTGTTTTTACGATAGATTGTAGCCCTATTCGACTTGTGACAGCAGCAATCACTTTATGATAGTAGAGGTAGGGTTTCGTCGAGCTGGGGGTCTCGCGGATCAGATCGTGCACAAATCTCCAGTCGTCAGATGCACAAGCATCACGAATCTCCTCCCTCAATCTCTCATCAAGATCTGTGCGAACCAAGGGAGGATCCATACGTTCTCCAAAAAGGTAGATCATTCGCGATGCCCAATGGACACGCCATTGAAGGGCAACTTTGAAGGCCTGCAACAAAGCCAGACGAATCTTGGGCTCAGTAGTATTGATAGATTTGACTCTATCCTCGAGCAAGTAAGTCAAAATGCGTCTCGTGCGTGAAAAGCTGCTGTATGTCTGCAGGGTAGAGATGTTGCCTTCCTCTAAGCATCTTGCAAGAAGGCCTTGTTCAACCCAGTCGTGTGCCTCAATTTTACCATTTCCGAACAGCAATCCTTCAACCTCAGCGTCCGAACCCGTATACCAGAAACAATCCACTGTAGGGGTCGAGCCTGCTGAGATTGAGATATGGATCAGTTCCATCCATTGAGGCGAGGTAATAGAATGCTGACAATGCCGAAGCAAACTGGCTACATCAGTGATTTGCTGGAGTAGGGATTCTAGTCCTGCACCCCCCTCAAATCTTGCTAGATGCGAAACCAGTATCTTTGCAATACTATGCTGTCCCAATTTCAATGCTTTGCGCAGTGGTAAGATAGTACGCCGTTCAACATCGTCATCGTCGTCGACAAAGACAGGCTCACGAGGGTCGAAACCAAGCTCCAGCATTGCACGAACAACGGATGGATTATTTCGTGTGATAGCTGCAACGAACAAACGTTGTCGTAGTACATCCAACAATGATGGCGGAAGCCCTCCGAAGCAGCTCTTCAGCATAGAAATTGGTACTGTATCCAACCAATCTAAGGCTTTACTCGTGCTTAAATCTCCACTCAGATCTATGTCGTTCAAGATCGAAAAGATCAAGTAGCTGAAAGTTGTGGCGTTGGAACGTTGTACTAGATCTTGACAGTACGGCATCCTTGGGAGGGATAGAACTTCGGTCTGGAGATAGCTGGGATCAATCCTGGCAAGCTGTGACTGTCCCAAGAATTGGGAAATCATCTTGAAGTCTAGTTTCAGTGTCCAAGAGAGCGGAGAAAACTGAGTCCGAATGGGCCGGAACCTCCCTGATGCCTGAACGTGCTGTGGTAACCAGGTACCTTGTAAATCTTCCTCGAACGCCCCTCCACCTAGGGCTAAACATGTCTGGTTGTCTCCGTTCTGTTCAGTGAGAGACAATGGTGTAGCAACCGTGACATCTTCCATGTCGTGGGCATCGAAATCTTGTAACATGAGCTTCGTTTGCAGCATTCAGGGCACAATACGAACCTGCATTGGAACTCCGGTTGTATGTTGTGGATGCGTAACGCTGTTTTTCGCGTTCCAATCTTTCGGCAGGAACAATGTTCCCCTGGAATCTGACCTCGGTCAATTTGCCTTCCAGAGACCTCTGCTCCATAGTTTGGATGATTCTGTGCCATTGCTGCTTTCTGATGTTCTTCCTCTTACCCCACTTGCTGATTCGGTACTCATATTGAGCTTTGCTTCAGTGATGTTAGCTAAACTTGGTGAACGAAAGTGAGATTCTTACTTGGCACGAAAGCCGTGTTTATCTCTCATGAGACTTATGACTCCATCCGTGCCTTCGAGCGTTCTCCCTTCTTCGATGTAAAGGCGCTCAATAGTGGGCCGATGGAAGGCCCAATTGGATCGTGACGGTTTGGAAACCTTGCTGCTGCTCGCCATCCCTATGATTAGTGTGGACGAAGTCTTAGGGACGAAAGTGTGGCAGAGTGAGACCGGATTGTTTGTACCTCGGCCTTGCTAGTAAGAGAAGATGTGTGCGTGAAGTGCATGATAAAAGTGAGCTGCCAAACGCTTTACTTATAGGCCGATCCGGCCTCAAATTAATCCAGATCAAGACTGCATGCACAGGTTTCTTAGTTACACCCGGAGGGCCTCCAGGATGGCGTCTAAAGCTTCGCTTACAGGAGCTTGACCGGTGTATGACTTACAACCCAATCACTGCTGCTCAGCCACGTTAGCTCATTGTTTGTCTGTTCAGCTTGATCTCTCTCATGGACCAACCATACAAAACATGAAGAACTAGAATCCTGCATGGCGTGCAGGACACCACGTCAGCGTTTCGTCGGCCGTACGCTCAGCCTTGTGCGCTCACAACCATGCACGACCATAGCCAATCATGCAAAACCTGAAAGCGCTTGCGTTTTCTGGTTTTGATCGTTGCCGAACCCAAATTTCCTAAAGCCCGCATAACAGAATCCGAAAATGCAGAACCCGATTTCACAGCCTCAGATTTGCAAAATCCGAATATCTCAGAACCAGAATTACACAGAATCTGAAAAATGGGCTCGATGAAATACAGAGGGAGTCCGCACCGACGAACTCCATTATCTACCTGCAACAACAGTGTGTTCTACCCCGAATTTCTCCAGAATGTCAGCCTGGTCCCCAGAAGTGATCGTCGCTTTAATCGCCTTATTCGCAACATGTGCACAGCTCGTCATTATGCTGCACCCACTACCCCACCGTCCACCCAACCGAGAAGTCGCTTCGGAAGGTACGTACCAACAACTTGCCGTTTAGTTGTTCCTATAGGAAAAGCTGATACCGAACCAGATCTTGAATTGGGTCCACAAAGACTCGATCAAGTACCCACAATAATTCGAATCGATAGCATAACCTACGAACGCGCGACATTGTTGTATGGGGCCTTGGATGCGCTGTGAGGTTGAAACTCGATGGGTTGCTATACACGTGCGACGCTGTAACTTTTGGGCTTGATTGCATCGGTCAAACTGGCGCATAATGGTGCAAACGAGCAACGAGACGGCAAGGCTGATCCTGAGGCTCTTCGACTATGCCAATCAATAGTCAGAAGGCATGGAGTCATATCAATTGTACATTAGCAAGATGCAGAGTGTGCTAAGACGCCTGCACTGTAGCTGCATAGTCCTTGTGGAGCAAACTTACAACTACTTTTATCTCTGGAAAGCCAAGTCATCTGAAGCAAGGCAACGCACTCGAAGCTTTTGAGGCTCAACAACTCTTAGATCTGCTCGCCTCCAACCTTTCTCTTCCTTTTCTCAAACCTTCCTCCTGACCAACCCTCTGAAGAAGTCAAAGCTATTACTATCACTTTGCAAGCTCACCACCTTGCCCGTCGGCCGATCCTGCCACCCCAACTCCTCCGCCAACAACAGTCCCCAATCCCTCGTAATCCCCTTGATCTTCGCTCTGACCCCGCCCTCGCTCTCCAACTCCACAATCTGATCAGTGTGTAGCCACGCTCTGTAGTACTGCTCTTCCATATCCCTATTGAAGCCAGTGGTGCAGAAGGTCGTGTATAGGGATTCGAAGGCTGCAAGAATGGAGGCTAGTAGTTTCTCGGACGTGAAGGGCTTGAGAGGGGGGTTTTGACTGCTGGCGAGTAGGTTGAGGGAAGTGGTGGGCAGAGCGTTGAAGAGGTTGAGGCCGATGCCGCAGACTACGTCGTAGGACGTCCCTGAGTATGAACTGTTGACTAGGATCCCGCCGATCTTGACGACAGGGTTGTTGCTGCTGCCTGGAAGCTGTGCGTAGATGTCATTTGGCCACTTGAGTTTCACTGGGATCTTTTCGTAGCCGGGTGCGTATTCCTGGATGCCTTGTACAATGGCAAGAGCTGCGAGATACTGGACGAAGATCACTGGCGCAGATTGTGAGAGCGCGAAGGAGTGGTGGATGACGGTGCTGAACATCATGGCACCAGGCGGCGCCACCCAGACATTCGAACCTCGACCGCGCCCAGCGATCTGGGTGGTTGCGGTTACAGTGAAGCCATTGGGAAGGTTGCGCAGTAGAGATGGGTTCTTCTCGAGCAGAGTGTTGGTACTTGTTACCACTTCGCCGTAGAGGAGCTGTGCGCCGAAGGAGGCGGATGGGTTGCGGAGTTTTGTGTGGTAGTGGTGGAGATTGGCGTAGAAGGCTTCGTGGTGGAATGGTGTTTCGCGAGTCGAGGGGAGGGACTTTGTGTGCGGCACGATGGTCTTGATGACTTTGTCATAAGACAGAATCTGGTCGAAAGCGGAGTTGGCGGTGTATTCGATACACTGTCGAATAACTTCCTCGTTGCTCATTGGCTTCTTTGGCTTCAGCTTCTCTTCTGCAGTCTTATTTTCGTCTGGCTTATCTTGAATCGAAGAGAGCGTTGGCAACTTCTCCGAAACCGCACTAACGGCCCTTTTCAGTTCCTTTACGCTCCACACGCTACCCTCTTTCTCAATGTGGAATACATCGTTACCACCTTGGATGTATTCTTCACCATCAACTACAGTGATGACTTCAGTCCAAGATGCGACGAGATCCGCAACGTCTGTCATGTTGTGAGACGTGAGATGAAGGCGGGACAGGGACGGTACCGCTTGCTCCTGCTCGTTGACGTTCAAGCCCAGCTTGCGCAACATCAGTCCCAAGAAAGCAATCCGATCAGCATCTGAAGCAGTAATCGCATTAATTAGCGATGCATAGGAGGGAAGGCTAGGGATAATGGTCAAGTTTTGAGGTGCGAATCTGAAGCACGTGTTAGCATAGGCCTGACAGAAGATCTTGGGGGCTTACTCTGGATGCGGTCCAGTAAGTACGACATGTCCCTCCCCGACCTTACGATAGATAACTGCAGCTCTGCTGTCTCCTGAATCTACGTGTAGATCTTCAGTGTAACTGGCGAGAACTTGTACACCTCTTGCTTCAAGCTTCTTAGCATCGACAAACACTCCACCGCCGTTGTAGTAGCTTTTGAATGTATCAGCAGTACCTTCTTTCACATCATCAAACGCAAACTTTTCAATCTTAATATCCGCCGCTCTCGCGCCCGCCTCACTGGCATATTTGAACCCTTCGAATGCCAAACCTCTACAGACACCTGGAAAGAATCCCAGCTCTCGATCCCCAACAACAGCCATCTGAGGGTCATCAACTTCAAACTCGCATCTTGCACTGCCATAGTAGCCGCCAGCGCAAAAGCCAAGGTACGAACCACCAGCATTGACGTATCGACTGATACGGCGGTTACCTTCACCGTTCAGCGTGCGGCAGTACCCAAGGTCTGCACCACCTGGAAATACGAGAAGAGCGCAAGTGCTGAACCATGGCTCTTTAATGAGAACATCGCCTGTGACTGGGATGACAGCGTACGCTGGGGAAAGGAGACGACGGAGTGTATAAAGGCAGTGGCGAACAGACTCGGTGGTGCTGCCATTTCCTGCAGATTATGAGCAGTGCATTAAAACACGGACAAAACCATTGTCATACCAGAATACACTAGGACGTTCAACTTCCTGGTTGCCATAGTGGTGATGTTGGCACTCGGGGCCGAGATGTTCCGACTCTACGCCGTGAAGGTCTGCGCGTAACTTGCTCACACGGCGAGAACAACCACAAACACACCAATTCTTGTTCCAAGCTCTTTCAATATGTCGAAGGACACCAAGTCACAGACTGCTGCGGCGCAGATGATGATAGATGATGAGCCAGATGACTGGTACGTACACGCTGCTCTAGCAGGTCGTAATGTGGTGACTGATGAGTGTACAGGGATAAGAGGATCTTCAGCACAGGCTGCGCGGGTACGTCAAGTGGTGCCAATTGCTAGACTTGGCTAATCCCGGTTAGATGAGAACGCGAAACTGACAGACTGCTACTACGAGAAGAAGGACTGGCGGGCGTGCAAAGCGGAGGTGAGTTGATGATGTTGCGTAGCTTCTCGAACGTCGAAACTTGGGCGCCGAGATACTGCCGAGCCATTGCATGACGATTCTTTCCGTCGTTTTCAGGGCATATCAACTAATACTCTGTCGCAGATGGAGATCTTCCGACAGTGCTGGCAAAAGCATGGAAACGACAAACGAACTGATTCAAAGGATGTTTGATACTACTCCACAATCTGTTGTAGCACAAAACTACTGTTAGAGAAAGACCGAACAGACGGATATAGTGCTGTGTGGTTCGTGTATTATTACGCATGTATGAATAGTATGTATGCTAGGAATCATTGGCTCCCAAAAAGGATATGGTCCTGGCCAAGAACGTTGGCGTAGTAATCGTGCATCCTCATCGTCAGCCTCTCTGGATACTGGTGCATTTCCGTCACTAAATCTAGACTTCGCCTATCATGCGGTGTTTCTTGGAGTATCCCAAATGTAATCCTTGCTTTCTATCATGACTACCGGGGTTTGGGATCATGTTCTGTTTCGCAGCCTGCACGATGATCATTGCGATTCTCTATAGACTCACTTCTGCTCGTAGATGGGTGGACTGACGTCCGGATGGTACGGTGACTTAGCAGCATTCGCCTTGTTCTCATCGAAAATCCAGATGCCGTTTGTCAGTGACTCGTTGGTCTTCTCGCCAACCTTGGCAGCGAGTCGCTCGAACGTCGGCGACTTTTCTGTGCGAGTGAAGAACTTGCGTTCCCACTCGCGGCCACCTTCCTTTTCTTGCTTGCGCATTTCCCGCTGGCGGTTCTCGATAATCGACTTCTCGACGCTAGTCTTGTCCATGTCACCCTTGACAATAGCATCGGCAACCTTCTTCCAAGCGCGGCGGGACTCAAAGTCATCTTGCTCAGCGACTGGTGCGACTGTAAGAGGTATCGTCTTGGTGGTGTTAGGGTCGTGCGACGCGAAGGTAGACTTGTTCTTAGCATCCTTGATTGCGAACTTGTCGATCCATTGACCCTCGGTAGAGTAGAGGATATCCTTCTCCTTGCCTGTGGGGTAGACAGAAGCCGAAAAGGTGTTCTTCTTTCCAGAAACCCAACCCTCTCCGCTGTAGTCGATCTTGGCGGTGTATCCAGAGGAGGAGGTGATGTAAGAAGTGCCGTTCAGCTCGACGTAAGGTGAACCTGAAATGAGGCCTTCGATGTGTAGCGAGGGTAGGGTGATGAGGTAGTCTTCGTCAAAGGCATCGAGGTGGAGAACGGCGTGGCCGATTTGCTGTGATGGGTCAGCGCAGGGAGATTGCAGAGCTGCGAGGGAGGATGCTGACCTTGACGTTGATGGTACGTGAAAATGAGGCCTTCTGCGCGTTGTACCCCTGTAGGCGAACACCATGCTGGCTGTTCCAGATGGAGTATGCCGTGACTGGAGGGTGATGGCTAAGGCATGTGTATTAGCAGTAGCCGTACAATAGCTGCAGGGTGCTGTACCTGACTTGCTCGCTAACAAGCTGTGTGGTGCCTGCTTGGTCCTCCCATTTGCCCAGGAACAGCTCACCCAAAAAGGGGTTCAGCGGCTTCTTCTCGCTACCCAGCTTCTCGCTTCGACTAGCATATTGCTGCTTCAGCGTACTCAGGAACCACTTGAGCACAAGCGCTGCACGCCTAGCAGGATCTTTCTCTGCGGCGGGCGCAACGAAGACAGAGGGGTGTTCAGTCCAGTATGAGGAGAACTCGGTCAGGGATGTAGTGGAGAGAATGAATGCGGGCGCGGTCATGGACGAGAGATCGCCGTTGAATGAAGCGATCGACTGTACACTGTCAGCATGCGAGCTCTCCACAAAAAGTATATGCATGGCCGTCGTACCTTGAGAAAGCTCCCCCAGGAGCTTTTTGCCTGTGGGGGTACGGCGGATCCTTCTTTCTCGGCCATGTTGTGTGATGTCGTGTATGCGATTAGGGGTCTGAAGAGGCTATAGGCACGGTACGGTGCAAGAAAAGGCGGTGCTGTGGTATTTTGCGTCGTGTTGTTGTCGACCGGCGGCGGGGAGCAGTTGAGTGGGTCAGGGCTTGCCCTCATTCAATGACGTCGCGCCTCAGCCACACACAACGCACGTCAATGACGAACTTTGTAGAACCGCAATAGTAATTATGCGCACATCACGAGTGTATTTGTAAAGCAGGCAGCCACACATGGACAGTTGGAATTGAATGATATTGTCTTTCGCTATGCTAATTTTGAGAAGTATCATCGTGGCTCATACACGCGTAAACCATCATCAACGACGAGATCGAAGGCGATGTGCTTAAGTCTTGACATCGGGCTCAGTGCGGCCAACGTACTCCTGCAGCTTGAGCAGATCCGTTGCCAGCTTGACGTTGTCCTTCAGGTAGTCCTGAGCATCCTGATCGTATGTGGACTCGTCGCTGGTGTGCTTCTCAATGTAGAGGCGGATCGTAGCACCGCTGCTGCCGGTACCGGACAAGCGGACGACAATGCGGCTACCATCATCAAACTTGACGAAGATACCCTGGTTCTTGCTGACACTGCCGTCGAGATCGGTGTAGGAGAAATCGTCGGCCTCGACAACCTTACGGCCGGCGATGGTAGAGCCGACGAACTCATCCTTCTTTGTGGTGATCAGCTCCTTCATGTGAGCAGTGACCTTGTTGGCGCCCTCGGTCTCGCAGCCCTCGTAATCGTAACGGGTGAAGAATGTGCGCCCGTATGTCTTCCAGAAGTCCTTCTGGACCGAAGCAATGCTGGGAGTGGAGCCGGTCTGCTGTCCGACACCAGCGAGGATGTTGAGCCAAGCAACAACAGCCCACAGACCATCCTTCTCACGAATATGGTTGGAGCCAGTTCCGAAACTCTCCTCGCCACAGATGTTCATCTTGTCCGAGTCGAAAAGACCGCAGAAGAACTTCCACCCTGTGGGCACCTCGTAGCACTCGACGCCCTTCTTCTTTGCGACCAGATCGATAGCGCCCGATGTAGGCATGCTTCGTGCGAGACCGTAGATTCCCTGCTTCTTGAAGTACGGAATGAGCTCAGCGTGGTGAGCAATAATAGCCAAACTGTCACCGGGCGAGACGAAAGACTTCGCTCCGTAGATCATGTTTCGGTCACCGTCACCGTCACTGGCAGCGCCAAAGTGGATGCCGTTCTTGTCGACAGCGTCAACGAGCGATTTGGCGTAGACAAGGTTGGGGTCGGGGTGGTGTCCGCCAAAGTCTGGCAGGGGCACGCAGTTTTGTGTGCTGTTGGGGATGCCGAGTTCTTTCTCGAAGATGTCGACACCGTACGAACCGGTAACACCGCTGAGTCCGTCAAAGAGAACCTTGAAGTCAGAGTGCTCCTTGAGGAACGACTTGATCAGATCGAAGTCGAAAATGCTCTTGAGCATCTCAAGGTAGTCCTTTGTCGAGTGGATGATCTCAACTTCAAGGTCACCGACCTTCTGTGTTCCAATCGTGCTGAGGTCTACGTCGGGGATGTCGGCAATCTTGTACGAGGTTAAAGTCTTGGAGGTCTCGAAGATCTTGTTGGTGACGCTCTCGGGGGCGGGGGCACCGTTGGCCAGGTTGTACTTCATACCGAAGTCCTCGTCAGGGCCTAAATATTGTCAGTGCTACCGATTAAGAATTAAGCTTCGCCGTATAGACTCACCTCCAGGGTTGTGGCTGGCGGTGAGCAGAATGCCGCCGGTGGCCTTCCTTATCCTGATGACATGGCTGGCAGCTGGGGTACTGAGAATGCCATTCTGGCCGATCAGAAGCTTCTTGACGCCGTAGGCGGCGCTGATCTTTGCAATCTTCTGTGTGACCTCTGGGTTCCAGAAACGGCCGTCACCACCAATGACAAGGAAAGCACCCTCAGCGCCCTCAGGGATAGACTTGAGAATGCTGGTGATGAAAGACTCTGAGTAGTTCTCCTTCTGGAAAACCTTGACCTTCTTACGGAGACCAGAACTGAGAAATGTTAGCTTTGCTTTTGATTGATAGTTAGGACATCGGGGACATGGCAGATGCGGTCCACCACGACAGCAAGGTCATCGTTACAGGTGCATCATGCCATGTGGGACAACAAGGACAAGCTTGAGAGAACTCACGTTCCAGGCTTCTGGTCTTGGAAAGGTTGAAGCTCGACAGTTCGGACGCTCATGATGGCTGAGTATATTCCGGGTGCTGTTTGGAGAAAGTTTGGGGGAATTGAAGCGTTGGTTGAGCGACCGTAGGCGTGTTTTGAGCTCAGGGTGAGGGGCACGGGCAGCTCGCGCTCGCGCCTCCCCCACTACGGGATGACGCCGGTCAAGCGTCGATTGACAACCACTAGAAGTCCCGCGGGCAAGGATCCGCAGCCTCAGCTGTCAACTTTTCTCAACGTTTTCGTCTTCGTCTGCTCAACACCCGCCCGCAAAGACAATCCCACGGCAAGGCTTGAGGCTGTCGAGCTGTTCTCCAGTATTCGGCTCGGCCTGGCCTGTAGTGCACGGGCTCCCCACCATTCGCCTCGTAGCCTAGACGTTTTTTTTTCCATCCCAACACGAGGAAGATCAATTCGTCTAAAATTCGGCAACCGCTCAACAGTCGCAAATCCCTGTACAAGGTGTTGTCGGTGGCTCCCGTCTGTTCAGAACTTTGCTGTAACAAGATATCACTATGGGGATTCCTGGACTGGCCAGACGTTCTGAGCCATATGCAGAATCTCGCTCTGCTCAGCAACTAGATGGATATCACGCAATTATTGACGGGCCTTCACTTGCATACCATGCTCACAAGCTGGCTCTCGCTGGCTCCCCGAGAGTCCCATCATATGCAGATGTCAATGCTGAAGCAGTGCGTTGGCTCAATTCGCTTGAGACTGCCAACATCAAGGTGTGAGTGACCACGATAGCTTCTTGTTTTCTATTAGCGACACCGTCCATGCCCATGAAGCTTCGGCATGCAGCCTGAAAACAAGGAGATGGGGTATACCATATTGGTAAGAGTGCTAGCTCATTCTTTCACCTCTACGTCTGCGTCATTTCCATTCGCATCGCACTCTTACTTAAGTTGCAACACCTGGGCGATGCAAATGTAGTGGATGAGCATTAGTTTGTCGATACGACATGACGTCGCCTCAATCAAGAACCTCGCTGACGAGTGCACGTAAGGTCCAAGATCGTGTTTGATGGGGCCCTGCCTTTGTCCAAACGAACAGAACGAGTATCACGCCTAGAGCAGAACAACTCCAGAGTACGCAACTTTCGAATCCAGTATCCCATAGCCTCCTGTCCTGTACCCACTTACCTCGGATCCATCCTGCACGCATTTCTGGCTCCGTCCTTAAGGGAAGCTTTACTCAACACACCGTACGCACCTCGAACCCGCATTGAACCAGGAGAAGCAGATGACTGGTGTGCACTACATGCCAAAGATTATGCCCGCTCGATCGTCTTTACGAGCGATACCGATCTCCTTCTCTACGGCTATCCTGCAGAAACGCTTATTGTCTTCTTTCAAGACGCGGACGTTACAACAGGGGTCAAATCATATTGTCCAGAGCAAATACGACAGAGACTACAATTGAGAAGTCTGGTCCAATTTGCCTTCGCTCTAGTCCAGGAACCGTCGCATACATCAGATGATCTCATTCGCGACGCCCGTAGCCTAGATTTGGAATCCAACGCATATCTCGATTTTAGCGGGCGTTACGCCGGGCGGACCACGGTTCCAAGTCATATATCAAAAGGAAGCGGTTTGCCGGTACCGCTACAGGATCTTGACGTCAGGGTTTCCGAATACGTGCATCAAGCATTAGACAATGTTTCCATACCACTAGTATACCTGCCCTTGCTAGTCGAGGATCCAAATCAATCTTCTGCATGGGGTACAGGTCAGGACTATCGCAAGTTAGCCTACTCGCTTCTTGCGCCAGGAACCCCGGTTGTTCACGAGTATCGACGAAAGGCACAAGGCGTATCTGTTCAAGAATTGAATCCAAACGCAACGGATGTCTCGGTTTCAGATATATTAGCGCATGTCAGTGGTGTGTCAAGGTGGGCTACGGACAAGAACGTTGGGCCTGGCCTCATGTGGCCACTTTTTGCACTGAGCATAGTTCTTTTGGACTCAAAGACGACTCCTTCGGTGCCGCTTGTTCTACATATATTGAACGGTGACTTCGACAGCTCATGGGAGTTCATACACCTTACAGCTCGGTTACAAGCCGTGCTGTATTCGCTGCGTATACTGAAGCAGATCATTGCTGTATACCTGGCTATACATGGCTTTCAGCAAACCGATGCTGACAACAACAATATTCTCCAAATGAGCAAACATCTCTCGACTCTACCATCGATAGCCGAAACTTTTACGGTCCCAGGGCAGTCGCGGAAGATACTCGCCGAACACGAAGGCTTGAAGAACATGGTAGAGGAAATCTACACTGCTTCTGGTGTAGACATACCCACCGAACATGTCTCGAACAAGAAGAAAAAGAAGCAATCGAGAGAAGCGGAGAGGAAGAAGAAGAAACAGGAGCAGCGACAGCAGGCCAAACCATCAATCTCTAATGTTTTTTCAATGCTTGACGCCAAGCAAGCATAAGCCGAGACATGGGATCACCATAACTGCAATGATTGACAATTGGTAGGTGAAGTAGGAAGGCTCCATAGGAGCTGTGATTTTTGGGGTACTGGGATTATATATCGCAGTTGACATGTACGCACTTAACTAGACTTTCGCACCCACAGCCTCACGGACCTCAACTCCATCCTTTTCGTCAATGGTCTTTCCAGAGGAGTATACAGCAACGTCATCACCGAATATCCCTGCGATCTCTTCCAATGTCTTTCCTGATGTTTCAGGAAGGCAGAAGAAGTAGAAGGCAGCGGCTGCAAGATTCGTCGCAATGAATAAAGAGTAGTAACGCCAGCTCACATTCGCAATCGCGACAGGCGTTATCTGTGACAACACGATCGCTGTTACAGATTTGACTGCCACAGCGAATGCTAAGCCCTTTGTGCGAAGGAAGAAAGGGAACAGCTCAGAGGGAACTACCCAGATCATCGCATTGAAGAAGATGGCGTAGCACATGGAGTAGATAAAGATGGAGGCGATGGCTCCTCGAGCACCAGCTTGGTTGGTACTGCCACCTGTACCGAACTCTGCACTCAAAGCCATGCAAACAGCGATCATGACGCTCAGGACAAGTGAGCCAGACCACAGCGTGCGAGTACGTGGCCATTTGTCGGCAACAACCAAGAGGTATATAACCTGGCCGAGGATACCCATCATACCGTATGCGCCACTGATGAGTAGAGATGTGCGTCCTGTGAAGCCGACCTGTGCGAGTTTGAAGTTGATGACCCTCAGATGGCTGTTGTTGGGGATCGAGAGCTGGGATTCTTTCCAGGTGTCTGTAGAGG
>Ga0181470_100049_pt1 | contig 24335 bp, 32 predicted proteins | sample InSIn5SAF170_FD_119082 | JGI IMG/M metagenome (GOLD analysis project Ga0181470, IMG submission 119082) | Clean room microbial communities from NASA Spacecraft Assembly Facility at Jet Propulsion Laboratory, Pasadena, California, USA -... ...
TTATAGCTACAAGAAAATCTATATTGCATCTAATTGACTTCTCAGGAATGATCATGGGAGCTTGTTTAGAGGCTGATCATAGAATACGACAATATGAAGCCAAAATACGAATGCAGAAGAGGATGGTTTAACATTTCTTTCCAGCCCCTCCAGACTGACACTCACTCTCACAAACATATCATATATCTTTCCTTCAGCGTGCAGAGTGTAGCAAGTGTAGTCACTTCGTTATATAAAATGGCGCCCTCACGCACATCTACCATGAAGTCTAAACACGCCGCCTCCAAATCCGGCATCCGAACTCCCAACTTGAAATGCAAGTTTTAACGCCGCCCAAATGCTTAGAACTGTCAGAACTCCCGCCCTCAGTATCTCCGTACACATCTCATGCGAAGCTAACTCTCTTCTTGGCTTTCAATGGCTTTGTCCCTTTAACCTCCTGCGCTTCCTCATCACCTGTGGTCCTTCTTCTCTTTTTCCGTAATCCCTCTTTCGTCTCTTCAAGCCTCTTCTTTCTATCCTCCTGCTTTTTTTCCTGCTCCGCCTTTCGTGCCTCGCGAATCTCTTCCATCTGTCTCGCTTTCATCATCTTTGACTCGATCTGTCCCTCCTTATCTGCATTTACCATAGCAAGGATAGTCATCATGGATTCCTAAGCACGTTCTACGTTAGCCAGCGCCCACATTAAGAGATTCTTCTCAGTGTCGTCTCGCTATAATAGCATGTCAGGATCAACAGAACCGCACATGAACTTACTCTGTCATCAACGAATACCTTGCCCTTCTTACCACCCTTCGGCTTCTCCACACCCACAGGCGTGATCATATTCAACTGAGGCACGCCCAATTCCTTCTCAGTATAAACCTTCCTGCCCTTGCCAAACTTCTTCTTCAGTCTCGCCTCCAAACCTCCATCACCAATTCCCTTCCCAGGTAAATCGCCAGTCCTCGTTCTAATCTTTTTCGGCTGCTTGAGCGAGACGCCTTGCGAGACAGTCTTTTTCGATTTAGCTGATCGTTGTTTGACAATGCCATCGTCCACATGTTTTGTGCTCGCGGCTTTGGAGTTGCGGATGCCGGATTTGGAGGCGGCGTGTTTAGACTTCATGGTAGATGTGCGTGAGGGCGCCATTTTATATAACGAAGTGACTACACTTGCTACACTCTGCACGCTGAAGGAAAGATATATGATATGTTTGTGAGAGTGAGTGTCAGTCTGGAGGGGCTGGAAAGAAATGTTAAACCAAGCTCAAGAAATTTATGTTTACACCGCCTTTGGATAGGTCGACCTATCACTCTCCATCTGCAATGCGATTTTCATGTGCTCAGAAAAAGTCCCTGAATAAATATGATGCGCGTCACGACGTGATTATATCGATTCTTTGGACATTACTCTCTTTGAATTCATGTTCACCCTTCTCTCTAGGCGGGGTCCCAAGGCTGGAAGTGTATACGTTTGTTCGTCGTGTATCCGCAATTTAACTCACAGCCTCGATGCGCCTACAAGAGCATACTCCACGACAAACAGTGAACCGAAAGATGAGGCTGGGTCAAGGAATGGGGATGAGAAGGTGGCATCTTCTAAAGGCAAGCCAAAGGAGAAGATTGGCAATGGCGCACATCAAAATGGCCGACTGCAGCCGCAGAAACGCATGATCGATCGACGAAAACAACGACTTGCGAGCCTGAAAGCTGCGAGACCTGATGCGCCATTTAAACTATTGTTGAAGCTGTACCGCGCGGAGTTAGAGAAGGAACAGGGTCGAAGAGAGAGTGTGTCAAAGACCTCTGAGGACCAGGATGCATTGGCAGCTTTGAGACAGCAGTTGCTCAACGAAGGCAGAGGCGATGATGTGCGATTGGGAGATCTAGAAGATGGAGATGCAAGTAAGAATTTTAAGACGGCCAAGAAAAAGAAGAAAGGGAAGACACCCAGTGCGACATCAGCGGAAAATAAGGTGGATAAGATCAAATCAGACAATAGTACGAAATTGAAAGACAAGAAGGATGAACTACCCACAAAACAAATCAAGCACACAAGCCCTAAAGAGAAGACAGGCGATGGGCAGACGTCTACGAGAAAAAAGTCGTCAAAGAAAGCCAAAATTGCAAAGAAGGAAGCTGCGCCGAAATCCGTCGAAGAGTCTCCTTCCAAGTCAACAAAAGCTAAGAAATCTTCTAAAAAAGCAAAGACAGAAGATACTTCTAAAAACAAGTCAACAGAGGTATCTGTCTCCCTGAACGGAAAAGTCACAGATAAGAGTGGGAAACCGCCGGCCAAAGTTCCTGACGAAGAATCTAACATTCCTGTTGTAAGTTGAATCTGCCACAGTAAAAGCCTAGACTGACGAGCTTTAGCGACGATGTACATCCGAGTCTAATGATCTTGTGTGGAAGAGGAGATGGGTAGAGAACGTGGCTTCCAATGCTAGCGGAGGTAGTCTCTTCAAGCGTGCGATGCTCCTTGAATTGCTCAAACAAGGTAGCATGACAGAAGCTGATCTCGACGCATCCATACCAGCAATACGAACATTGCTGAAGAGTCCCAAGGAGAATACTGGAGGCTTCCAAAGTATTCGACAAGCTATGCAAGGTACATCTATCAAAGAAAATGCATCTGCGCTGAAGTCTACTGCTCCGCATGTTTCAAGCTTGAAAGGCGAGGTCGACATTTCTTACAGAGGTGCCACACCTCGAGAAATCAAGACGATCAAAGCATCAGAGCTCAGTTTGACACCAGTCGATACTGGTCCTCTTGATGTACCAAGACTCTCATACGGGCTAGAAAGAGTCTTGTTCAACGCTGGCGTCTATCAACTGCAAGATCCGCGCAGCAAAGTCTTCAATTTCGATCCATACTTGCAAGAGATTATGCCTGTGAATGAATTTGATTTCAACGCTTTGAAGGCGTATGTGACCTCGTCTAAAGATCACAGATTGATGGGCATGGCTCGGCAGGAGAAGATGAAATATACTGGGTCAACGTCAAGCATGACGTCTGCGCTTGGTCATTTCCATTTCCTACTATCGCAATGGCGGCCCATCAATCCAGGCATCCTATCGCGCGATTTTCCCGTCGAGTTCGAGTCTTTCACTCAACTACAACGCGGACCTACTGCTATCTTCTTACGCCACAGCGATGGCGTCTATGCGATTGATGCGGATAAGGAGTTTGACAGTGCAAACATCTTAAGTTCTTTAGGGAAATCAATGGAGAAACTACTTACTCTACCAACCAATGATTTCGAGAGATACCGCAAGCCGAACTCTAGCCAAATCACGGAAGAAGAACGAAACGAGGAAGAAGCTTTCCATTACACTACAATGGGAGACTTCCTCATGCGATCTCAGCTTGATGCTCATGACCCTCGACTTCCTGGAACAGGTATGTTCGATCTGAAAACCCGGGCAGTTGTAGCTATCCGCATGGACACCAGTAAATATGAAGAGGGCAGTGGCTATGAGATTCGCTCTCGTTTTGGTGAGTATGAGTCTTACGAGCGAGAGTACTACGATATGATTCGTTCTGCATTCTTGAAGTATTCGCTTCAGGTTAGAATGGGTCGTATGGACGGTATTTTCGTGGCATACCATAACACCGAGCGCATTTTTGGTTTCCAGTATGTAAGCTTGCCAGAAATGGATTACGCGCTACATGGAACTTATGACACCGCTATTGGGGACTCCGAATTCAAACTGAGCGTAGAATTGCTCAACCGGATACTGGACAGAGCCACAGCTAAGTACCCTGGCAAATCACTAAGAATGTTCTTCGAAACTAGACCAGCAGAGACTCCATTCATGTACATTTTCGTAGAGCCTGTTGATGAGAAGGACATCGAACAGATTCAAAGCTCCAACAAGAGTGAGATTGAAGAATTCGAAGCGAGAGTCCTGGGTTTGACAAATCATGAAGAAGAACAAAGACAAGCAGAGTGGGAGGATTTGCATTCAAATGTTGAGCAGGAAATGGATCTTGATGAAGACGGCATCGAACGAAACTCATCCTTGGAAGAAATAGGAAGTGATCATGCTAAGAAGCATATGCAAGACTTCATCAATGCAGCCGCTCAGGAAGATGATGGCGAGGACGACGATGACGGTGACGATTTGGACGAGGGTGAGGAGGATGAGGAAGACGATGATAGCGGTGAAGAGGAAAATGATGAAGATGAAGACGATGAGAGCGACGAGGAAGGAGACGAGGAAGACGAGGGAGATGATGATGACGGTGAGGAGGAGGAGGATGACAACGACGAAAGCGAACACGACGAGGAGCATGAGCTAGACGAGAATGCGGACGAGACGTTTAGACAGAACGATGATGAAGCAAACGAGCGTGACAAATTCTCTCCAGATAAGCCCCAAGGTCAAGTTACGGAGGCGAGTGGCACGAGCGAGCTTCATAGCAATGGAATTGCACAGGGCACTCTGATTTCTAAAGGCTCAGACCAAGCGACTCAAGACATACAGGCAAGTGATAATTCTTCGATCGCATCATCTCATGCAGCCGATCACAAGCCATCGGATACTTCAGAGAACAAGCTCGAAGGAGATGCATCTGCTGCTCTGCACGCTGAGAACACTTCATCTGTTTCTCCCGATCTTGTTAGAGTCTCAGATAGCGCTTTGGCAGAAGCACCGAAGAAACCTGAAGATGTGAGCAGTGAGGAAGAAGAAGAGCAGACCGAAGTCTTCGCCATGACACTTATGATCCGCAACAAAGTTAATGGCAAATACGTTACTCGACCTGAGAACCTTACCACGGCGGACGATTGGCAGGTTGAATACTCGCTCGCTGAAGTGGATGATATGGACAGAGCAAGGAAGTTGTATAACTCATCTAAGACTCGCAGGTCTAAAGTGTTAAATAAGAACCGAAAAGATACAAAATGGAACTCGGCTTATTCGGAGAAGCTAATGAGTATTGCTAGGAAGACGAGGGAGTGGAGAGGCAATATTGAGAAGAAGGATAGATATCAACCGAAGAAGGTCTTGGATAGCAAGAGTGATGACGAGAACAAAAATAACGTGTAGGAATAATGTCTGATATGAGATGTTGTAGGAATATGTATCATAAAATGTGTACCACTATATAGCATGGTTTGGCGTCTGGTAGTTAAGGAATACACCACCATATTTCTCTCTGGCGACATTGTGAAAGATATCTTAGCACAATGTGACATTGCTTCTAGGAACACAAGTCCCACACATACCGTCACTGCCTCACGAGCAGTTGTGAGAAGCAGGTGAGCGTCTGCCGTGTCACTTGACTTCCTACATACACTCCCGAATCCATTTACGCTTTTCCTCTATCATTTCGGACTCATTGTTGATTTCTACCTCGTGTTGTCATCATTGGCAACATGATCCCTACTCATAATTTTTAAGATCAGCTTTGTTCATTCTCCACCAGATTAAACACGCCCGTTCAACAGCACTCTTTCGACAGGTTATGCACTTACGATCCATGAACTGTCACATGCACTACAGCATTCTTTCATACAATGTTTATAATCCCTTTTCCCTGCTTCAGTGTTTCTGAGATAGGTTGGGTAAGGTTGTGATTTTGGTGGTTGTTGCTGCTGTTTTTGATAAGTGGGTTCTTGAATTGGCTGGTATTGCTGACTAGTGGGGTTCGAGTATGAAGAGTAACTTGTGGAATGTTGACTCTTGTGGGTTGACGTGAGGGGGATATCATCGGATGTGGTGGGAAGGGGAGTGTACGATGGGTTTGTGGTTGTCATCGTGGCATGAAACAGGTGAGATGCTTAAGGAAAATTGATTTTGTGTCTTTGACTATAAGTAAATTGCAATTGGACACACTATATGAGCTGGATCAAAAAATCTACAAGAACATGCGCGTGTATCTTGTTACAGCTCAAACGGGTTCTGATATGCATGGATAGCACAAGCTTCACTTGACTCTACTAGAACAGCCACCTTCGCTTAATCATAACATTACTCCGTTCTTACATACACGAAACGCGAGATAGAATCGAGTATCGCGCTAGATTTCTCTACCGAAGAGGTCGCATCACAGTGTATCATCGGACATGTTCGTTGAGGATGGGGAATTCGGCATGTGAACGTTAGCATGTTTATGCAAAAATGTATGCAGTTGACACATCATACAGACATATTACTACCATGATGTGCATTGAGTTATGGAAAAAACCAATATCAAGAGACCAAATATGGTCGCACAGCATGCAACATGTTCAAAGTGCGAGTCTGCCTCGAAATCTGCCTCGCTTCGCACCCATCATAACAATAGAATGCCTACCAAGACATAAACATAACCAACGAGAATTGATGTAATGTTAGGATTCTTGATCATGAGATTTGCTCTGTACCATGTATTTGGAGCGGACTAGTCCCAGGATGAACTTAAAAGTATGCTTAATCATTTGGCATCGAAGACAATTGGGTGGAACAGGTCCCGTCGTGGTTACGCTATGCGCGTTGCGAGGTATATACTCAGCTATGCAGGAGTGGCTTAGACATTGAAGTGTTGGAAGTTGGTGATGGGTTATGCAGTTTCGTGCTTTCCTAGCGTGTGATGTTGATATGTTACTCTCAACAAGTATAGTTCTGCCGGAAAGGAATGGTAGAGTAACGCTTTTCAAGCGGCATTTACATCATCACCATTAGAGTAAAGTCACATCCGTGACTCCTCCGACATGACAGTTGATAATGCACAATACTGAGCGCAGATTGTGAGAACATGTAAAGTGGGACAGTAACTACTGGACATCATTGCCTGGATATGTGAGTCCTCTGAGCGCGCAGAACCCAAGCAAAGCCAGAACCAGAGCCACTGCAACATCCAGCAAAACAAAGGTTCTAACAGTAGTATCTTACTGCTGTGAACAGGCTCCTCAAGATAACTAGATGACGATATGGAAACATGAATTACGCTTACCTACCAAATTTTGGCTGATCCAATAAAGCTTTGGCGCACGCAAGCATGAAAACAACCGAATGTGGTCATTGGGAGTTTGAAACTCCTGGGTCTATTCATTTTCTCGCAACACATCATGGTATCATATCATCTACAACCCTCCTCTCTCTATCTCATCTATGTGCTCAATGTTCCCTTCGTGCTAGGAACTTCACCCTCTCTACCCGCAACCCTTCCAGCCGCAATCCTGATCGCCACGGCAAGAGCCTTGAAGGCACTCTCGGCTCTATGATGATCGTTGTCACCCCTGATGCAATCAACGTGGAGTGTGATTCTAGCCGCTTGCGCGAAACTCTGCAAGCAATGCGGGATCATCTCGCAGGAGAGATCACCGATCTTTTCGCGTTTCAACCCGATATCGATGACGGAGTAGGGTCGATTCGAGATGTCGACTACGGCGCGCGAGAGAGCTTCGTCCAAGGGACAGTATGCAGAGCCGAATCGTGCGATACCTGAAGGGGTGCCGAGCGCGGTGAGGAATGAGGAGCCCAATGCTATGCAGACATCTTCTGCCGTGTGGTGGTCATCAACTATTTGGTGACTGATTAGCATACAAGATTTCTCGAATCCAGACAATAAAGAATTCTTGTATATAAAATTGAGGGTCATGATAGGAAAGAACGTACTATGCAAATCTCCTTTACAACTAATTGCCAGACTCCACCCAGCGTGTTTTGCCAAAGCATGTAGCATATGATCTAAGAACCCAATACCCGTGTCTATTGATATCGTCTGGCTTTTTGAACTCTGGCTCGCATGTCCCTCGCCTAGCTTCTGAAGTAATCGTTTGTCGGTGTTGGAGGGGAAGTCTCCTCCGTCTAAATTGATGGCTAGGATGATTTTTGTCTCGTTGGTGTCGCGTGCTATAGCCGCCGAGCGGACTGGTAAAGAGGAATTAGAAGACATCTTTTCGTTGAAATTTCAATTGGCTAAGATAGAAGGCTCTGTATGAAGGTAGATTGTGGTCTTTGATTGTGAACTTTTTATCTAGACTTCGGTAGATCTTCGGAATGTGGGGTCAAAAGAAGCTTGAGCTTCGGGGATCTGATCATGACGTGAACTATCATGCGAGTTGCTTTCAATGCTTAACACTTTTTGACAACGACCAATGTTGCACAAAAATCCAAAGCGATGAAAAGTACAGGGGGATTAGAATACGAGGAAGCGAGTGAGGCTGCTTGGGAAGGTGGAAGAGGTGCTGTTGTTGGTGCCACAAAAGTAAGTGTCAGGATGAGATTTCTGTGCTTGTATGCTAGGTGAAATGTTCATAGAGACTGATCAATTATGTGATAGTGGGGAGTTTTCACAGCCGCTCTAGGAGGCGCTGGCTATGCCATGTCACCGATATATAGAGGTCTAACCATTCAGTTCAAAGTGTAAGTCTGATGTCCTTGTAGTAAGTGCATATGCTAATATACTTAGATTTCTTCAAATGTCAGGTGAGTGTTATAGCTACAAGAAAATCTATATTGCATCTAATTGACTTCTCAGGAATGATCATGGGAGCTTGTTTAGAGGCTGATCATAGAATACGACAATATGAAGCCAAAATACGAATGCAGAAGAGGATGGTCAGAGATAGAGCAGTTTGGGAGAGGTACGAGCAAGAGTTTGACGAACCGCCACCAACGACGAAACCTCGTTGAGAGCATTGCTCGTTGTAACACTATGTAATTGTATCTGTATGTCAAAGAATATCCACGACCTTGTTTGTACGCCTTCTTTACTCCAGACTCCATCTCATGCTTCATGAGTTCGGAAATAGCTTCGGGTCCATATTCAGCTTTGTTAACCTTGATATGCACCCACTCAATTGTAGCAAAGTCTGCACTCCTTCCAGGATCTTCATATGTGTGAACCCAATCTCCTTAATAAACTCCAATTTCGAATGCTCGCTTAATGTTGGCATCGTTTTCGTGACCCGGAACATCGTGCTGATAATATCATGACTCGAATACCCCAGATCCCATAACTCCCTCAATGAATCTAGAGCAGCATGAATCTTCCCTTCATAGCAAGACTTGAGCATGGCCTGGACCTTGATGGGATGAGGTGAATCGACGACTTTGAACACATTATCTCCGCTAACGAAACCAAAGCCTGCCCAGGTTGATTGTAGATTGTTGATAGCTTGTCGCATGTCTCCTTCTGCACTAAACACCAATGCTGCGAGTCCATCTTCACTATATTCTACCTTCTCCACCTCTATGATCTGTAATAACCTTTTTACAACTTGCGCATCTGTCAATCTAGCGTATCGCAAGATAGCACAACGTGATTGTAAGGGCTCGATGATCTTGTTCGACTGATTGCAAGCAAATGCAAATCGAGTTGTGGCGGAGTAGATCTCCATTGTTCGTCGCAGAGCTTGCTGAGCACCGGACGTCATACTGTCCGCCTCATCGAGGATGACTAGTTTATGTCGACCTTGAGGTAGGGTAACCTTCTTTTGCGCAAAGCCCTTTATTCGATTTCGCACGACGTCAATTCCTAGTGCACCTTTAGCCAGAAGTTCCGTAGCAGCTTATAGAACTATCAACCTCTTTCATCTGATGCGTTCAATTCTAACACAGCTTCCTTATATGCATCTCCCAACAGCTGTCGCGCGAGACATAGTACCGAAGTCGTCTTTCCGATACCCGGCATACCAGAAATGATGACGTGAGGCATGTTTCCATCTCTTGCAATGATTTTTAGTCTTTCAATCGTTTCTGTATTGCCCACCACATCGTCAAGGTATACTGGACGATATTTTTCGACCCTGCCTCATGTGAGCGTCATTTCAAGAGGGAAAACTGGTTACGCACCATGGCAATTCGTAATTTGTAGCTCCATTTGCATTTGCCTTTAGCTGTCCTTGAGCTGCGGACTTCGACGATTCGCCGGTTTCTGGTGCTTTTGGTTCTACCATTCTGAACGTGGTTTACAATTTTGGAGTTGGGAAGTCGCGTCGAGCCGAGAAAGACGCGCCTGTCAATTAACACGCTCTGTGAAGATCACGTGATGAATATTTGACAACCCTATCTTGACATTGCGCATCAATGGATAGACATAAAATTCATGTATATAACCATGAGGGGATTTCTTTGGTGGTATGGTATCCAATCGCTGTTTGACCTTGTAACGCCATCTATCTTTGCTGCTTGGAGTTTCCCTCCATCTTCAGCTTCCCTTCTGGGACATGCAGCTAAGCCTGAGAGCTCAACGATGACGATGCATTGTGGATATCGTTTTTGAACTTCATTATTGACTTGCGACAATGTATTTCCACTACCTTTTGGGAATTTTGATGATGGCAGCCTTGTCATATGGCCGTGAGGCCGCAAGATCGGTTTCGCCAGATACAGCAAGATATGTCATGTACTTGACCGGGTTAGACTTTGACTTCTCTTCCTACTGTCGTACTTTTTTTTCTAACACTTCTCATAGCCAACATCCGGAGGTACCACCGCCAAATCTGGTATCACAAATCACTCATGTAACACTGGCTTTCTTGCCTTCACGTCTATTCAATGAGGACGATATCACAACCTATCCACTTTTCACGACTGTTGAGAACGTCCGGTCTCAGTTCGCTCCAAACACCAAAGTGTTGGTTGCGATTGGAGGATGGGGTGATACTGAAGGATTCGAGATCGCAGCCAAATCTGAAGAGAGTAGAGAGAAATGGGCTAGAGCGGTGGCGAGAATGGTGAAGAACCTAGGTGCTGATGGTTAGTTCATGCCTCGTCTTGAGCTATCCGATATTGTATCGAAATGAGTAAACTGACACTTTTCAGGCGTTGATGTTGATTGGGAGTACCCAGGGTATGTTTCACTCTTGATGACTTGATTGCCTGTTTAACCCTTTCTAGTGGTAATGGCGAGGAGTACAAGATCAACCCCAACCCTACAAAAAGCTGGCAGATCAGCACATATCCACTTCTACTCTCAGCCCTCCGAGAGCATATCCCATCACCACTCGTGATCTCAGCAGCCGTCCCTGGTTTACCAAGAGACATGCTCGCTTTCACGGCTAGCACTGTTCCCAGCATTGTCTCCTCGCTAGATTACATTAACGTAATGACTTACGATTTAATGAACCGACGTGATATAATCACAAAACACCATACGGGCGTGCAAGCTTCTCTGGATGCAATAGAAGCTTATATTGAAGCGGGCGCTCCAGCTGAGAAACTTAATCTTGGATTTGCCTTTTACGTTAAATGGTTCAAGACTGCTTCAGATGGAGGTTGTGAAGAGAATGCCATAGGCTGCAAGACAGAATTGATGGAAGATCCTTCCACAGGCGCTGATCTAGGGAAAACCGGCGCATTCTCATATCATGACACTGTACCAAAAGAACTTGCGAAATCATGGCTGGAAGCTCAAAAGCATGGAGTTTACGATAATGTTGGTGGCGGACATTATTACTGGGATAAACAAGAGGATTTATGGTGGTCGTGGGATACGGAAGAAGCTATCGGGATGAAGTTTTGGAAGGCGGTTGAGACAAGTGGTGTCGGTGGTGTGTTTGCCTGGGGGTTGGGCGAGGATGGAACGGAGTGGAGGCATCTGGATGCTATGAATCTAGGCATGGATTCTTGGAGTGTGAGAAGGGTTGATGCTGGAAGAGGTGGGAGGCGGTGCGGGACTGGACCACCGCCGGTGCACATGATGCGAGAAGAGTTGTGAGACATAAGAAGACGACGAACTAGATGGGAGGGTTGGACGGTCTTTGTGATCAATGTTGTGATTTACATCATTCAGATGCGATCCAGCGGTCTTCAGAAGGCAGATTACTCTGACACAAATATGACCTTTTCATGTGTACCCAATATGTCACGAAGAGCCTATTCTCTTTGAGACAACCATAGCCAATCAAGTATGTCAAGTGTGAGATCTTGTAAGTATGTATCAAGTCTGTGAAAATAAATGGTCCCAACGCTACAGATTGTAATAATGAACATTGTTAATACGAGTTGATGAATCTGTACTTTCGTACCAGAATCTACTGTTTGTCACCATTTCACCGGTTGCATCGTTTACGGGAGATTATAACATTGCCAAAATACTAACGTGTTCCTTGCATCGTCTGAAAACAATCTATTTTGAGATTCATCTGTCATGAGATTCTTGATTCCATGACACATGTGTACATCTCTTTGTTGCCCACGTTTGTCAGACTTTGTAAGGGTACACCCGTAAGCTTCCACTGGGTCACCAGACTCCGCAATATCCAGGTGTATGTCATGTACCTGGATTACCAAGAGGTCACGAACACTTCCGAGCAGGTCGTTGACCTCGATATCATTTGCGCCAGCCCATGATGGAATCAACCGCATCCGAAATCCTTCAACACTCCCATCAGGACCAGTGCCGATAGCGCGGATAAGAACAAACAAAGATGTGATGGACTGACCAAAACCCTTTTTGTCGTGGCCAGCCAACACCATCGTGGCTGTGAGTGTCGGATTCCAAAGCAACCGAAGATATTCTCGTCTGTCAGCGGCTGACGACTTGGCAAGAAGCGTCTGACCAATAAGATGTGGTGCGCTTAGCGGCTGTGACAGACGCCGGCAGCGACAAAGCCCCAATGTTGAACTCTCCCACTCCAAAAACAAACATGTCAGATTGTCAGCATACAAGCAAAGAAGGTCATCAAGTGAAGACCGTATAACCATCCGTTAAGTATATATGTGTGATGTTTCCCTACGATGTTTCAAGTTTCATCATTATTATCATCATCATCATCACAATCACAGTCACCATATCAAGCATTTAGCATTTCTTTCGTGTTTCCTTGTCTATCACATTTCTTTGTTAATAATCAGCACATTTCTCCAATTGTCAAAACTTCGACCAACAGCTTTCATAATGCATTTCAACACTCTCACTACCTTGTCCGTCATTGGTCTTGCTTCAGCAGCACCTTCCATTCCTCGTCAAGCACCGGCTGAGCTCTCCCTCACACAAAAGCTCACCATTGCCGACAGTTCGGTTGACCGCTTCAACCTACTCCCTAATGACTCGGATTTTGTCTTCAAGTATCTTGAAAAGATCACTCCAGGCGGCAAAGGAGGTGATTTGGCTGCCGCCAACCGAAAGACATTCCCCGCACTAGTTGGTACTGGTTCAGGCATGGCCGTGGGCTTCCTCGATGCATGCGGTTTCAACACACCACATATCCATAACCGAGCCACCGAGTTGCAAATCGTCATCGATGGCAAGGTCATCACCGAGATGTTACCCGAGAACGGTGTGTTGCGCGATGGCAAACGTCGCGTCATTCGAAATGAGCTCACCAAGTTCCAAATGCAGCCCTTCTACCAAGGCTCAGTCCATACTCAGTACAACCCTGAGTGTAAACCAGCGACATTCATCGCCTCTTTCAACAATGAGGATTTCGGAACGGGTCAGATCCCTGATGAGTTGTTTGCTTTGAACAATGACATCGTTACAGCAGCTTTTGGCGAGAGCTTCAGTGGTGCTGATGTTGATAAGTTTCAAGGCGCTATTCCACAGAGCATCGCATTGGGAGTCAAGGAATGCGTGCAAAGATGTTATCAAGCTGATGGTGTCACACTGAAGGACCCTGCTGGCAACAACGATCCTAAGTCTTATGCGCAGCATTACTAAGAGGGCACAAGGGAACAACAGAGAGTATGGCGACTTGGCTGAGACGGTGACTTTCTGGTACTTGGTTTCTGGCATATTGTTTTGGTTTTCAGCGATTGCATAGCGAGCATGGAGTTTAGAAGAGATGGTTTTGATATTATTTTGGATCTTGAAACATGACACCTCAATTCTCTACACAACTTTCATACACTTCACTGCTGCAACTCGTGATTGTGATATTAATGAACAAGTCCCCTGGCGCCATTTAAGAGTAGAAGAGGACTAACTTACATGCTGGTAGTTTGTGTGCCTAACATGTTAGGCATGTTTATGCAGGACAGATCAGCGCTTTCAGAATTGCTTCACATTAATCCTCAGATCCTGCTAGTAAAAGTATTGTTAACAGCTAGAAAAAGTCCCCTCTTCATGCGCCAGAATTGTTTCGCGTGTTTTTTGTGTGTTTATCACGTGTTAAATAACTGCGTTTGTCACCTTGGAATTGTCATCAGCACGGTTCTACTTCGGGATATTCTGTGCATACCATCACATTTATGCTGAAACTCGTCTATCACTACAATAGGCAACAACATCCTTCCAAACGTGGAGGTATCTTTGCAGCGAGCTGTCACGAAAGGGCATCACTGATTTGACTTCATGACACGTGAATGTGAAGAGCATTGGACATTGCAACAAGATGACCCTACGCTATATAGCCGCGACACCACGCCGCTGAGATACGTACATCTCACTCGCGACCCACCATATCGAGGAATGAGGCTAAAAGGCAATCACGGAAGCAGGAAATCCCAATTCTGTTTTACAATATATTGGGCGTGCTGCAACCGCGAATGATTGGTGGCCGATTACGAGCGGAGTGTTCTGGGGTCCTCACATTCTGCAGCGCATGCAGAAGGATATGCACATCAACAGCAATGGCGGAGGCGTAAGCCTAATTGCGGATGGGCTGGGTGGTCAGAAATATGTAGCTTGTGTACTGTTGACTTCTGTCCCTCCTCTACATTTGTTTTTCATTCTCGTAAAGCTTGACTTTGGTGTTGTACCTCGCTGAGTTCCTTCAGCACACACATAGCTAGGAATTTGACCTACGCTACAAAAATGTATGAAGCCACATTGGATCTAGCCCAATGGGCCTGGGGATTACCCTGGTCGACTAAGCTCACCGGTGTGGGATTCTTTGCGGCACTACTGGTGATAAGCACATATGCTTTCACAAGTCTACGATTCTTTTATTACACCTCATTGCAGAAGGGTGAACGTAAAACACCTCCAACTCTTCCATACTGGATACCTCTCATCGGTCACACCATACGAGTAACCAGAGATGCTCACGATCTCTATGAAGCCGCTGCGTAGGTATCTGTTGTCTAACTGGACACATATGCTAACAATGATTCAAGCAAAGCGCATCCAGATGGAATTACAGGAGTCCACATCGCAGACATGTACTGCTACATCATCAGTGGAGGCGAGAACATCAACAAAGTCCTTCGAAGTTCAAGAGTTCAAACCATGGACCCAGTCTTCCTTGAAGTGACGAGGAAGTGCTTCAATTTGCCACAACCCGACTTTGATATCTTGGCCGCGGATACCTCTGGACATCACAAGATTCCATTAACAGATGTTCCGGAGGAGAAGAGAATCATGCGACAGGGCTACGTCGTGCAGAACACACAGATCAAGGGAACGGAGACGCTGGAAAGTCTTTCGAGGATTTTTAACCGAGAGTTTCAGCTCGTCATGGATGAACGAAAGATTGGAAAGGAATGGGAAACGATTCTGCTCCACGACTTTTCGAAAGCCAACATGTCCAACGCTACGGAAAGGTCGATGTTGGGACGAAGCATCTTCAAGTACTGCCCGACAATCACGGAAGACTTTTGGGTGTTTCTGAACGGTGCCATCAAGCTTTTCATGGGTGTGCCTAAGTTCTTGTGTCGTGAGGTGCACACTTCGAGAGATCGCCTGATTGCTGGTTGGGAAAGACACCTGAATGACCTTGAAGAGAAGCATGAGCGAATCATCCAGTCAGACCCTGAGTGGGAACCTGAGCTCGGTGCGAGAGTCAACCGTGCGCGTGATGCCGTGAACAAGAACTGTGGTATCAGTGTCAGAGGACGCGCAGGACTCATGACTGGTTTCATGATAGCGTATGTCACCGGTCGTCCGTACTTCTGTTGTCACTATAAGCTGACGTGACGCAGTATGCAAGGAAATACAGTTCCAGTGACAAGTTGGATCCTCATTGAGCTAGCCCGTGATCCTGAACTACTGGCCGCCATCCGTGACGAAATCAAAACAGCTCTCCTCTCACCTGAAGATGCGGACGAAGTCATCTGGGACATCCCAAAACTAGTCGCCCTACCAATCTTCAGCTCAGTGCTCACCGAAACACTGCGACTCCGGATGTCAAACAACCCCAATCGTCTTTTGACAGCCGATCTCGAGGTGGGAGGCTACCTCCTCAAAGCCGGTAATCAAGTGATGCTTCCGAACTGGAATCCGCACGTTCATGATCCCGTGTGGACAGAGACGGACACCTCACCAAACGCACATCCTGCCCATAAATTTTGGGGCCAAAGGTTCCTCACGACTGATCCGGAGACGGGCGAGCTCGCTAACATTCGTCCCAAGCCCGGGACTTATTTCCCCTTTGGTGGAGGTGCTACCATGTGTCCCGGCCGATTCTTCGCCAGACAAGAGATTCTGATCTCGGTTGCTGTGATGGTGCTAAAGTATGACATCGAGGCCGTTGCAGTCGTTGATAAGAAGGGTAGAGTGCAGAAGGGAGAGCTGGAGTATGATCGTTCTGGAGCTGGATTTGGGGCTCTGCATCCCAACGGTGATCTCAGATGTCGAATTCGTAAGCGGCTGTAGACGTGGCACTATAGGAGAGATTCACGTGTTGACAGAATTGAATAAATAATTTCATACTGACTGCATCATGTTGCTTTGTGCGCTCATAAATCCCTGCAGTCATCGATTGAGGCACCGATTGCCCATGATATATAAGCACATATCGACCATGTTCAAAGGCCTGACCTGGGTATCACTTCAAAAATTTCCATAAGTAAGCACCATACGGGACGTAGCGTATGGAGGACATGCAGAGCAAAGAAGAATTAAGCAAAAAAAGATACAAAAGTTGTATGCACTCTGCGGGACTCGAACCCGCGGCCAGCGCAAGCATGCTGTATGGGAAGCGCTGATTTTACCCCTAAACCAAGAGTGCTTAGAAGACTATCCTCGAGAGGAACGGTCTAAGAGCAATAATTGGCTTATTGGACGTTATGTCCTGTGCGTACTTCCCCGCATCTCGTCAGACTGGCGTTGCCAAGACATATATGGAAGGGTCAGATATCCCATCTTTGGTGAGAAATTGCAATGGTGAATACGAAATGTGGAAGCTTTTTCTAAGTGTTGTGCATGCCATGGCTACAATATGAGGAGGCCTTGTGGGGAGTGTGAAGGCGTTGGAGTTCGCAGTAGGATGAAGAATCCTTTGGACTCGAGCTTGCACCTGGAGAAATCTTCTCGCTTAAGCTGCTCGTTAGCGGAGTCCCCCAAGTTAACAAAGTCTATGCTTAAGGGAGGAGGTGTTATCAAGCAGTCGTGCTTTTCGAGTAGTGTTCCTGATCGTAGAATATAAAAAAGGACAAGAATTTCACTCATTGTGCAGAGTCAAGAAGGAAAAACTTGAAGGCAAACTCACTTCTTTATCATTGAGACGACGAGTCATGTTATCCTCAATAGCCTACATTCATACAAATGGAAATGTCAAAAGACCTCCGTAGCCAGAATCTTTGGTATAAAGTTAACCGTCTCTACGTTTGTCGATCTGCGGAAGCCTTGACTTATACTGCTAATTAGGCCCTCTTACCGTGCTCCAGCGTGTACGATGTGGCTGCCAAGTTCAGTCAAATCCAAGGATTCACAAGATAGTCAAATGTATGTGATATACACAGGTATAGGTAAGAGATTCAGAACATTGTTGCACTATAGCCGAGTTGCAGTCTCGTTGGCTGTCATTATGGCTCCTTATAGCATACTAAGGAGCAGTGACCACGCACAACCGCCTACAATCTGGTAGAGTCCGTGGCGGAAGAATTAGAATGCACTACACGTTGTTCTTAGGTCATGCTCTGAACTTAGACAAATGTATTCAGATACTGAAGTCCTTGAACATCACAATGCTTCCTTGCTCTTGCCCAATCATAGCAAGCCACCCGTTGAACTCTTGGCATCAAAGGTTCCGAACTCAATGATGACCCCTCCAAGCATAACTTTCTCGATGCGACAGGCAACCCAAGCAAAGATGTCTTCCAAAATCGAGAAGATCATTGCGCGCCTGCAGTCGAAGTACGCCCTGACTTCCATACCTTTTTCCAGAAATTTTGCTGACGAAAAGTAGAATCACGGAAGGACAATATTATGAAGCGCAACAGCAAACACGTGTAGTCGCGGCACGATACGTTAAATCGAAGGACTGGCCGGCTGCAATTGACATCCTATTCAACGTAGCACAGTCGCTCTTGAAGGCTGGCCAAGGTGGTAGTGGAGGCGATTTGAGTTTATTCTTGGTCGATGTGTATAAGCAAGCAGAGCTTAGGCCTGATGCGGGAAACAAAGGCAAGCTGTTGACTTTGTTGCGGTTATTTGACGAGGAGGAACCAACGAGGAAGAAGTTTGTGGGGGAGATGATCGGGTATGTTGAACGGTCATATGGGGAGAGAAAGGCGCTAATATGGTTGTAGTTGGTCTGCAAAGTGCGGCGATTATCCTGCTGGCGAACCAGAACTACATCATGTCGCGGGGTCGTTGTTCGCAGAAGAACACGACGTTTACGATGCGGAACGACATCTCACATTAGGCACAAAGGACTCTCCAGAGGTATTTGCAAAGTTGGAGTATGAATGGTATACACAGGACGAAGCGCACACCGCGCCGTTATACGCAGCAAGAGCCATCTTTCCATATCTTCTCGTAGGCAATGTACGAGATGCGAACAAGGCATACAGGCTTTTCACGACTAAGCTAGGAGAGGCAAATCCGAACCTAGCGGCGCAGGATGTTAGTGGCTCGACTGCAGATTTGAGAGTATATCCAAGTCTTCCCCTCCTCAACTTCCTGGGTTGCTTGCTCTTGACAGTGCAAAAGGGAAGTGCGGATCTATTTCGACAACTCAAGACAAAGTATGCTGCTCATATCAACGAGGCAGGAAATTGGGATGAGGCTTTGACGTCAGTAGGAGAGATGTACTTTGGCATTCAGCGGCCGCGACAAGGCAATCCTTTGTTCGATATGATGGGCAGTATGTTTGGTGGAGGCGGTGGTGCGCCAGCGAAGCCCCAGCCGAAGCGTGTCGGAGCATCTGCACCAGTTGCTGAAGATATAGACTAGAGGTAGACAAGCTATAGAATAAGACCAAAAAGTGACATCCCAACCAATATGTTTATGCGTAACCGTAATTCCAGGGTATCCTGTGGGAAAATCAATGCTGTCGAAAAAGCAATTGGCGCTTCAACGAGGAACACCTTCAGGCTCAGGCTCGTACATCCAGTTATCGTCTGATAAAGCTGCGACTTTTGCTCGTAAGCTTGCCCTGACAGTTTCAAGTAATTCTAACACAAGTTAGCAAGTTCATAAAATACAGAATGCATGGTGCCTTACCTGCTGGTTCGCTAGGAGCACGATTCCTTTGATGTCTCCTAACCATCTCCGCCAGCCTCTGTCGTTCTTCTACCCAACACTTAGCTCCTCTCCTTCCTGAATCATCTCGCGACATGTGTACGAGAGAACTCACTCTCTTCCTCAAAGCCCTCTCCACCTAACTCCTCACCATCATCAAACCCATTCATCCCTACATCACCACCGACTTCGAACTCTCCATTCCCATTCCTGATCACAATCTCAGACGAAGCGTCTTCGTCGTCGACATGCTGGTCGAAACGCACTGTCTCTGCCGATGTAGATGTCGAGGAAGTCGTTGGCCGCCGCGAGAGGTGCTGATGGAAGAGGTTTCGACGGACGTTGTTGGTTATCGTTGGACGGTTTGTGGATGTCGAGGATGACGTTGTTGTTCTGCGTTCTGGCATGATTATCTGAATTAGATATAATTTAGGAATCTATAAGTTTAAGGATTGTGCGGCTGCAGGAACATATAGGATGAAACAAATGGATGCAAACGTAGATTGTAAACAATGGTTGTGTATGTATATTTCACTTTTAGGAGTGATATTCAGTTTTGTTTTGATATGCAGGGTCTCTGTAGTGATGGCGGCGCCCAAACACGACCCCGCCATCCTAGCTAGGCCCCTAAACCGGCAGCATGTTTTTAGTGAGTTGAGCTTCAGACCGCGCCTAGGATTAGTGGCTCAAAACCATTCCTCGGTATACTGTACAACGACAAAAGACGACTAAGTCATGCTGAAGACGTGACAGAGATGGCCAACTTTGATATCCAGCCTATGGGCCGTTTTGTAGGGCAAAGTGCTGCGATCAAGCGTCCAAAGGTAAGGAGATTTCATTCTTAAATTGACAAGTGATGAAAAAGTCACATCAACATACACCTCCTTATGACAAAGTCCGCACTCTCGCCCTGTTTTGAATTTTATATTGCTCTCCTTTTCTACTGGAAGGTTTTACATCATATGGATTGAATGTGTGAATGTTGCTGTTTTGCAGTTTTCATTGTTGACAGGCATGGGCACATTGGCTGATAGTGTGAATAGGAGATTGCGTGCTTTTCATATGATGATCAGCACAACTTCAGACTGGATGAGTCCTCAATTAGATACTACTATCCCCCATCGATTGGAGCGGATCTCTCGAGAGGATTCGATACGTTTGAGAAACTGGATGATACAGCCGATGATCACCTCGATAGTCTGCTGAAGACACTAATCGACCATGAGCAGAAGCTAGGGAAGAAAGTTGAGGCAGACTTCATCACCTGGAGAGGAATGATGACCAAGGTTAGAGGATCAAACTGCATGTCAGAACGATCATTGACCAGAACTAGTTCATGGCAACTCTTTTCAGTGATAGAGATGGGTAAGAGACTGAAGATAATGCTACAGGACCGTGGCTAATACTCTAATAGATTCGAGATGAATGCTACTCTATACCAAGTGGGGATCACTCCCGGAACAGCTCGAGCAAGTACTAACACATCGTGATAAGGGAACAATGTACGCAGCGAATTGAGAAGAAAGCCAACTGCTCTGTGCTAAAGGATGACTCTAGCTTCATAGAAGAAAATCATGCCTACAAGCTGAAGTCGCATGCGAGACAATCAGCACAGGTGTCTAGACCAGGCCAGCCCTCTCAGGACCTGATGAGTTTTTGGGGTGAGTGATTTCAACCACACTATTCACATGTCAATCCTGGCATCGACATGCACCCTTATGCATAGATGCTGCAGCCGAAGTTACACCCGGCTCTGACCTGGCATGCAGGATATAAATTCGAGACCCTGTGTCTGCTCCCCTCGACATGGGCCGAAACAGACAGGGAATACATCGAGAACCGAGAAAACGAGATTGTCAACAATCACGCGCAGTACTGCTCAGTCGTCCAGACCGGGATCGGCAGCTCAACCCTGATACTAGGTGGTGAGGTTGATGCGAGTGAGTTCCATCCAAACCGGTGTCAATCATTTCCTTAGCAAGAGACGGTCGCTTACTTTCTTGTTTGTTGAACGATTTAGTATGGGATAGCAAACCCGACCCCGAGTCCAATGAGCGTCCGAACTGGGTGGAGCTCAAGACGTCTGTAGATCCTCAGTCGTCGAATCAAATGATCAATTTCGAAAGAAAATTGCTCAAATTCTGGATACAGTCTTTCCTCCTCGGCGTGCCGAAGATCATCGTTGGCTTTCGGACGCAAGACGGATTCTTGAAGAGGATCGAGGAGCTGGATACGGCGAGTATCCCTGGCACGGTGAAGAGAGCAGGTAAGGGCACTTGGGATGGGAATATGTGTATCAATTTCACTGCTGTATTTCTAGATTGTAAGTGTGTTGAAGAGATTTCGAATGACTCTTATATTGTGGTGATTCATGGCTAATCTCGTGCAGTTCTAAAAGAAACGATCAAGGAAGATGGCGTGTGGAGGATACGCAGGCGGGAGAGAGATGAAAGGATTGAGGTGTTTCGAGTTGAGGAGACGGGACATGGTGATATACTTTCTGATGAATTTGTGAATTGGCGGATCAAGCTTGCTCTCCAACCTGCGCAGACAGGCGCGGCAGTAGGACATGATGCTGCCTCTCCAAATGAGGGTCTATGAGACTATGAAATAGAATATGTAGAAGCATAAAATACCATACATTTTTATTTGGACAACGTTAGGTCCGGTCTGATAATACATACACATGTATGGTGTAAAGGATGGACATCGGTCGCTCCTTTCCTCTAGAAATATGACTGAAATCTTGAGACATAGCAGCCATGTGAGTTTGAATGTTTCTAGGGCTCGAATCACAATACCACAATGTAGAATATGAGAATGCACATTTTTTGAGAAGCAAGTTCATTTCATTAAAACTCGGATCCAGAGAGGGGTCCTACTATGCTTTAAATACAACAACTAATCTGGGAGTCCTGGGTTATCTCCCCGCAAACATCAAAACCAAACACATCATATCCTCAAGAAAGGTCGCAAAGACGCGACGCTTATGCGTGAGAGTCAGCCTTGGTCTCGAGGACCTGGACACCAACAACGTTGGCGTTGGAGTCGAGCTCGAGCTTCTTCTTCTCGGTGGAAGCCTTTCTTGGGTTGGGGGCGTTGAAGATGTCATCAAGCTCCTCAAGCTAATGAATTTGTTAGTACAGGAATCAACCAACAAAGAGGAACGTGAACTTACAGTGCGGTTCTTGGTCTCAGGAGCGAACAAGAAGGCAATGCCGGCTTGGACAACACACCAGATCATGAAGACAATGTAGGTCTTCCACTTAATCTTCTCAAGGGACTCTGGGAAACCAAACTGGTTGACGAGGGTACCGAAGTTGACGAAGAGACCGGAGAAAGCCATACCCTTGGCACGCATCTCGAAGGAGAGGACCTCGACTGGGTAGAGAGCCTGGAGAGGTGTCCATCCGAAAGAGTAGACGGCCTGGAAGATGTAAATCATAGCAACAACGGCAGCAGAAGAAGCCTTGTTCTTCTCGTCATTGGCGTGAACACCACTGGCGGCAACGACACCAACCCAGCAGACTGCACATCCAACGTTGACCCAGATGAGAAGTGGACGACGACCGATTCTGTCGACGAAGCAAGCACCGATGGACGAGATAACAATCTGAACAGCGTTCATGGCAACGAACAAGTTGGCACGAGTAGTCTTGTTCTCGACACCAGCTTGTTGCAAGACACCAGCCAAGAAGTAGGAGACGACACCGTTACCAGCCCATTGACCGAAAAGGGCAGTGATGCAGTTGGTGGCGAGACGGTAGCGGGAAGCACGGTTCTTGAAGAGTGCGCGGTAGTCCCACCATCTCTTGTCAGCACCATCGAGCTCCAAGTGAGACTCGTATTCGAACAATTGAAGCTTGACCCACTCAGAATCTGGGTTGCCGTGGCCGTGGTACTTGGTCAAGAAAGCCTTAGCTTGTTCTTGCTTGCCATTGCAGTAGAGCCATCTTGGAGACTCTGGGAGGAACATAGCGAAGATGATCACGAGACCAGGGAAGAGAGCCTGAAGCCAGAGAGGGATGACCCAGGACTGTCTTCCTGGGAGATCCATGCAGCCACGGTTGGTACCGGAGGCAACGATAGCACCGACTGGCCTGTATGTTTATTAGTAAATACTGGAGACAATAATCTCACGAGACTTACCAGAAGACGTTGTAGAGACCGACAACGATACCACGGTAGGCTGGGTGAGAAGTCTCAACGGCGTAACATGGACCTGCAGAAGCGATAACGTTGACACCGAAACCCATGAAGAAACGTCCAGCCATGAATTGACCAGTCTTTCCGGTGTTGATAACAGTTCCCTGAATGATAACACCAAGGACAATGACGAGTCCTCCAATGAGCATACCAACTCTGCGACCGAAAGTGTCGATAGCTGGACCGACGAATGGAACCGAGGTGACGGAACCGATTTGAGACATGGAGGTAACAATACCAGCACCGATACCGACAGAGCCTACGGACATGAACTCCTTGAAGTTGTCATTGTCGAGCAAATTACCGAAGAGGGAGGAGTCGAAACCGTTGGAGGTAGAGCAGAAGAAAGCGACGATGGAGAATGCATACAACATAAGTGATGCGCTAGCCCATGGCTTCGGTGGTTCCTTCAACATAGCTTGAGCGTAGTTGTCGTCACCAACAACCAGCTTGGTCTCAACGACTTCATGCTTGTTGATGGAGCTGCGTTCAGCCTCGTGGACATTGTCCAAGTGCTTCTCGTGGGTGAGGTCTGCCATCGTATCCAGATACGTGAACGAGTATGCCTATGATGCTGGCGAAGGAGGGAGATGCTGATGCTCCAAAGGAATGGGGATGGAGAGGGAAAGAGAGATGTTTCGAAGTGAGGAGAAGGGATCTACTTATTCAAAATTACGAAGCTTAGACTCCATACTGCTTCAGAGCTTGGGGCTCCCAGTATGATCGATCCCAATCTCTCCATGAATTTTTTTGATATCCTAGTCTCGTATGTCCCAAATAGGAAACGGAGACAGGCTGACCGTGAATTTCCGCTGGAGCCAATGCTGGAGCAGGGGCCGTCTACTCTTTCGGATGGACACCTC
>Ga0181470_100051_pt1 | contig 23969 bp, 21 predicted proteins | sample InSIn5SAF170_FD_119082 | JGI IMG/M metagenome (GOLD analysis project Ga0181470, IMG submission 119082) | Clean room microbial communities from NASA Spacecraft Assembly Facility at Jet Propulsion Laboratory, Pasadena, California, USA -... ...
CGTAGAGATACCGATCAGGTTGTCCGTGGTGAATCTGTAGTATGTTCCATGCCCGTCATACACGACGCTAGGGTCATGGAAGAGGCCCTGGCAGTTCCCAGAGCATGCCCCCGTGGGTGGGAAGTCGCGCTTGATGAGGGGGCTGGCATTGATGGGTAGAGAGAGCGCACAAAGTGCCCCGAGGACAGCAAGAGCCATGGCTGGTTCCTTAGCTCGTCGGAAAGGATAGAGTAAGGGATGACTGACTGACAGAGTGAAAGCGTCTAGCAGATGGAGTGGGGATAAGTGGTCTCTTCACCGTGGTGCCACCAGTTGCGTCAACATATATACCGTAGTATCGGCAGCTCACATACTACCGAGACATTGGCATTGCGCAAGTGTAAGCCGCGCTGGCAGTGCATGCTCCCCTTGCTGGTCAAGAGATCGTCGTATCGGAACAATATGCGATGCCAAACGCGTCAATACCTAGCGATCTTGACAAGGTCTGATGTCCACCTGACGGCTTCCCCTCCCCAAGACGGTAGGGACTGCCTCCATGTATCTTTTACTCAGCATGTGGAGGAGTAGAGATGACTACCTAGGCATTGCTTGAGAGGTCGCAGTCGAGGAAGATGAACGTCTTGCGGAAATCGTAGCCTAAGGCCGCACGGCTCCACATCTTGCCGTCCTCTAGCCGCAGCCACAGCCCCTTCCCTTCCAACTCCGCCAGACATCTTGCATCTTCGACTCCTCTCACAATGTATCAACCGGAGTGATGGCTATTTGTGGTGCTCGCTTTCGCTTCTACGGTAGGTATCTGACCCGGCGGGGCGTGAAGAAGGTAACATTACAGCGGAGCCACTCCATGCATGAGTGATGCCTCTATGGAAGCGTGATCAAATACTTTCCCCAGCTTCAGTCCTTCGGTACGTCGCCAATGCGAGTGTCAGGAGGCCGCAACGACGCCACCCGCGTATCAAGGTGGCCTCGTGTAGCGTAGGCCACAAAGACCGTCGACGTCCACTGCACCAGATGTGTGGGGATCGCCCAACTGACGTCTAGGAAATCGCCTACACATGCTCGGAATGATCCTTACGCCTCGATCGTGCGACTCCAGCAGCGCAAACATGCCTTCCGCACAACATTATCGGTCCAGGCACGATGGCGAGGCCCCTCATTAAGGCGTTGCCGCGCATGCATCGCCCGTTGACACCAGAGGAGCCATGATATGGATGAGGCCTGTTTTCCATAGCTCGCCACATTCAGGTCGCCATCTGATAGCCTTCAGAAACCAGAGCTATGTTGCGACTAGTCTCACCAAGCTTCGATGCCGTCCGATCGAGAATGATGTCCGATCAGCCGTATCAGATCAAAATGCTGCTCTTAAGCTGCGTGGTGCAACTTTGCTGAAGGGCGATGGCACTAAGATGTATGCAAGGCGTCTTGCCGTTCATGCTGCTGGTATACAAGCCCTATCGATGGTTGAACTCTTTCACAGGCCTTGGCATATCAAGCAAGGGCGTTACCAACGAACCATTGGATTGCAGCACGGCTCGTATACATAGCGACCACGACCACGAACCATTGGATCAAGCTACTTCGACCGGACGTTAGCCAAGCTTTTGATGTGCGTCAGAACAGGTATATTGGCGCATTCCTCTCTGTTGTTGCCGATGAACACATCCGATGGTTAGCACCACAACAACAGCAACCAGCTTATGAGGAAGAGCCATGTCAGCATCTCTCCACTTCATCGATTTTGCGGCTGCTGAGTAGTGCATATACTCCATCATGCATCGAACTATCGCCGTCGTAGCCGCCTTTGCAGTCCTAGCAAGCACGAACCCGGTCACGCCACCACCGGCACCAACCGAGACATGCTCGTCCTCGGCATGCGCCGACTACATCAACACCTGCGGTATGCAGTATGGCGGTTGCTACCCTGTCTGCAGCGGTTACACGATACCGACCTTCTCCGATCCTGGCTGTCCCATCACGAGCCAAGAATTACGACTCGCTCCGACGAGCACCTGCAGCTCCACCGTATGTGTGGATCTTATTAATTCGTGTGATATCCGCTACGGAGCGTGCTTCGCAGCATGCGAGGGCTACACCACCCCATCCTTCACCGACCCCGAATGCGCGACAACAACTTCAACCGTCGTGCCGACCGCGACCTTGACCACGACAGCGCATCGACGGAAGAAGGCGAGAACTCATACAACGTCGAGCTCGAGAGCTTAGGAGCGACTCGATGGGCTCTGAACATAGGGTTGACTTATGTACCAGCTTGGTGAGATGAGCGGTGTTGGAAAGAATTAAGACCTTGGGATTTGTCTCTCGAGTGGTTGAATCGTCCGCTTCGCAACTTCAGCTTCGAATAGGCTCGGATGTGATCAAAGCAAGATGCATCTTATGTGGGGATCAGCAGCGCTCTTGTAGGATGATGAGACTTTGGAGGGTTGGAGGGTTGGGGGGTTGTACAGAACCGAATTGGTGCTTGGAGTACAGATACGTTGGGAGCCTGATATGACATTCAGTTGGCACTGAGCGAGCATCTTTTACTCGAGCCTGGTTCATTCCCGTGGCACGCGGTAATCTATTCAAAGGACTGAATGACCCGGGAAGTGTCCTCTCGACACACGCTTACATGACGACTCTGCACTTTGGTGTAGCGTCCTTCTGAAATCTTCGTAAGTTCGTCGTTCCCACATTCCATCTCTTGCTTGTACAACACTTGGCAAACCCTTGTTAGGTTTCAGCTAGCTATTTCCACCTATTTATAGGGTGCAACACATACGGTTCGTGGCGTCGTACTCTTACCCCGTGCTGTGTTCCTACGCTTGGCAGCGCCTCAGCCCCTGGGGGCAATGCTTCGCTGTGTGACGTTGGCACGCTGCTTACCAAACTTGCATAGGCCTATTCGTATCTGTTCGAGCACACTTGCGATGTAAGTTTAGCGATGGATAGGTATTGACGCTTGACTAACCACAGATACGACGGCCGAACAAAAACATAAGGAAAGCAGAGGTATTCCGCCTCGACACCACCACCAGATCCCAAACCACACGCCGGCAATACAGTCAGGACAGAACTAGAGCCAAAATGCCCGTCCGCACTCTCATCGCCACAAGCCTTCTGGCTATCCTCGCCAGCGTAACCCAGGCGACCTCGTCGTCTCCTACACCACCAGTAGCAGCTCCCAGCAGTAGCACGGCCTGCACCAGCACTGCTTGTGTCAATTACTTCAACTCGTGCGGCCAGACATACGGCGGATGTTTCCCGGCTTGCAGTGGCTACACCACGCCGTCTTTCACAGATCCCGGATGTCCTCCCACGATTACGACTGCACCGACTAACACCGCGACCTGCACAAGTACCATATGCGCCGACTACATCAACTCCTGCGGCCAGACCTATGGAGGGTGCTATGCGGCTTGCAGCGGACTTACCACACCTTCGTTCACGGACCCAGGTTGTCCAACAACTACCGCACCGCCAATCGAGACATGCACGAGCACCTTGTGCGTCGATTACTTCAACTCGTGCGGGCAGACGTATGGTGGCTGCTTTCCAGCCTGCAGCGGCTACACCACTCCATCGTTCACGGATCCAGGGTGTCCAACGACTACTACACCCCCAAGTGACATCTGCACGAGCACCGTATGCGCCGACTACATCAACTCCTGCGGGCAGACGTATGGTGGATGCTATGCGGCATGCAGTGGTTACACGACATCGTCGTTTACAGATCCAGGGTGTCCGGCGACAGCGATGGCGGCGACTATGGCCACGACGACATGCTGATCGAATTTCGGTGCCATTGCAAGGGAGCCTGGAGAGTTGCCTTTGATGGTATGATGAAAATCTGTGCCACGTCGAGAAGAGGCGGCGCGGTATATGATGAATACGAGTTTGACGATGTGGCGGATTGACCGAGGGCATACCTTCTTCATTGATCCATGGGCAAAGGTCGTTGAACATGCGTCAGCCGTGGGCGGACGTGCAATCAGTATCTATAGCTCCTCATCAATACTTCATGACATGATCAATCAATCCAGCACATTTCGCGATTGCACTTATCGCCGCTATCAGCACGCCCACTTCAACGCGCTTCTGTGCGCAGCACTTCGTGATTCTTTCGACCGTGTTCACCAAGACCAAACCAGTTGACTCACGCACTCGCAAGCCACTAGCTCACAGCAGACATACAACTCGTCATCGTCGTCAAGACCTCATAACGTACGCTAACCAAACCAGCTGTTCCTCCCTCAGTAACTCACACTAACGTCAACATGAAGACCGACAACTATTTGACCCTCTGCCTCGAGCAGGCTGCGAAGTCGCCGCTGCACTACCGTCATGGCAGCATTATTGTCCGTGGTGGCAAGGTTATCGGACAGGGCTACAATGACTACCGCCCGGGCTTCAACGGCGGCGCGCTCAAGCATGGCCGTATTGCCAACGGTGCCATGAATGGTCCAGCTATCGCCGACCTGAAGGAGAAGCTGAAGTAGCAGAAGAATAAGTCGAAGCATCGAGCGCAGCAGCAAGACTGTACGAAGGGCACCTTCACGCCATTCGAAGGCGCGGGTGGTGGACACCAAGCCAACGTCCCGCTCAGCATGCACTCGGAAATGATGGCGATACACTCGGCGCTCGCGGCCTCTTCCACACTGTCCTCCACGGCCTTCTCCTGCGAAAAACCGTGCTTCAAACTACCGCATAGTGATAAACGCAAAGCGCGACTACGGGCCGAAGTCCTCAAACGCTACGTCGACACCGTCTGCGAGATGTCCACCACCACGGGCAAGACCGGCACGGCGAAGTCAGGCTCAGGCAAGCTGCAGGTTCAAGAGTGCGGTTTTGAAGCGGACTCACGTCAACCAGGTTGTCCACCACCTGAGCCACAACAACAACAAGCGCTGGGAGGACAAGGACCGCAACAACGAGGAGGAGGAAGCGGAGGAGCGCAGGCGGGAGGCGCTAAGGCGGCACGCGCACGCGGGTCGGGTGCAGCATGTGTTGAAAGAATGCCGCAGGGCGTTTCAAGTGCCGCAGAGTGGAGAGAAACATCATCATCATCAGAAGCGGAAGGAGAAAGAGAATCAGAAGAAGAAAGAGAAGGGGGATCAGTACGAGTATCAGTACGACCGGTATGGACAACAGATACAGCAAGAAGATGGGCTACAACAGCAGCAGCAGCAGCAGTCTGTGTCTAAGCGAGGTGGTGAGGGTGATGCATTACGAGAGTATGATTCTATGGTTCATGATGTGATGACTACAATGTCACGACGGGCTTGTGCTTCGGCGCAGAGTCATGGCAAGGCGAAGGACTACAAGCGGGTAAGTCAGAGCTTACGACCCCGGCTGGCAGATAGTTGCTAACGAGGTGCAGTCTGGCAAGATGAGGCCGCGGTCAAACCATGAGCCGCCACAGCCCGAGCCAATGCTGCTTCCGAAAGGTCAAACCGGTCCAACTACTAGCGACAGGAAGAAGCACCCTCGACTGATGGGCGCGGATGTGTACGTTGCTCGGCTGGGCTGGTGCAAAGGTCAGCCGGAGACGACGCGCTTGCCGACTGTACAAGTGCCAGCTGCGACTCCTACAGCTCCACCAGCGACTGTGGAAACCGGCGAAGATGCCGAGTTGCCATTCAGCTCAAGCACGGCATCACCGCCAAGTACTACCACCAGCTCAGGCTCTCTGCACGATGAGCTGCTCAACCGCGAGCCTTCTCCGTCAGCATCGATGCACTCACCAGTTACACGCAAGACGCTGAGCCCGAACATAATCCGCGCCTCACGGCCATGCTACCGCTGCGTATCCTACTTGCACAGCGTAGGCATCAAACGCGTCTTCTGGACAACCGATGAAGGCGACTGGGAAGGCGGTAAAGTGCGTGACCTGGTTGACGCGCTTGACAACTCGATGGAGAGTTTGGCGAATGGCGGTGATGGTGCAAGTGATGGGCCGATGGGCAATGGAGTGTTTGTGACGAAGCATGAGGTGCTTATGCTTAAGCGGATGATGGGTGATGGATGAGTGTGGTACATCAGGTAGGTGCTTGAGAATAGTGCGTATGCCTTTGCTCATGATGTTCATATTCATACATGCCATCGTATGCTCGTATACTCCGCTGCGTCTCAGTCGTCTTATACAATTCTATTCAATGTGGGAAGCTCATTCCTTGGTCCCAACAAGACTGCAAACATATCAGCCTCCAGTTATTCGTGGAGCACTAGGCCAACTTACCCTCCGAGCCCGAGGTCGCCGAGGTCGATAACACTCCCACTGCTAGAGCTCGACGTAACATTACCATCGCTACCGGCTGCTGCACCGGATGTGCACTCCAACAAATCTACAGGAGACGTTAACCATGCGCCTCACTCAATTGTGCCTTGGTTCCTCAACCTACTGCATTCGCTCGTGCTAGAGCTCGAAGAGTCGCCGCTGCTTCCAGACGCTGCGGAGCCGCCAGTCAAGCCCAGGTCGTTGCCGTTGTCGGTCGCGGAGGAAGTGGTGGAGGACTGGCGAGGGGCGAGAGCTGGCGAGACGGGTGATGGGATTGGTGAGGCGGAGGCTAGAGACGCTAGGAGGGTGAGCAGGGCGGAGGTGAGCGCGAAGGTACGCATATTGGTGGTGATGGGGCTAATCTCCGGTCTGCAGTTTTGTAGAAACGAAAGCTGATGTTGTTCTGAACGAGTGAATTGACCTTGTCGAGCAACCTACCTTCTCACGCGTGAGAGTGGGATGACGACCTACTTGTACCTGCGTCCCACTGACTACGCAATGCTACTGTTCCTGGCAGCCAGGACGGAGATATAGTAATGGATCCACGGTTCTGATGGAGCACAGCAGAAGTAGTATTGGTAGATGGCGTGCATACTGCATATCGAGGGTGGAAGCGTAAACCTTCCGGGAGGGAGCGGCAGCAGTCTTGGCTTCGTCATGAGTCGTTGAGGTTCGGCACTGTGGTGGTGGACACAAATATCTCGCCGCAGGAAGGACATACAAGTACTGCACAGTCTCGCGCCACTTCATGCCAGTGATGTTGGAAACTGTACAGCTCGCTTTATTGTATGCAGTCGTTGTCCGTTGCCGATCAGTTGAAGATCAGCCGCGCTAGCGAAGTCTAACTGGTGCATGTACAACCATGCAGTAGTGAGGTTGAGGCTGGTATCGGGTACCGAGGCTGCGTACAAGGAGACGTCTAAGGGCTTGTTTACTAGTGCTTTATATATCATCTGTTAGGCGTTATATATAAGATTTTGGTGAGGCGGCAACTGCTCGTCATTTATAAGGTCAAACGCCTATAGATAGAAAAAGCGTTTATTTCGAATATAATTATATTTTAGATATAAGCTGTCCTCGCTGCCCGCTTGCCGTTCTAGGCAGGATCTGCTATGGATAATGAATAACAACTTTGCTGTTATTTAAAAGGATCTTATGTCTGAGATTTGAAATATAAAAAATGACGGTAAACAAGCTCTAATGCCGCAATGCCCTAGGGGAACGTACACGTAGGTGCTGGAGGCAACATGAAGCGCTCAAAGTCGCTCGTCTGTTAGTCTAGCTCATGTATAGTACAACGCGTGCAACGGACAGCCACGCTACGCCGCTCACACCACCATCCTCAACTTAGGCATAGAAGTTGACAGTATCCTTCTTCTTCGCCTGTACCTCCGAGATGGCATCCACATAGTGCTCGTGACTGATCTTGCTCTGGCCAGACCGCAGCGCGATCATACCAGCCTCAACACATACAGCCTTTAGCTGCGCGCCACCAAACTCATCCGTACTCCGTGCCAACTCAGGCCAGTTGACGCCCTCGTCAACAGTCATCTTACGCGAGTGGATGCGCAGAATCTGTGCCCGCGCCTCCTCGTTGGGCAGTGGGAACTCGATCTTCCTGTCCAGACGACCGGAACGAAGCAAAGCGGGGTCGAGCACGTCGACACGGTTGGTGGCTGCTAACACCTTGATGCGCTCGTCAGATGCGAAACCGTCAAGCTGGTTCAGTAGCTCCAACATAGTTCTCTGCACTTCACGATCACCGCTCTTCTCGCTGTCAGCTTCACGCACGATTACTTTCTTCACGCCAAAGCTTCCATTCACCCAAACAAACAGAAATTGCAAACAAAGAAAGCCCACGTGACCTGCACGTGCAGGGCTAAGATTCGTAACAGAATTCGCATGCATGTTACTATCGCTACGGCGCTATGAACAGATGCCAGTGTCCGACTTTCTTCCCGCCAGGCCGCATGAGATGCACCACTAATGTGCTACCAGAACGCCAACGCATACTCCGCGCACCGCAAACCACCCGACCCAGCCGCTGGTAAGGCTGCATTGTAGATCGTGCCACCCTCCCTCAAAAACACTGTACAACTGTACAGAACTGCTGTCTCGCATCTGCGGTACCCATTACGACCTCGTGCCATCGAAGCTAAAGCATGCGAACGCCGCCCTGCATTAGTCATTAAGCTCATTGCTTAGACCCGGCCGTGAGACTCATCATATATCTTCAAGCATGCCGTGGTTGAACTCGGTGTCCGCGTTCGGTGCGACGGACGATTGCTCTACGCCGCTCATGCGGTTACCACTCTGCCCACTCACTGTCCTTGACGACGCTTGCTCTGTACCGCTCATACCGACATCGCGATCAGCGTACTGTTGCTCGAGCGTGCTCTCGTCGACGAACGTGAAGCCCTTGAACTGATTCTGCATCGTAGGACTGAGCGGCGTGCTGTCGTTGCCAATGCCGCTCGCAAGGGCCGCAGCTCGTGCATTCAGCGAGGAAGGATTGTCGCCGCCCAACGCGTTCGTGAACTCGGGGTCGAAGTTGCTCGTGTCGAGCTCACCCTTGAGCTTAGGCTTGAAAGGAGGCTGCGTCGTCTTCTTGCTGAGCGCATTCCAGTCGACATCAGAAAAGAATGGATGCGCCATCAGCTCCTCCGCATCGCCCTTTGCGCCTAACCTGTGCGCCGGATTACGGTTGAGCAAGCCCTTCACGAAGTTCCGCCCCTCTTGCGAGAGCGCGTCACGTGGGAAGCGGACCTTGCCAAAGGCGATGTTCTTGTACATCTGCTGGGTATCCTCCGCGTAGAAGGGCGACCAGCCGCAGCACATCTCGAAGACGAGAACACCGAGGGACCAGAAGTCGACCATCTTAGTGTAGCCTTGCTCGTCAAGCAGCACTTCTGGTGCGAGGTACTCCGTGGTGCCGCAGAATGTGTTGGTCGTGTCGCCCTGTGACAGATTGGCCTTTGACAGACCGAAGTCGCAAAGCGCGATGTGTCCATTCGCGTCAAGGAGGATATTCTCAGGCTTGAGATCTCTGTAGACGATATCGTGCTGGTGTAGGTGCCGTAGTGCCAAGATGAGTTCGGCGATGTAGAACTTCGCCCGCTCCTCGATAAAACGGCCCTCCTTCTGCAAATGCCAGAAGAGCTCACCGCCAGACATGTAATCTGTAACAAGGTACAGATCTGCGGCAGTCTGGAAGGAGAACTTTAACCCCACAATGAACGGTGACTCTGTCGTCGCTGTTCTGACAAGGATGTTACGCTCGCCGATGGTGTGCTGGATCTCCTTCTTTTGCACAATGACCTTCTTCGACAGTACCTTCATGGCATAGATCCGCTTGTTGTCCTTCTTCCGCACCTGAAAGACCTGACCAAACGTGCCCTTGCCGATGAGTTTGAGGATCTCGAAGTCTTCCGGGCCATACGTCTTCTTGCCGCTGGCGTGGAATGCGATCCTGAGATGAATTTCTCCTGTCACCTGGAGTGCTTCACCTTCTCTCGGCTGCAGTTTATACCACTCCTCATGTTGATGCTCATATTCCTGGAGGCTGATCGGAAGCCGGACGTGCCCTATGAAAGCCTCGTTGTTCTTCCTATCGTACACCGAGATGTCGAGTTCGTTGTTCTCTCCTACAACATCAAATGTCGTGGCGTGCCTCCAGACCGGATCAGTCGTCTCTTGGGTTGGTTTTGACCCCCGGCGCAGGTCTGCAATGTTTGTCTGGCTAGTCTGTCGCATGCCCATGCCCGGTATTGCCATTGGCGCACCCGATCCGCTTCCTACTCGCCTCATCGCAACACCTCTTGCCATGTTGTCGTCTGCCGGTTCATTGTCTACTGCGGTGTCCATCTCATCCTCCTGCGGCCCACCGGAGATGTCCTCATTCAGCTGAAAGATGCATACAACGTAAGGCTCTACGCTGGGTCGCAAACCTCTGCCTTCTTCGACGCTGATCTCAAGCTGTCCTTTCTGATGCCCAATCGTTGCAGCGGCCGAGTTGCCGGAACTCGACCGGCTCGACTTCTCTGCTCTTGCCACATCATGTGCATTCTCGCCTCTTCTGCCTTCATGTGAGCCCGATCGCGGGGTCTGAGGAGGCGTGTTCTGATTGCGCTCAGCGCCTTTTGTTAGCATGCGGTTCTCCTTGTCTTGCGAGCCACGAGATGAACGAGGTGCAGCGGAAGAACTCGCAGGTGCAGTCTCGGGAGGATCAAGCGCAGGATTGGAAATGTGAGCAGACACGGCGGGCTTCGAGATCGTATTGGACAGTGTGAGCCGACGCAGTGGTGACGGCAGGTTCGCCGCACTCTGCTCTCGCTGCTCTAGCGAGGGCTTGCGAGGCACAGGTGCTTCGCTGTCCGTACGTCTCTGCTCATCGCCCATTGTGAGGAACGAAGGGGCTTTGGAAACTGGTGGCGTGGGATATGATGTACGGGCCGGGAAATCTGCGTGCTTTTTCTCGTGCGGCAGCAGTGGCGGCGACTCGTAGGAGTCTGGAGTTGCGCCAAGCGGCGAACTCGGCGCAGTAGGGAGCTGCGCGCCGCTTGCCATAGGTAGCGAAGATGCTTTGCTCTCTTGCTCCTCTTGCTCTTGTTCGGGAGGTGTGGGGTGCGAAGGACTTGCAGAACTCTTGCTTGAATCACTATTCAAGGAGTCACGAACCTGGAAGAAGGAGGCCGGCAGGCCGGGATATCTCTTGTCAGCGAAATCTGGTCGGGGAGTCGCGATGCCTGTTGGAGGTGTTGAGGCGCCGGATGCAAGGTGATCGTCGTGCTCGTCGTGGTGAGGCTTGCTGTTGGAGTCGTGCTGGTTAGCGGTTGCCATCATGTAAAGCTGAAAGCCATGCGTGTTCGAAAGGCAAGAACAGTGATATGGTAAGCAGATCGTCCAGGCACAGTGGAAGGAATTCCTTGTGTAACGATGAGAAGAAGGTACACAATTGGTAAAGCCGAGGCGAAGCCGACCGGTCTCAGACTCGACGGAAATGCCCCACGTTGTTGAGTTTCGCAACTTCTGTCCAGAGCCATCGGAAAGGCCGTCGTACTATGTTTGGAATTGCAATGCTTCTGCGTGTTGCGCTGTCCATGTCGCGTGGCGAGAGTGAGGTGGCACGCTTGTGGCGATGTGCGCATCGCATCGCGTCGCCAGCTCAACGCACCACATTGATCTAGACGCGCTCTGAAGGCTCCCACGAATGCAGAAGAAAACAAGCGAACATATGGCTTACCCATGCATGAGAGACTGCCGCAGAAGATCTGCCGCGTTGTTGGCGTTCATCAGATGGCCGTCTGTGGTTGTCGCCATACTGAGCGTGCTTGCCGACCGGCCTATCCAACGCAGCGACGACGGCCTTGACGGCGGCTTGGTAGGACTGCGCGGAGGAGTAACAGCGGTGGAGGATGAAGCAACGAGGGTTGACAAGGTCGGGATAGCACTGCTCGATTTGCTCGATAGATGTCCGGGACGTCGAGGTGCAGGTGCAAGTCTCTTCGAGTGGTTCTCGTCCTGCTGCCGTTTCCTGGCCGGAGAGCTGGGCTCCTGCGTGACCTCCACGTTCGCAGCTTAGGTAAGGTACGAGAGAACTTTGATGGGTGTTCTCTCAGGTGATACGGGTGTAATTGCGTCTGAATGACAGCTGTCTGAGCATTCAGTGGTTAATCCCGGACTTCGAGCTGCGAGAGTTGCTGATGACGTCGGGAGTTGCGGTGGGAATGCCTCGACCCAGCCATCCGGTTCCCCGTCGCACGTGGAGCTCTGTTGAAGTTGAGCACTCTGAAGAAAACTCCTCCTCGCGAACCTTACAGCTTACAGTTCTAGGGCGAGCTCTCCATATACTTCGAGCCTTTGAAGCGGCAGTAGCAGGATGTTTACAGGAATAATATGGTCTCGGGCCTCTCGGCACTAATGGCGACAAGGGGGTAAGCGGCCGCTCCCATTGGTGGCCGAATGCAGGTGGGTCGGTGCTTCGATGCCTCAAGCATGTGAACGTGTTGATTCTCCCCAATACACAGAGCGCAAGCGAAGCGCTTTTTGGAAGAGAAGAGTCTCCTATACAGGTGAGCAGCGCAGTTTCTGCTTACGACAATGACGCTGCTTAATCGTAGCACGAGCAGTCAGACACTGATCAGCCGCAGCGGGCAATGACAGCGCCATGTACCAACTTAAAACAAAGAGGCCAGCGTCACACTGTCCGTGTCCAGTCGCACAGAGTACACGCATTCGCCTGATCTACACATACCAACAGTTCGCTACGACGAAGAGTCAAGTCCGGCGGTGAACGATCCCTTGGCTCAGTATCACACGACCGCCTCCGATCCATAGCAGCGTTACAGACTGACACGGCGCGCTCAACTTGGGTTTGCTGTGAATATAGCGTATGACATGGCCTTGTCGGCCCCCAGCTGTACATTGTTGGCCTAGACTATGGTGAGGCCGAAGCCTGTTGAGGGCGCCTGGCATCGGGTGGGATATAGCATTGTGTTCGAGTTGGTTTCTGCGCATCCTACCTAGTAGCAGATAGCACACAGCAGCTCGATCCAAATTCCTGCTTAGTGATTGAGACCGACGGGCTCCGATGGCTGCAATTAGTCCAGGTAGAGCAATCAATTGAGATCGATAGTCCCACAACTAGCCGGTCACGGTAGAAGCCCTGATCTCATCCTCGCTCAGGTTGGTCATACGATATTTCGAGATAAAGTCGTCACGGTTTACTAAACTCTTGTTAGCCGCGATCATCCAGGTTTTGCCTCCGTAGCACCTACTGTAGCCACCGCACATTCTCCGCTTGCCCGTGAAAGCTGCTCTACCATGCAGGATACGCCAGTTATCGAAGACTGCATAGTCCGTCAGCATCACTTTCCTAGACACCAAACAGGAGTCCACATACGCAACATTCTCCCGGGCTTCAGCTGGAACCAGTACTGATTCTCCGGCTTACTTAGGATCGCATCAAACTTCGCTGCAGCATCATACCACCTGTCTATGTGCTTGAACGTAGTCGCTACACCCGCGCGGTCGGCGTTATTCCACCTCACCTGCTCTAATATACCCAAATTGTTGTTGTGGTTGAATACTGGAACCGGCTGAGCGGGCTGAATACTGATGCCCTCGTTACCACTCGCATGCGCGTACACCCCGGTTTGGCTGAGCACTGTGTACGCTTTGCGGTCCTCATGACATAGCTGTGCAGCTGCGTTGAAGCCATCTACAAGTGAGGACTCGCCACCAGAGCCGTCGGGATGCGACAACATATGCAATGCCTGTAGGCCAGCCGGCTCGGTGAAGTAGGTGTTGTCGGTGTGCGGTTCTAATGCTTCTGCGGTGTATGCGGTGTCTTTAGACGAGAGGTCGGAAGTGAAGTCATAGAACCCTCCGTAATGGGTGTTGCGGATAGGTCCTATGCTCGATAGTAACGCTTCAGTTGCTTCAGGCGTAGCCGGCATATCGTCTACGAAGGCAAAACCGTGTTCGCGAATCAGGCGTAACAGGCGAGCCATCCCAGGTCCAGCCACGATGTCTGCATACGGCACTTCCGGAACGTGGTCTGCGATGTCCGCTGTCCAGACCTTGATAGGAACGTAACCACCTCTTGAAGCTCTAGACGGGAGCCCAGACCGGTACTGGAACAGCGTAGATGGGAATCTGCTGCGATGACCATCTCCGAAGACAACGTCGAACACCCTCCCTTCGGCGTCCTGCGAGATTTCAATATTCTTGATAGCCCAGTCGGTCGAGTTCATCTTCAGAACGTTGATGTTCCGTTGCGCTGTGTCTGGATTACGACAATGCGAACAGGAACACATGTCCCTCAGCCATGTGCCGGACACTGTGAGGTTTCCATCATCCCGAGGAAGTTGAATGGTACCATCGACGAGCTCTGGCTGTGGGGCATATAGAACTCGACTTGACGGCTGTAATGGCCCCTCAGGAGATATCGAGACTGTACTCTGACTTATTCGGAAGGGTTTGACAGCCGCTTGAGATGCAGGTGATGCTTGATTTGCAGCTGCAGTGACGTAGGCACTCCTCCGCGTGAGCCGTACATCTACTGGGACACTGTAATATGGAGCGAGAGAACGTCCATAATGAAGCTGAGACGGAGGCCTGGAGCATAGTCAGGCTTGAAGTCGATGGATGTCATCTAGGATTCCATTCGCTACCTCGACAGCAGGCGCCTGAAAGCTGCTCCTGCTGGGCTAGAGCTCATACTCGTGATGACAAACTGACAGAGCCCTATAGTAATATTGCTGCGTGCCTAGGTAGTGGGTAGATGTAGGTAGTCAAGGTATGTGGTTATTTCCCAGGCTCACTTGCTTGTGGCAGACCGGGTCCACTTCGGCAGTGAGAGTCAAAGCTCCAACCTTAGGCTGCGGCTCTGTCAGCTGCGTATGTTTCGTCAGTGTCAACGCCTGGAACATAGACCTTCACATCAACCACGACTCCTCCATCAGCCACAGCTTTCTCGACTTTTGCACCACACCAAGAGTCACTCTGCAATTACCAACACCACTCCGACGTTCTACAAAACTAACACTCGCCCAACATGTCGACGCTCGAAGATCTGGAGGATATGGAGCGCGATGGCAAGAAGGAGGGAGACGACCAAGGCGACAAGGACAAGAAGCCCGAGCAAGGCGCCGGTGGCGACGCGGACATGAAGGATGCAGCAGATGGTGAGAAGAAGGAAGAAGAGAAGGAGGAGGACATGATAGACATGGAGATCCTCAACTCAAGCACACGCGACATCGTGGCGCGGCGGCGATTAATAGAGAATGACACGCGGATCATGAAGAGCGAGTTCCAGCGGCTGTCACACGAGAAGCAGGCAATGCACGACAAGATCAAGGACAACGTTGACAAGATCGACAACAACCGGTAAGCACAACTTGTGGCAAGAGCAAGGTCGCAGCGCGCGGACTAATCTGATGATCACACAGACAATTACCCTACCTGGTCGGCAACGTGGTCGAGATCCTTGACCTCGATGTCACCGCCGAAGCAGCCGAAGAAGGCGCCAACATCGACCTCGACGCTACCCGCGTTGGCAAGAGCGCCGTCATCAAGACTTCTACCCGCCAGACCATCTTCCTACCTCTCATCGGTCTCGTAGACCACGAGAAGCTCAAGCCCGGCGATCTAATAGGTGTGAACAAGGACTCATATCTGGTCCTAGATACACTACCAGCGGAGTACGACAACAGGGTGAAGGCTATGGAGGTGGATGAGAAGCCGACGGAGAAGTACACAGATGTGGGTGGACTGGACAAGCAGATTGAAGAGCTGGTGGAGGCGATTGTGTGGCCAATGAAGGAGGCGGAGAGGTTTAAGAAGATCGGCATCAAGGCGCCGAAGGGTACGTTTGACATGAGCAACGGTGGAGATGGTATGCTAACAAAGTAAACAGGCGCTTTGATGTACGGGCCTCCAGGTACAGGCAAGACACTACTCGCACGTGCTTGCGCTGCGCAAACCGAAGCCACCTTTCTCAAGCTCGCCGGACCGCAACTCGTACAGATGTTCATCGGTGACGGCGCCAAGCTCGTTCGCGACTGCTTCGCTCTCGCCAAGGAGAAGGCACCTTCAATTATCTTCATCGACGAGCTGGATGCTGTCGGTACCAAGCGTTTCGACAGCGAGAAGAGCGGTGATCGTGAAGTGCAGAGAACTATGTTGGAGCTACTGAACCAGCTTGACGGTTTCGCATCTGACGAGCGCATCAAGGTGTTAGCAGCCACCAACCGTGTCGACGTGCTCGACCCCGCTTTGCTTCGTTCCGGTCGTCTGGACAGGAAGATCGAGTTCCCACTGCCCAACGAGGAGGCGCGGGCACAGATTCTGCGCATCCACTCGCGTAAGATGACTGTTGACGAGGGCGTCAACTGGCCTGAGTTGGCACGGAGTACGGATGAGTTTGGTGGCGCGCAGCTAAAGGCTGTATGTGTTGAGGCTGGTATGATCGCGCTGCGGTCTGGCCAGAGCAAGATCAGTCACGAGCACTATGTGGATGCCATCTCGGAGGTACAGGCGAAGAAGAAGGATACTGTCAACTTCTATGCCTAAGTTGAGGATGGTGGTGTGAGCGGCGTAGCGTGGCTGTCCGTTGCACGCGTTGTACTATACATGAGCTAGACTAACAGACGAGCGACTTTGAGCGCTTCATGTTGCCTCCAGCACCTACGTGTACGTTCCCCTAGGGCATTGCGGCATTAGAGCTTGTTTACCGTCATTTTTTATATTTCAAATCTCAGACATAAGATCCTTTTAAATAACAGCAAAGTTGTTATTCATTATCCATAGCAGATCCTGCCTAGAACGGCAAGCGGGCAGCGAGGACAGCTTATATCTAAAATATAATTATATTCGAAATAAACGCTTTTTCTATCTATAGGCGTTTGACCTTATAAATGACGAGCAGTTGCCGCCTCACCAAAATCTTATATATAACGCCTAACAGATGATATATAAAGCACTAGTAAACAAGCCCTTAGACGTCTCCTTGTACGCAGCCTCGGTACCCGATACCAGCCTCAACCTCACTACTGCATGGTTGTACATGCACCAGTTAGACTTCGCTAGCGCGGCTGATCTTCAACTGATCGGCAACGGACAACGACTGCATACAATAAAGCGAGCTGTACAGTTTCCAACATCACTGGCATGAAGTGGCGCGAGACTGTGCAGTACTTGTATGTCCTTCCTGCGGCGAGATATTTGTGTCCACCACCACAGTGCCGAACCTCAACGACTCATGACGAAGCCAAGACTGCTGCCGCTCCCTCCCGGAAGGTTTACGCTTCCACCCTCGATATGCAGTATGCACGCCATCTACCAATACTACTTCTGCTGTGCTCCATCAGAACCGTGGATCCATTACTATATCTCCGTCCTGGCTGCCAGGAACAGTAGCATTGCGTAGTCAGTGGGACGCAGGTACAAGTAGGTCGTCATCCCACTCTCACGCGTGAGAAGGTAGGTTGCTCGACAAGGTCAATTCACTCGTTCAGAACAACATCAGCTTTCGTTTCTACAAAACTGCAGACCGGAGATTAGCCCCATCACCACCAATATGCGTACCTTCGCGCTCACCTCCGCCCTGCTCACCCTCCTAGCGTCTCTAGCCTCCGCCTCACCAATCCCATCACCCGTCTCGCCAGCTCTCGCCCCTCGCCAGTCCTCCACCACTTCCTCCGCGACCGACAACGGCAACGACCTGGGCTTGACTGGCGGCTCCGCAGCGTCTGGAAGCAGCGGCGACTCTTCGAGCTCTAGCACGAGCGAATGCAGTAGGTTGAGGAACCAAGGCACAATTGAGTGAGGCGCATGGTTAACGTCTCCTGTAGATTTGTTGGAGTGCACATCCGGTGCAGCAGCCGGTAGCGATGGTAATGTTACGTCGAGCTCTAGCAGTGGGAGTGTTATCGACCTCGGCGACCTCGGGCTCGGAGGGTAAGTTGGCCTAGTGCTCCACGAATAACTGGAGGCTGATATGTTTGCAGTCTTGTTGGGACCAAGGAATGAGCTTCCCACATTGAATAGAATTGTATAAGACGACTGAGACGCAGCGGAGTATACGAGCATACGATGGCATGTATGAATATGAACATCATGAGCAAAGGCATACGCACTATTCTCAAGCACCTACCTGATGTACCACACTCATCCATCACCCATCATCCGCTTAAGCATAAGCACCTCATGCTTCGTCACAAACACTCCATTGCCCATCGGCCCATCACTTGCACCATCACCGCCATTCGCCAAACTCTCCATCGAGTTGTCAAGCGCGTCAACCAGGTCACGCACTTTACCGCCTTCCCAGTCGCCTTCATCGGTTGTCCAGAAGACGCGTTTGATGCCTACGCTGTGCAAGTAGGATACGCAGCGGTAGCATGGCCGTGAGGCGCGGATTATGTTCGGGCTCAGCGTCTTGCGTGTAACTGGTGAGTGCATCGATGCTGACGGAGAAGGCTCGCGGTTGAGCAGCTCATCGTGCAGAGAGCCTGAGCTGGTGGTAGTACTTGGCGGTGATGCCGTGCTTGAGCTGAATGGCAACTCGGCATCTTCGCCGGTTTCCACAGTCGCTGGTGGAGCTGTAGGAGTCGCAGCTGGCACTTGTACAGTCGGCAAGCGCGTCGTCTCCGGCTGACCTTTGCACCAGCCCAGCCGAGCAACGTACACATCCGCGCCCATCAGTCGAGGGTGCTTCTTCCTGTCGCTAGTAGTTGGACCGGTTTGACCTTTCGGAAGCAGCATTGGCTCGGGCTGTGGCGGCTCATGGTTTGACCGCGGCCTCATCTTGCCAGACTGCACCTCGTTAGCAACTATCTGCCAGCCGGGGTCGTAAGCTCTGACTTACCCGCTTGTAGTCCTTCGCCTTGCCATGACTCTGCGCCGAAGCACAAGCCCGTCGTGACATTGTAGTCATCACATCATGAACCATAGAATCATACTCTCGTAATGCATCACCCTCACCACCTCGCTTAGACACAGACTGCTGCTGCTGCTGCTGTTGTAGCCCATCTTCTTGCTGTATCTGTTGTCCATACCGGTCGTACTGATACTCGTACTGATCCCCCTTCTCTTTCTTCTTCTGATTCTCTTTCTCCTTCCGCTTCTGATGATGATGATGTTTCTCTCCACTCTGCGGCACTTGAAACGCCCTGCGGCATTCTTTCAACACATGCTGCACCCGACCCGCGTGCGCGTGCCGCCTTAGCGCCTCCCGCCTGCGCTCCTCCGCTTCCTCCTCCTCGTTGTTGCGGTCCTTGTCCTCCCAGCGCTTGTTGTTGTTGTGGCTCAGGTGGTGGACAACCTGGTTGACGTGAGTCCGCTTCAAAACCGCACTCTTGAACCTGCAGCTTGCCTGAGCCTGACTTCGCCGTGCCGGTCTTGCCCGTGGTGGTGGACATCTCGCAGACGGTGTCGACGTAGCGTTTGAGGACTTCGGCCCGTAGTCGCGCTTTGCGTTTATCACTATGCGGTAGTTTGAAGCACGGTTTTTCGCAGGAGAAGGCCGTGGAGGACAGTGTGGAAGAGGCCGCGAGCGCCGAGTGTATCGCCATCATTTCCGAGTGCATGCTGAGCGGGACGTTGGCTTGGTGTCCACCACCCGCGCCTTCGAATGGCGTGAAGGTGCCCTTCGTACAGTCTTGCTGCTGCGCTCGATGCTTCGACTTATTCTTCTGCTACTTCAGCTTCTCCTTCAGGTCGGCGATAGCTGGACCATTCATGGCACCGTTGGCAATACGGCCATGCTTGAGCGCGCCGCCGTTGAAGCCCGGGCGGTAGTCATTGTAGCCCTGTCCGATAACCTTGCCACCACGGACAATAATGCTGCCATGACGGTAGTGCAGCGGCGACTTCGCAGCCTGCTCGAGGCAGAGGGTCAAATAGTTGTCGGTCTTCATGTTGACGTTAGTGTGAGTTACTGAGGGAGGAACAGCTGGTTTGGTTAGCGTACGTTATGAGGTCTTGACGACGATGACGAGTTGTATGTCTGCTGTGAGCTAGTGGCTTGCGAGTGCGTGAGTCAACTGGTTTGGTCTTGGTGAACACGGTCGAAAGAATCACGAAGTGCTGCGCACAGAAGCGCGTTGAAGTGGGCGTGCTGATAGCGGCGATAAGTGCAATCGCGAAATGTGCTGGATTGATTGATCATGTCATGAAGTATTGATGAGGAGCTATAGATACTGATTGCACGTCCGCCCACGGCTGACGCATGTTCAACGACCTTTGCCCATGGATCAATGAAGAAGGTATGCCCTCGGTCAATCCGCCACATCGTCAAACTCGTATTCATCATATACCGCGCCGCCTCTTCTCGACGTGGCACAGATTTTCATCATACCATCAAAGGCAACTCTCCAGGCTCCCTTGCAATGGCACCGAAATTCGATCAGCATGTCGTCGTGGCCATAGTCGCCGCCATCGCTGTCGCCGGACACCCTGGATCTGTAAACGACGATGTCGTGTAACCACTGCATGCCGCATAGCATCCACCATACGTCTGCCCGCAGGAGTTGATGTAGTCGGCGCATACGGTGCTCGTGCAGATGTCACTTGGGGGTGTAGTAGTCGTTGGACACCCTGGATCCGTGAACGATGGAGTGGTGTAGCCGCTGCAGGCTGGAAAGCAGCCACCATACGTCTGCCCGCACGAGTTGAAGTAATCGACGCACAAGGTGCTCGTGCATGTCTCGATTGGCGGTGCGGTAGTTGTTGGACAACCTGGGTCCGTGAACGAAGGTGTGGTAAGTCCGCTGCAAGCCGCATAGCACCCTCCATAGGTCTGGCCGCAGGAGTTGATGTAGTCGGCGCATATGGTACTTGTGCAGGTCGCGGTGTTAGTCGGTGCAGTCGTAATCGTGGGAGGACATCCGGGATCTGTGAAAGACGGCGTGGTGTAGCCACTGCAAGCCGGGAAACATCCGCCGTATGTCTGGCCGCACGAGTTGAAGTAATTGACACAAGCAGTGCTGGTGCAGGCCGTGCTACTGCTGGGAGCTGCTACTGGTGGTGTAGGAGACGACGAGGTCGCCTGGGTTACGCTGGCGAGGATAGCCAGAAGGCTTGTGGCGATGAGAGTGCGGACGGGCATTTTGGCTCTAGTTCTGTCCTGACTGTATTGCCGGCGTGTGGTTTGGGATCTGGTGGTGGTGTCGAGGCGGAATACCTCTGCTTTCCTTATGTTTTTGTTCGGCCGTCGTATCTGTGGTTAGTCAAGCGTCAATACCTATCCATCGCTAAACTTACATCGCAAGTGTGCTCGAACAGATACGAATAGGCCTATGCAAGTTTGGTAAGCAGCGTGCCAACGTCACACAGCGAAGCATTGCCCCCAGGGGCTGAGGCGCTGCCAAGCGTAGGAACACAGCACGGGGTAAGAGTACGACGCCACGAACCGTATGTGTTGCACCCTATAAATAGGTGGAAATAGCTAGCTGAAACCTAACAAGGGTTTGCCAAGTGTTGTACAAGCAAGAGATGGAATGTGGGAACGACGAACTTACGAAGATTTCAGAAGGACGCTACACCAAAGTGCAGAGTCGTCATGTAAGCGTGTGTCGAGAGGACACTTCCCGGGTCATTCAGTCCTTTGAATAGATTACCGCGTGCCACGGGAATGAACCAGGCTCGAGTAAAAGATGCTCGCTCAGTGCCAACTGAATGTCATATCAGGCTCCCAACGTATCTGTACTCCAAGCACCAATTCGGTTCTGTACAACCCCCCAACCCTCCAACCCTCCAAAGTCTCATCATCCTACAAGAGCGCTGCTGATCCCCACATAAGATGCATCTTGCTTTGATCACATCCGAGCCTATTCGAAGCTGAAGTTGCGAAGCGGACGATTCAACCACTCGAGAGACAAATCCCAAGGTCTTAATTCTTTCCAACACCGCTCATCTCACCAAGCTGGTACATAAGTCAACCCTATGTTCAGAGCCCATCGAGTCGCTCCTAAGCTCTCGAGCTCGACGTTGTATGAGTTCTCGCCTTCTTCCGTCGATGCGCTGTCGTGGTCAAGGTCGCGGTCGGCACGACGGTTGAAGTTGTTGTCGCGCATTCGGGGTCGGTGAAGGATGGGGTGGTGTAGCCCTCGCATGCTGCGAAGCACGCTCCGTAGCGGATATCACACGAATTAATAAGATCCACACATACGGTGGAGCTGCAGGTGCTCGTCGGAGCGAGTCGTAATTCTTGGCTCGTGATGGGACAGCCAGGATCGGAGAAGGTCGGTATCGTGTAACCGCTGCAGACAGGGTAGCAACCGCCATACTGCATACCGCAGGTGTTGATGTAGTCGGCGCATGCCGAGGACGAGCATGTCTCGGTTGGTGCCGGTGGTGGCGTGACCGGGTTCGTGCTTGCTAGGACTGCAAAGGCGGCTACGACGGCGATAGTTCGATGCATGATGGAGTATATGCACTACTCAGCAGCCGCAAAATCGATGAAGTGGAGAGATGCTGACATGGCTCTTCCTCATAAGCTGGTTGCTGTTGTTGTGGTGCTAACCATCGGATGTGTTCATCGGCAACAACAGAGAGGAATGCGCCAATATACCTGTTCTGACGCACATCAAAAGCTTGGCTAACGTCCGGTCGAAGTAGCTTGATCCAATGGTTCGTGGTCGTGGTCGCTATGTATACGAGCCGTGCTGCAATCCAATGGTTCGTTGGTAACGCCCTTGCTTGATATGCCAAGGCCTGTGAAAGAGTTCAACCATCGATAGGGCTTGTATACCAGCAGCATGAACGGCAAGACGCCTTGCATACATCTTAGTGCCATCGCCCTTCAGCAAAGTTGCACCACGCAGCTTAAGAGCAGCATTTTGATCTGATACGGCTGATCGGACATCATTCTCGATCGGACGGCATCGAAGCTTGGTGAGACTAGTCGCAACATAGCTCTGGTTTCTGAAGGCTATCAGATGGCGACCTGAATGTGGCGAGCTATGGAAAACAGGCCTCATCCATATCATGGCTCCTCTGGTGTCAACGGGCGATGCATGCGCGGCAACGCCTTAATGAGGGGCCTCGCCATCGTGCCTGGACCGATAATGTTGTGCGGAAGGCATGTTTGCGCTGCTGGAGTCGCACGATCGAGGCGTAAGGATCATTCCGAGCATGTGTAGGCGATTTCCTAGACGTCAGTTGGGCGATCCCCACACATCTGGTGCAGTGGACGTCGACGGTCTTTGTGGCCTACGCTACACGAGGCCACCTTGATACGCGGGTGGCGTCGTTGCGGCCTCCTGACACTCGCATTGGCGACGTACCGAAGGACTGAAGCTGGGGAAAGTATTTGATCACGCTTCCATAGAGGCATCACTCATGCATGGAGTGGCTCCGCTGTAATGTTACCTTCTTCACGCCCCGCCGGGTCAGATACCTACCGTAGAAGCGAAAGCGAGCACCACAAATAGCCATCACTCCGGTTGATACATTGTGAGAGGAGTCGAAGATGCAAGATGTCTGGCGGAGTTGGAAGGGAAGGGGCTGTGGCTGCGGCTAGAGGACGGCAAGATGTGGAGCCGTGCGGCCTTAGGCTACGATTTCCGCAAGACGTTCATCTTCCTCGACTGCGACCTCTCAAGCAATGCCTAGGTAGTCATCTCTACTCCTCCACATGCTGAGTAAAAGATACATGGAGGCAGTCCCTACCGTCTTGGGGAGGGGAAGCCGTCAGGTGGACATCAGACCTTGTCAAGATCGCTAGGTATTGACGCGTTTGGCATCGCATATTGTTCCGATACGACGATCTCTTGACCAGCAAGGGGAGCATGCACTGCCAGCGCGGCTTACACTTGCGCAATGCCAATGTCTCGGTAGTATGTGAGCTGCCGATACTACGGTATATATGTTGACGCAACTGGTGGCACCACGGTGAAGAGACCACTTATCCCCACTCCATCTGCTAGACGCTTTCACTCTGTCAGTCAGTCATCCCTTACTCTATCCTTTCCGACGAGCTAAGGAACCAGCCATGGCTCTTGCTGTCCTCGGGGCACTTTGTGCGCTCTCTCTACCCATCAATGCCAGCCCCCTCATCAAGCGCGACTTCCCACCCACGGGGGCATGCTCTGGGAACTGCCAGGGCCTCTTCCATGACCCTAGCGTCGTGTATGACGGGCATGGAACATACTACAGATTCACCACGGACAACCTGATCGGTATCTCTACG
>Ga0181470_100052_pt1 | contig 23935 bp, 20 predicted proteins | sample InSIn5SAF170_FD_119082 | JGI IMG/M metagenome (GOLD analysis project Ga0181470, IMG submission 119082) | Clean room microbial communities from NASA Spacecraft Assembly Facility at Jet Propulsion Laboratory, Pasadena, California, USA -... ...
CCGAAAGTAGAAGAATCACTTCGCTGAAGAAGGTTTCAGAAGCTAATTTGAGTAGGGAATGGACAAGATCTTACAAAGCGCAAGCACGGGAGAGATCATGGTAACGAACGATGGAGCGACCATTCTCAAATCGATAGCCCTGGACAACGCTGCGGCGAAGGTGTTGGTCAACATTTCCAAAGTACAAGATGACGAAGTAGGCGACGGAACAACTTCAGTTACAGTTTTGGCAGCGGAGCTGTTACGAGAAGCTGAGAAGCTGGTAGACAAGAAGATTCACCCTCAAACCATCATTGAAGGATACAGAATAGCAAGTCAAGCAGCACTGGCAGCCCTGGAGAAGTCAGCGGTGGACAACAGCAAAAGTGTCGAAGCGTTCAGAAAAGATCTGTTGGCTATTGCTCGGACAACCTTGAGCTCGAAAGTCCTTGCACAAGACCGAACACATTTTGCTGATCTTGCGGTCGATGCAATTCTACGGATGAAAGGATCAGGAGATCTCAGCCATATCCAGATCATCAAGAAGGCAGGAGGAAAGCTTCAGGACTCATATCTGGACGAGGGTTTCATCTTAGACAAAAAGATTGGCGTCAATCAGCCAAAGCGATTGGAGAAGGCTAAGATTCTGGTTGCAAATACAGCTATGGACACAGATAAAATCAAGATCTTCGGAGCTCGAGTCAAAGTTGGATCAACTGGCAAATTGGCTGAATTAGAGAAGGCTGAGAAAGATAAAATGAAGGCCAAAGTGGATAAGATCAAGGCGCACGGTATCAACTGCTTCATCAACAGGCAACTGATCTACAACTGGCCTGAGCAGCTATTCTCAGATGCTGGCATCATGTCTATCGAGCATGCAGACTTTGATGGAATTGAAAGATTGGCGTTAGTAACTGGTGGTGAGATTACATCGACTTTTGACCATCCAGATCAGGTCAAACTCGGACAATGTGATCTCATCGAGGAGGTTATCATTGGCGAGGATACCTTGATCAAGTTTTCTGGTGTGGCAGCTGGGCAGGCATGTACGATCGTTCTTCGTGGTGCGACTGAGCAGCTACTCGATGAAGCGGAACGATCGCTCCACGATGCTCTTGCTGTTTTGTCACAAACAGTCAAGGAGCCAAGAACTACACTTGGTGGTGGTTGCGCTGAGATGCTAATGGCCAAGGCTGTTGAGGGTGCTGCGTTGAGAGTTGATGGCAAGAAACAGATTGCTGTAACATCATTCGCAAATGCTTTAAGACAACTTCCTACTATCTTAGCCGACAATGCTGGTTATGATTCCTCAGATTTAGTCGCCAAGTTGAGAACGGCTATCTATGATGGAATGTCAACATATGGACTAGACCTGTTAACACCAGGCGGTGGTATTGCAGATATGCGAGAACTGGGCGTTGTGGAAAGTTTTAAACTCAAAAGGGCTGTTGTGTCATCAGCTTCTGAAGCTGCAGAAGTAAGTCTTAGCCCTGCACGTGAATCCTCGATTTTGTGCTAATCGAAACTAGCTTCTCCTACGAGTAGATAACATTATCCGCAGTGCGCCACGTAAGCGTGAGAGGTAGATGACTCGTCGCATGAGGATAATGAGGCGCAAAGTTGTGTATGATGGATTGAAGAAGATGAGAATGGACTTAGACTTGTTGAAGGCTTTGTAATCATACTATAGATCATCATCACATTATCGTGCGGACTCAATAATGATTGAGTATGACCGACAAACACCTACCACTGTTTTGTCTTTGTCAGCGTGTCTGCGTTGTTGAAGTTTCCTTTCTCTAGTCTACAATTATTGTCATCCGTGAACAACTCGTAACGGAGCAGCTGTTATGCGAGAAATGCGCCAAGACTATTTATCTACCTATGAAAGCCCATAGCAGTCCACACAACGGAACAAGAAAAGACTAAAAGAAAGCAGGGACCGTAATATCAGACGATTTTCCCTATCCTCCTTCCATATATCCTTTCGAACCGTCCCAAGAGTCTTGACATTCTTCAATGTTTCGACGGTAACTCTTGAATCTCCTATCACAGCGCCCGAACAAAGTCTATGTTCACGTTCAGTTGACTTTAGCGAGATGATAAGTTCGCGGGAATTGTTTCGTAACAGTATCAAAAGAAAACAGTTGAAACATCGTGATCACAGTGCTCGAAACTTCTTCGGGTACCTCGTCAGGAGGGGAGTGTTTCGGTATTTATTCTTGGCACTTTAGCGAGGTTGCTATAGCAGAACAACAAGTCCGATAGCAGTTCTATTCTAACAATTTTGGCAAAGCAAAAGAGTCCCTTCGAGTTGCAAGCTGTCAGATTTTTTATTCCTATCTGTTTCCGGGTCGATGTGAGGGTCTCACAAGGCTTAGACATCTATTCGGAGAAACGGCGCTTACAAACACCAACCCATCCCGTCGCGGAACCGCTCAGACTGATCTCAAACATTATGATGTTTGAGCCACGACCCCAACACACAACCCCAGAATTCATCTTTTCAGCCAGACCGCTGTGTCCAAGAACATCAGATATGTATAAGAACCTTCTCAAAACCTCTCAAAACAAACTTCTCGTTTTTCATCTCATTCCACAGTTTGCGCTTCCACACACAGCTATACACATTTCGTTGCACTTTTCACTTCAAACAGCACTCGACAGTTAATTGATTTAACTCGATTCATACACACATTCTTATTTCATTACCACTTGCTCAAGAAGTCTGGTACTTTATATCTAATCCCCATCCACCAAAACCAATTTGATACCACACCTTTCAATATGCAGTACCTCGCTCTCCTCTCCATGATCCCAGCCACCATGGCTGCCGCATACGGCTACGGCTCATCAGATGCGTCTTCTGTTGCTCCAGTCGCTGCAGCACAGACTTCAGCAGCTAGCTCAGTCAGTGGCGTACATGTTGTCAAGGTCGGACAAAACGGTCTCACCTTCGACCCAGAGACCTTGACTGTTCCTGTCGGCGAGACTGTTGAGTTTCATTACTGGCCAAAAGCACACAGTGTTGCTCGTTCGTCGTTCGATAGACCTTGCCAGCCATTGAATACCACTTCGTTCTTCTCTGGCCCGATTCAGGTTGCCAGTGGCATGTCACCAACTGTGTTTTCTATCACGGTTAATGATACCAATCCAATCTGGTACTACTGTGCTACCGGCTCTCACTGCCAATCTGGAAGTAAGTAGACAATTCCTTCATTCTTATGTTAGCTCCCAGTATCCTACAGTCACTAACAATCCTCCTAGTGGCCGGCGTAATCAATGCTCCAACAACAAATGCAACCCGCACAATCACAAACTACAAGGCACTTGCCCAACAAGCCGCAGCCAACGTTGCACCAGCCTCCGTTCAGGGTGGTCGTCTTGGTGCTGCTCAAGTCAGCGGTACACCAACTAGCGCCTCTCCATCTGGCAGTGTCACACCTACTGGTGCTGCAAGCCGTGGTGCTATCTCCTGGGGACTCTTGGGTGTTGCTGGATTAGTTGGTGGTGCTTTCTTGTAATGATATGATATGAACTTAATGACGATGGGGTTTGAGTGGGAGGTGTGCGTTTTTGTGTATTTCGTCTGTGTGTGGAAGGCATAATTGTAGAAGAAAAATAAAACATATTTTCTAGACAACCATCATGTTGAATCCAAGTGCTACAAAAACCATAATCATTCCAGAAACAGGAGCTCTGTATTGCTTGCAGACACTAGTTCGATAGGATTCTGAGTGTGAAGATAGAAGTAGAAATTTGTTACTGCTTCTTAGATTGATGTTACGGAATCTCTTCTCGTGAACAAGCTTCACCAATGAGAGGGTAAGGTCGTCGAGAGATATAGCGATACATGATTGACACCTTGAAATATTTAAATCAAGAAGAACCGTTCGTGGCATACCGTTGTCGTCATGATGGATATATCGATGAAGGTGGATTACTCACCGTTTATGCCATTATTCAGGTCATGATGCTGTTCCACCACCTCTGACAAATTACAAAGGCCGTACGCTCGCGGATTCAGCGCGATGAGAAGACCGCGAAGACCGCAGAGACCTCTAGCACTGAATCTGTAAAATAGGTCTTGAACAGCCAGAAAGAACTACGAGCCTAAGACTCGGATGAGTCTTCTTGTAGGCAAAGTCTTTGCAAGCCTTTTTGAGAGACTTCAAAAGGGATAACCAAGTCTGGCTGTACACCTTGCGTCTTCTGCTTTATCCAGACAGTCGTCATTGACGGGCTCTTAAGTTTGGTAGCTTGCCATGAGTAGAACTCCACAATGACAGTATATTCATTTAGACACCCCTCATCTCTGCGGCTCTATGATATCAGAATCAATTTACGAGCGATCACCCAAGCGAACTGTGCTGCAGTCGCGGTTAGAGGATAATAGTCTAGCCACTCACAGCGATTCTTCAGTCGCACGACCACCGGCATTTCAACAATTCATCCTGCGCCGATTGCTGACAGAACATGGTAGAAGAGTGAAACACTCACACCATCAGCAATCACACTCCCATCTCTTTACTCTTCATTTCCGTCTAACAGATTTTACCATCAATAATCCATCATTGAAGGTTCTACCCGACGTCAAAACTCGACCCCAGACTTCCCGCGTTGCTAATTGGTTAGCTTCGGGATCCTTCTGAAACTCGACTCAGAGGCTTGGCCCACTCCGACTGTGGAAGGATTGCGAAGCTCCAGCAACTTGGACATTTCTCTAACACCAGCAAAAGGGGCCATACGTGACCTGGACAACAGTCATCTACACCATCCTTCCCGCAGGAGGCCGAACCTGGCCTTCCTAAATTCCAACTATTGATATTTCCTTTACACCATAGACTGAAGCATCAAAAAAGACGACATCCGGCCTGATCATCCCTCGAATCAATCGCTCCGGCGAATCTCCTTGCAATATCATCACGTTGAAGTCACTTCAATATGCCGTCGCGTAGGCGACCCCGGGATGGCCTCGGCATGAATCAGATCATTGTCTTTGCAGCCGCAGCACTCCTCGTCATACCATGCCTAGTCGACGCTCAGCAGCAGCCACGATCCGGAGTCCAGCAGCGACAAGAATCATATCATGAAGGTCATGAGGCTAGTAGACTCGAAGTCACCAAGGTGGCCCAGAGTCTCGAGACCCCAGTCAATCCGAGACGCCGTAAAGATACCTTGAGCGTACTCAATGAACAACAAAAATCGAATATCGACGCGAGCGCCATCGCAACTTTTGCTCCGGGAAAATCTGCCGTTGAGCCTCCTCTCTCGCAGCAAATTGCGCGGAAAATCGAGGATTGGGAAGTGGAAGACTTTGTGCTTCTGGCGACCATCGATGGAAAATTACATGCCAGAGATAGGAGGACTGGCAAAGAGAGGTGGAACTTGGTTCACGAAAAACCCATGGTGGAGACAAAGTACCATCGACGAGAGCGATCAGCGGTCGAGGAAGATTATGAACGGTCGATTCTTGATGACTACCTATGGATTATAGAACCAAGCAGAGATGGCAGCATATACTACTATAATCCTGACAGCTCAGAGCGAGGTTTAGTCAACACTGGACTGACGATGAAGTCGATAGACGAAATTTCACCACATCGTAGCCAGGACCCATACGTTTCATATACTGGTACCAAGACAACGAGCATGGTCACCATTGATGCTATCACTGGAGACATTGTCAGATTCTTTGGTGTTGGAGGGAATATGGTTAACCCTGGAAACTGTGCACAATCAAAGACGTTCTTTGACCAGGGAGAGTGTAGTCCTAATGCAACTTTATCAATTGGGCGAACAGAGTACACAGTTGCTATTCAAGATGGGAAGACAGGCGATCAGATTGCAACACTAAAGTTTTCCGAATGGACACCAAACACGTTTGACCAGGACCTTTCAAGCCAGTATCGAACAACGCTTGATCAAAAATATATATATGTCAGTCACGATGGAAGCATCATCGGTCTTGACCATGCAAAGAGCACCCTAAGGGACGATCCCACGCCACTTTTCCAGCACAAGTTTTCCTCCCCAGTTGTCCGTGTTTTCGATGTCGCACGGCCTTGGGGCTCCGAAAAGGCCGATCCAGAGCTCATCGTTCTTCCACAGCCTATGCCGCCCAACCAAGATAATGATGGCTGGGATAACAATCCTCTGAGCAGTATTTTCTTGAACCATACCGAGGATGGGAGTTGGTATGCAATGTCGGGCAAATCGTATCCTTACGCAGTTCAGCGGCCTCGCCTGGCTCCAATAACACAACAAGGCTGGCTCTCTGATAATCCTGCTTGGGATGTCACCAACCAGATTGATCTGCATGACGCTCTTGTAGGTCTACATTCTATCGATCACAGAAGGAAAGAAAAGTTGAGAACTATTGCTGCACCAAGCCTTGAAGATCATCAGAGCAACCTCACTCCGCAAAATGACGATCTTGTAGTGCCAGAACCAACGACCTTGGCTCAGACGCTCCAAGGAATACCGGAAAAGGCGGTAACCAGTATCTGGGACTTCTTCACCAACCCTTTTTTGATTGTCTTCCTAGGTATCTGGTTGATTACTTATCGTAGCCAGATTCTAGCATGGCTTCGTGCCAACGACATTTTGGCAACAAAGCACACCAAGAAAGTGTTTGAACCTCTGCTTCAGCCAACAATCGAGCCTACATTAGATGTACCAGCTACTATTGAAAGCAAGGAGGAAGTTGTTACGGTTGAGCCACCAGTTGACATCAACACTAGCGTCCCACAAGCCGAAGAGGTCACACCTCCTCTGAGCAATCCCGATGAAGAAGACAAGAATGTCGAAGTCAAACCTGTAGTATCCGAGCTCACACCACCTCCAGATTCGTCTACTGAATTGGAAAAGCCTGCCCCGAGCCCTGAAAAGAAGAAGGCTCATCGAGGTCGTCGAGGAGGAGTTAAACATAAGAAAGGACCGAAGTCAAAAGGTCAAACGTCTGATGAGGATCCCAAGCCAGCACCAACTGTCGATGATGCTGTACGGAATGCACAGAATCTTGGCCAACAGACAAAGTTGGAACCCGACATCAAGACGATTCCCAGTGATCCAACAGAAGTCTCGGGTCCCATTTTGAGAATAGGTCAACTTGAGGTTAACACCGAAAAGCTTATTGGTACAGGAAGTAATGGCACCTTAGTTTTTGAAGGTGTCTTCGATGGGCGTGCTGTGGCTGTGAAGCGGATGTTGATACAATTCTTCGATATCGCATCACATGAAACAAAATTGCTACGTGAGAGTGATGATCACGAAAATGGTATGTATCCAAGCAACAAAATCGAAGTCGTCGCTAAAACAAAACAGTCATTCGTTACTACGCTCAGCAACAAGCTGCGGAGTTTCTCTATATTGCTCTCGAGCTTTGTCCAGCATCTCTAGCTGATGTCATCGAAAAGCCAGACAAGCACCGAGAACTTGCTCAGAAGGGTGAACAAGATCTACCTCAAGTTCTTTACCAAATCACCAATGGTCTACGATATCTTCATGAACTCCGCATTGTACATCGGGATCTCAAACCACAAAACATTCTTGTGACTACACATAGGGATGGTCGACCTCGTCTCCTGGTTTCCGATTTTGGGCTTTGTAAAAAGCTGGAAGGGGAACAGTCTTCATTCCGAGCAACCACTGCTCATGCTGCTGGTACATCTGGATGGCGAGCACCTGAACTTCTCCTAGATGATGATGCTCGAGATGGCATGGTCTCAATGGTTGACGCAAGCACAGAAGGTCATTCAGGACCTTTGGTCAGTGGAGAGTTGCCACCAAATAGACGAGCTACTCGTGCCATTGACATCTTCTCTCTTGGACTAGTTTTCTTCTATGTCCTCACCAAAGGGTCTCATCCGTATGACTGTGGAGATCGCTACATGAGAGAGGTCAACATTCGGAAGGGTGTGTTCAATCTCGACCAATTGGACGTACTTGGTGATTATGCCTTTGAGGCAAAAGATCTTGTGCGAAGCATGCTGGATGCAAATCCTCGTGCTCGACCACAAGCTCATCATGTCCTTGCTCATCCGTTCTTCTGGAGTCCAAAGAAGAGATTGGCTTTCCTTTGTGATGTATCCGATCATTTCGAGAAGGAGAAGAGGGATCCCCCTTCTGAAGCGTTGCAGGAGTTGGAATCTCACTCCGCTGTTTGTGGTGGTGATTTCCTCAAGCCTCTTGGAAGAGAATTTGTCGACTCACTAGGTAAGCAGCGCAAGTATACCGGTACGAGATTGTTGGATTTACTGCGTGCATTGCGAAATAAGAAGAATCACTATGAAGACATGAGTGATCATCTGAAAGAGGTTGTAGGGCCATTGCCAGAAGGTTACTTGAGCTTTTGGACAAGACGATTTCCCACTCTCTTGATTGAGTGCTGGAATGTCGTATATGATTTACAATGGGATAACACGGATCGATTCAGGGAGTATTATGAGGTTCCAGGAGCTGCAGGGATATAATCTAAATCTTGAGATGTTTTGGAGAAGTTCTTGGTAATCATTCACGTAAGATACAGGCGTAGAACGGACGTTATGACCACTTAGTCTCTCACATATCATAGCTCTTTCAGCATCGTGTTTCCATAACTAAGTTCCTCAATTTTAAGTGTTATGTCTCACTGTAATTGCTCCCAAGGAAGAGACGTAGCTGGCGTTTGTCGATCAGTGCTAAGATATTGCTTGGCTTTCTTGTCTTCTAGACCTCACATGCTTTCATCCGGATCACAACACTTTCAACAACGAGAAACAATAAACATAGCCTGAATGCTACTCATGATAACACATTTTTGTTCTATCTAATTCCAAAGTCAATCTATTATCAAACGTTTGCATCTTCTTGAAGACATAGACCAAAAGTGAATCTTGTACCCCAACAGCAAACGATCTACAGAATCTGGGGTGCATCTTCCACTGACGGCATTGTTTCCGTCCTTAAGCGCACGCGATTTGCGACATCAACATAACTGCAACGACACAACTTCAAGACAAGCTCAATTGCACGACAGAAACTTCGATCTACACATTATCATATCTTCATCGCATACGCGCATAGCACCGATGCAAGCTATTCACGTCGAAGACCTCTATATATAAGGCGACACCAACCCCTCCATCTTCGCGTGGACTATATCGTACGATCAAGACCAAGTGTTGAATAATACAGAGCAGTTAGACTTGTACGCTGCTGTGCACTTCTTTGCCAGCTCGGGAATTTCTCTCGCTAGGGAATTTGCTTTTTCACCCTTTGGAAACCACGGTGTGCGAACGATCTGTCCATCCCCAACCGCATAGCCCAGAGACTTCACAAAGATCCTCGGACTGGCTGCGCGTAGACTTCGATCAATCTTCTACTCACGCCAGATTCCATCCCCTTGCTAGTTGGAATAGCATTCCAACATGTCTTGTTAGTTTACATTTCTATTCTCTTGTTAGAACCGCATAGCTGACCATCGTTGTCTAGTATTGCCATCTGAACGCGCACAATACTCTGCCATCATTGATGGTATCCTAGATTCTAGCGATTTGAGTACCATATCTGCGAAAGCGATTCGCAGAGGATTGGCGGCGAAATTGGGCATCGATATTACAGATAAGAAGGTACTTGAAAGGCATTGAGTTCCTAAATGTGCTTATTTTGACTGATACGTGTCACAAAGGAAGCAATACAGGCTTTGATACTCGAGCGATTCGATCGCGCGCAAGAGCAAGCTGCTGAACCGGAGCCAATACCCACAATTGAAGCTGTCCCACCATCGAATGGCGTCAAGCAAGAGACCAGAGTCAAAAAAGAGGCAAAAGTAAAGTCTGAAACACCGCTTTCAACATCCATTTCAGCATCTACTCCTCCCACTCCCACGGAAGATGACGACAGTGATGCGCCACCTAAAAAGAAAGTGAAGAAGAATACTAAAGAGATGGACGATGCAAAATTAGCGGCTCTGTTACAAGCGCAAGAGAATTCTAGAGGGCGAGCTACGAGAGGTGGTGGTGCCAAGAAAGCGAAGGTTGTCAAGAAGAAAACACCAAAGAAGAAGAGTGCTAGCAAGATCAAGGCGGATGATGATAGCGATTTGGAGCTAGGAAGTGATGGTGAGGTGAAAGAGAAGCCGAAGAAGGGAGGATTTCATAAGCAGTACCACCTCAGTGAGCCACTAGCGGAATTGGTCGGAGAGCCTACAGTAAGTTGTACTACCTTCTCAAGGTGACTGTCAAAGCTGATATCATGGGTAGTTATCGAGACCGCAAGTTGTTAAGAAGATCTGGGAGCATATCAAAGCGAATGGTCTTCAGGACCCTAGTGACAAACGACAGATTCGATGTGATGAAGCTATGGAACGAGTGTTCAAGACCGACAAAGTTCATATGTTTACAATGAACAAACTGCTTGGTAAGCAGTTATATGATGTGGAGGAAACAGTTTGAGTGCCAAAACAGTATTGTGATTTAGGTTGGGAGAGAAGCGCATGATACCCGGTCACTGTGGGTAACGCGATGCGGAATCCTAAAATGTTGGGTGCAATAAACAAATGATGAATAGGAAGATGAATCCTGCTACGATATGAGGTCTGGACTTGCATTTACGGGAGTACTGGCATGGATTGAGCGTAGCTTTATATGGCGCAGTCTCCAACGTGGAGGCACATATGGTGTTTGTTATGATATATCATTTGGGAGCCGCGGTGAGCTTGACTTCTATCCAAGTCAATATAGTTGGAAGATATATCAATACTTCGATTCCGACCAGTATACTGTACTTACCATCACCTGATTTCTGCATTCATTTTGTTCTGCGCTCCTGTCTTCAACCTTGCCACTCCGCATAGGTTTTATGGAAAAAGTCTAAGAAGATTCAAATATGACTCAGTCTGATCCATACCTCATTCTCGATGGAGGATAAATACGCAAGGCTGACTCCTTACCGCCACCAACACTGAGTAGAAGGTTTGTCAGCCTTCTCGATTTGGCGGGGTCCTTCTCGCTTGTCCTTTTTGCCCCACCCTTACCCTTTCCTTGTGTCATTCCTTGAGCAAGCTAAATTTTGGCGACGTCAACATTTCAGTCGTACCTGAACAGACTACGACCTCAAATAACTCTCTCGAGTTGAGAAAATAATTTGGGCCAGAGCAAAACATTCGGCTTCTTAACAAGAAAAGCAAGTTCAAGTCAGACAGTGTTTGCAGATTTGATTGGAGATACAACACTTCGGCGATCGTGAAAGACATAGCTCCGGAACTGTGGTTGGAGGAATAAGAAAGGTGGAAAAGACCTCGATTGGGAGGATTTGAGGAGGAGAAGATAGAAGAATAGAACTACAGAATTAGTTTGAGCACGCCCAAAATGGCAACAGAAGGCGCTCCAGCACCTATTCCAACTCCATCAGCAGAGGCAGGCACAGAGAGATCAGACAGACCCCGCGGCCCACGAGGAGGCAGAGGAAGAGGTCAATCCGGTGGACGAGGACGTGGGGGAGGTCGAGGAGGATTCTCAGACAACCAAAACGGTGCACGACGAGGTGATGGACGATCCCACCAATACCGCGGAAATCGAGGCCACGCGCACTCAGAAGTGGAGCTGGCGACGACAGACAAGAGCAAGTTGGGTGTCAAACCGGAGGTAGAGAGGGGGAAGGAAGAAGAAGAGGACAATGATGCGGAAGTCTGCTTCATCTGCGCTAGTCCTGTTGAACATAATAGTGTGGGACCATGTAACCACCGAACATGTCACATTTGTGCGCTGAGAATGAGAGCATTGTATAAAGACATTAATTGTGCGCATTGTAGGGTAAGTTTCTCTATGAGTGTATCCCCATTCAAAGAAAACACAGTTATGAATAATGTGCTGACGTGGTTGGGCGAGTAGACACCTGCGGAGACAGTAGTATTCACTGACGATGCGACGAAGCTTTACCAGAATTTTACGGATCAGGATATCCATAAGACTGATCCTGCGCTAGGCATAAGATACGAGAAGCAGGAGATTTGGGAAGATACGGTGCTTCTTCTACGGTACAATTGCCCAGATGCGGAATGCGATGCTGCTTGTTTGGGTTGGCCAGATTTACATCGACATGTCAAAGCTGTCCATGGAAAAGTTATTTGCGATCTATGCTCAAAACACAAGAAAGTATTTACGCATGAGCATGAACTCTTGACTGCGAAAGAGCTGCAGCAACATATGCGAAAAGGGGACGACAACCCTGGTGCAGTTGATCAGAGTGGTTTCAAAGGTCATCCATTGTGTTCGTTCTGTGGTACAAGGTTCTATGGTGATGATGAGCTTTATGTTCATTGTAGAGACTCGCATGAGCGATGTCATATCTGTGAAAGGGTCAATGGTGGACAGCCTGTTTACTTCGTTAATCCGGACGCTTTGGCTGAACATTATCGAAAGGCACCAAATCACTTCCCGTGCCCCGATCCGGAATGTGTTCGCTCGAAGGTTATCGTCTACGATACCTTGATGGACTTGAAAGCGCATCAATTGGAGCAGCATGGAAGCACCTTGGATAAGGATTCGAGAAGAGATGCTAGAGCAGTAGATATCTCGAGTTTTGACTACAGATCGCAATATGTGCCAGATAGGCGAGGTGGTGGACAGGGTAGTAGAGGAGACAGAAGAAGTGGTGGTGGAAGAGGAAGGGATCCGAATGCTGAACCATTACCAGCTTCAAGTGCACAGCCGCTCAACAGAGCTGAGCAAGCATATCAAAGACAGATGGCAATCCAATCCGCGCAATCGACAACTGCAAGGACGTTCGGCGGGTCTTTGACAGCTGCCCCGGCACCCACGCCAACTCGTAGTCCTGCTCCTCAAGCACAAATGATACCGCCGCCATCAAATAATGCTCAAGACGTAGCATCTGGCATTGCGAATCTCGATATTCATGAGGCTGCTCAAACCCCACAGGAACGAGCTCGGGCACTCAGACATGGTGCTGTCATCGAACGAGCAGAAATCCTCTTGCAGAAAGATTCGAATAAGGTGAATCGCTTCCGAACATTCATATCAAATTACAGAAATGGCTCAATCACCGCAAAAGCTCTAATAGATTCTTTCTTTGCGTTATTCACAGACACTTCTTCTACTGCTCTTGGCACTCTCATCCAAGAAGTAGCAGATCTGTTTGAAGACAAACAGAAAGCCCAAAATATTAGAATAGCTTGGAATGACTGGCGAGCAATCAATGAGGATTACCCTTCATTACCTGGACCTAGTGGTATTGGCGGTACCACGAATCTGCCGGGTATGGGATGGGCCGGCATCACATCAGCGGCGAACAACGCATCGAGTTCCAGTAACACACCAGTAGTCAAAGCGAAGACGAACAGAGTTCTCAAATTAAAGTCATCAACAGCTCAATCCTCCCGGTCATCAGTTTCTCAAACAGGATCATGGGGAGGTTCCATATCTGTCCCACTCTCCGTACCCTCGTCATCGTCACACAACTTCCCAGCACTTACGCCGGCGAATCCACAACCTAGCTCAAGTAAGATTACCACGAAACCTTGGGCTCCTACACCAGTCTCCTCACAGCCTAGTTCAGCGCGTCCGACTCCACCTACCTCAAGACCTGCATCACGAGCGACGAGAGGTGGTAACGCAGCTGGTGGACCGGACTTCCCGTCGCTGCCGCCTGCTGCTAAACCGCAGACCACTATATTTGGATATGGAAGAGGGGCAGTGAGAAGAGATGGATGGGGCAACTCTGGACCAGCAAGCCCGCATGTTTGGGGACAAAGTGGGGCGGGCAAAGACGATGAAAAGAGTACTGGTGCAGATGATGAGGGAGAGAGCGCAGGTGGGAAGAAAGGGAAGAAGGGAAAGAAAGTGTTGGTTGCTTGGGGATGAACGTAGTATTTGTGATCAGATGATCAACATAAACTGCTGTTGAGTATTATGCATTTGCGGCGTGACTAATACTTTTGAGACTGTACATCTCGTCACAATGCTTGTCGGTGAAATGAGGTAGTCTCTTGGACTGTATATACAAGTACGTATGAATGAGGGCTTAGTTCGAAGAATCTTTCCACACTCGGAGACACGAGCTATCCTGCAAACATTATATGATAGATACGAATAATTTATACCAAGAATTATTATATCATTGAAGACATGGTAATGATCATGTCTGTATTGTAGAAGCATGTACTTCTCTCACATCTTCAATCCCGACACACTTGTGACTATAACAAGAATCAGGACTCATCCTTTCTTCTCTTTTCTTATATACCACATGTATACTCAACCTCTCAAGAACTCTATTACCCTTTCACCCCATACAACACCTCTCTTATAAGTCCACATCTCGGGTACACTCCCCTTCTGCAATCCCTCTATTGCTTGAGCCAACTCTTCCGCTACATCTTCGCCTCCGTCTCCTGTTTCATCCTTGATGTCTCCTAGTGGATAGAGATAGGTTTTGAAGGAGAAGACCAGGGCTCTTGTTTGCGGGAGGCGATGAAGAGTCTGAGCTTCGATACGGAGGTGGACCTTATTGGGGTTAGTCCCTGAGATGGTGTAGAGGTAATTTAAGAAGCACAAAACTGAAGCGAGAAGGAGAAGAGACTTACGTCTTCGATGTCGAAATCATCTTCGTCTTTGGGATCTTGCCCATCGTAGAGATGCGTCCCTGATGGTGTGTATAGTTCTGATGTCGTTGTTATCGCCCACTGTTATTTATCGAGACTTATCGTTAGCATGAATTGCTCATTTTTCGCTGTGGTAAAGAAGTATTCTAACTTCGTCTATCACAAGGAACCTTGAGGGTATAAGGGGCACCTGTTCACGTACGTTAACTCGTCCAACCAATCTTCCAACTTCAACCCTGTCAAAAAACCGATCCATACTCTTCTCCAATTTCTCGCCATACCTCGGCACAGGTCCATGGATATTCTTCAAACTCAACCCAAGTTTCTCTTTCGTGTTGAATCCGCTCGGGAAGCAAGTCACATACGCTTGTAGCTTATACTCACCAATCTCTTCATCCTTCAACAAGATCAAGAAGTCCTGATCGATGTTCTCACCTATTAGTTTGAGCATTTCGCGTGGATCTGAGGGTGGCGAGAGGGGAAGTATAGATGGTGGTGCGGTTGCTTTGTTTATAAGTTCCGGTGGCGACTGTGAAGAACTGAATTGGAAGATGGTGGGATAGCGTGTCGGTAAGTAAGTTGAGGTGAGCCAAATGTAAAACTCGTTTACTGCTGAGATGGCGAGAGGTGATGACTGGATTGTTGTTTCAGGATGAGAGGCCATTACGGATTTGCGAATTGCGAGACGTGATGCGTTCGTGCGGTCGATCTTGATGTATTCTGAGATTGGAGTGTTTGTCAAGCCTGTGTAATGCAGATTAGGATAAGAGTTAAGAGTGGAATGATATTCTCGACACGTATCTTGAACAAATAATATCATATTGTTGATCAAATTCCCGAGTAGCATTTGTGTCTTGTAAGTGATCTTTCCCAAGCTCTTTTCGACATCATACACTCCATAACTGTTGGAACGTCCGAAAAATAACGAATGGCAGGCAATACTAGGAGAAAACTTACCCATAGTAAGATGATACTTCGGCTTAAAAGGTCTCAGTTTAGGTACTTCAGTGACTCTCCAGTCAAAATCATCTAAAGATACGATATTCTCGGCTTCGAACACAGATGGATCGTCATTGTTTACTTTCGCTTCTTTCTCTGAAGATACCTGCCAACTTATCAGTCATGTCAATACCTCTCAAAATTATGACTTAGTTTCCACGAGATCTCGCAAGAACTTTGAGTGAAGGGCAAAATTCCTGAGAATAAATGGTACAGTGGATGCAGAATGGAAGTGGCTTACTGATTTAGTGATAGAACTCTTTGACAGTCCTAGTATGTGATTTCGCGAAGTGTAGAAGTGATAGATGACAACGATGGCGGTGGCGCCTAATACCAAAAACCAGAACATTCTGAATTGCGCATATACCAGATTCAGATAAGCGTCCTGTGTGAAGAGTAGAAGGGCGATATAGCAAGAACTACGACTGAGCTATGTGAGGATATAATCTAGACGCATATATGAGGCCAAGCTGGCAATGATCTAGATCTGATAACAACTTCGATGTCCAGGTCAGATCAAGGGTGGTGGTGATAGCAAGAGAGTGAGATATTGAGTCACAAGATGTATCCTTTCAAGAAGTCTGAGTTTCAGCGTATGACTTGGCTAGCATACTATCTAGAGTTTTGGTAGTCGCTCGCCTCCACATACTGTAAGTGGAAGATGTCAACAAAGATGGGATAGTCAGGTGACTACAAATACTAAGTTTTCGTCCAAGTCTGTACAAAGGTTGAGGAATCTCTCATCAACAATAAACAGTGCATACATGCAATCCAGATTCGCTTGTCTTCCGTGAGAAGAAGATTTTAGTGGTATTGGAAGATAATTCATGATTCTGGAGAAAATGAAATGTTGCAATATTGACACTATAGTCTTGAGTATTGAATCCTTATTACACTTAATATACTTCGCATGATGGTGTCACACGATGTCAGTAATATTATCATGCGATGTTTTCTCTTCGTGGCTTGTTAGACCAATCAACCTCCCATTGCCACCGCTTCTTTCAAACAGAATCAAAGTGAGGAATGCAAGCTAGGCTCTATGACCCGTGGAGCAATCTCGATGGCATCAGGGAAGAAGTGTAGTGATTAAGCAGCTCCAGGGCCGACTGCATAGATGACACTTAGAAGGTACCAAAACTTGTGAGAATGAAAGCAGCACAAGGAGAACTACTCCATATTTGATCAATGAAGAAGACCGAAAAATTGACAGACGTTGGAAATTTCGGCAACAGTCATTTCAAATACGGCCATTCGTCTCAATATCTGACAGAAAGATTAACACTTTTTGTGACTTGTATCATAACTGTTCCATCTATATCAGGTCGCAAATGGTGTGAGGATCTGAATGGACACTGTCCATTCGCAAGAACATATTCTTGACAAAGAGTGTGAAAATCTCTGTCAAAATATGAACAGGTTGCGCAGAACAGGTGGTGCTGACTTGTAGGTTTGCTTCCAACATCAATCCTTCCAACATAATCTCGGTCCTCCATTTTGCGGTCAAGCCTCACATGAAATGAACTACTGGTCGAAAAAAATACTCCGAAGAATGGTGTGAATGATCCTTGTATTTTGGGTACTTGAGAGCCGTGGCTCGTTTTCCTCAGCAAATCTCGGTCTCGCAGTTATCCACGCCAAACCATGCAAGAAATCTCGTGAATCCCATTTGTTGTGCCAAACCCAAATTTGTCTACCACACTCCAGAAATACAGCCCAACGACTCGCACTACCGCTTATCTCAATCTTCGTGCCTCACGTTCGGACTCGAGCAAGCAAAGGATGTCGTTCTCGCGGACTGGAGTAGTTGGATATGTTAGCACAACGGACTTGCTAAGTTCCATGTCTCTCGTGCCAAAGATCTGCGGTCACATCCTTCGGGGTCGAACGTACCTGGGCCCTTGACGTTACGAATAATGCTTCTGGTCTGGTCGTCCATGAACTCGACTCTGACTTGAGTGACACCTCCTCGGGATCCTATTTCCAATCAGTCCCTGCTTCCAGACACCTTATTCTCTATCCTCAAATCCAGCTGTTCCGTAGCGTGATCGAACGTACCGGTACGGCCCAAGACACGGGTGACCTTCACGAGCTTGACGGGAACTTTTGATGAAGCGTCCATGTTTGCGATCTATTATTCAATCCCGTTAGCACCCCGTTTTGCACTGCGCCGACCGCAGACTGCTTTGCAGATGCGACATCATGGTGTTGCTCACAATTTGACTACGCTTGGATTCGTGAAGTCGAGTGTAGATGGAATTGTCGGTTCGAGATGTTGTCGGCGGTATGAATTTTTGACGCTGGTTCCAAGGCTGTGTGGTAGAAAATTCGCTAAGCTCTTAGTGTGGGACTCATTCTGCCAAGCAACAGATATCTCTAAATGGTTTAGTCCAGCTCTGCTAGTACCAAGCATTTCTTGCATGAAAAGGTGGGGCTCCTTGACAAGATTTCATGACACAAATTTGGGCAGCACCGGAATTTGGGAGAGAAGAGATAGAGTCAGAAGTCAATTCGTTGCTCCTCCCACGTTTGCGCGCGTTTTCCTCCCATTTGATCTCCCGAACTTTATCACTGCAACTTCTTATAACCCACCAATCAATCATATACTTTTCCCTCGTTTTACAATTTCTGCATTGAGCACCTCTTGAGCACCCTCTTACATTCTTTGTACGCAAAATACCCCGCCATCGGAAAGTTGCAGCACCAGGAGGGGCAGAGTATATATTCTTGACGTGGTGAAAGCAAAGATGGATTTGGTCAACCAGTGAGTCCTTACCATACCAAATCATCAATTTAGTATGCATTTCAACAATATTTCACTGGATATGCCGCATAAGGAGTTAATTGGGGCAGCTGATGCTGTCAAGACTGTTGCACCACAAAATGAATTGGTTCATACTAACGAGTTGTTAAGCTTAGAAGGCAGACTGCTGTTTGCAGTTCCCAAGAGTCAGTTCCTACTCAACGTATTTCATATCATGACGGATTACTGATGTTGTACAGAGGGTCGTCTCCTGCAAGCTGCTCTTAATCTTCTCGAAGGTTCTGACATTCAATTCCGTCGCGAAAACCGCCTCGATATCGCGCTCGTCAAGAATCTCCCACTTGCGCTCGTTTTTCTACCTGCAGCAGATATTCCCACTTTCGTCGGTGAAGGTCGTGTAGATCTTGGTATCACTGGTCGAGACACTGTTGCCGAACACCATGCTGGCGTAGAACAAGAGAGAAGGAGGAGAGCAGATTCCGGAAAGGTCACACCTACAAGTGAAGCTGCGCAAACTGGGTGCGATGAGATTTTGGATTTGGGCTTTGGTGCTTGCAAATTGCAAGTCCAGGTACCGGAAAAGGGACAGTATGTGACGCCAAAGGACCTTGTTGGCAAGAATATTGGTACAAGTTTCGTCCACCTTACACACGACTTCTTTGCGAGATTAGAAGCTGAGGAGGATGCGACATCACAAGAGAATGGAGATAGCAATGCCACGAAGAAGAAATTAAGGACGAAAATAATTGAGTTGAGTGGAAGTGTTGAGGCTGCATGTGCTCTCGGTGTTGCTGATGGCATTGTGGATTTGGTCGGTATGTAAATCAAAGCGCAAGCGGGAACAACTACTAATATCACAAAGAATCTGGTGAGACAATGAAGGCAGCTGGCTTAAAAGCTATCGATACCGTCGTAGCAAGCACAGCAGTTCTGATCAAGTCTAAGAACCCATCAAATCCTGCTTTGGTAGATTTGATTGCTTCGAGAATTGGAGGCGTCATCAGTAAGATAGTTCATTGCTGCATAATTTGACTTAATGCTGACGCTTGTTGTAGCTGCCCAAAAATATGTGTTGTGCCAGTATAATGTCGAACGTGCAAAGCTTGTAGAAGCTACAAAGATCACACCAGGCAAACGCGCACCAACTATCAATGCTCTCGAGGCAGAGGGATGGGTCGCAGTCAGTGTCATGGTCGAGAAGAAAAAGATTGCGCCTGTAATGGATGATCTAAGTAGTATTGGAGCTACCGATATCTTGGTTCTTGCAATCTCCAATACAAGAGCCAGCTGAAAAGGCTAAGCAGAGTTGGATATGAACTGGAAGAATACCCATATAGAACGCAGACAAAATTACATGGACATTACCAAGAAGACGTTTCGGGATAAGAATAGTCGGATTGTGATCAACATGCTTTGCATTGACATGTGATTTGTTTACTCGCTTAGAACATCATCCTCAGGGGATGCTGACGACTGATCGCCGGCTCAGCCCTGTGGCAGGGACGATGCACTCACACCTACGTTACATAAGCCTTTTCTTAAGAAAAACATCAACAGAGGTTATCACAATTCGTTCGTAGCAACCGTATCTCGCAGACGTTGATTCGCTTCGTACCTGTACTTTCGTGCTCCGTTCCTTGCTCGCTTCTGAATACGCCGCGAATACGCCATGACGTAAGCCGCTAGTCGCAGCTACCGACACTACCGATCAGATACCACTGCTCGTTAACCATACGAGATCATCATTCTCAATAAATATATAATTTCCCTCTTATCTGTAGGATGTTGTGAATCATATCATGCCGCTTTGATCTCCAAGATCTTGACACAAATTCTGAAATTTGGATCTCGAGAGACTCTTTATATCAACATGCAGCAATCGACCAGGTCACAACCCTCTTCACCTCAGAAATCACCATCTCTTTCGAAGAGTGAGAGTTTTGAGAATTTAGTCGTACCTGAGGCGCCGAAAGAAAATGTTATCGTTAGGGTGAGTTTCTTTCATGGTGATTCATCTTGTGCCATTGTTTCTATTATCTCACACTCTCATACTACAACTCGTACTCTCACTCTCATTTTGTATATGGTCAAACACTTCGCAAGAAAAGCTAACAATCCGCACTTTCACAGCTTCTCGTAACACCAATAACATTTATCTCATTCCTCATCTCCCTGTTCCTGATCGACGCTCGCAACCACTCTCTCCGTCAACACTCTCACACAACAGCAGCAGCACCATCACCACCTACGACTTTGCTGGGAAAGCTGCAAGCATTTTTCCACCATCTGATTTTCAAACCAACATCATTTTCAAATGATTCGTCATCACCATACGCTTATGTTAAAAGCCCGACTGGCGAGAAAGTTGGTGTAGTGAGTGAGAGTGAGTTTAAGGTTAAGGATGTAAGAGGCGAGAAAGAAAGTGATGTAAATCAAGGGGAGAAATGGTATTGGAGGACGAAACAGAAGAAGATGATGAGAGCGGAGGTTGCGGATGCTTTCAAGATTCGAAAATGGGTTGTGGGATTCCTGGTCTTGAGTGGTACTGGTGTTTTGTTTGTGGGTTGGATGGTAACAGGATGGATAATAAGTATCTTATTAAGCCTCCTTGTTGGTGGGGGAAGCGAGAATAGATTGGGGAGGGACTGGTAAACTGGTGTCGAGGAATAAAAAGCGAATGGCGTTAAGTTGTTGGATATGATGGGATGTATGTTGTGCTAGCAGGAGCAGTCTGACATTGACTAAGCGAGTATGCGAGCAAAAGTCATGAACTGGTCGCTTGAACCAAAAGGATTAAGCTGGTAACACGTCATTGAAATGCTCTAGCAATTCATGAATACGATGGCTCATGCACTGATGTGTAGCGTCCTATTCTATATTATAGAGTGATATCCTCGTCATATCTCAGGATAAAAGCCATATATCGCTAGATCCACGTTAAATGGAGCAATTATGCAGGTAAGAGTGCTTGAGGGTGAAAAGATGACAAAACATTGCAGACGTAGAGAATGGATAGTGCAACAAATGCTCGTATACAACGGCGTGCACGGATCAATTGCTTGTTCTGCAGCGAGGTCTCAGTTCACGAACAAGGGTCTAGAGTTTGGCAGACCTCAACCTCTTAGACTCATGGTTGTACTTTGCCGAACGCAACATCTGCTTCTCGCAAACTTATTCGATATTGTTCATAATCAGTAGTCAATGTATGGAATTGACCATTAATCTATGCTCGAGTTCGACTGTTAATGTGAGAATTTGTATAGTGATAGTGATTGTGGGGCAATCACGGCTTTAGATCGACGCGAGCTGTCGCGTGAATTTTGACTTCACTTTTGCACCGCAGCTGTACAGACAACTCCCCAGTCCAACCACTATTTTGTAGATCGAATTTGCTCGAATATGCACGTTCTGACCGCTCCTTTAATGGCATCTCTCGCTTGACATTCTTCGTTTTGCTTCGAGTTCGCAATTTCCATCTAATTAAGTTTACTCGCGACAAGTTTGAGGTCGCAACCCAATCCATCGTAATGGACTCAATGATGCCACCTCCAATGCTGCCAGCATATAGTTTACGAGTTCAAATCTACGCTCCGGATGCTTATGGCAAAGATAACAAGCCTCTACGAAACATTCGCGTTGTGACGGATCCAACGAAGACCATCCAGCAGTTTTGCGAACAGGTGTTGAGACAGCAGACTGCAGCTTATGGAGGGTACGTTCGCTCGCCCATTACAATTTTGGGAGAACACAAGACTGATAAGGCTCCAATCGCAGAGAGATCGCTGTCAAGAAATGTCAAGATGATCAAGGATTCGATCTTATGCAGGACGAAATCTTGGGCAACCTCTTCACATCTGGCAACACGATTCGAATTGTACAAGCATACACTTTACCTAGCGTTCGCGACTCCGTGCCCCCTCAATCTGCGTTGCGTTTCGAACCGGAGCACATGCTCGGAAAAAGAAGAGAAAGACCAGACTCGAGCCCAAAGACGAATGGCATCCTTCCACCACCAAGCTCATACAAACCAAATAAGCGACAACGGATCGCAGATCTCAACCCCGACTATCCTTTGCCCTCGCTGGAAGAAGAACCTGCACGTAATGGAGAGACAGCGAATCCAATTTTGATACCCAATTCCCAAGAAAGTGTTGATTTAGGGGCACATCATGGCGTAGGGCGCATTGGCAGCTCACATGTAAGACCTGGCTCTCTTCGTCGCCGTCTTGTTGAGGAGACTCCGCCTCCTAACTATCCTTCATCTTCTGCTGGTGACTCAGCTGATACGTTACGTAACAAGTCTTTTGCCGCGAGAAGCAATTCGCAGAGAGAAATACCTGAATCGAGTCCCGTTGTCGAGGCGCCGCAGAGAGGGAGGAGTGCGAGTATACAGTTGCAGGGAGTTGTCGAGTCAAGAAGATCTGGCTCTGCGCCAAAACAAGTAGTGCAAGATCAGGCAATTATTACGAATGGCTTCACTGCTGGTGATAATGATCCTGTGCCTGAGACCGGCACACAATCGCGAAGAAGAAGTGGTGGTAGATCTTCTATCTCGCAGGATGATGTGTACGAACGATTGCCGAGCGGCGATGAAGGGGCAGCTGTGCTGAAAGCAAAGAAGGCTGAACTCAACAAGCTGAAGCACACCCCTAACAATGGACGATTCAATACTCCTCCATCATTGAAGCGGCTTTCACGAGATCGATCTACACCCGGCGAGCTGCCTTTGACACCGAATAGTAGGAGGGAGGCACAAAGACAGAAGAATGAAGCAGAAGATGCGAAGAGAGCACGTATTGCTGCAGCAGAAGCAGCAGAACAGCGCCGGAAGGAGAGTCTTGAGATTCAAAGGATTGAGAAAGCACGTCTTGAGGAGCAACAGAGGCTGGAATTGGACCAGAGGATCAGGGCAGAGGCAGCTGAGCAGAAACGTCTTGGACAGGAGGAGGAGGCCCGGAGACAGAAAGAGATTGCTCAACAAGCATCCCAGGATCGTCGCATCGAGGAGGGCTTAGTAGAAGCTGAGAGGGTACTTGGCACTGAATTTGAGTTGCAATCTCCTGAAGACAAGAGGACGGGGCAGGCTCCGCAAGGACGAAAGAGGCATGATGGTCGTGCTGCAAGTACTGCGCAAGTCGAGTTTGAGAGACCTGCTCTGTTACGCCGCTCTAGTTCTGCTATCTCTTCTACACCGTATATTCCCATTGGTCGAAAATCTGCAATGAAGTCTTCTCCGATTCAAAAAGATGCATCACCAGCCTTGTCAAGTCCCTCGTTCACAGGTGTTGGCATCGAACATAACATGCCACTGCCAAAGCGCAAAGAACGAAAAGTATCATTCCACGGTATTCCTGACGATATAGAGTCTCCCAAGCGACCAGCTATTAGGCCCCAAGCTGTGGTCACACCTCATCCAGGTAGCAAGAAGAAGCAGCCAGTTGGTAGTCTGGCGGCAAGAGACGAAGCTGACTTTGTCAATTCCGTAGCGAGAAAGACGAAGAGCATTACTCCTGACAAAGATAAATCTAAAGCTATCACACCTCAACCAAAATCAAAGCCAGTCGGGCTTTTAACATAAGCGTATGGTGATG
>Ga0181470_100054_pt1 | contig 23805 bp, 25 predicted proteins | sample InSIn5SAF170_FD_119082 | JGI IMG/M metagenome (GOLD analysis project Ga0181470, IMG submission 119082) | Clean room microbial communities from NASA Spacecraft Assembly Facility at Jet Propulsion Laboratory, Pasadena, California, USA -... ...
TCGATCGAGTGTAACCTCTTCCACCTCTTCTTCCTCGGGATCAGAATCAAACGCTGTGACCCGTTCCATGTCCGCTTCCATTTCCTGCGTGATCTCATCATCGTCTTCAACCTCACTATTCTCCTCCGCCAGCTTCCTAGACTTTCGGATATCCTCTGTACTCTTGATCTCTTTCTTTCCAGCACCATCCTTGAACCTACCGATTCTCTTCTCTTTCGCCTCCTCAACTCTCTTCTTTCTGACATGATAATCATCTCTGAACTTGTCCGCATCCTTAGGCGCCTTCTCTTGCTTGTGCTTGTATCTTGTGCCCATTCCTCTTCCGACACCACCGGCTCCGGGTCCATTGCTACGAACTTTCTCTGGCTCACCTGTACGGGGCAGACGGTCAACCTTATTCGCCTTCTTCCAACGGTCGAATCGGCCGCTTTTAAACGAAGCAGCGATCTTTTGACCGGATTCACCTCGGATCATCTTGGCACCTTTGCTTCCATCTTGATCGTTCTCTTTACGTACGTATTTGGAATGTCGCTTATCCCATCGCAGACCACTCGCTTCGCCGAATTTTTTCGCGCCGTCATCGTTACCGAGATCCATTGTCAGATCTCGTGCAGCGGAGACGAAATTTGACGTTTGGGAGGCAGTATTGTACGATCCCGTGTGCACGCCATAGCCTCGCTCCTCAGCGGCGTTGAGTGTAGTTGGGGTATAGGACATGAAGTTCTCTGCATCACGATATGACAATGTTCTACCTTTGCCTTTTTGTGCGGCTTTCGAGAAAGTCCTTTCGAGATCATCATCGTCTGCTTCGTTCATGTCTACATCATCATCGTTGTTTGTGATCGTCACTTCTAAGCCATCGTTATCATCTGAATCCGATACTTCGTCAATGGCTTCTGGTTTCGAGGTTAGATCGTCATCTTCTTCAGACTCTGCTTCTTGTGCTTCGGCCGCTGCTCTTTCATCCTCCTCCTTTTGCCGTCTTGGGGTAATCTTTTCTCTTCTTGCACGCATCATCTCGGCTGCTTCACTATCGGTAGACTTCTTGCCTCGCGTACCGATCTCAAAGATGGTCTCTGGTGGCCTGAATCCACTAATTCGAGCAAGCATGTCAATACGCGCTTGTTCGGCTGTATTGACCTCATCACTAAAGAGCGGATGTAATTGCATCCATCCCTTGTGACTGACCACATCTTTTGCACGCTTTGCGCTCTCGTTCGAGGCGGAATTCCTTGTCTTAATATAGAGTCTCTCTCCCTTTCCTGCCACACTTCGTAATGCTGCCAGGTCTTCAGATTCCAACAATGATTTTTGTATCCATTCGGTATTCGTTTCCACCTTGTCTCTTGGTAAAGCTCCGACAATTACATCCTCAGCATAATTACTTTTGTTACCACTCTCTCGTCCAAGGAGAAGTTTCCTGCCAAGAAATAGCTGAAGATCAAGAAGGTATGGCACATCTGAATCTCGCACGAGACTATAACTCCAGCCTCTCTGTCCTGCTCTTGCTGTACGTCCTACTCGATGAATATAGATCTTCGGTTGTGGTGGGAAGTCGTAGTTGATGACATTTGCGAGGACCGGAATATCGATACCTCTAGCTGCAACGTCCGTAACGACCAAAATATTGGTCATGCCAGTTCTGAACTCTTCCACCATGGTATTTCGTGCAGTTTGGTCCAACGAACCGTAAGCGTGAGAGACTGCGAATCCGCAAAGACGAAGAAGTGTTGCGAGATATTCCACATGATGCTTAGTGGCCGCGAAGATGATAGTCGAATGTTCAGTTGGCTTCAATTTTGGTCGTGGTCCATCTCCTGCGCCCCGTTTTCTCTTTCTGCCATTGTCGTCGACAGGATTTTGAGCGTTAAGAGGCTTCCCTGCAGGCATCTTGATGAGGTCTTGAAGTACATAAAGAAGTGCCGCTTCCTTTTCAGCACTCTTGACACTAAAGAAAGCACTTTGCAGATCCGCAGAAATCTTGCTCTCAGCATCCAGACGAACAAGACTTGGTTCTTGCAGACCAGCCCGAGCAAATTCTACTAATGATTTCGGTAAAGTAGCCGAGAATAGTAGAGTCTGTCTGTTCTGTGGCAAAGCATGCAGAATTTCTCCTAGTTGTGCTGCAAAACCCATTTCGAATAATCGATCTGCCTCATCGAACACCACATACTTTACGGACGACAGGTCCAGAGACATCTCGACCTGGAGATGCAGGAATCGACCCGGTGTTGCAATCACTATGTCTGGATTGCTTGCCATGAATCCAAATTGTTCTTCCAGGCTGTCTCCTCCTACGAGCAGTACACACTTGAGATCCGTTCCGCGGCCGAATTGCTTGACCACGTTGAGTGTTTGCAACGCCAATTCTCGAGATGGTGACATGATCAGTGCTCTGGCTCCGACTCTAGCACTATGCGCTTTTAACTTTTCGATCATAGGAATCACAAAAGCAGCAGTCTTTCCAGAACCAGTTCTCGCCATTCCCACCACATCTTGTCCGTCAAGAACAAGAGGAATGGTCTTCCTCTGAATAGGGGTAGGGACTGTGAAGCCTTTTCGACCGATTGCTTTTAGCAAATGGGAGTTCAATCCTAATACATAATCAGCAATGTGCATTTTCTCAGCCTGTGAGAACACCTACCCATCGCCTGGAAACCGCCGCCTTTCTTGACACTTTTCCCCTTAACATTGGCATTCTTTCGGTTCGAAGCTGCTTGTTGAGCAGCAATGAATGCCTCATCGCCATCATCGCTGTCGAGATCCAAAATTCCGCCTGCATCGAGTGTGCCAAAGGCCTTGCGATTCGTCGTCACGTAATCTTCATCGCCGCCGCCATCCTGAAATAAAGCGCTTGTTATGTCAAAATCATTCTCCGAAGCAGCAGGAGACGCTGCACGATGAGGCATTTCGATGTGATTTGCTTGTTTGGCACAACGTAATCCTCAACAGTGACTTGTATCTGCTTCCAGCTCAATATCTTCCAGTTTTGGTTGCATATCTTATCGCCCAACTTTTTTGAGGGACCACGATAGAATCTCTTCTCACCGCCTTAAGCAGACCTAAATAGTCTTAGCTACGGTCTATGTCTTGGCAAAGTCTATGGTAACACAGTCAAAACAACTTTATCCTCAGGCTTTCTGAGCATCTCAATTTCCTCAGCACGTATAAATGGATGCTGAGTAGGTATAAACAAACTCTGTTATGTTCACTTCTAGACAGTATTACGTCCATCCGAGACCGGTCATAGTATTGGTAATGCCAAGAAACGTCAAGGGGTCATCTACAAATGCTTCACAGTTGAAGCGTGTTGATTACGTCTGAATGTTGTACTCTCGTTCTCAACATATCAATGCAAATGTCCTGTTGATTATAGTGTATCTCTTGTTGTTCTCATGTGGTCCAAATCTGAGATTGTAGGTTTCCTGCATGGTAGAAAGGCAGAGAATTCGAAGCCTCCTCGATTATTGAAACTGAGGTCATCAAATTTCTTCATCATATCTACAGTTGCCATTGCTGTATTCACAGATATCTTCCTATACAGTGTGGTCGTTCCCATCTTACCGTTTGCTCTGGAACAGCGAGCAGGTGTAGCACCAAAGGATACTCAGAGATGGACAGCAATCTTTCTTGCTGTCTATGGTGCAGCATTGGGGATCGGTAGTCTTGTATTCGGCTACCTTGCAGACAAGACCACATCTCGACGAATGCCTTTGCTTTTGGGACTGTTCGCTCTGGGCGGGTCTACTGCCATGCTTTGTGCAGGTCGTGGGCTTGCACTTCTCTTAGCCGGACGTATTTTACAAGGTCTCTCAGCTTCCGTGGTGTGGACTGTTGGCCTGGCTTTGTTGTCTGATACTGTACCAAAAGAAGAGATTGGACAGGCTATGGGATATGCTACAAGTGCTTATTCAGGTAAGTTTTGAATCGATATAATAGCAACCTGTACATTAACACACGATAGTGGCAGCGATTGCTGGCCCTTTGCTTGGTGGAGTGGTCTACGATCGAGCAGGTTATTATGCTGTCTTTGCAATGGGCTTTGCTGTGATAGGCCTTGATATCGTCTTGCGACTAATTATGATCGAGAAGCGCAGAGCACGACAATGGCTCGAGACGGAGAATGCAACTGCTGTTGACCGATCTGCCGCAAGCGATCCAAACCAGATACAAACTACAATTGAGAAGAGCTCGCCATCTGATGCCGAACATGTGAGACAGGAGGAGAATCTCAATGTCAACGACTCAGCTCTCTCGACAAGAAGCAATACAAGGTCACGGCTACTTCGACGTCTACCTCCCGTCGTTACCCTCCTACGCCATTCGCGTCTGCTAGCAGCATTATTTGGATGTTTTGTACAAGCAGCATGCATTACGGCCTTCGAATCTGTTCTTCCACTCTACGTCAAAGACATCTTTAAATGGTCTTCAACAGGAGCCGGTCTTATCTTCATATGCCTTGTTGTTCCTGCCTTGTTATCTCCTCTCGTAGGTCACATTGCAGATCTCTACGGCTCAAGAACCATCACAACAGTTGGATTTATAGGCGGGTTACCATTTTGGGTCCTCCTTCGATTGGTGCACTATAACTCCATCCGGCAGAAGGTTCTCCTCTGCGCACTGCTTACACTTATAGGTACTTTTTTGACTTTGGTAGGAGCTCCACTGATGGCTGAGATTGATCACATCTTAACAATGGAAGAGAGATTACGACCTGGAAGTTTAGGGAAGGGTGGAGCTGCTGCTCAAGGATTTGGACTATTTAACTTTGCCTTTGCTTGCGGAACGCTTGTGGGACCCTTGTGGGCAGGATTCGTGGTTGAGGGTGCTGGATGGGGAACAATGGGGTGGTCATTGGGTCTTCTAAGTGGTGTTGCAGGTGTGGTTACCTTCATTTGGATAGGTGGAAGAATAAGACTGAGGAATAGAAAGCCAGAAGCTGAAGTAGAAGCTTGAATCTATACATTAGATACTGAAAAGAATTCGCATATAAACCAGCTTGTGTTTACTAGCTAAACACATTCGCAGAGAAGGCTCACCTAACTTATTCGTTATACACCATGATACCAGATCCACTAGCCTCCATATGTTGCGGATAATTGTGTACGATCCTTACACTTCAACATCCCATCAAATGTAATAACACATACAATTTCCTACATTCTTCTTCCCAAGTCAAGACTTGCAAATTGAATATAAGATATTCTTCTATTCTTCTACTAACTCTGAGCACCATTCACGTGATCGTGTGCTTGTTCCTGCCAAGACATCGATTCATGAATATCAAAATCCATACCTCAAGATCAATGAACATTACAAAACAAACCAGCAAAACACAATGCCGCCAATACTATTACGGCGGCTCTTTGCCGCTCCTTTAAACACCTCACTAGCATCAACTACCTCAAGAATTCTTCCTAAAACCGCTCCACTAACCCGCCAATTCTCCTCCTCACCCTCACTCTCAGCAACCCTCATGCAAGTCCTACGCGTACGCCTTCGTCTCCCTCGAGATGTCTACAATACTAACACCGATACGTAGGGCTGTCGACACTCCAAACGTGCGCGTCACGCTGTCTCCCCCGCCCTTCGGGATGTCCTCGCTCCAGCGTTAAAGGGAGTCTGCGTCAAAGTCGGAATCACCAAGCCCAAGAAACCCAATTCGGCAGAGCGTAAGACGGCGAGAGTGAAATTGAGCACAGGAAGAGTGGTCACGGCTTACATTCCCGGCGAGGGACATAATGTGCAGCAGCACAGTGTTGTGTTGGTGAGAGGAGGTCGAAGCCAGGATTGTCCTGGTGTGAGGTATCATTTGGTGAGAGGAGCTATGGACTTGGTAAGTTTTCATGTTCTTTTTCTGCGGAGAGGCTGGAGTTTACGGGAGTCTGGTTTATGAGAAGAGGCAAAAAGCGCGGGATGTTCAAAGGGGACTGTGGAGAAGAGATAGGACAAGAGAGTTGAATGGAGAAACGATTTGGTTGTGAAAATGAGAGACAAGCCACATGCCCAAGACATCTAAGAGATGATCGCAAGATACTGAGGTTTATCGGGCAATTTGCAGAAAGCAATAGCTAACAAGATGCCTTCTTTATAGGGTGGTGTCGGAAACAGACAGACGAGTCGATCGAAATATGGAACGAAGAAACCGAAGAAGGCTGCAGCGGCAGCATAGAAAGCATACATTGCTGATACTGTAGACCATGTTAGGGAAGAGGATATGTAAATCTAACAATGCGCTGAAAGTTAGCATGAGAGGCGTTTAGGCAAACAAGACTTCGATGTAAAATATCTGTGTATGAACAGAAAGAAGCATAGAAATGCAATATAGTATAAACAGACTATCACATGTGTTAGAAGACTCTTGGTACGAATTTGGAGGTTCTTTTGCAATAAGAGTGTCATAGATTGCTCTAATCTTCGAGTGTAGAGTATCGCTATTCTCCTGACAGCAGTCATACATGTCATATATGCATCACAAATGATCATGGAAAGATATGCTAGCTCACGCCTTGCCTTCCTTCTCCTTCCGCTTATACACCAAAAACCTCCCTAAGTTCAGCACAACCTCATCGCTCCTCGCTCTTAACTCCCCAAACTTCCTCTTATCAATACTTTTGGCCATCTTCTTGACCTTAGGCTGTATCTCCTCGAGATGTTTGTAGAATCCATCACGCCAGAACACGGGTTCATCGAACTCATAAGTCTTATCAGCGTAGATATCAAAAACAGCATTCAACGCCTCAACTGCATCAGCAGCGGGGGTTTCAGGTAATGCTGAGAGTGTGGTGATCAGGAAAACACCAACCTCTCGATTCAGCTCGATTGGAGCGGGATCGAGAGCAAGACAGCCTAGGACACCGATACATTTCACACCTAGACTCTGAAATGCATCTGGATCAGGTTCAGAGCTATTGAGAGTCTTTGAGGCTTGATATAATGCCATGAATTTTCGTTGCTCTTCAGGTGCAATTCGGAGTGACCCCTTCACACTGCGTGCGATTGCCCATGCTAGACTTGTAATCGTGGAAGCGAGGTCGATATCAGCCGTGTTAGATGCTAGGACAGGGCTAATAACTGTTGTCCATGTCTTCTGGGCAAGTGAGGACCAGAATTTCTGAAGGGGCCGGAGGTGGCCTGTCGAAAAGTCTATGCTGCCTATTGTCCATGCTATGTTATTCAATGCTGATAGAGCTGGTGCATGAACAGCACTGTTAGTATCGCTTGCGAGGGGCACTAGTTTTGGTGCTATTGTCCGAACAAGTCGATCGAGTGTAACCTCTTCCACCTCTTCTTCCTCGGGATCAGAATCAAACGCTGTGACCCGTTCCATGTCCGCTTCCATTTCCTGCGTGATCTCATCATCGTCTTCAACCTCACTATTCTCCTCCTCGTCCGACTCTCCATCTTCGTTCATTTTGATATCATCTTCGCCATCTAGCTCTTCAGCCGCTTCATCGAAGCCTTCAAATGGTCTCTCATGCTTGGATCCGTGCTCGAGAGCCTCCTGCAAGCTCGTCGCTATCGATGCTGTGATTTCTAGAGCCAGCTGAAGAATTTGATCTGGTGTAGAATGTCCGGAAGTACCATTCATACCATTCGATGTAGCAGGTGCATCAATTGCTTCGACGAGAATAGGTAGAAGAGTGGCATCTGATGCACCTTCTATGGGAGTATTATGATCGTACCACTTCAAAGTGATGAAAACATTGTGTAGAACACCACATGCTGCAACGGCCTTCAGATCTCCCGAGTCTTTGATCTTACCCAACACATTCAACCATTCTTGTTTCCTTGATATCTGCTCCGCAAGTGCTTTGTTGTCTTCTGTTAGTGCTGTCAAACATGACAAAATCTCGTTCAAGACTTCAGTGGGTGTTGACTCGAATATTAACAGCCCGAACAGGAAGTTTATGATGGTAGGTAGTTTCGTAATTGCTTCTACAATTTCTTCTTGTGCTTCGCCGAGAGAGGATATGAGATTGATGATAGACGTCGATAAACTCCAGACAAGATCTTGTTGTGGTTTAGGAAGTTTTACGAGGAGAGTATCTTGATTTTCAATGGTTTGGATTATCTGTAGAGATACATATCAGGGTGTGAAAATCTCTAACCATGCTCCATGACTTACAGTCTTCACTACGCCATCGATCGCCGTAAGAACATCCTGTCTGTACAAGTGTACACAGAAATCTGCCTCTTCCTCCAATGCCAGATTTCTAAGGATTCCCCATCCGGCAGCTCTCGTCTCCAGGTTTGAGTCTGTCAAGGTCTGTTCGAAGAGAATTCTGACGATTTGTTCTCGCAACAGAAGTTTTCTGCATTTCTGATCCTCGATAATGTTTGTAATTGCACTTGCGGCAGAAGACCGCGTCTTCAAGTCGGCGCTTTGCAGGTCTTTCAAGACTGGAAGAATACGCTCTTCTCGAATAGCTGCCAATTCTGGATCTGCCGGTGGTTTGATCTGCTTTCCAGTTGGATCATTGCGGTTCTTCGCACGGTTCCTAGGTTTTGATTTCCCCATGTTTTCGATTAGAAAGTCTCGATGGCGTCTCTGCTGTGAGACACAAATGCTATTCTAGAGATCTTTCGCAAGATGAAGATGTTCTGGTTGTGGTAGTCCCCCACCACAAACTTTTTAGCGGGGTCTAGGGGACTTTTACAGGGATTCGTTGGAAGCTTTCTCCTATGGTAGCTGCTCCGTTCCTGTGATCTATGCCGCGATCGTGTGAGAGTGATTTATTTATTTCTTGTCGCCCTTCCCCTGACCGCCGACAACAATCTCACAAGACTTCGAGCAGACGACACCTCGAGATTCTTCACAACATGGCGACCACAGTTACTGAGACCGAGACAATCCCTGTCACTCGTCTCGAGCCCATCACCGCCTCCAACATCCTTCGTCTTTTCCCCGATATCGACACGAGTTCTGAGGCACTCGACGGTCACGATGTAGAACAGATCAGACTCATGGATGAGGTTTGCATCGTCCTTGATGACAACGACAAGCCCATTGGCAACTTCAGCAAGAAGATCTGTATGTTTATCTGTCTTCGTTCATCGAAACAATCTGCTAAACCTAGTAGGCCATCTCATGACCAATATCGACAAAGGACTTCTTCACCGTGCCTTCTCAGTCTTCCTCTTCAACTCCAAGAACGAACTGCTTTTGCAACAGCGTGCCACTGAAAAGATTACTTTCCCCGACATGTGGACTAACACTTGCTGTTCACACCCGTTGGGTATTCCAGGTGAGACTGGTGATGAATTGGTAGAATCCGTGGCAGGTGTCAAGAGAGCTGCACAACGGAAGCTGGACCATGAGTTGGGTATCAAGGTCGCACAAGTGCCATTCGAGGACTTCAAGTTCTTGACTCGAATTCACTACAAAGCTCCAAGTGATGGAAAGTGGGGAGAGCACGAGAGTAAGAATCTATCTGCTTAAGAGTCAGTACCTTTGCTAATCTTCGCCAGTTGACTACATTCTATTCATTAAGGCCGACGTCGATCTCGATCCAAGCCCGAACGAGGTGCGAGACACCGCATATGTCTCTGCAGACAGACTCAAGGAGATGTTCGAGGACCCAAGTCTTAAGTTCACTCCATGGTTCAAGCTTATTTGCAACTCTCTACTATTCGAGTGGTGGGAACACCTTGACGAAGGACTTGAGAAGTACATGAATGAACAAGAGATCCGAAGAATGTGAAGGGTGGTACAAGCTCTTGAGCAACGATAATCGGGAAGGATGAATGGTCAACAAATACAAAGAATAGCCGATAGTGGGCTTAGTATAACATGGAGAAAGATATACCCTGCAGCAAATGCATTACACAAACCTTCAACAGCATGACTATCGTTTCGCTTATCACTATTCCAATTCGCAACGGTAAGTCATTTCTTTGAACACTTCGGTCAGTAACATGGCATGAAATCTCTTTGTCAAGCTGCCGTGTTAAATCATCATCATTGCTTCTTGCATTTTCGTCTGTTGGTCCTCATTCCTCTGTGTTTGACCAGGTACAGCTTGGTTGTTTGGTCTAGATCATCAGCATATAAGGACTATCATAGGGTACGGCGGTCTGGGGCAGCCTTGCATCAGCTAAACCACAAGAAGCATGTCCAACCACAACCCCACGCCACATAGTAATCCTCCAACGTCAACTTTAAGCTCAACATCGAACCAGGTTGTGTCGCCGGTGCCGTAACTCCCTTGTCACGCGGTGCTCCGGCTTCAGCAGAGATTGGCTCGATTATCACCGTTTGACAGGTTCAAGACTAAATAAGGAGGAGAATCGTCCAGTGGCATTGCTGACACATAGATCGCTATAAACGGTGTCTCAGGAAGAGTTTCGGTTCGCTACTACTTGCATCGATGGCGCTTTCTAGTGTCACTACCATGGTAGTCTCGGCTTATGGGGTTAGATTGTGGCAGCAACTACCCTGGACTTACTGATATACATGCAGTACGTAGTCTCTGACTTCCTCAATCCACCTATTACGGGCTACATTAGTTACCCACCATTCACTTGCGCCTATCTTCTTATCTAACAATCGAGTCTACGTTGTGAACCTAAATATTGAGCCTCCTTGCCATTAGACGTCGCCGGTATTGAATACTGAATAGATCAACTCCTTAGCAGGTACTCAATCTGATCATCTCAACAAGAAAACCACAGAAGCAGTCCAAGTTATTCTAATCTTGCCTCTGCCACTTAGAACCTTGCTCACATCCTGTTTACAAGTCTTATATTCGTCCGTTCTCCATCGTTGCAAACACATCTGCCACGCTTCGTTGTTACTCAATTGATCCAACAGCACAAAAAAAATCAACGTTGATGTCGGTTGCCATTCGTGAAAGCCTCAACTGTCTGCGATTCCCGTCTCGATACGAAACAGTGTCGAGAGCGCAGCTATCTAAACAACATACAGGCGATTCTATCAGACCAGCTAATCTGGATCATATATGTTCGTTCCTTCACCTAACAAGAGTTGATACGCACTAATCATTCTGCAGCAAGTACCAATAATAGTAGCAGTCTATTGACACCATAATTCTCTGAGGCAACCAGCTTGTAGATCAACAACCATGGCGAACTCTTTTAGCAGTAGTAGTACTTCCAGTAATGACTCGAATGCCTCTCCTGTGCTTGAGAAGGTCTCCACCCCCGGCGTACCTCTTGATGCTGTTCGCACTGTCTCATTCAAAGACTCTGACAAGGCAGCTGAATGTCTCATCCAAGCATTCGCCAAAGATGAAGTCGCTCGGTATTTTATCGATACTAACGACATGGGCATGTATGGTGAGGATGTCAAGTGGAAGCTGCACTGTGATATTATGCGATATATCACTGCTGCACATTGCTTGAATGGTCTGGTGACTGCTGTTGGGGATGAAGAAGATGCGTTTGGTGCTGTTGCTCTATGGTAAGAATCTCTACTGCTGCCCCCTCAACATACTTTCGTCTCGCATCAATATGTTACTGCCTCTATTCCAAATTTGTTTTTGATACTCGACCATACTCGAACATGTTGCCATCGATATATCTTCGTGCAGCACGAGACAGCTGCTGACTCTGTTTGACTTTAGGTTACCACCGCACACATCAATTGATTCACTTTACACTCTCTTCCGCTCAGGCCTTTGGCGCCTCTATTTCAAGCTCTCAACTGAAGGTCGTCAGCGATACTTCACTGAGTTCATGCCTTTGCTCCATGATACCAAACATGCTGTGTTGGGTCATCGCGAAGAAGAGAGTTATTACCTCGTCTATCTAGGTAGTAAGCCCAGCGCTCGTGGTAAAGGATATGCTCGAGTCCTTATCGAGCATGGGATTCAACTCGTAAGTCCCAATTTCTAGCACTTGTCACACTTAGTGATGGCGGAACTTGACGCTACTCTACTTTCCTTTCATTTCATTTCAAGGTAGAGTCACTCCTTAACGATATAGTACAGGCCGACTCTCAAAATCGTCTCACATATCTCGAATCATCAGCCCATTCAAATATCGAGTATTACAAGAAGTTCGGGTTTGTTGAGGAACGTGATATTGTGCTGAACCGTGGTACCACGCCAATTTACTTACATATTATGGTTCGACAACCGGAGTCTTCCATGGCTGCAAAGAGTGACGTACATAGTGGTCGGCAGAAGGTTGTGATGAGTGGCGTAGCTGGTGCAACTGCTGGAAGCACAGTAAAAGTGGCAAATTTGGTGAGCGGGAAGAGCATGGCAAAGACAGATATGTAGTCTGAAGAGGCCGAGATCGTGATAAGGAAAGCATGGGGTCAAATTGATAATTGAGCATGGTAGCTGACGTGGACGGGTTGTAAAGAGCAACTGGTATCCTTTGTTCTGCTTACTGGTTTCGTTGGAGTTTTGTATTGGATTCTATCAGAATGTGTATCGTTGACTGGTCATTGTCATTGCTTTTATTAGGTCCTGTAAGCCGGCTTTCCATTGTTTCTAACAGGTAATGAGTAATGATATTTGTTCGTGCACAGAACTTGACGTTGATCTTTTGGCATAATCTTTCAGAGCTCGTGCCATTTATTCCAATATCGCTCTCTCTATAAATATGCCTGTCCAACCCTCAATCATGTCATTGACAATCATACATTCATACATAAGCTTCATTTAGTAAGAGCTAGCAACATCTACCACACCACGTTGTTACTTTATCCACCTCATACCCATTGCTGTACAGAAGCATGACATATGCCACATTGTTGACCCATTCCATGGGTTGAAGATCGACAACAGCTGTGTGTGAGGGTATTCACATCCTGTAGGAATCTTGTTAGCGCAATATCTCGGAAGCCATGTTTCAACTCCTAACCAGATCACACAGATCCCACCCATATGACTCGAGTCGAAGAAAGACCAAAAGACTCACTCTAGTACCGCCCAAGTCTCATCATCAACAGTTGTATAAATCATTCCTTCACCAAGCAAATCATCTCCAGCCTTGAAGACTTCCGACTGACTGATGCCTAACTTCTGCGCGATCAGACTAACGTGTAATCCCTCATTGCCTTGTGGTGTCTGTTCCAAGAGTGTAAAAACCTTCCTCGCCGTGCCCTTTAACCTCGACAGATCCATTTTCTTCCCCTGGAACCCCTCGCCTTGTCCATTGTCATTGTCAACAAACATGCCATCCCCTCCTGCTTCTTGCTTGGTGGATGCATCACCTGGTGGGCCTCGAGTGAAATATAGATGCACAACAGCACACTCCAACAAGTGATAGCTGACCTCGTTATAATCCTCGACCGCCCTGATTAGATGGCTTCCCACATGTCTCTTGCCGTTAAAATCTTTCAATTTGCCCGCCACACGCATGTACTTGCCTTCCGTCAACTCTGCCTTTTTGAGGTTCGAAGGGTGTGTTGGATCTTCTGCGGCATCGGAGTCTGTCCATTGTTTGATCTCGATCAGACCGGTGCCATCGTCGATTTTGTATGTTGTGTTGGTATGCTGGGTTTGGATTGAGGCAATTTGGCCGACTAAAGTTACGGTAGAGATTTCGGTGTTGTCGATTAGAAAGTTTGCATCTGGATGAGGGCGAGTGCTGGTGAGATGTCAGCAACCTTGGATGAAACAGTTGTGTCTGACAAAGATTGAGGTTGAAGGTGGCGGGGGTTGAGCAAGAGATGTAGACTTACGCATCGATTAGTTGTTTGATGGTTACTGGTCTTAATGTATCTTTTCCGTATGTCTAATAGCATAGTTAGGAAACACTCTCAGCCAAATACTTGACAATCAAAGTCAACCATACTTTCGCATTTCCATCCTGGCTCCCACCTTGCGAACCACCCATGAATCCACCTCCATCATTTCCTCCACCACCGCCTCCGTAACCGTATGCTGTAGTTTTTAGCCAAGTCCTTGTCTATTGGCCCAAGTACAGCGACTTACACATAGTTTTGAAAATTAAAGGGTAAGTGGCAAGAATGTCTATAGTTGTTGCGTTGAGCGGTCGATGATGTTCACACAAAAGTTTGAGACGCGACTGACGCGTTTGCTTGGGGTTCGTGTAGAGAGCATTCACGTGATTATTTTTTTGCCTATCTAAGTAGCTTGTTTACTTAATAGGCATTGTCTTCACATCTCTTCACAACACATGATTCCTAGATCTACAGAGCTGAACTCCTTACACGACTAGAAGTAAATAAACTCAATTTGAAATTATACCTGGCCTTAGAATCAATCTTAGCAGTCGCAACGGCCGACCAACAATAACCAGGTACGGAATATTCTGTATATTATTCAAAAGATACGTATGATTCAGCTTACAGGTAATGAAACTTGGAAAATCCCGAAAGCCTAGAGGAGTCTACTCATCACATTCGTCTGTTCGTGTTGAAAGAGAAACGAGCAAATCTCTCAGGATGGATTATAACACAATTGTCAGTTTATACAATTATATCGACAAGTGAGTGGCATGACACTTCCGTTGTAAACCGGCCAAACACAATAGTATCTTGACCATACCAAAACACAGATGTTTCTCTTCACTCAGGCGCATATGACTGGTTATCGTTCAATCATTCTGACATTTGTAAACATTTCATACATCCAATAGGTAACTGCTTTCCTCGACTAGTTTACAATCATCAAATACTGATGAATCTTGATTGCTACCTGTCCTTAAACGCCGAATTGGTATGCTATTTGTAGTTTTGGATTGTTTCCTTGCGAGCTCCGTACGCTTATCCTGCAATTTACGGTCCTGAACTCTTCGTCGTCGGTCCCTCATGCCGCTATCCTACTGACCCTTCCATTACAGAAACGAGAATCTCTAATCCGTTTGATTCTCAAAACCTTCGGGCTTCTCCATACCGTTGATGTCAAAGAATCTTGATGTGCCTGAAATGTTGTTAACCATGAACAACAAGGAAGAGAAGTAGGATCCAACTTACAAGAATATCCTTTCCAATCGAAGTTATCCTTTGGATTGCAGTGACACTTCAATGCCAACCTCGTTTTCTCGCCTGTTGGGCAATGGGTGAATGGTACGTGGTAGTAGGCAATATCGTTGAAGAAGTGGATTTCCTCTTTTGGCAAAAGAAGACTTGCTGCGATAGAGTGCACAGGAGCATCGCCCCATCGCTCATAGAAGAAACCTCCCTCCTTATCCAAATGCTCGAAATAATCAATGTATGCTGGCGATCGAAGCCAGTTGAGGTTACCAATCTCAAAGTTAGACCACTGATTGATTCGTTAGTCATTATCTTTATACCGCTGATGTTACTTACGAAGTGACAGTGGTTGTAGGAATCTCCTCCATCATCACTCAAGAACCCCATGGAGTTCTTCTCGGCAATATGCTCAGGATGGGCCTTGATGAATTTCTTTGTACTATCCCACAACGTCGGGATAGTCTCCACATACTCATATAAACTCAGCACGAAACTGTACTTTTTCTTGTTGTCAGACATAAACTTGAATGGATCGTAGTTAATGTCGCAGAAGAGCTCGATGCTTGGCTCAACTCTCCAGTACCATTCGTAGTTCATCATCAATGGCTGTCTGAAGAAGAAACCGGATTCGAATCTGCACATGTGTCTGTAGCTGATAGAGTCTCCGTAGATGATCTTGCGCTGTTTCATGTCCTCTCGCACCTTCTGCGCCTTGTCTTGATCGATGTGATCTGGGAATGACCAATGCTCCTTTGGAATCTCGCCATAGAATGTCTTGCCGGAGACCAATGAGCTTGTGACTTTCTTGAAAGTTGCATCGAATGGTTTGTCGTTGAGAAATACCCAATCGTAGTGATACTTGCGGTTGAATCTATCCTCAACCTGTCTAATTGATCGAGCAATCTCCCAGATATCAGTGTTACGTGCTAATGTGACAAAGGTCGCATTCATTCGTGGCCCGTTCTCGCTTGGGGGTGGGAGGCCTGGAATGGCTCCAACATTCGGAGTGGTGTTGTCTGACACTCCAGGTGCAGTTGACACGCCAGGCGCAACTGGCTGTGCTTGCGGCAGCTCGCTCGACTCGCCTGCTTTGGATGGCATTCCTCCCCATCCTTTCGCGCCATTGAGCAACTCTTCTGTATTTGGTAATCGTTGTTGCGAGGAGGAACTGATGAAATACACGACGGCCAATCCCTTGAAACAATCAGTATGCCATGCCTCTTGCAACCAGAATAATGGGACAACTTACAAAGATCGCAAAGAGAATATATCTCACGTATCTCACAGAGCCAGACATGACCTTTCGCTGTCCTCTGGGGGATGAAAATCTTCCTTTGGGCTCCAGTTTGAAGGATTGCGAGGACAAGGCCTCGGTGGTGCGGTTGAAGGTGGACGCGCGAAAAGAAAGGGTCTCAAACAAAGTCTCGAAAAGCGATGACCAAAGAGCCAATGAGAAAGTATAACAACCAACAATTGAAACCACGTTTTGATCTTTTCAAGAAAATGAAGTGAAGAATGAGAGGTCAAGCGATCATGTCATGTTAAAGGAAGAGGGAACGCAATGTCTACAGGAGATTCAGGAGTTGTGTTTAAAGTGCATTCGTATTCCAAGTTAAACTTGCATCCACCAAAGCCCCCTTGCCTTGCTCTGACTTCCGCGCAACCTTCTTGGATGGTTCTAGCCAGGGATTGGTTTCCACACGGAACTCAGTGAGCTAAGGTCATGAAGGTCACGTGAATGATGCTCTCAGCCAAGAAATATATTGTGACCTCTTGACTTTCAAAAGCTCCCCACCAAAGACCAAATATAGGATCGAGACAAGAGGCAACAATTGCTGGAGTAGGAGAAGTACTGTGTCATCCACGCATTCTCTCCTCAGACGCCGCGCCATTTTTGGCTGAGCGAGCGATTGACTAGCCCGATTTCTGGTAGTGGAAGCACTGTCGTTTTCAGTCATTTCTGGTTCTAGCACTGGTTCAACCATTACATTCTTGCAAAGAACTTCAACACGTCCTATAAAATCAACAAGACAGGCTCTTGCCATTATTGAGACTACTGGTGAGCCTCTTTGGAGAGCATTTCATCATTTGAACGCTTGCTAACTCATATGGTACAGCGCCATTATCTAGGTTTTGATTCCGTTCCTCTTACAATCAAATATACCATGTCGTTCTTTGGCTTCGATCCATCGCAGAAGCCTCGTGGCCGCGGCCACAACACCGCTGCGCCTGGCTTCTCGCAGGTCGCAGACCCATTTGCTGGTCCTCGACCAGATAACGACAATGAGGCGTAAGTTGGCACAGAACTGGCCACACGCGTCGCTATGGATTAACATAAATTTTAGGCTAGATTTTGAGGAGACGTACGACGGCTTGGGTGATCAGCTAGATGAGACTGACGATGCTTTCAATGATGACACCTTCGGTGCTGGCTCCTCGTCAAAGAAGCCAGCCGCCAACGATTTTGATTTCTTTGGACGAACTGCAAAAGTCTCTGATGCCATATCAGAAGAGCAGGCTCGCTACTCTCGACAACAACCACTCTCAAGAGTGACAGCACCTCCGATGAATTATGTTCAATCAGCTCCCAAACCTTCTCGCACAGGATATGAGCGATATCGCGAGCCTGACTACATTCCAGACATGCAAGTTGATGCCAATTTATGGGGAGTTGCTCCAAAGAAACCTGCTGCACCAGCGGTGGAACCCTCTCAAGCTTCAGGCCCATCGGGTGGAAGAAAGATGATGAGCCTTGAAGAGGTCGAGGCTGCGATGCGTGCTCAGCCTAAGAAACCCACTCAACCTGTCGCTCCTGAAGCCAATTATCCTACTCCTCCTCCACAGCCTCAATACGAGCATTCTGTCCATCAAGACATTCCAGTACAGAGTCAGCAGCAACAATATTATGGTCAACATGATCAACCTGTTCAGGACGCTCAGAGACAACCACAACCAATACATATCTTGCAGAGACCGCAACAAGCTGAAGCACCTCAACCACCAACGCAGCCTCGACATATCATGCAGAACCCGAACCGTTACCCAGGTGCGGAGCAGGGTCTTCCTCCTCAACAGCAGCACGGTCATCCTCAGCAACATCGTCCAGGCCATCATCACCAATCTCGTGGGTCTGGCCAGCGCCACATTATCACTCATCCTCAACAACTCGCGAACTTGTCAGAAGAGGATCGAGCAGCGTTCTTAAAGGAAGATGCTAAACGTGCTAAGCGCAACCACAAAATATTTCTTCTTTCCAAGGACAATGGCTTAATGACCCCGCAAGACAAGAACTTCATTACTCGTATCCAGTTACAACAGCTTGTCACGGCAACAGGTAATCCCAATGAGCATGGGAGTGATACTTCTTTGGCAGAAGATTTCTATTATCAGGTTCACAACTCGATACAAGGCGCGTCACGTCAACATCCTGGTCAGCCGCTAAGCAATTTCGCTCAAACTTATCTGTTTCAAACAGGAGGACGACATGGTAACATGCGAAGAGGAGCTCGAGGTGGTGACAACCATATGCAAAGAATGGCTCAGCAGGTTCAGCGAGCTGTCGAGGCTGCCAAGAATAAGCCTAAGAATAAACAACTTGTCATCGAAGGAAGTTTGGGCAAGATCTCCTTCAGCAATGCGAAGACTCCAAAACCCCTACTGAATTTCAAACGTACCGAGTCTGGTGTTGACGCCAATAAACCTGGAAGTTCGGCAAAGGACCGCAAGCAGATTGGTGTCAGTGATCGCAAGACCGCTTTGAGGAATATTGAACACATCTACGACACTCTCATGAAGGTTGAACAACATGCTCAGCAAATGCCTTTCATTGATGAACAGACAGCCCAAAGTCCAGAGGTGGAAGAGTGGAAGAGTAAGGAAGCGGAACTGAGAGCACAATTGTGGGATTCATTGAAGGTCCATGAGCCCATTGGAGAGACCCCTGTTCACCCATTCATCGCTATCATCTCATACAACAAAGGCAAGAAAGCGATTCCCCGTGTATACCGTCACATCACTAAAGAGCAGCGCACAACAATCCTTACCATGATTGTCGTTCATCTCGATCAACTTGACGTTATCCGTGATGCAGTTCCCGCACCTGGTGAGAACCAGCCAAGGATCAGCATTCGCGAGGACATTGAGACCTTCAATGCCGGCATTATGAACCCTCTCTTCAACTTCCTCAATGAGGTTGGTTTGGACATTGTGTCGGGGCTTGTCAGCTTGATCTGCAACCTCAACCTTTTCGTCATTGCAAGAACTCGTATTGGTGTTAGTGTTTTGGCAATGTTATTGAGCAGAGCTGAACTCATTCGATCGTCTGGCGAATTTTCAGAAGCTGGATGGCAAGACTGGTAAGTAGGATAGAGAGCGAGCACTGAATATGGCTAACACAAACTAGGCTCCGCAGCTATAGTGCACTCTTTGATCATCTCGAACCTGTCTTACCTCACATCTTCCCTGGCAACGTCAACTCGAGTGAAGACCACTACGTATGGCAGTTCATTGCAACAATCGGTATCGAGGCCAATCCTGAACAGCAACAACGTCTAGTGCTTGCAGTCAAGGATCGCGTCATGGACACTGTCGCCCTATCAAAGACACTCCCACCTGATATGGCTGCTCAACGATTGGGCAATGTTAATCTTTTTATGCGTTCCATCGGCCTGGATGTTGAATTGCTTGCTTAAAGTGTTCACTGTATGCCTTATTATTGCAACACCTTATCGACATATCAATTTTACGAAACCGCAATCTTATGTTTGGATCCCCAGTGATGGGTTAGTAGTGAAGCTACGGAAAGGTGACTTTGAGTATTGATGGAAAGAGATCTTGGGTGCCTGTATCTGGGCGGTAACTCGCTTGCGATTTAGTGGCATGCTCCACTGGAATAGGCATATGGATCTGATCGTGGAAGGCTAAACACAAGAGGATCAGGTGAGGGCGAGCATCGAGACATGTTGATATTTTCAGGAGGATATGGTTGATGCCTCATTATCCGATAGTACACTGGTAAAATGACGAAGACCTTACACATTGAAGGTACAATCAGTTACCTCAAAACGACTGACGATGCAACTATTTATAATGTGTTTATCCCTGATGCTCTGAGAGGGTGCCAGTACTTGTGCTACGTGAATTGGTGCTGGTTCGTTCCACCATCCTACTCTTAGCATGGTACTAACGCGCAAAAGAACGTTCACCATGATTGAAATGTTTGTTCTGTAACTTGCAATGGTGGATGTCAATGATGATACTGAGGCCGCTCTGGACGTGGTGTGACATCATTATTTCTTAGTAGTAGGGTTTTAGCCGAGCCAGTCAGAACCATATCCCCAGGATGTTGATGACATTTTCATGACTACGATCGCTTTCACTCGAACACTGCCGGCAATCCGTTACGCTATGTAGACGCAGTACATTTAGTACTAAGTGGTTACCGCGCGATGGCGTAAATGCTTGTCATCCTTCTCCCAGAAGCTTGACTCTCTTTTATCATATTCCTTGTCTACAGTGTCTCGAACGGCTCATCCTTTTTGGAGTTTGTCTTGATCTGAATCCGTGTTTCGAAGCGTGTTCACCACGTTAATCTTTTCGTTTGTTGGTTCTTATCGTCAGACTTATTCGCCAGTAGTTGCGACGATCATGTCGCCGTCCCGAGACAGTAACGAGACGCATGTCCAAAATGGTAATGGAAACCATGACAATGCTGAGAAGGGCCAGAGAAATCAGGAACAAGATCAGCCACCGGAGGAAGTTGGATTTCTGGACAAGAATTTGAGACCTGTTGTGTTTGAGGTGGTTAAAAGTGTAGCATTCACGAGTACGTTCGGGCATTTCTACAACCCATCTAGTTAATATACTTCTCTACAATAAGTTTTTGCTGACAACGTTGAAAGCCCTAATACTATGTGTCTTTATCCTCGTCATTCTCTCCCTCTATTGGGCCGTTCTGTTCCATGTCGAGCAAAACAGCAAAGCGCTCAAGGTATGGATTGTAGATTTCGATTCGCAAGTTGCACCGTACACGACCACTACTCCACTCGTTGGTCCTCAACTTGTGCAAACGGCTCTGATGCAGAATGAGATGCCTACACATTTGAACTTCCAGCCCAAAGCAGCATCCGATTTCGGATTCGATCCAATGGACGTTAGGAGACAGGTATATCATCAAAAGGCTTGGGCGGCTATCATTGTCAATGCCAATGCGACAACGCTACTTCGACAGGCTGTCAGTAGTGGAAATTCAAGCTATGATCCGCTAGGAATTGCGCAGGTAATCTACGTTCAGGCGAGGGACGAGACTACATACTCTCAGTAAGTGCTATCTGGACGGTCATCTTTTGGGTGCTTTCTTTGTAGAAGCAAGATTCAATTTTCAGACATGCGAATCAGTTTCGATGCGCTAGAACAATAACAATGAAGAAGCGGTCTATGATGAAAGTAAATCATTAACATTTCACAAACAGGTATATCCAACCGATGTTGAGCACCTTTCAAACGCAATTTACAAGTATGTTTGGAGAGCAATGGGCGAGACAAGTGCTGCAGAATGCCAGCACAGATGCAACTCTATTGGCAAATATACAGAATGTGCCACAAGCAATCAGTCCAGCGGTCGGATTCTCAATGTACAACCTGAGGCCATTTTCGCCACCAGCCGCGACACCTAGTGTGACGATTGGTCTGATTTACCTTATAGTATGTTATAACGTCCTCTGTCCAACAACTTACGGCAACAAAACTGACTCAAAACAGATCATAGCCTTCTTCTCGTTCTCATTTTACATGCCACATCATTCCAAATTTCAACAACCCACCAAAAAGTCTAACCAAAAGAAACTCAAATTCCCACAACTTATCATCTGGCGAATCTTCGCGAGTTTTACGGCCTACTTCTTTCTCTCTCTCTTCTACTCGTTCGTATCTTTATCTTTTCAGATCAACTTCTACGCTCCTCCTGGTCCAGAGACAGAGGTAGCCAGTCCCGCCACAGGCTATGGACATGCGAGTTTCGTGGTATATTGGATGCTGAATTTTATTGGTATGGGGGCTCTGGGACTTGCTTGTGAAAATGTCGCTATGATTGTTGGACAGCCTTGGGCCGCGCTCTGGTTGATCTTTTGGGTGATTTCAAATGGTACAGGTTTCCCCTTCACTGTCTCCCCTCATTCTCCGTCGTGCCGTACGAGAAGTAAACTAATGTCCAATCCAAAAATAGTCTCAACCAGTTTCTACAACATCGACCTCGCTCCACGTTTCTACCATTGGGGATACGCGTGGCCACTTCACAACATCGTCGAAGCTGCTCGTACGATTCTGTTCGATACACACTCCAGAGTACCGCAGAACTTTGGCATATTGTTAGGATGGATAGTGGTTAATGTTATGTTCTTTCCATTTTGTTGTTATTTCATGAGGTGGAAGAGTAAGAAGAGCGCGCAGAAGGAGAAAGAGAAGAAGGAGAAGGATGAGGAGTAAGAAGATTGGATAATAGAGAAGCTCAGATGAGTTGAGGATGTGTATTTTAACGGATTGAAGATATCTTGTAAGATTTGTGCTGTAAGAAAGATTTAGACGTAATGATAATGAGAAAAGCAGTAACACTGCTTTACGTCCGTTGTTCGCTTCTTTAGTCTTGGGTCAAAATTCTAAAAGATCAGTCGCATGGTATTATGAAGTGGTAGGGGGTATAGGACGCATTTTTCTTGCGTTGTTCATAGTACACTAGCTTGTTTTGCTCAAGCAAATGACATTCAGCTCATCTTTTCACAGTGAAGGACACCTTACTCATCTGAAATTCGCCAGACTAATCTTTCAGCACTAACCTCTTTTCGTCTCAATATATTCAGTGCTTTCTGTGCTCTCTCCAGCATTGTCTCACCTTCCACAACTCTCTGCCTATTCGGTCTTACAATACCCTCACTCAACAACCACGGCACGATAATCGGCTGAAGACTTTCACGGAACAACTCATTCTACCAGGAAGTCAGCACGCCATTCCCTTTCATGATAGGTTGACGAGTAGTAGATAACTCACTTCAGCATAGAAATGTGTTCTCACACCCCTAACCTCAACACCCTCAGCCCAATCAGCATTACCTTCTGCTTCCATGCTATATTCCGGTGCCTCGCTCTCAGTCGCATCCTTTACAATGACAGGTAATAACACTGCAACTCTCGTGCCCTTTCTTGCTATCTTTGCTAAATGAGCAAGACTTCCAGATTTCGACCCTATACAATCGAAGATAAATGGCATGTCGTTTGGAAAAGCTCTATTGATTTTCTCGGAGGCATCCTCATCGCGGTAGCTAAAACTTTGCGATGCACCCAGGGATTCGAGGTACTTATGGTGTCGTGGGGACGCTGTTGCGACTAAGTTTTTGTAGCCCCAGTGAGTGAGTATTTGAAGGGCATATTGTCCTACAGAGGATGAAGCACCCCAAATCAAGATTGGTGAATTTGCATGTGGTGGTGTAGGATTTGAGGGAGCTGGCCAGATGAGTGGAAGGGCTAGGTCGTTGGTTACGGCGTGGAAAACTGTGACTACGTTGCCTGGAATAGTCACTGCTTCCTGGAGAGAGAAGCCTGGGGGCAGCTATGGATTAATTCAGTTCTCTAGCACCAAGAGTATCCGGTGAGATGGCAGATTAAATTACCTTGCTGAGCGATACTTCCAGCACGGTTACATATTCTTGCTGTGCTTTCTTTTTTGCCTCTTCAAAGCAGAAACCAAAAACCTATGTGGATTAGAACCGTTGTTTTCCCAACATGTTTGAGAATCTTACCGTATCGCCAACAGCTAGATTTTGGACTTCTGGGCCGATTTCTGATACTGTTCCTGCGACACTATCTCCAAGAATTTGTGGGTGTTTTACCAACAAGCCCCC
>Ga0181470_100057_pt1 | contig 23431 bp, 21 predicted proteins | sample InSIn5SAF170_FD_119082 | JGI IMG/M metagenome (GOLD analysis project Ga0181470, IMG submission 119082) | Clean room microbial communities from NASA Spacecraft Assembly Facility at Jet Propulsion Laboratory, Pasadena, California, USA -... ...
GGCGGATGTGGTCAGAGAAAAGGACATATGGGTGTACAGCTACCGGATACCGCCTGAGACCAACGCTTCCATAAAGATGGACGTTGGTATCGAGGACTGCTTGCATATTGAGTTCGAATACTCGAAATCGAAATACCATCTTAAGGACGTCATTGTAGGCAGGATCTACTTTTTATTAGTGCGGCTCAAGATCAAGCACATGGAGCTCTCCATCATCCGCAGGGAGACTACGGGTGCACCTCCGAATCAATACAATGAAAGCGAAACGCTGGTGCGATTCGAGGTATGTGCTGCAGTCATGTGCACAATGCGGCATTCGCTAAGAAAACTCTTCAGATCATGGATGGGTCTCCTTCTAGAGGTATTACTCGATAATTACTCAATATGCGGTGAGGCTCGAGCACTGACACCAGGCCTAGGCGAAACTATCCCGATTCGGCTGTTCTTAGGCGGCTTCGACCTCACTCCAACCTTTCGAGAGGTTAACAAACGATTTAGCACGAGATATTATCTGAGTCTGGTCTTAATAGACGAAGACCAGCGTCGCTACTGTATGTTTTTTTTGCTGCTAGTAACTCTTCGGCGTGAACTGTTGCTCTGGGTCTCAAATTCAGCATTCTCGCGAGCAATCCTTCTCGAATGGAACAATCGTTTCTTTGCTTACAGTTGCTGATCTGTGAAATAGTCAAACAGTCGGAGATAGTCCTTTTCAGACAAGCCCCCGAAGGCTTGACACCGCCTCCACCCGAACAAGCAGAGCTCACATCGGTTTGATCTCGAACCTTTATCAGCCCAGACTCCGCAAACTGTTCCTGCACACTCTAATGCAGGCGACTGCAGCGCATGCGCTGTGCCGCGGGAATGATACCCAATTGCTTTGGCGGCACCAGCATGTATTGCCGTAGCATCAGATTTCTACACGACCCGAAGGTGCAAAAAGCGATGTGAGTTGTAAGGCACTGGCGTTCAGCGGATGCCAACTTCCATCGCGTGCTCTGTATCGAGTGAAGGAAAATCTAGAGCCCCAAAGTGTGATTATTATTAGCGCATGAGCATCAGAACTGCTTCAGCTCTTTATCATTCATCGAGTTGAATGAAAGATCTACTTAGTATTTTGTGATGGACGACATCACGGACTGGTTCTTCGTCCAACATCCCCCCTTCAATCGATCATGATCGTCCCAAGTTTCTCTCATCTTCATCTACATCTCGAGAGTATCCACCCGGCAGTGGTTCACCCTCATCCCATTGGCACGGATCCTGGACCGTTCTGCAGCCTCGTGCCTTAGGCCACGACGCGTCCGGATACCATTATAAGGTAGGCAAGCTTGCTTTAGCCACAGAGCTCAGCTGCATATTGACCGTATACATCCTCTTGATGCGTTGAAATGCATCGGCTGATAGTTCATTTCCCCGATGCTGATGCAGAGATTGTGAAGCAGCTTTCAAGTCGTGCTAACTGCCAACGCACAAGACATGCATATAGCAGCAGCAGGTAATTCGATGACTTCGGCCTTACTCAAGACCTCTCGGCAGTATCACAGATGGGAAACTCGTTCGTCTATAGAGACTATGGCTGTGCATGTGGCATGCATATACTTCCTGCACTCTATTGCTTTCTTCGCCTAGCTACATCCGACAGGGATTCCCCACAGCAATCTACCCAGGGAGTAATTGTCACAAGGCTCCTAGACAAGAATGGACATAAGCTCAGGTCGCACAGCGTATGAAAACGAGTCACGATTCAGCCCCTCATTAATATGACGCTGTTGTACCCCTCACTTGAGCCTCTTCCGCTCGCTTTGCTGGCTCCTGTACCCAGCTGCGGCAACCCACCCCAGTCTTGCGTCTTTTTCCTGCCTTTCCTGCCCTGGGTGCAGTTCTCACTGCGACATCCGCCGATTGATGCCCAACCAACCTGCTGGCTCGGACGTGTTGATCACAAGACTGCTATATGACGACTGTGGGCATACGCGGCATCGTGAGTGATCGTCATGGTCTGGAACCTGATTGTTCTAATGGACATGGTGATGGGGTTGCATGATATTCTGATGTGTTCTGAATCCAGATTCATTTGCCAGCTTCACGGGCCGAATAGAAACCCTGACATCTGAGGCAAGGCTGACGCACCAATTCCAGCTTATATCGACTGTTCTGTCACGAGATCATATTGTAGGTGCAACTACTACAGGCGAGATATATTTCGCGTGAGAATTCTTCATTGCCGGTCGATTTGTGTGGGTGGTTCTGGAGCCAGAGATCACAGCACCTACCCCTGTACACGTACACCAGTTTCTCAGCAGGCTTTCTTGCCTGCCGAGGAGAAAGCGGAAATTTCACGTAAACGCAAAGATGTAACGAAAACATTACTCTCTGCTCTCAACCAAAGGACAAGGCTAGGGTTTTCTGATCTGAGGAATAGTCAAGAGAAAGCTCTTGGATATTAATATTGAGGAAGAGCATGTAAAGCTCTGGTTCCTATATACCACCTTAACCGACGTGACCAAATCCGAAAGGTTCAGAGCGATGAGAGGTGTTGGTCGGAGGGTTTCTACTTGGCTACGTCACCCAAACGTCTCAGCACGACATTATATTATGCAGGTTATGAGATATTGATTTGGTAGGTAAGCTCATGGAACATTTCTTGCTTCATATACACCAGCTGATGACTAGTGCGTATCGTGGCTGGATTGTATGATGGATATTTTGGTCAATGTATGCTACACCCACGTCAAGGCGTACCAGGAAGGAGTTGTTGCTTGAAAGCGACAATGCGCAATAATTTTTTTTAACCCACTGATAAACCCAGTCACGATTTTCCATCTTCCACCTACGCTTGGAATGGGCGGTCAGCGATTATTCTTAAAACCGCCGTCGAATTGCTCCTACACATCGCTAGCGAATGAGAATCTCCGGGGCAATCTTCCCATCACACCGCCCATGTGACGAGTTTGAACTGCCCACTACGACCCCAGTTCTCACAACCTCACCTCGATCACAACGCTTGGAGTTTCGTTCCTGAGTCCGGCCAGGTTTCATTCGTGCGGAACAAATATTCTGCAGTACCGCGCGATCCCACCAACTAATGTAGTATGTCCATGCTTGCAGAGATGCAGACAAATACCACCCCACGATTCTAGATCTTCAATCAGCTTGCACAGGAGTCTGTCAATGTATCAGCATGTACGATTGTTGAGTCGCGTTTGCCACTGAATTTGTTGGTGCTGCAATGTGAGGGAGCAATGCGGATCGCGTCCATGATTAGCTTGATCCCAGCGGACCCACTCCGGGCCTCGCAAAGTGGGTCTCATCGTGACATCCAACTAGAGCGGCGCTAGTCAAGCGTGGGGGTCGCATTATTGTCAGGCTATTGCCCACGCCGCGTCGCAGTGTAATCACGGAGTACGAGACCCTTTTCCGGAGCGGAATGGCTCTTCCTTCGGAAAGATCCTGTCTCTTGCAGGCGGCTTTATTTTAGGTTTCAGCGAGGCTATGTTGGAACGTCCTGTCACAAGCGATGAGTCGTTGGAAATCAGGATCTTCGGACTGGATTGGGAACAATATGAGCTTGAAGCGTCGCTTGAGTCAAATCGCGCAAATATTCGTGGGTATTTTCTCGTGCTGCCACAATGTCGATCAACAGCTATCGGAAGCCTGTTCTCCGCCCTGCAGTCACTGACGCTATCTTCTATACATCACATCCATGAATTCTTAACAGCCGATGTTGCGTTTGGCGCTGGGATGCGACCAATCCAATACGCAAGCATACGGGAGTAAGACGACGCGAGCCCGTCTGTCGTGCTGTCCTAGCAATTATCCTCAGTAGAACTCCCAGCAGGCAAGAGCTGCGTTCCGTAACGTGAGAATTTCATCATTGCGGACACAGAATCGTGGATAAATTCAAGCCCATTTGCACCTCGGTATGGCGCCCGCTCCTATACATCCATCACGTCCTCAGCAGTGGATGACACAGGCAACTCCGAAATGACACCCAAGAGTCGTGCATATGGCACTGTGAGCCTCTGTAAATCGCGATGTTTACCTGTACCCAGAGATTAGCAAGCTGAGCAGACTTTACGTTCGCAACTGCCGAGATGACGTACCAAGAATTAGCACCACCTCTTCCAGAAGCGCTTTGCGATCCCAACCAACAAGCTCCTTCTCCTTCGTGTGCCATCCCTTCGGCACGTCCCCGTCCTTCGGCTCCACATCCACATCACCCCCATCCTCATTGAAGACATCCCCCAATAACATGCGTAATAGTTCCTGCGTTTTGTTTTTTAATCCCTCTGCGCCTAGGCGCTTTGCGTACATTAGCAGGTAGATCCTGAACTCTTCCTTCGCGCTCAAAGTCATGGCGGCAGCGAGTCTATTCTCCAAGTGACCAAGCGAGACGTTTGCTTCGAAGCCCTCAAACCCTTCCGCTGCGAGTAGAGCCTTGATGAGACGCTGTAGGTAGTATGCTCGTCCGCGGAGTAAGACATGCGTCGTAGTGTTCCGTTCAAGCAACGGAATGATGCCTGCCGACAAGTTTTCGAGGCCGACTTCGTCATTGGCATCAAGGCCCTTGGATTCCTGCTGTGCTGTCGATTGCAGATTCGTGACTGAGGTATCGGCTGTATTCCAGTATTGACTACCAACTGCCCACCATGCCTCGCTGAGACGTTGCCAGACAAACATATTTGGGGAGTAGGTGTATCCGTCTCCATTTGACATAGCAATCACGATTCGACCTTGTGAGTTGAGTCTCGCGAAGACTATACCAGGGGCACCTGTGAGATGTGGCCCCTGAGCATATGCTGCTGTGTCCAGCACGGGCGCCAGAGAGATGGGTGGATGTGGTGAAGCCAAGGTCTGAATATTCCAGACATGACATGTACCCACGGCGGTGATTGCCATCAACCACCAACCACGACAATCGATGATGACAGGCTGTGCTTCTACAATCATGGCATTTAGTAGCCTTCGACCAGCGGGCGTCCATACATAGATTGAGCCTTCTTCGCATGCGGCTGCCCAGAAATTCGTGTTACCTGTCACTAAAAGAACAGGCTTCGGAAGATAATCTTGCCACAAAGACTGACCGTGCCTGGTGCAATTTATCCTCGTCGGGTCGCGGTCCTGCCCTCTTCCCGTCCTCGATGGACCGGACGCATTTCGAGCTTCTAGCATGAGTGCATCGTCTCGCTCTGAATCCTTTGTCTCTTTCTTCTCGCTAGGTGCGAGTGAACGAACAATGACACTCCTCAAAACTGGAACGGCCAGTCGCAGCTGGCTAACAGTCAAAGAAGGATTGATGATCGCAGGTCGTAGAGCCTGCGGTACTGTGGTTTCGGGCTTCTGAGCAAGATGTGGTGGGATAAGCCCATCGGTGCCATTGACCACAATCGGCGTTGCTCCATTCTGCGCGATGGCATGGATTCGCTTCTCTGTGCGCTTGTCTTCTTCGCCCTCGATCTCAGCATACTTTCTTTTAGTGCCAATCAGCAATGTCTTGAGACCGCCTTCGGGCAGGCCGTCGTACGGCTTGGAAAGATCGAGAATTGTCTGCGGTGCATCTGCAGCTGCTCGGGCCCCCTGAGCAGCACCGCCTGCAATCAGCTGTGTTTGCGGGAGAGAAGATTCTCCGCCGCCAGACGAGATGAGTATTGGCTTTAATCGTTTCTTGCCGTTGACGATCTCGACGCGCGATTTCAGCTGGGTTACCCTCGAATCTTGGGGAGGAGGCTGAGGGGGGGTCTGTGTTCCATTCTTGGGAGTATTGCCGTTCGTGGCTGCTGTTGTGGTTCCGGTTGCTACGCCATTTGTTTTGGGCGCGTCCGATGTACCATTCACTGCTGCCGAAGGCTGCAGAGCACCATCACCCATTAGTTCGCCCATGCGGCCCTGGACAGCCTTCTGCTCCCCCTCTTTGCTCTTCTCTTCCAACAGCAACGCATCAATGCCCTCCACGACACCAGCTTTCCTACCAGCGCCGTACTTGTTCAACGACTTGTCATTCTCGGAGATTGGAGCGGGATATCCGAGTTCGCCGGTCTCAAACTTGACAGCCATTATGCCGCCGTCCAAACTGCTGATGAACAAAGTCTCACCATCTGGATGCCATGCCAGGTCAGAAATCGGCTTCGTGCATAGTTCCTGCGTAATGACAAATGGCCGCGCATAGCTCGTGTTCCAAACACTCAAGGTTTTGTCCTGTCCTGCACACGCAATCACTGTGACCGAGGGCATAAGTGATTGGCCGTTCGCATCCAGATGAGCAGCGGTCAAAGGTTCACGATGGAACAGTCTGGGCGAGAAAGCGCAAACCTCGACAGGGCCTTCATGCCCAATCAAATTAATGTCACTCTCCCAGCTGCCTCTGCTAATGATTGCCACGGAGCTGACTCGTCCGTTGACGGCATTTGCTGCGGCGATGTGGTTGCCATCTGGGGACCACGAACATCGCCTGAAATAGGTTGTGAGAGGTGAGTTTGCAAAGGGCGCGGTGACGGTGGTTTCGAGCATGAAGTTGTTGACCTGGTCGTGTGCGCTGGCATTCGGGGGAGGCGAGGTGAAGCGGAAGATTTTGATGGTTCGGTCATCGCTAGCGGTCGCAAAGTACTTATTGGCAGGGTCGAAGGTGATGCCCTTGACGTGAGACTGGTGCTGTGACAGTGTCTTGAGCTTTTCAAAGTTGTGGCCGGACCACACGACGATCTTGGAGTCGAGGCCGACGGTGACGAGGATGGAAGAATCGGCAGACCAGCCCAAGTCCTGCACGTCGTTATCGTGTCCGATCAGACGACGCAGAACCCGCCAGTTCTCGACCGGCGGCGGTTCATTGGAGCCTAGAAAGCAATGTCAGATCCGTGGCTAACATCTTTGTATCCTCTTCTCCTTCTCCTTCTCCTTCTCCTTCTACTCCTCCTTCTCCGTCTCCGTCTTCTTCTTGTTGTTGTTGTTGTTATTGTATGTATGAGAACGTACCAAATGTGTGGGCATGCGCTGGCGGGTTGGGGTCGAGCACATAGACACAGACGATCTTGTCGTCGGCGCCAGATGCCAGGTACTTGTTGTTGCCAGAGAAGCGCACGGTGTGTATGGTGCCGGAGTGCGTGCTTATGGCGGCGAGCTGCTTGGGCTTGTCGTAGTCTGCGTCGTGCGAGTGGAGGATGGCGTCGGTCGACCAGATACGGACGTGGGCATCTGCGAACGGGCGGGTGGATTAGTGTTCTGCTGCTCCAGGCAAGAGCGGCCCTGCGTACCTCCAGCAGCGGTGACCAGTCGCGAGCCATCGGGCGAGATGTGGCAGCTGTACACTTCGTGGTCTCGGAGGTCTCCTGCAGCGGATCATGCACACGTTAGCCAGCAGGTCTCGCGGTCACTGTGGGAGCAGGTTGGGTGCCCGCGTACCGCCATGTGTCAGCCAGAGCGGCTTTACGAGATGCATGTTCGACGAGCTCCAGAATGCAGCAGCCTCATGTTCCCATTTGCGCAATGCGCCGACGTGGTGGGAGGTGGATTGACGGTTCTGGACGTGAAAGCGTGTCCGTGGCCCTTGTCGAGGATTCGGAGACGCGCTGGGTGGAGCCTTTCTGGTGACGCCAACTAGCATCCCTGCAGCCCAGCCCTACGCGGACTTTTCGAACGCCAGGACAGTACATGCAGTAACTAGTCCGCGACGCCGTCATAAGGTCAACGTCGGTGCAAACAAACGCAAGTCACACGGAACATGTAACAATGGGCCTCGATGACTTTGAGCGCGAGCTCGCCGCAGAGCAGGCAAAGGAGGCACACAGTAGCAGCAGCAAGAAGCGCACACGGAGCCGGAGCAGAGACCGACGACACCGAGACAAGAGCTCTACGGTAACGAGCAGAGGATCCGCGGTGAAAAGATGCAGACTTGCTAATGTGCCCTTTTCAGCATGTGAGCAGCAGACGCGACAAGCACCATCATTCATCCCGCCATCATGACCGAAGGCGAGATCAAGACCGTCCTCGCAAGCACAAACGCTCAAGACGAGACTACGACGACAGTGACAGCGAGCTCAACTCCGAGTCCGACGAAGAACGATCTCGACGCAAGCGCAAGAACAACCTGAAGCGCACATCCTCCGATGACGAACATGACGAGGACGAATGGGTAGAGAAGGAGAGCTATGCCCCGCCGCCCAATGACGATGATCTCGACGACATGCTCGAGGAAGCTGCGGGCAAGAATCTACAGCGCGATGATTGGATGCAGGCACCCTCTGCCCTGGACGTGGATTACGTGCAACGAAAGAAGGTCGACGACAAGCCCAAGAAGGTTGCTGCCTCGGACGCAGACTTCAGGCTGAAGATGCATAAGAATGAGCTCAATCACTTCCTGAAGGATGCAAAGGCAGAGAATGAAGATGAGCAGGCGCCGGCACTGGAGAAGGAGGCGCAGCATGAAGTTGACTATGAGTTTGGCGACGCTGGCTCTCAGTGGCGATTGACGAAGCTCAGAGCTGTGTATAGTTCCGCAAAAGAGTCTGGCAGAACCGTGGATGAGGTCGCACTAGAGCGGTTTGGTGACTTTAGAGAGTTCGATGATGCTAGAGAGGAGGAGGCAGAGCTGGATAGGCGGAAGATGTACGGCGATGGCTATGTTGGCAAGATCAAACCAAGCGGCGAGCTCTACAAGGAGCGCCAGTTGAGCAAAGGCCTCCGTTCGCCACGGAACCTCTCTGCTGTGCCAGAGTCCTCCATACTTGCGAAGGAGGTGGAGCTCAAGCAGGCTCCCAATCAGACCGAGACGAGACCTCTAGACCCAACAGCGCTCAATAAGCTACGGGCGCAGATGATGAAGGCGAAGCTCAAGAAAGACCCCAATGCCGCTACCCTCGAGGCAGAGTACAATGCTGCCATGGCTACTGCCGCCAATCGCACGCAGCCTGATGTGGTCGTGCTCAATGCCATGGACAACCGCATGCTTGCTGGAGGTCGCCAGGGTGAAGTCAAAGCCATTGACAACAAGAGAGGTCGAGAGCGTGGTCTAGTCGAGGAGAACGAGGATATGAGCATCGAGGATATGGTTCGGCAAGAGCGGCGGACCAAAACGCAGAATGGCGGCATGGTCTTTGCGGAACGCATCGCAAAGGATGCTAAGTTCGATGTACGTCAATCCAATCGTCGAATTTCTCCTTCCACATCAGTACTGACAAGACTGGCAGACCGACCTCGATTACATGGACGACAACGCCCCCAAACTCGCTCGAGGCGTCGCGAAGTCCGAAATAAACCTCCGCAACACAGCCGTCTCCGACTTCCAAAAGATGTCACGCATCCTCGATACATGCCCACTCTGCCATCACGAAGACAAAGACGAACCTCCCGTAGCACCGATCGTCTCCCTCGCCACACGAGTCTACATGACTCTACCTACCGAGCCGACCCTCACCAAACTCGGCGCCACGATCGTACCAATCCAGCATCGCATCAATTTGATGGAATGCGATGACGATGAGTGGGAGGAGATTCGCAACTTCATGAAATCACTCACTAGGATGTACCACGACATGGGAAAGGACGTCATCTTTTACGAGAATGCGGCTAATCCGCAGAGAAAACGACATGCCACGCTAGAGGTTGTGCCATTGCCTCCTGCACTGGGAGAAACGGCACCGGCGTATTTCCGTGAAGCAATCCTTCAAGCCGACGAAGAATGGAGTCAGCATAAGAAACTTATCGACACCCTTGGCAAAGCTCAATCTGGACTAGGGAAGATGGCGTTCCGTCGGAGTCTGGTGAAGAATGTACCGTACTTCCACGTGTGGTTCACGCTGGACGGTGGACTAGGCCATGTAGTTGAGAACAGCGGCCGCTGGCCTAAGGGAGATTTATTCGCGAGAGAAGTCATAGGTGGAATGCTGGACGTGGAGCCACAGAATATTAAGAAGCAGGGCAAGTGGCATCGGCAGGATAGGCGGGTGGAGGGATTCAGGAAAAGATGGGATAAATTCGATTGGACGAAGGTGTTGTTGGACGCGCAGTGATAGGCGAGCAAAAGTGAGGTCGCTATCGTTGGATTTTATTCAGATCTACCGCGCATTGAGCCATATGTACCCAAGCTCCGGATGTGATCAGGAAATTACATGAGGTGCGCCCGTGTCTGCCATTTGGCATGTGCCTAAAGATACTTTTGCGCCCTCTGTGTGTTCATGTATGTGACTGAACCCTTGCAGGTGGAAACGTCATATCTCGATTCCGTCAAGACCAGCGTCTCAGTCATAGTGTTGTGCCGTTAGTGTTTTCCCCTCAAATGCCTTCACTTTTCCTCAGTCCTCAGAGCTTCCTCGTAGTCGTTCCCTTGCTCGCATACTTCACAACGCCCTTGCACCCCTTACGCTTACCACGCTTCGGCTCCTCCTCAGTAGTTGGTCCCTCTGTAACCCAAGAAGATCCACTAACGCTATGCACGGGTCCGCGCGTGGACAGCAGCTGATAAGATGGCGGAGGTGGAAGCGGCATAGCCTGCGCGTCGAGATCGATGTCCATGGAGAGCTTGGAGTCCTTTGCGAGACTAGACGAGCGGCTGAGATTGGCCATGCCGGGAGCTTGCACGTCGCGAAGGAGAATGTTCTCAGCGCTGCTAGTGGTCGACATGGACATGTTGGTCTTGGAACGCAGTGTTGGCAGTGAGAGTGGGAAGAGAGATGTACGAGGGGCGCCTATGCCTGATGATGAATATCTGCCCAGTTTGATGTCTTAGCTGAGATCTGGAACTTACGATGCGTAGCCTCTACCATATTGGCATCGTCGTTGTCGTCGTCGCCATCGTCGACCAGGTTCTGTGCTGGAAACTCGCGCATGTAGAGGTACACGAAGAGTACAGCGGCGCAGATGGCGAGGATGACGACAATGGAGATGGCCATGGCGACACCCAGTGGACGAAGTGAGCTGGCTGCTTGATTCTGGAAGATGCCCAAGACCTCAGTGGTGGGAGCTGCCTTCTCTACAGTGGTGTTAGCCATCATGATTGAATACTTCAAGGAAGCGGTCGAAGCAGTGGCAATGCGAGTGAGCGTCGGAGCGAGTGAGCAGTGGAGCGAATGTATGGAGTAACGACTGAAGAATGAGGATGGAAGAGTGGAAGCTTGAGTAAAGACTGGTTTTAAAGTCTGTGGGTGTTGCAAAGATCCAGGCAGACTCAGGTGATGATAGCTTGTGTTACCCAGATCTGAAGGCAGCAACGGCATCAACAATCACGACACTGACGCGTAGGGACAATAGAGGGCTCACTTCGGCATGTTCCCTGATCTTATTGTCGACCGAGCACGCTACAGCAGCTTGTTCGTTCGGAATCAGAGGCCAGATTATAATTTGATTCCATTCTGTCTTGGCCATGTCCTTGGCCGCATAGCTTCGACGGATGTGCCTTTGGAGTAATGTTTGAAGGGCTACTGAACACCTTTCACCCGGAAAAACAAACGCGGACTGTAAAGCATATTGCGGAGCATGGGGAGTATTGGGACTGCATTTTAGCAGTTGTAGATGTTCTAGATCAGCAAGAAACTGAAATGGTATCATTTGCTACGAAATTTTGCGTGTTACAAACAACGGCCCTAGACAAATGGGTGTGTACAGACATCAGCTTGCGCCAAATTGAACCTCATGCTCCGTTCAATGTGCAGCCCAGCCCCTTTCAGTGCGCTCATGGCATAGCCCAAGATATGACTGAAACGTAAAGACGACGCCGAATTGCCCAGAGGGATATACATACAGCGCACGATGAAATATTGTACATCACCGGAATCTTGTTCTGCGCGATTGCGAATGGCAAAGCCATTGAAGCTCGATCGCCAAAACCATTTTAAAATTTAAGCTTTGGCCGCCTTGACAGATGGTGGTGGGTGACCATATGTCCGCTCAAACTCGCGTAGATATCGCTCCTTGTCCGCTTGGTGGAGATCCTCGTATTTCTGTTTCTACTGTCAGCATTGTACTCCTCGTGCAACCCATTCATCATTCTTACTTTCTTCTCGCCAGCACCCAACTCATTCCACTCCTTCGTGATAAGTTTCGCTGCCTCTCCTAATGGAATACCCTTGAAGTCACCACTCTCTCTTCTCTCAATGCCGAATTTGAAGTAAGCAGAGTTTGGCCGCTTGATTTGCCTTTCATCACGGATTGGTGAGAGTCCTCTGCCTGATGATTTCTTGCCTGTTGCTGTCTTTGATTTGCGCTTCAGCTGCTTTCGCGCATTGTTCGCCTGGCGAATCTGCTCCGGGGTGTATGAGGCCACCCATTGAGAGTATGCGGCTTGGTTTTGAGCTTTGTTGTCGTTCGCAATGTGATTGTAGTGCTGATGTGGTCATTAGTCACACTTCCACGCCATCCTCATGAAAGTGCGTAAAACTAACCTCTCGCTCAGAAGCATTCAACGCCTTATATTCCGAGCTCGCAGCCTTGATGCCCTCTGTCACAGCGCCGCCTCTGCCCTGAAGCTTCTCCGACACATACACCGTCCATGCACTTTCTGGCTTGCCCTTGGGTTCCAGCAATGCACTGGCCTTCAATTCCCTTAACGACGTCAAAACTTTCTTCTTCGCCTGCGCCGCCTTCGCCTTCTCGCTCAACACGCGCTTTTTGGGCTTAGCCTTCGCCTTGGTTTTGGGCTTCGCTTTCCTCCTCGGCGTGGCCTTCTTCGCCGCGGTCTTCTTCGTGGTAGCCTTCTTCTTGGTCGTGGTACTTCTGCGCGCTGCAGGCTTTCTGGTTCTCGCCGCCGTCTTGGTAGCGTATGTGCGCGCTGATCCGCCCACCACTGGACCAACCAGGGAGGATTTCGAGGATATGGAGAGTTGCGACAATGTTCGTGTGACATGGGCTACATCCTGTTTCGGCGCTCGCAACGCGGCGCGCAGAAGCGCGCTGTAGCGAAGCATAACTCCAAAGAATTTGCGCGCGTATTGTCGTGGTCGATGGGAGGTGGCCGGCGCTTGCTGAGTGTCGTAGACGCCTGGGCAGCGCTCCGTTTCTGTGATCGTTGGCGATGGTGATGTACCCGTGTTTGGCAATAATGAGAGGCTGGGCTGGGGATCACATATCAGGCTAGCGGAGAGAGCTTGGGCCAGGCAAAGGTTAGCGAATCACAGTGCGCCTTCCCCAGCTTCAGCATGTTGATGATTGATCTCAAAACACCATATAAGTCTCAAGTCCCACCTTCCCGTCTACTTCTCACGAAGACGATTAATGTCTTTCTTCCCTTCACCGCTCCAGAACTCGCCCTACGACATGGCGCGTTCAGGCAATCATGCATGCCTTGGCAGCCCTACAGCACTTGGCTGTGGTGTAACGCTGCCGAGCCACGCTTATTAGTTTCCCCGAAACGCGTCAGAAGCTTACATAAGGCAACCATCAGTATCGGTCCATCATTGTATAAGCACCAGTCTCGCTGCTGCCGATCACCCCAAATCACTTTCTCATGAAGTCGTAGCCATGGCAGACAGTCAGCAAACCGAGCAGAAAAAGCATGCGGCGTGTGACGAGTGTCGTGAGTTAGTTCGTCCTGCAAAGTTCGCGACGGTGCATCTAATGTGATGCATTAGGCACCAGGAAGCTAAAATGCTCTGGCGAAAGTCCAAGCTGTCAAAGATGTCAGACGGAAGGCCTGTTGTGTGTGTACTCGCCTCGCAAGAAGATGGGTCGCCCGCGGAAACGAGCCAGAGACGATAATAACCTAACGGATGAAATTGATTTCAATGATGTGGGAGAGCTGCCGTCGTTCTCATTCGACCCCATATCGCAGCAACCGCTTGCTGGCATCCCTGGCACTGGAATTCCTATCAGTCTTGGAGAGCAGTTGAACCCCAGCTTTGAAACCACTCCTGATTCTTCCTTACAATGGCTCGATCCTACGCTTCGGGGGGGCAGGATTTGCGCAGCCTGGTGAAGATTTCAGGACTTTGCTGCCCTGGATCGGGGGTGTAGAGCAATCTCCATCTTCAAATGATACTGCTGCAACAGGTTACCCGACCCCACCTCAAGCGGGTACAGGTTCTTGTGCGTGTTTGCCTAATCTTTACATCACGCTATCAGACCTGGGAGCCACTAAGGAGTGGGCATTCCCAATGTCAGTGCACAAGTTGAAAGCGGCTATGCAGACTTCAGACAGCGTGTTGAAGTGTCCGGTGTGTCCACATGAGTCTACCACTGCCATGCAGAATCTCATGCTCCTGACCACCCTTCTCACAACTGTAACGGACTGCTACAGAAGAATTCTTAGGCATATCGACGCGGAAGCCGCCAAAGCTGAAGAATTAGGTACCAGTATCCAGTACAGAATGGGCGACTCAAGTCCTGAACGCTGGCACTTGCACACGGGTACGAATGATTGTCCCATGGGCATCAACGTTGATCTGGATGCGTCGGAGTACAAGATGCTCGCGAGAAAAGTAATCAAAGCGGATGTACTCGGCGCGACGAACTCACCTATGGGACAGATCAGTATCACCGATCTAGTAAATAGGCTGGAAGAACGACAGCACGAGTGGCACAAGGGCGCAAGCTCAACAGAAATGCGCGAGCATTACTCGAAGGCGGGACAGCAGTGCAACCCTGACGCTGGTGATTTTACATGTTTGAAGCTGGTGGGCATGGTCAGGCATCAAATTGGAATGCTGGGGCTTTCGTAATAATGCGGAAAGCGAACAACAAATGACACGCACGTTATGGAGCGCCAGTTACTCAATCTCTCTGTTTCGGCCGTACTCTGTTCTTATTAACCTCGTGACGGATTCTATCTCGTCCTTGACGTCGTTTGCATTCCGGCCCGACCGTTGACATTAACCGTCCGAATGCGAGTTGCCTAAAGCACTCCCATGGTACTGGGCCTGCATCTCAAAAGGATTGCTTCACTCCAAGCCTGAGGAAAACATACGGAAGCGCAACCTGGCCCACGTCAAAGGGATAACGGACGCTGTCCCCTAATCCGTTTTAGGCCACGAGTTCTTCCTCCATACTAACACCATTAGAAATGTTCAGAGTATGCAGCAATGCAAATTCCAGAGACTTACGGACGGTATTTAAGGCACGAATATCTTTTTCGGCATTCTCAGTCCGCATAATATGAATCTAGAATGATGTATCACGTACTAAGAGTATAGAAACCGACAACGTCGAAGACCACGGGCAAAAAGTGCATGGTGAGGAATTTCGACGTCGTAGCGCGTATTTACGAATAACAACAGTCCAAAGTTTAACCAAGACTATCTCCTTCAGCTCAAAGATATTGCTAACGACTTTCAGGTCTACGAAAATACAGTCATCCATCGATCGTCGCTGCCCCATGCTATCTCGTCTATCCATGAATAAACTTATGGTTTCGCAGCTTTTTCTTAAGACTACTTGCATTGATCCACAGAAGCTCTCATACATTTCGAAAATTTCGTCAATGTTCGAGCTGTGGGCGCAGTTCAATTTGTGGCAAGAAACCCATTATCGCCAGGTCTCCTCGCTCTGCAAGACATTTCGACTGGAAAGGTTCACCTAAATCCTCTCAACGATGGACTTGATAGAACGCAGCCATAAAGCGCTGGTACAACGTGTCATCATTGCATCCTGATGTCAACGGGTGGCGCGTGAGAACATTTTCTGGAAACACCCTGATAGCGCGCCAACGAAAATAAACCTGCAGCAACGTCAACGAATGCGCGACTTCCATCAAGAACCGCTTTGACTGCTCCACGTCGTTCAAAAGACTTGAACTGGGAGAGAGGTCCTGTAGCGTTAAGAGTTTGAACTGGCTCAGAACATTTACAGCAGTGCCCACAAAACGACGGAGAATGACGTAGTCATCTATGGAGTTATTAAGGTCACGCACATGCCTTGGATGGAGCTCAGCATAGAACTGGCTGATGATGGTGGCGGAAAGCTTGGTCCTGGTTCCTGAGGCGAAGATAGTTGGAGAAGAATCGATTTCCGTGATAGCGTAGCGGATGTCCTGGGAGATAGAATCCACGAGGGCGGGCACCTCGACAATGAGATCATGGAATGTGGGCTCATCGCGGGAGAAGAGTGCCTCCGCCAGAGGTTGGAATTCAGCCACGCGTGCTACAGCGAGAGCGAGCTTGAAGTAACCAGTAAGCTTTGGGACGGAGACGTGTGGCAGAGTCATGGTTAGTAGCACCCTTGAGTTTTAAATCATATCTAACGCGTTCAGTAGGCATATATATATTCTGAATATATGTGAAATCCTTACATGTGTAAGTGACACATATCCGCTGTCACCAAACAAAGCTCAACTCGATTACACCAAGACACAGCTGGAACAACTCGAGACCAATTCACAGATGCACAGAGCCAGTTAACAGACTAGGTAGTCACAGCAGCAATGCCCGCATTCACCGAGCTTGCGCTTGCAGCACCAGCCAACCGCCTTTGAGCCTCCAGCTCCGCCATGCCAGTAACCAGAATTGCGAGCACCAAGTCCTGATTCATGCCGGGCATAACAAGCTCCAATCGACTGTGCACTTTCCAATCATCATGTCCAACGGTCGCAAGAACATTCTCCCGCTCGTCCACCAGATTGTAAAGTCCAGAATTCTTCCAATTGCCCATCCGCTTCCATGTGAATTTGTCATTCTGGAAAGTGAATGATTTCGTGGTACTCCACAGCCCCTTGTCACGGGACATTGTGAACTCCTTGCACCCCGGGATGGAGATGTCTACGTCGTTGCTGAGCATGTGGTAATTTGCGCTGCCGAGGAGTATGCCATCGACACTCATAAACTCGAGAGATTTGGAATGCACCTTTACAGTCCAGATGTCACGGCCAGCAGCGGTCTTCAGATTGTAGATGATTCGTTTCCAGGACTTTCCGTAGCGAATGTCGAAATTTTGGGGTTGGATCAGCTCTGGAGCGAGGAGATTTGCCATTGTCTATTAATGGAAGGGTGAAAGTCAGAATTTCAAAGTGGTGATGCTAGGCGTGGTCACGAGATAGATGGTATGAGATTTGTGATGTTGGTCAGCTAGATGAGACCGAGGGCATGTTCTTATATACAGCAACAATGAATGCATAACACGTAACAATTATTAGAGGCTTCGGTCCTTGGACGAGGCTGAATGCATTCCATCAGCGCCGCCACATTGCCAAAGGAGGTAAGCGCATAGACCCATGACTCGACATACGCGTATCTTTCCAGTCTTTGGCGCAAATTGGCCTCGACTCTACTACCGTACTTGGCATATCTGAAGGTGATAAGCAGCAGTGATGTGAAGCACAGCCGGATATTTGATATGCTTTTGACTTCATTCCATCTTGCGAGCTATATGAATACATCTCGACCGTGAAAAGCGAAGGTCCGGACACAATGCAGGATTGGACAATTGAAACAATTCGAAGTTGATTTACATATTCTAGTTACCATACCAGAGAAATCTGCCCCAACATTTCTACAATCAAGTATATGCACGCTGAACCCAGACCTACTAAATCGCAGCCCTCTTAAGAATCAAAGCTATACCTCAACCACTCGCCAACAGCCCTTAAACTCTCCCACCTTACACTCTCATCCTTATCCTGCATCAGCTCCAAACATCGCGCCTTGAGTCCCAACTTCTCCATCCACCCTCTCTTCTCCGGCACTTCTTTGATCAAGTTCGCGACATCGTTGCACGCAATTGCCAGAACCTGCTTATCGTTGTCCCAATTCTTGCCCATGATCTCCGCCAACTTCTTCGGAAGAGCGCCTTTGTCTTCCTCCAGGATCTTGCGTGCGTTCTCGAGCCAGAAAGTCGGATTGCGATGAGGTGGCGACCAGCGTAGGTGGCCGGTATTGACTTCGGCGGCATACTCGTCAAATGTCGTTTGCGTCTTCGTGTATTCGTCTGTAAGTTCTACGAGTGCATTCAGATCTTCAAGCAGATCTGGGTCAGAAAGATGGCGAGATTTCAGGGTCTGCAAAAGGGTCGGGAGGCGGGCCAGGATGGCGGCTGGGAGCAGGGTGGATTGATTCGATTGCAGGAGGTTGTTTAGGGTAGAGAGGAGTAGTCGGGTTGTTTTTTCTTTCGGGGAGAGGCGCAGCAGGTGGATGTAAAGGATCAGAATATCATGTTCGCTGCACGTTGTTAGTAAAGACTAGAGAAGCGGTAGCCTGTATATCGTACTCTTGCAAACCTTCGCCCACTGTGGACCCCTCAAAGCTCAGCTGCCACAGCACAAGGAGGATGTGGTACAGAAGCTGAATGCCCACTCCACCGGAGAGACCACTGTCGACCGTCCGCATGCTAACAGTGCCACCCCATTGTGTGGAGTCCGAGTCCTTCGCTGCTCCAGCAGCTGCCCTAAGTATGTCGAACAAAGGATCGACCGTCTCTGTGCGTTGTTTCCAGAACAGCTCGCGTGACTTGCGCGTCCTCAGCACCGCGGAATACTCCTGCACTGCAATGTCCTGCAGCCCCGCATCCGAAGACTTTGAAAACGCCGACAGGCACGAGTAAAGCTGGGGCAGCGCCTCTTCAACTTGCGGTGATGGTTTGGCAGATTCTCTTAGCGCCTGGGAGAGCAGCTGTGACAGTACGGCCGAGGTGAACAGTGCGGTGGGCTCTTCTGGGTTTGACGACTGCTTCAGCATGGGGAGGAATGCCTTGTACGGCGTCTGGTGCTTTAGCAGTTCCGACGTGAAGCTGGGCACGTCTGTCGCTCATGTCAGTTGAGACACACATGACTCGAAATGCAGCGCCATACCATCCAATGTGTCGCCCAGTAGTACAAGCATGTAGTGCACGATATCTGCTCTCTTTGCAGCTGCCTGGAAGATGCTTGGCCCATTGTCGCTGCCCAGGAACAGATCGACATAGTCCTTGGACGCACTCTCAATCGTCTGCTTCCGCTGTTCCTTGCGCACCTTGTCTATCGACTTGATCTTCTTGAGGTCTGCATCTGTTATTGTCTTTGCCCGTACTGCGCCTTCCCAGGATATCGGGCGCGACCGAATGTTGTTCTGCAGCGAGACAATGTGCTGTGGTGGATCAAACGACATGGTGGGCGCGGGTGTTGCTGCCTCACAAGCTGTTGACGGTCAAGGGACAAGGCGAAGTCGACAAGCAGACACGTTGATAGCAGCAGTCAGTCCTTATCGACGTCAATGCTGCCTCGCTCGCTCGCTCTGGAGATGCACGCCAGAGCTTGGAGCTTGGACAATGATGCACTTCGATGCCACTAGTCCTGTTTGGGAGGGGCAGAAATCCGCCCGGCCGCCTCTCTCTAACAAATATGTGCAATCCGTCCAAGAGGCAAAAACTTCTCTGCTTACACCAGAGGCTCTCGAAAATGACCAGCTTGAAGAGGAACAGCCCTCGAGATGGTGCTGCCTCAAGTTTGTCGAGCAAGGTCTACGTGAGGACAACGAGAAACGGCAAAGTGCAAAAGATCGTGAGAGAAGTTTACCTGCGGCAAGATATCCCATGTTCGTCCAAAATTTGCAAGATATGTCTTCAAGATGCTCCCACAAACTATCAGCACAAGAGTAAGCCCAGAGTCACGGGTTATTGACACCGCTAACACCAGACAGTTCAGCCATTTGTGCTATCAGACCGTCCAATAGGCACAAAATCGTTTCCTCATGGTCACTACATCATCCCTGACACGAATGCTTTTCTTAGTGGCATGGACCTCTTCGAGGTTGAAACGGCTTTCAAGGATATCGTCGTTCTCCAGACAGTGCTGGAAGAAGTCAAAAACCGATCTCTCCCACTGTACCATCGTCTCATCAGCCTGACCAAGAACGAGGACAAGCGTTTTTATGTCTTCTTCAACGAGTTTCGCATGGAAACGTATGTTTCGCGGAATGAAGGCGAGACTATCAACGATCGGAATGATAGGGCTGTCCGCCGATCTGTGACCTGGTATGGGGAACACTTAAAGAAAGCCATGGGTTCTAAAGCTGTCATTACCCCATCGATTGTTATGATCAGTGATGACCGCGACTGCCTTGAAAAAGCCAAAGCGGAGGGGCTTTCAGCGTACTCGTTGTATGACTATGTCTCCGGCCTCGACAATGCTGATGATCTTATCGATATGGCCACTACAGGCAAAGGTCGCCGGTCAATTGGGGGTCAAGCTGAGCTGATATATCCGGAGGTCAGATTAAGCATTTTCTTGACGATATGCAACGTGTGGCTGACTGTACCAGTACTTCTCCATGTCAAAGATGCTCACAGGAACCAAAGCCGGCACGCTCCATCAAGGCACTTTTAACGTATCACCATACAATTATCTCGAGGGCACCGTTTTTGTACCCGCGTTCGATAAGCCGCTTATCATTCAAGGACGGGAGAACAGTAATCGAGCAGTATCTGGCGACGTAGTTGTGCTAGAAGTACTGCCACGAGATCAGTGGAAAAGCCCATCAAACCAAGTCATCGAAGAAGAGACGTTCAACAAGAATGATAACGCAGAAGCAGAGGAGAGCGAGGCTGTGGTCACGGAACGTGAAAAAAGGGCTCTACAAGAAGAAGTGAAGCGTACGCACAGTAAAGGAGTCGAGGGCCGAGCGCAACCTACTGCACGTGTGGTTGGCGTTATCAAGCGTAACTGGCGGCAATATGTAGGCCATGTTGACCGAGACTCTGTCAGATCGAAGTCGAAAGAAAGCCGTACTCAGCAGACAGTTTTCGTTATCCCAATGGACAAGCGCATACCAAAGATCCGGGTCAGGACGCGACAGGCAGGCCATTTGACTGGCAAGCGAGTATTAATCACCATTGATTCTTGGGACAGAGACTCAAGATATCCTGTTGGCCATTTTGTACGCAGTTTGGGGGAGCTGGAGACCAAGGGTGCTGAGACTGAAGCTCTGCTGCTCGAGTTCGATGTGCAGTATCGACCATTCCCTAAGACTGTTCTCGACTGTCTGCCACAAGAGGGTCATGACTGGCGAGTGCCCAAGGAAGATGATCCTGGATGGAGAGGTCGAGAGGACTTTAGGAACCTGCTAGTTTGCAGCATCGATCCACCTGGCTGCGTTGATATTGATGATGCCTTGCATGCACGGAAACTGCCGAACGGCAACTACGAGGTCGGGGTTCATATTGCTGATGTTTCTCATTTTGTGAAGCCAAACAATGCAATGGACAAGGAAGCAAGTATCCGCGGCACAACGGTCTATCTCGTCGACAAGCGTATCGACATGTTGCCCATGCTTCTGGGCACAGATTTATGTTCGCTGAAACCATATGTCGAACGCTATGCTTTCAGTGTGATTTGGGAGCTTACACCCAACGCCGACATTGTTGCTTCACGGTACACCAAATCTGTCATCCAGTCCAAGGAAGCTTTCAGCTACGAGCAGGCGCAATTGAGGATCGACGATAAGTCTCAACAAGATGATCTCACGAACGGCATGCGCGCGTTACTTATGCTATCAATCAAGCTCAAGCAGAAACGTATGGATGCTGGAGCTTTAAATCTGGCCTCGCCAGAAGTACGAGTCGAAACAGAAAGCGAAACATCGGATCCTATTGATGTGAAGACGAAGCAACTCCTCGCCACGAACTCGCTGGTATAGGAATTCATGCTACTCGCCAACGTCTCTGTTGCCGCTCGAGTCTACCAAACATTCCCTCAAACAGCGTTGCTCCGTCGCCACGCCGCCCCACCAAAGTCCAATTTCGAGGAGCTCGCCAATCAGCTCAAAGTCAAGAAGGGCATGGAGCTGCGTTCTGATAGCTCTCGTGCCGTTGCCGACTCCCTAGACCAGTGTATCGACCCCAATGATCCTTTCTTCAATACCATGATCCGCATTCTCGCCACACGCTGCATGATGTCCGCCGAGTACTTTTGCGCAGGAACCCAATCATACCCCGAATTCCGACATTACGGCTTGGCGAGCGAGATCTATACGCACTTCACGTCGCCGATAAGGAGGTACGCGGACTTGGAGGTGCATCGTCAGCTTGCCGCTGCGATCGAGTACGAGGCTCTCGACGCGAGTCTGCACAGTAAACCAAAACTTGAAGCTGTGTGCAAGAACATCAATTTTCGGCATCGAAATGCGCAGCTAGCTGGGAGGGCAAGCGTTGATTATTACGTTGGACAGGCGCTAAAAGGACGAGTGCTGGAGGAGGACGGGTTTGTGTTGAGGGTGTTTAGTAACGGCTTTACGGTTATTGTGCCACGATTTGGAATCGAGCGACTCATACGGTTGAAGGACCTCGCAACCCCGGAGCCAGAGGCTGATTTTGATGCGGAGAGTTACGTTCTGAAATACAGTGGATCGAGAACGGGCAGCGTGGAACTCTTTCAGAAGGTGAAAGTCAGGATCAGCGATGAGCTAGAGGAGTCGACGGGCAAGCGGACCATCAAGCTCAATCTCGTTTGAGTCGAAGCACGTCCACTAAGGTTCAGCGATAGGTTTTCGGAGAGGGCAGATGATCGAGGCAGACCTAATTAGGGTGTACCACGCCAACATTGCAGAAACGACGGGTCGACTACGTACAAGCAGAAGATCAAAGCTCACCCTCGTTCGGATCAATGACCCCGTCACATCATGGCCTTTCCCGCGCAAACCCAGTCCGTGATAGCGTAGACTCATAATCGCGCTCTGGTTCCTGCGTTCGACACCGATGTTGGAGCCTGAGGCTGATAGCCTTATGCGATTCGCGACCTACATGCACATCATCGTGTGCGTCTGACAATTTGATCAGCCCTGTTCGGATCGTGCCGTACCTGCGGTAGAGCGATCCGATGCCATGTCGTCTGATCGTTCGGTAATGGTCTCGTATACAAGAAGAGGCATTGTGCGAACATACAGATGCAGCAAGTAGTGGTGGCGCGGGGGCATCAGTGGCAACCACAATCGAATCAAGTATTTTTAGAACGTACATTTTTCAAATTTTCTTTGTGTATCCTCTCATTACAATTCTCATACTTGAGATTCGATGCTCTTCCATGTTTATGCACGATGCAGAAAACGACAGGGATGTGAGAACATTGCCATAGCATGATGGTGATTTCCAAGCCTCGTTTGGGGGCCTTTTTTCACCGCATTGGTAACATTACACATCCATGCTACGCAGACACGGGCTGTGCACTGATTCAATTTGCCTATCATTGTTCATATTCAATCATACTCAAACCTGAAGTCCGCCGGACATGCTGCCGTTTGACATGCGAACAAGCTTTGAGGTGCGGCTGATGGGCATGCGTACCAGAGATGGTGGCTCCTTTTCGGGGTGCCAATGGGCTGGTCTCGGCCCGTTTCAAACGAGCAGACGAATGTAGCCACCAAGAATAGCTTACCAATGAGCGTCCAACGTGGGTGAGCGGAGTGGAAACTCCCGCCATCCTTATGGCAGGGCAGAATGTTAACCGTTCTCTCTCAACGCTGAGAATGTTCGAATGTGCACGATAGAGTCTACGCAGGCCAACACATAACGAATATGCATGGTGGTTGTAGACATATAGCGCTGCATGCGACAGTTT
>Ga0181470_100047_pt2 | contig 23131 bp, 16 predicted proteins | sample InSIn5SAF170_FD_119082 | JGI IMG/M metagenome (GOLD analysis project Ga0181470, IMG submission 119082) | Clean room microbial communities from NASA Spacecraft Assembly Facility at Jet Propulsion Laboratory, Pasadena, California, USA -... ...
CTGCCGAGGAGTTCAAGCGTCAGCACGGCGACAAGGTCGAGATCTTCGCCATTGAGGAGTCGGGTGAATACACCGTCCGTATGAAGAAGGGTGCCACCCTCATCATCCCCAAGGCCCTACGCTTCGACCGCCTCGTTGCTGGTCAGATTCCAACAGGTTGGGATGCGAAGAAGTACGGTGTTCCTGACGACATTATCTCTCAGGTCGACCCTGTGACCCTCTTCGTTCTTGTGTCAACAGCGGAGTGTCTGCTTTCCAGTGGTATTACCGACCCCTACGAGTTCTACAAGTACGTCCACTTGTCGGAAGTTGGTAACTGCGTTGGTTCCGGTATCGGTGGTACCACCGCTCTGAGGGGTATGTACAAGGACCGCTTCCTCGACAAGCCTGTTCAGAAGGATATCCTTCAGGAGTCTTTCATCAACACCATGAGTGCTTGGGTCAACATGTTGCTCATGTCGTCAACTGGACCTATCAAGACTCCCGTCGGTGCCTGCGCTACTGCTGTCGAATCCATTGACATTGGTTACGACACCATTGTTGAAGGCAAGGCCCGCGTCTGCTTCGTTGGTGGTTTTGATGACTTCCAGGAGGAAGGCTCCTATGAGTTCGCCAACATGAAGGCTACCAGCAACGCTGAAGATGAGTTTGCTCATGGCCGTACACCCAAGGAGATGTCTCGTCCTACCACAACAACTCGTAACGGTTTCATGGAGTCACAAGGTTGCGGTATGCAGGTCATCATGGACGCTAAGCTGGCGCTCGACATGGGTCTTCCCATTTACGGTGTCCTTGGCTTCACGGCCACTGCTACTGACAAGATTGGTCGCTCAGTCCCTGCTCCGGGTAAGGGTGTACTGACTACCGCTCGCGAGCAGCCTTCGAAGTTCCCCTCGCCTCTGCTCGACATCAAGTACAGGAAGCGCCAGATGGATCTCCGCCGCAAGCAGATCAAGCAATGGCAGGAATCGGAACTTCTGTACCTTCAGGAAGAGGTCGCTGCTATCAAGGACTCTGCCTCTGAGGACTTCAGCGAAGCCGAGTACTTGCAGGAGCGTGCCAACCACATTGAGCTCGAAGCACAGCGACAAGAGAAGGATGCGCTTAACAGCCTCGGCAACAACTTCTGGAAGAAGGACCCCCGCATTGCGCCTCTTCGCGGTGCCCTTGCCACGTGGGGTCTCACTATCGACGACCTCGACGTCGCCTCTTTCCACGGTACTTCGACTGTTGCCAACGACAAGAACGAGTCCAGTGTTATTTGTGAACAGATGCGTCATCTTGGTCGCAAGAAGGGCAACGCTCTGCTTGGTATCTTCCAGAAGTACCTCACTGGTCACCCCAAGGGTGCTGCTGGTGCCTGGATGTTCAACGGCTGTTTACAAGTCCTTAACACGGGTCTGGTTCCGGGTAACCGTAACGCGGACAACGTCGACAAGATCATGGAGCAGTTTGACTACATTGTCTACCCCTCGCAGGCGATTCAGACCGACGGAATCAAGGCTTTCTCCGTCACCTCGTTCGGTTTCGGTCAGAAGGGTGCTCAGGCAGTCGGTATCCACCCCAAGTACCTATACGCCGCACTTGAGCACAGTCAGTTTGTCGCCTACAAGCAGAAGGTTGAGGCTCGCCAGAAGAAGGCATACCGATACTTCCACGATGGTCTCATCAACAACACCATGTTCCGCGCTAAGGACAAGGCGCCTTACGAGGATGATAAGATGCAGGAGATCTTCCTCAACCCTCGTGCACGTGTCACCATGGACAAGAAGACAGCCACCTACGGCTACCCAAAGAAGGTCGCTGCGGACCCCAAGAAGGACAAGAAGGCCGAGGAAACCCAGAAGATGGTTGAGTCGCTGACCAAGGCTACCGCTTCAGCAAACACCAAGGTCGGTGTCGATGTCGAGAGCATCAGCGCTATCAACATCGAGAACGATACCTTCATTGAGCGCAACTTTACCGAGAAGGAGATTGCCTACTGCCAGAAGGCTGCTAACCCTCAAGCTAGCTTCACCGGCAAGTGGTCGGCTAAGGAAGCTGTCTTCAAGTCGTTGGGTGTCAAGGGCAAGGGAGCAGGTGCTGCACTGAAGGATATTGAGATCAACAACGACGAAACCGGTGCGCCAGTCGTCGAGGTAAGTTCCCGTTCCAAAGCACAAAACCGAGTTGCTCTCTAACACGTTCATAGCTGTCAGGTCACGCCCAAGAAGAGGCCAAGCGCGTTGGTGTCAAGAGCATCAACATCAGCATCAGTCACTCAGATGAGCAGGCTGTCTCTGTCGCCATCGCCCAGTTCTAGGATATCTGTGCGTGCGTGCGTGCGATGTCGTTGATGTTATACAAGTAGAGGGAGGATGACTCAAAATCTTGACGCGAGATGTATTGCCCCTAAAGGGAAGGGTGTTTGGAGCCTGTTTAGTTGATTAGACCTGCCATACCACATGTTACTCATTGTAATGCAATTCAAAACAATTCATAATACAATCTGATCTAACTATGCGACCGAACAAAACAAGGTGATAAGCTTGCAACGATGCGGTTCAACAAAGGGATGAATGCCGTAAGAATGCGTGCTGCAACGTGCGTCCAGCAACGTGAGTGCCGCAACTGCGTGCCAGAACCCCTCTTCACTAGTCCCCGCGCGTCGTCCAGATAAGCTCAACACATGCACACCCCCGGGACCCGACAGTACAGCTCGCTTGAGTAGGCGAACGGGAACTACGGTACGGAAATCTGTGCTCAAGCTCTAAATGACGGGCACTCCCATCGGTGGTTGTTACTTTTTCGGTGCAGAATCGCGATGGGCATTGGCCGTGCGCTATCACATGTGAAAGCTCTGCTGGCATGTGAAAGCGGGTCCTCGTGCTTTCTCGCTGCGCAACAACTGCGGCGGCCGCCTCGCTGGCTTTAACCCCCTTGGAAACGCCGCGGTGGTTCTAACCTCTTGTGCCGGCGTCCTGACTTGTGTCTGGGGTGCGCACAAGTGTCAGGTGGTGCCTGGGTTCGTTGGGATGAGGCTAACGGCTACTTGCAGCTGTGTATGCGGTTGATTGCGTAGCTGGGGCTTGAGGGAATGCAAAGATGTTGAGTCTTGTGGATTCCGTTGGGATTATCAACTCGGACGTACTCGGAATGACGATAGCGATGGTGAGCAGGCGGCGAGGGAAAGGCGTCTGATTGGAGTATGTGGTGGCTTGTTGAAAGACGTTGGTTGGCTAGGGATGAGGTGAGTACCTTTACACTTCTTTGGTCACGTTATCGGTGCGACGTTATGGACTATCAGCGTTGTTTCCGTATGCTCTGCTTCCCTCAGTCTTGCATTCATGCCTCGTCACGAACGTAGCTTGCGTTGATTCTTTACATCGATATACTAAGGGTAAACCTTTGTTTGATCTGTCTAATGCCAGACTTGTCATCGAGACCAGAACGCGTGCCACGTTATGGCACGAAGTACAAGTCGCTCTACAAATTCCCAAAATCAGCTTGTGCTCTCGTCTACACGTTCCGATCCCCTCTCACCATCTCATCACCTCCTTCTATCTCCCAAGATCACAACGAACACTTTGAACTTGCCAAGAACCAGAGGACAACCACTACTTCTGTGGTGGCTCCTTCCACGGATACGTCGACTTCACCCACTCGTAATCCAGATCTGATACCACACCCGGACGATTGGCAACGCGGATAGTACCCTTGCTGTGATCCTCAAGGATCCTTCCGGCGCGCCAGCGGACACTGATCGAACTTGTCGATAGTCCTTCTTCCCGTTGTCGTTGGAGTTATACATCATGATGCTGTCGTAATCAAACTCCTTGCTGAAGGCCTTGATCGTCTCACCACTGGCGCTGACGCCGGCAATGTACTCGCGGCAGTCGCAGTTGTACTGAAGAGCCTTCTTGTAATGCAGACAAAGGTCGTCCTCCGTGATGTCGGGTTCTTGGATCTTTGCCTTTTGGTAGCAGGAGCGGTGGTCGTAGAGGTTCTTGTAAAGTACTTGGATGTACTTGTCCCGGTCGGCACGTTGACGTTCGTGCTCCATTCCTAAGATGTGTCAGTGGTGCTGCGCTACGAAAGATCTTAACAAGTGGATGAGACGGGATGGGCTTACCGAAGACATGACCTAGCTCATGCATAGTAGCTTGGATAAGATTTGGGCTGTCAATCGCAAGTCGCATGTTCCACGGCTTTGGCGGATCAGTACGCTGCAGACCAATAGTGCTCGAGCAGGATCCATCCTGGCCGTTCGTGAACTCGATAAGTAGGGCGTCGTACGGGACGTCCTTGTTCCACTTGTCTTCAGCAGTGCCATCCATACAGTAAATAGGGTCACCTTCCTCATCAGTGACTTCCTTCATGGCAAGACCGTGACCTGAACGGGGACCAGCCTCGCCAATCTCCGACCACCACTCTTCGATCGAGGTCTCGAACATGTCTACGAGATTGCGGCGGTCGTAGTCGCGGATGAAGCAGTAGTTGATGGTGAAAAGGTTGTTCTCATCGCGCTCCCAGGGGATGGGGCCTTTTGGGTTGCCCTAGATATGTGCGCTTCCGGTGCCTTCAGGGGTTCTATGGATGAGGTTCGCAGGCTCGAGGATAGAGATATTGCTGCCAGGCACCCAGGTCCCATTGAGAGGAAAGGGATAAGTGACGCAGTTGTAAGCGGCTGAACTAGCTGTCATCAAGGCCAGCTGAACGAAAATGAGGAATGGATGCATTGTCCTTGATCGCATACGTCGAGACGGTAAGATGAGGTGGAAAGGTGGATGGTGTGGTGGATGCGATCGCGGTTGGAAGATACGTGTGCGAGGGCTGTGCCCCTTCCTAGCTCAAGTGAAGGGGTGCAAATCAATGGCTAGGTAAAGAGGAGGCTGTACTCTTTCACTTGTGAGCTAATTCGTCAGTGTGACAAGTTCAATGAAAGCAATTCCAACAGGTTCTTCGTTGACATACAAGACAGGCAACATACCATGGCCATTGCGCGGTGATATAAGTACCAAAATTTATACATCATGTATATATCTGCTAAGTGCTCTTGTCGGACTCATGACTCCAAGTGCAACTCACATTCTACCAATCATATCTGCCTTTTCATGTTCTCTCCCAAATTTGAGATACCCCAGCTGCATCTCAAGGCCTTGAGTGCCGCCGACCACCCACCCATGGTCGCCACTCTTCAGCTCCTCGTCCAAGTCCTTTATAAGCTTAACGAATGCTTGTCTTGCTTCAGGTTTCTCGAAGAACTTGTTACCAATAAATTTCCCCAAGGTCACATGTGCGGAAGGCGCAGTGTAACATATGTCCAGACCTTTGATACCGCTGTCGAGCGCCAATGAATGCATGTCGCTCCTTAGATGATGGTATGTATAGGAGTCAGTATCAGATGGCAGGTAGCTTAGAGCCACTCCCATCTTGTCGAAGCTAAGTCGAGGTTCTATCAACGCAGGCTTCCTATCCAGGCTTGAGACCAGATCGAGAATGTCTTGGATACATGATGATCCAATCTCACTAATCACAGAATAGAGTTGCGATACGGTATGGCGATGGGATAGTTCGATGACAGAGACGTGTAGGTTTTGGCGTGGAATCAAATAGATGTCTCCACCAACAAGACTTGCGAGATCATCCTGAACACGCTGGATCATGTTGAGGACTTCCGGGGGCGGTCTTGCCCAGATAACGCAACAGTTCATCTCCTGGACGTTAGTATCGTCCTCCTTCAGTCCATCTCCCTTACGGAGCCGATCTTGCCGTGCTAAGTGTTTGATGAGAGCTTGATCTGGTATCACTGGGTTTGCTTTGGTATTGGAGAACAGCTCAATTTGCTTCTCCCTCCAAGGCTCTCTGTGCGTTTCGTAGGACTCTTGAACTCTTGTCTATATCGCGTTAGAATGTAGTCTACATCTCGTTGAATAGACAAAACCAACAGCGTCACCTTGACACTTAGGGTCTTCAAGTAATTCTTTGTACCAGTTATGACGTGAAGGTGGACCTGCAGTCAAAGCCGGAAAGCTGAATTTGGCCATGCTCGAAAATTCTGATACGATTGACAACCATCAAAGACGCAGATACTTGACCACGTATCAGCGCTTCATATCCGAAAAAATCAATGGAAGATCTGCCAGAAGAACAAGCATAGGTTTTTTAACATACGTTGTTGATAGTCAAATCAGAATTTTGCGAAGGTAGTTACGGTTGTGATGTTAAGTGAGCAGGGAAGCCACGAAATGTAGGTGTGATGAAGACGCTAAGTCGTCCATAAAAATGGAGTTGTCTTCCCTTCGAGTACTAAGCTCAATATGGTAACCTTAAACTTAGACCACAACCAGTTGAAGCCGCCCATCAACTTCATCACGCTCTATGGCGAAGTTGACATAGCATTGGGATCTAGCCAAAGGACACCGAATTGAAGTAGATGCGTACATTCACGGCTTCGGCATATTTGAAATTGTTATCCAGTTGCCATACGAAAATCTATATCCCATCGATGCATACTTTTTTGGCGTCAGCGCATCTACAGAATCCAGACTGAATACGTGAGGCAACACCTGTTATGATAGAAGGACAATGCTGACGTGTGTAGTGTTGACGTGAGGGCGTTTGAGACGTACCAGCGGATCTTCACCTACACCACTTTCATCAACACGAACCTCCGTTGTTTCAATACTGTTGTCAAGGCAGGCAGATTGCGATGGTTCAGCAAGCAGTTGAAAGACCTTCGTATGTCCTGCAACATTGCACAGACAAAGCTCTCAACAATTTACAGCGGTTGGAGTGACGAGGAAGCCTAACACGCTTCGCGAGAGTCAGAGGCAGGCTGTCCCTTACTATACAAACACAGGGAATGTGGAGGGTGGTGATACACAGTTAAGCATGCCCGATGCAAACATACTTCCCTTGATCAGCGTGTTGATTGGGGGAAAGCGAACTACCGGAATCAAGTGATGGAAAATATTCTGCCGTAACTCACGCACTCCTAGCGAACGGTTGCCACAAATCTCATACTCTCCCGACCCGCGACCCGACGGTTTTCTTTAGAAAGGAATCTAAATTCCTGAATTACGGGAGTGTGAAGGTCGAGTTAGTATTTCGTTGGAAAATTCCTCGTTCACTTGTCAGCAGCTCAGCCAGTGGCCTAAGCTGTTAGGCAGACAGTACGCACTTTCTTTTCGAGCGAGTCTCTTCGAACTTATTGAACAATTTTATGTGGTCGTTCCTCTGTTTTCAGCAAGCTCATCATCCGCCCTATAATGATTCGTCGAAGACATTGGGGCTTACCATATGCGCTTCATCGTGCGATCACACTGCTGCGCGATTGTACGGAGGAGGACGAGACGAGGTACAGAGACGATATTGCGACAGCTGGAAAGCAGCAGGAAAGCGTCACGAAAGACGAGGTGTGTTCAAGAGTGTATAGAGCATAAGCATCGATAAGTTCACGAACAGTGATAGCGACAGGAGAACCTTAGTCAATATCAGCGAAGCGTGACATCTCCCTGTACCGCCCGATGATCGCTGATATAAACGCCCCCAACAACATTGCCCAATACCTCGTACCTGCTCACCTGCCAGTCAGCCGTCGCATTCGGACCAAGCCAGATGAAATCAATCCGATTGTTCGGTTCCTTCCCCGGCTCAAAGCCACTGAATGTTCCCTCGGGTCCAAATCTCTGCTCCGGCTTCGCGACTGTGCGCAGATCGCTCAGCAGCCCATCAGACACAGTGGTCCCGTACGCGTCGCCTGTGCCTGGGACGGAGTTGAAATCACCAGTCATCAAAACCGGCAGGTCTGTGCCAAATTGTGCACGCACATCCCGAATGGTCTTAAGCGCTACTTTGATGCCCTCCACCCGCGCGGTCTGCGAAGCGTTGTCGAGATGCGTGTTGGCTACAATGATCCTCCTCCCAGTCTTGATGATGTCGAAAACGCCAACGATGACGTACCGTCTACTCCCCGCGCCGGGCCAGAAAGAAGGCACGTCAGGTGTTGGACTCAGCCACTTCTGCGTGCTCGACACGAGCTTTAGAACTGAAGGTTGGTACAACAGCGGGACGTATTCGCCCGCTTGTTTGCCGTCATCGCGGCCAGTTCCCAGATGGGCAAAATCCGGTCCTAGCCCTTTCTTGATATCAAGGAGTTGTTGGTGCAGAACTTCTTGGAGACCGATCACGGGGATGCTGCCAACTGAGGTTGCGGAGGTTGTTGCGCTTTGAAGCTGATTGATGACAAGAGAACCACGAGTGGACCAAGGACGCTCGTAAGTTGATGCTGAGGCAGCGTAACGGATGTTGAAGGATATGGAGCGAAAATCTTGCGGTTTTGCGAGGGTTGATGAGGTGGAGGAGATGGCAGATGATGTTGCTGCTGCGACCAGAGTGCATAACGTGGTAAAAATGTGGAAGCGCATCGTGCTGTGGGACCTTCAAGGCCTATACTGACATGGAAGGACAGCTGCGCTCAATAAGTATGAAGAAGAACTGGCTAGTGAGTGGAGACACTTACAGCAGTTACATCGTAGCTGTATCGCTACCCAAACTCAACGTCCCACGGATGCAAATACCGCCCAAGGATGTGAACAATTGCACCTTCCATATCTGAAGTCTAGTGACGACGATCCGTCGAAGGGTTAACTATAGTCGGAGACGAATCCCTGCAAGTGGAAGAAAGATCTCGCCTAATGAGAGGCGTTACACTACCACGTGGGTTTCCCGAGAGAAAAAGGAGCCAGAGCCAAGATGAACGTGGGAGAACATTGGCTTCTGGAGGGTAATCTGCAGCCAATATCCTAGTACGATAGCTCAGTATCTAGGGTCTGCTGTTGACATCACAAGGTCGCGTTTAGCTTAGCACTATCACAAAACATATGTAGTGCAGTCATGAACCGTCGGATAGTAATATAAGATAAATTGATTCATCTATTCTTGATGTCCATGATCTGGACTTCTAGTGTCTAGCTTAAGCTCATGATTGCCTTCGCTTGTAAAATGCCTTTTCCCAGTCCTGAACGCCATGCTGATGCAGATCACTTCCGACCCTCACAAGTTCGCAATCTTCTTGAACTCCTCGCTGAACGGGTAGTCGGTGTAGCCCTTCTCGCTCTTGGGAATGTAGAACGAGTCGCGGTCATATGGTGTAAACTCGATTCCCTTCTCCAGCCTGAAAACGAGGTCGGGTGTGGAGATGAAGTAGCGGCCGAAAACAACGACGACTTCGCGGTCCTTGTGCTCCTCGTCAACAAGGCGGCGAGCAGAATCGGCCCTGAAGCCACCAGCGATAAGCAGAGGGCTCGAGGTGTACAGTGGAATAAGAGGCTTCAGGGAGTCGTAGCCTTCGACGTCAGCGTTGCCGGAGACACGCGACTCAACCATGTGCAGGTATGCGAGGTTCAAGGTGTTGAGCTTTTTGATAATGTCCGAGAACTGCGGGATTGGATCTTCTTCCTTCATGCCCTGAAACTCTGAGAAGGGAGAAAGACGGATACCCGTCTTGTCAGCGCCGACAGCATCAACTACAGCTTGAGTGACTTCAATGGCAAAGCGGCTACGGTTCTCGACGGAGCCACCGTAGTTGTCGGTACGCTTGTTGCAGGTGCTCTGGTTGAACTGGTCAATCAGGTAGCCGTTAGCGGCGTGGATCTCAACTCCGTCGAATCCAGCCTCGATAGCGTTCTTGGCGGCTTGAGCGTATGCGCTAACGGTCTCCTTGATCTCTTCGACGGTCATCTCCTTGGGAACAGCGAGGTCCTCAGAAAGCTGAGTTGCACTTGAACTCTTGACCGTGATACCGTGAGCCTCGGCGAACTCCTTGTTGGCAACTCTTCCGAGTGCCCAGAGCTGCAGGTAGATGAAGCTTCCTTTCTTGTGTACAGCATCGGTGACCTTCTTCCATGCATCAATTTGGGCTCGGGTTTCGATCGCTGGCACATTGGGATAACCTCCATGTTGGCCAGTGATAAGAGTTGCCTCGGAGATGAGAAGGGTTCCGGGGACAGACGCACGCTGACCGTAGTATTCGGCCGCAAAGGGAAGAATAGCATGACTGTCGTCGGCACGGAATCGCGTCAAGGGTGCCATGGCGACACGGTTCTTGAGCTCGATTGAGCCCACCTTAAGCGGCTTGAAGAGGTTTGAGTTGGACATGTTGGCAATGGAGATAATGCTGGATAGTTTCAAGTGGTAGAGACTCGAAGCTGAGCATATATAACTCCTGCATACTTTCTAATCAACAATCGGACAAACCCGGCAGGTTGGCGTGGAAGTTTCGTCTGGTTTCTAATCTCCGTTGTGTATAGCGGTGTAAACCGAAGCTAGCTGTTAAGAGGAATGACGTTATCAGATGTGCGAGGTTCATTTGTCAGCGGCAAAACATTATCGGCGTTACCAACCGTCGACTCCACTATAATAAAAAAACCCCATGGGAACTCGAGTATGGAGAAGATGTATTGGGCGTTACATGATAGATCGTTCTTCTGCTGTTATAAGTTAAACTAGGTGAAATTCGTCGACTAAAGTAGGCCCTGCGCGGCGGCGAACTGTGACTTCAGGTCATTGTGCCAGAGCCAGCTGTAAGGTACTTCGAGGGCTTGTTTCAGCGCCGATGTATCATCGATAGTTTCCGGTAGGAGAAAGTCCATAGCCATAGCTGCTTCACGACTCTTCCTAATACAATCCTGTGTGCGCGGCCGTCTTACAGCATCGTATGCTTCAAACGCTCTTTTTATACGTGCAATGCTGCCAACCGAGGCGATAAGGCTGCTCAGCAGATATGCATCCTCCATAGCCATACCCGCGCCAGCGCCAAGGTGTGGTGTCGTCGCGTGCGCGCTGTCACCGAGTAAGCAGACGCGACCTTTGTAATACGGCGCATCGTGCTGGAGATCGAACAAAGCCCATTTGCTAGGCATACTGTGATCACAAATGATTTTGACGAGGGGCGGATACCAATCCTCGAAGCGTTGAAAGATTTCACCTGTCGCTGCGGGCACTGTCCATTCGTCTTGATCCCAGCTCCAAACCTTACCCGGGTCGTGTGGTATGGCAACCATGTTTACGAATTCACCATTTTCCACAGGGTAAGTGACGATATACCCGCCGTAACCACAGTAAATGGTTCCGTTGAATGCAAAATCACCCCCGAGAGCTCTCTCGGCGTCGGCTTTCGGTACCATTGCACGGTATGCACATTCGCCGACGTAGGTTGGTTGGACGTCTGGACCACATACGAGCTTTCGTACTTTGCTCTTGACTCCATCACAGCCAATGAGTGCGCTCACTAGTGCAGTTGTTCCATCTGCAAATCGTAGTCTGAGCGATCCATCTGCTTGCTCTTCAGCATCTACAAAGCTCTTTTTGAAGCTTGTGATGTCTGCTGGCAACAATGATACAAGCTCGTCCAACAAGCGTGCCCTGTGAATACAACTTCGTGTCTTCACACCAAGCGCTTTCGCGCGCTCGGGCTGCCACCTGTCATCCAGGTGCCATATCAAGTCGCCAGCCTTGTGTCCACCTTGTTTCTTCTCATCCATGCCCCACCGAACAGACATAAATGTGCTTGTTCGGTTGGGGTCAGCATTGAATGTCGCATGTTTCTTGTAGCCTTCGAGCAATCTGGGATCAATTAGATGTAGAGCTGTGATGGAATTGACCCCGAACGCAACTCCGGCACCTATCTCGGAATATGCATCGGCAGCTTCATAAATGTGGACGTTTACTTTGCTTTTGAGCAAACCGATAGCTAGAGCGAGACCTCCGAGACCGCCGCCAACGATAGCGATGGGAAGGCCAACATGATTTTCGAAACCTGGCTGATCGAAGTTCATGTCAGCAAGTAGTTAAAAACAAGACAAGGCGTTTTAAGAGAGGGGTGAGACGATCACCCCTCCTTTATATCCGTACACAATCCGCCGGAGCTGATAAGCTCATGCATATCGACCAGCCTGATCGAGAGAAAGAGGAAAACTAAAGCATTAGATAATACCAATGAAACTGCCCTTTGGACTCGCAGTAATCATCTTGAGTGAACCTCGAGTTTTTGGAAGACGACGAGAACAGGCAAGAATGAGTCGAGATTCGTGTTCAAAAGACGGAACGTTAAGATGACGCGGAGATTCAATGTGGAGCGTGTAACCTCAACATGATTGGCTGCTTCCGGGTCTCATAAACTACTGCCGGTTTATGCAATCATCTTTCCATCTTTCTATGTAAGGCACGTCTCAAACATACTTTTTGGCAGTATCAGAAATCTGGATGCGCAAACCGGACAGTAACCGCACGAATTGTTGGTTCCTCGTCTTCTTAACGTGTGCTGAACTTATGAGTAGATTTTGACCTCCAGTCACACTTTTTCTTGTCTTTCGCCGGTCTTCGTCTCAATACTCTGAGTGTAGTCTTTAAATTGACCCAGCAGTATATCTCCAAACTCCAATTATGCAGGCACTGTACGCCATAACGTCGACGTTCTTTCAACAGGTTCTCCGTCAGTCGGGAGAGAGTCTCAGCCTTCTCTTAAAACCTTGATGTTAGCCCACAGCAAACACATCTTGACTCCTTCCATTCTCTGACACTTATCTCAAAAGCGTGTCCCACGACTTCTCTCATGACTACAGCAGACTCATACTCAGCGAAGACTCATGCGTACAAGAGTTTGCTTTTCCAAGATACAAAAGGTTGGTTTTGTGTCACCGAAGTGAAAGGCATGAACAGGCTCAGCAACGGCAGAAGACTCTGGTTATCCAGCAGGCGTAGGCTTTCACTATAGAGCGCTCTAGAAGCTGCATGATAATGGACCGATACCGTCGGTCTTGTCACGACCTACGCCCTAAGACAAATTCAACCAAAGCTATTTGTTGAAATGAAGCCCGCCTCACAATCCATCTCAGCAAACATCTTGCTTCCACACGATTTCTCACTCTACGTCAAATGGCAGAAGATTTATGCCCTAGATCCTGACATTGGTCAAGTACGTGACGCACTGGAGTATCGTCGCTTCATTCAATACCGTGGGGCCCTTCTCAGTGGTCATCAACTACCCTTGAGTCTAGACCCTGACGCCAACATTGCCTCTGAGTGCAAGCATAAGGTTCATCCTGTGGACACAATTAGGGATAACCTTTGTCCTATCGGCGAGGTAAGCGCTCATCTAGATTTCATGCGTGCTATCACACAAGCCTGGCAGAAAGCTGGTGGACCAGGACTCAGGCCTGGAACCAAGATCATGAAGAAATCATACAAAACACTGCGAGATTCTTGGCACAGGGCTCGCCTGCAGTTTCTAGAGTTGCTGGACATGTTAGGTATCTTGGCTGTGTACGAGGCAGATTGGGAAGTCAAACATCCCCTGTCCGCAACGACCGCACAGAAAACAAATTGCGCGTCAGCGGCCATGAAACTGGCGGAGATGGAGACCATGTATCCCGTTCGTGTTTCTCTGATAACAAGCAGAGCGGCTAAGTCCAAAGCATCTGGCGAAAGAAAGGTCACTTTTACAGAAGAAGTCACCTTCCAGGATGATTCGGGGCTAAAGAAGACACCTACAAACTTCAAACGCGGCAGACCGCAAAACCGCTACCGCAGACCAAGTGTTTCCTACATTCCCGGACCGCACGCCTGCTCAGAGAACTCTGAGTACATTGACACATCACAGCAAACATGGCTGCCTATCGACGTCAGTAATCTCAAAATCTACGTTACTGACGACGAAGATGCTTTCGACGAAGTTCGTGTTCTTCCGCATACCCTCGTTGGTGAACAGCAAGGTATAGTCGGTTTGCATCAGCTGTCAAACCAAATTTTCGGGTTCATCGATGATAATCTGGTGCAGGATGAGAGGGCAAAGGAGGACCTGGAAGATTCTATTGAGACGGCAGATAGGATTATCGTGCTGGTAAATGAGAATGGGGTTTTGCTAGATCTCTTCCTGCTTGACTTAAGCGAAGAGGACGAGGACGAAGAGGACGAAGGTAGGGACGACACTAAAAACCATGGTATCGAGCAGGAATGTTGGACATGTCTGAGGGAATGTCTGCGATGAATTAAAAGCATGAGCATAGCGTAAAGCGCGCTTCGCAAATATGATAGTAATAAACATTTATGTTTCGTGTGTAATAAGCCGTGTAGATGCAATAGTGCGCTGGATTAAAATGTGCCGCCCCCTAAACTCCTTTTCAGCTGTTTGGCTAAGCACAACAGCGATGATGTATCCTTGTGTATCGTATAATGGACCCTTGAAGTCTTGGTGTTCGTTTGTATTGTTGCTCGGCTACTCTTGTGAGTAGTATCGTCGTGGCCGCGGGCGCTCTTTTCGTTCCTCGACAGCATCCTTTGTTATCCGCACCATCTCGCGCACTTTGCCATCGAAAGTAACGATGATGTGTTCTGGAATGGGAGGAAAGGGGAATGCGTTGAAAGCCTGCGACGTAGGTGACGAGGACGGGGTGGATGATTGTGAGTCCATTTTTGTGATGTTTGTTTTCTTGACCGGATGTGCCGGCTGTGGTGTTGCGTGGCAATTTGTAGGAAACTGGTTACGAGGTCAGACCATTGGCGTATGATGATGTGACATGTATCGGTCTTACTTCGTCAAGACGTTCCAATTACTGCAGCGATGATTTGATGTTCGATCGTGAAGCTAGGAACAGTCGTTTTCTGGTGCTGATCGAAAGTTAACAGGGTCCAGCGGACTTCCCACGCTCTTAAACTTTCTCTCCACACAGATTTGTTTCATGAATTGCGGACCCTATCCACGTGTTGGTCCGCGTCATCTGTCTGCGAGGTTCGTGCTCGGAGAGGCTCAGGCCGCTCAGCCCGAATCCGGGCGGCCTAAGCCAGGCCGAGCACGACCGTTGAACCATAACACGACGTCGATAGTTGCCTTGTTTTCTTTGCTATGTTTAGACAGTGATCTTTACTACACACGTAACGGTGGCAGGAAATGCGGGGTGTGAGAGGTAGAGTGAAGAGTAGAGATAGAAGGCAGGGGCAGGAGGTTCGCCACCAGTCAGTGGAGCTACATTGGGTAATTGTTTGACGGGACCGGACTTGAGATACTCTGAATCAACGAGGCTCACTTCGCGATTATTGTCATTGCTTTTGCGCAAATTCTGCCTTCAGGCAAGACATTTTCAATCAAACATTATTCCTTCCGTTTGCTAGGTTCAGAAGCATGACTCGTCCACCGGCATGCTCCTGGGGTATCTCTCCGCTTCTGAAAACACGGTCTACGTTCTTCTCAGAGACTTTCTTCACTGCTTGTTCGATCCTGACTTCTTCTCGACTCCCAACTCTGCTTGCTCGCATCTTCTGTCTCTCTTGCGTTCTTCCTCATCATCTTTGCTTCGTGATCTTGTCGTCCCGCATGTTCACTCTTCGAACTCCGAGGGTGTAAGAGTTTGCTAAGCTTACTTGGCTTGTATTTCACGACGGGGCTGTTTGGATCTGTCGGATTCGTGAGTTTTCGTCATCGCCTCCGTGAACGCGCATTGCGGACATGGACGTCAGGCTTGCAGGAGCGATGGACGTGGGTTCTTACCTTGTGCGCAAACGCTCATGTGGTCTATCATCTTCGTGCTTGTTGATGCCATGATCTCAGTCGTGAATGCGGGACAGATGTTCCGATGTCTGTGTTTTTGATGCGCTTGATACGGATGTACAAATTGTTGCTTGGCAAGGCATGTATGTTTATGGTAGAGATATTTCCTGGGAGTATGCGGAGCAATTCGCAAAAGGTCGAGTTAATTTTGTGATGTTACGAGGCGTTGCAAGAGTGGTGTGCGTCAGCGGCTGGTGTTGACGAGTATGATGGCTGCGCCTTGATCAGATGCGGATTACGCGTCGATCATTACTAGGACCACCAAACACCAACATCTGGCATTAGATTTTGGACACGTACGAAAGAGAGTGGAAGATGGCATAATGTAACGTATAGAATCATTCATGCTGGCAAACTGGGGTTGCTCTCAACAGATCAAGGCACATACCAGCTAGAACTAGTGATTTGCGCCTCGCTATAACGCCATGCTTCGCTCAAATAATCATATCGTACAGGGCCAGCCTGGTTGTGGAGGTATCTTTGCGACACCGTGCGTACACCTTTTTCCACTTTCTAGGATTTCTCCTCCACGTCTTCGTCGGTCTTTAGTCCCCTGACAAGCTGACGACCCATCATCCTGCTCAGCTCTTTCGCGTAATCGTGCGTCCGCATGCTAAGCGTTTATTCCTCTGATTTGTTCTCGTACTGCTGTTTCGAGTATGGAGGTGGCGCATCCGTGTAGCGAGCGAATTCTGCTTTAATCTTCTCGGCGGTCTCGTCATTGACATGCATGATAGAATCTTTGCGCGGTTGTTGCTCGGATTTATCTGATGATGGTGGATTTGAAGGCGGTTGTTGCTGCGCTGAGGCATTTGACTGAGTGGCAGACATGGTGTGAGATTGTCGTCGACTTGGTACGAGTGATGGTGGTGAATGGAAGTCTGCAGCTTTGGCGATGGAGGATGCAGAATCGTGGCGTGAAGCACTTGATGGGTATTCACGCTCTTCAACGTTGACTTCAGGGTAGTGATCCATAATGATGCTTGTTACTCCACTCTGAGGTCACAAGATCGATACGAATGCTTTCAAGGCAGGAGTACCGCGGAGTGACTGTTGCAATAGTTGCGACAGACTGATAACACGTCGATGGGTCTTGCGATATAGCCTCTGTTGATGGCCGATGTCGTCCAGTGCGAATGCTGTGTACGGCTAATACGGCATCGTCACAATTTAAACGTTTTTTGGTACCTGAGCGAACAAACGGGAAGGCATGCAAGACATTGTGTTATCTTGAGACGTCATCGCAGCGCCAGTCAAAGCATGCCGTGCTGAGGGACCCCGTCCGCATGTGGCAGTGATGTGTGGCGGCTTGGAAAATCTTGCCGCATTGCGCTCAGGGTCTGACGAAGCCGTGAATTTTGGTGGGCTGATGGCTGCCTCCCGCGGTCACAAAGGCAAGCTGGAACGAACGCGCACGGAGCGCGGCTGACGTTGGGCGTGTACGCGAGGTTGTTTGCGGGGAGGACTGCGCGGAGAGCGGGTGGCAGAAGAGGCTGGGAACCGGTATGACGTTGGTAACCGTGATTATTCCTTGGAAGGTAACACGAGACGAAACAAGGGGCAAAACAAGCGAATTCAAGACCGTGTTGGGGTATTTGGTGATTAATCTGCGCAGCGGGGGTATCTAACGAAGCGAATGAAAGAGCAGATGAATCGTCGATGCCAAGGAGTAGTCTCAGGCTATTGTTGGGGGAGGTGACCTTTTCACCCATCCTTTGACCATCCCCTTCAAATTCCTCAGACCCTTCGACTCCTTGTGTCGTTCCACTTCGACGTGTGTAGGTGCGTTGAAGTTCCCACTGAGGCGTCGAACTTCTGGCCGAGCTTGGGAATACAAGTTTGCCGATTGCTCTGGGGAACCTAACATTGTTGTGGAGAACGGCTCTTCTGAGGTGACGCTCGTTGAATTTTCATGGCCTGCATCATGATCAGTCGGGGTCCTTGCGGCGTTATAAAAGCACGTAAGAGGTGAAGCTAAACGAGATGCGCCACTGTTTTTGATTTTACGAGCTGAGCGAAGAAGAAAGACTACCCTGCAGACGCCCGTTCCGTCTTTGACTTCGAACATAGTCAATGCATGTTGCTCCATTCAACCAGAGGGTTGTTGCAAGTGATACATAAGCATTTGTTTCAAACTCACATGAAAAAGCTATAACACAGCATATCCTCAGTCACTGAGACAACGTCAAGCAAACAATCTCTTTGCATTTAACGAGCTGCTTCATCGAAATGTACAGATCCAGCTTGCCCGTTGTAGTAATCTAACCTAACGCTTAGGGTGCGTAGGGGGAGGTAAATGCCAAGTGGGAGCGACTTCGTTGCTTTGGACCGGTTTCGGTGCCTCACATCAAGATGCTCCGTGATAACTATAGCTTGAAGGACGGTGATGCATTCAAACATCTACGAAAGGTCCGCTGTTCCATTCAAGGAGGTGCCGGAGAAGCAGAACGTGTGTAATCGACTCTAAGACCTTTCATTCATGGTGAAATCATGAAGCTTGGTTCGCTTGTTAGTGATCAGTTCTCACCAAGAAAGAGGTTTATCACTAACCTGGTGATGTTCTCGTCTTCGCCAATGAGCAAATCGGTCTGTCCGTCTCGAAGGTCGGATATAATGCTACATGTGGTTTGCCTTTTACAGTGGATTAATGTCTGTGATCCCGAATGCCAGTAGTAAGAAGCTGAAATACTGGCAATTGTCCATAACTGTGGAAGGTTTGATTCGAAAATGAGTATAATTCAGTCAAAGTCAGGCAGCGAACCTGAGCTCAGGGATATTGCTCAACATAGAGATAGAACTAAGAGCGCTTCATAAATAAGAACACTGTCCCCGTTATACATAACAACACCCGGGGAACCGGTCAAGATAAAAATTGGGTATCCACTCGATCAACGCCAGCAATGCCACTTAAAGAACGCCAAATCCAAACAGTCAATCCGATAATCACTCGTACGTGTTTTCGTACGGATCTGCATCATCAATATCATCATCTTCACCATTGTCGAAGTACTGCTCGGCATTGTAATCGTCGTCCGACTCCTCGGAGTCACTCGATGCAGCAGACCAATCAGCATCCTCGTCGATGGCCTCTGGCTTGTCCTCGTCCTGTTCAGCCTCCTCGTCTTCGTCTTCGTCGTCCTCTTCTTCTGCACGAGCCTCGGCCTCATTTGTTCTGCCTTCTTCAAATCTGATCATGCGTTCGATTTGCGAGACGGCGTTGACTTTGGTAACACCAAGAGTCCTGCGCTTCTTCGATAGGTTTCCATCACCTCTTGTGCCATCAAGTGTGAGCCGTAATTCGGCAGGAAATAGTTCCGTAACTGAAACGCGAATGAGCCCAAGTTCCTTGCCTGCCTGTTTTCAGCCCGACTTACCGTATGGCCGTTCATCTAGCTTTGGCAGTCTTCTCCGAACTTTCAGGTATTTCGCCGAGTACGTCTGATTGTCGGTAAAGGGATTGAATAGCGAGGCCTCGGTTGGCGCAGGTTCACTGGCTTTTCTCTTTAACCCATTCTTCATGCCGTCGTTTAAGATGGTGTAGAATGGGCCTTCGTGTATACGATCGCGCACTTGCAGAAAGTGCTGCACTATTCTGGCTTCGTCTGCAGTTGGTGGAGGTGCTTGAGGAGGAGGAGCTTCCTGCCAAAGAATTAGCTGTTGGCCTGGCATTATGGCACGACATCATGGGGCTGGGGCTGCCTGTGTCGCTTGGAACCAAGTATGCTCACTGGAAAGCGCTCGGCGGGTCCCTTCTGAATCTCAAGGCCTGACAGATCCCAATTCAGCTCAGTACCGCCGATTGTCACAGTGCCTGACCGTGGGTTGAAGGCCCCACGCGCACCGCCACGTCCTCCTCTACCAGCTGGCGGCATTTTCTAAAGCACGTGATCGCTGGTATTTTGTTGTCGCAATAATGCACTCAGAATGGGTGCTCTTGGATAGCGACGTCTAACAGGCTATGGTTGTGGTGTCGCTCGCGGTGAAAGCCGAGTCAGAAATTATTTGATGCAGCTGCAGCCGATGGCTCCTCAAGTGGGGCACCCTAGCCGACAGCGCTCTCACCCCTCTGGATCACTAGGTACCATTGCTGCTTGTGGCAACGTAGCTTCGCACTACATACTTCTATCGTATTCTCTTTGTTCAGAGATTTGGTTTGTAACGTCAGGAACATAGTGGATTTGTTTGCACATTTCCGCCAAGCAAAGAATTAGCTGCACAGCTTCAATTCTGACGTCAGCCTTGGGGAACAATAGATGAGCATTATTGCCCATCACACGTCTTTCATTGCAGCAACTAAAGTCAAGGCAAACAAGAAGCGCTTAAACAGCCGAGGAAAACGCGTTGAGTCGTGCACTGTCACGTAGTCACATGAGGAGCTAGAACCTTCTGCACGGCTTCCTGTCAGCCTCGCCCCCGCCACAGTACATACCTAGGATTTCTCCTGCATTTCGAGCTTCGCGAACGTAGCCTCCTGGTGTTGATAGTCATGGCTACACCTGAAGTGGTACTGGCCGACTTGTCAGCCCACCTAAAAACTGTCGAAAGCGATCCTTCGACTCAACTCAATACAGAACTACTCGAGCAGTGCGAGCTCTTCACAAGCACGCCAGAGTACCGTACTCGAACATGGAAAGATACACAGCCGCTGTTTTTGCAAATCGCTGCTCTGCTACCTCAGCTTCATCAGAATCCGTCACCACTTGTACACTTCATCACCAAACTTGCAGATCCATACCGGTTCGAGGATATTAAGGATATCGATTTCGAGATTGCACTTGACTTGCAGGCCACCCCATTTCATGGACTCATTTTGTCGCTCCTGGAAAAAGCTACTGTGAGTAGCATTGACACACAAGCGTTAGCAAACCGGCCTGGTGTGGTCGCGGCTGTGGTTCGATTGTGGCTTTGTACACAGGATACAGGGATAGCGACACAGGCCGAGGATTTGCTCACATCATTGTTGAAGAACTCCAAGAACGATCCAGTCTCAATTGGAGGAGAAGACACAAGCCATGTCTATGGCACAGGTCCAATGTGGCGGCGGCTATTCAATGATCAAGATATCTGCTCCTTATACTATCATCACACATCACTCAGAAAACTTCAATCACCACCTTCGCCCATTCTGAGCAAGCGAGATAAGACCATAGCACAAGCCAGGTTGCTATCGTGGTTGCCGCGGGTCGGTTCAATGCACTGGGACACTCTGGTGGCTTCGCATACCACAGAGGTGGAGCGTGAGATTGGTTTGAGTGAAGGCCAAGGCCTCCTTCACTATGCAACAACAAAGATGGTGGATACTGAGGATGACATGCTCATGTATATGACCCTCATCAACTTCTTCAGTATACTCATCACCACAGTGAAAACAACGCCCCACCTTACGTATGTAACCAGCAGGTCTGGAAAGATAGCGCACTAACGCATCGATAGACACTACGACTCGAGTCTCTCGCTCGACTTTCTCCGAGATCAGGGAATCCACAAGCAGCTTATCGAGTTCCATACCACAGATAATCCCGGCGTGGAACATTCATTTTTGAGTAGCCGGATAGCAAAGTACATCAGTGACTATGCATCTACATACCCGGAAAACTTCGAAAACAGTCCAGAAATGACTACAATACGAGACCACGTCCATCGAAACATACGAAAATGCGAAGCAAGCACCCTGAGCATTATTGCTTCCATGCCACGATCTACACTGATCCCACGCCGAGGATCGAGTCTTGCGTGGGGAGATTGTATCATACTGGATATGCCAGTCACCAGGACTAATCAGGATGCATTGAAGACACTGGCCACTGTGTTCCATGGCCCACCAAAGGTGTGTACTGCGACCTTCCTTACACTATTTACTAACCTGACGCAGGAGGAGATCACATTCCCACAAATCGAAACACTGGGGTCTGACACCAATCGCACTCGTACTGAATCTGCATTCGCTCGTCTCCTAACTGCACTGTTCATCAACCATAAACCAAACACATTTTCCGATATCATCAGCCATGCAGACACTATCGCGATGAAGGAGAACGCCCTGGCTGCGTTAGCACTCCTACGTGCTCTTATCACTTCGTCGTGGTCTTCTGATCCCATCGCCGACATTCCCGCCGACGATCCCACTTACGCACGCCTCAGCAGCTTCCCCAAAACTGGTCTCGATCTAATTCTCGATCCCAGCATCAGTGGAGGTGTTCTTCCTGCGTTGCTCAAGCCTGCGACATCTTTCTCGAATCTGGTTGGTGGACGAGGAGATGCTGAGAATGCGGCGTATCAGGTTGCGATAGCAAAGTTCGATGTATTGAAGGCGCTTGGACGCCAACTGGAGGAGAACGGTGGACGGGAAGATGTTCTGTTCATGGTGAAGAGGAGGATCAACGAAGGGCCATGGGGTGTTAGTGGAAGTGTGGGAAGCAGAATTGGCACACTAGAGCTGTAGACTGCGTTGCAGTGAAATGACCAGCCTACTCAAATGTAGTCAGGTCTACAAGAAGATCGTGTTTGTGGCGTGGATGTATGTCGCTACAGCACTGGCGACCTACGAAGTGCACTGTAGCTTTACATGAACAGCTTGAACTTTCACACTGAGCAAATCACGCTAGAGACGACTGAGCAACTGTGATGATACTAATTCAATTAACGACCAGTCTCCAACTACAAGCACTTCCCAGTGATGCTCTCAGTGCTGTTCTTAACATAGCCTTTAAGGAAGCCGCCACCAGCGCACTGCAGACCCTTGACAAACGACTTAGCCACAACATCAGCACCAATAGGCTGAGTATGCGTATGGTCACCAGAGACAAAGTAAGCATCCGTCTTCGCCTTACCCAGTGTCTTCCAAGCATCCGCAGCATAAGCGCCATGATCGACGTAGAAAGCGTTAGAACCAAGTGTAGCAGCAACGCTCTTACTGTAATCGACAAAGCGGCTACCGCTGTACGTAAAAGTACCGCTCTCCCAGGGGTTATTGGGCGTGGGACTGCTAATGATGACCTTTGCACCTTTGGCGATGAGCGACTTGCCGGCCTGGATCAGGTAGAAGGGATACGTGTATACGGTTGTCGCGACACCGTTGTATGTGGACTGGCAAGTTTGGGTTCCGGAACCGGAGCATACTGAACGGCCGTTGTCGGTTGGGGTCAATGAGCCGCCGTCGTTGTGGCCGAACTCGATGATGACGATGTCGTTGGCTTTGACCGTGTTGATGATGTCGGTGAATCGCCCTTCGACGGTGTAGGAGCGCGAGCTGCGGCCTCCGATGGCTTTGTTGACTACGGAAAGGGATAGTGAGTATGGGAGGTAGACGCCCCAGCCTATGTTGTGTTAGATGCTTGGATAAATGCTGATGGGTCGGAGAGCTTACCTTGGAGGGTACCCGCGCCACCGTTGGCCTTCGCCATGGTTGAGTCGCCAGCGAGGTAGACTGTTGGGGCACGCTTCTCAATGCTCCCACTGGGGGCACTGAAGGCTGTGGAAGCCAGCGCGAGCAAAGAAACGACGTGTGAAGGGCCCAACATTGTGACGATTGTATTGCTAAGAATG
>Ga0181470_100058_pt1 | contig 22681 bp, 9 predicted proteins | sample InSIn5SAF170_FD_119082 | JGI IMG/M metagenome (GOLD analysis project Ga0181470, IMG submission 119082) | Clean room microbial communities from NASA Spacecraft Assembly Facility at Jet Propulsion Laboratory, Pasadena, California, USA -... ...
GTGAGAAAATATGCTTCATCATGGACGAGTCGAACGTACTGGATTCCGGCTTCTTGGAACGGATGAACACGCTTTTAGCAAATGCTGAAGTACCCGGGCTGTTCGAAGGCGACGAATTTGCATCGCTCAATTTCAAATTAACCCAGCCTCGGGCTACTTGTTCCTTTTAGAACCTTGGGGAAAACTTTAGCAGAAGTGGGAGTTGTAAGGATATGAAAACCTTATAGCTTTTGCTTAGGAAGCGTACTAACACTGTAATTTTGGTGAGGGTCACTAAGTCACGTGTGCATGTCATCCATGCCTATGTACGATGGTAACTGCTCTCCACGCCCATACCCATACCCACAAACGTACGCAAGAAGCTTCCACCGTCCCTGGATACGTGCCTGCACCCTCGTTAAGGTCGCGAAAGCTACATGCAGGTAACGAGCCTTCCAAACCGCTTACCCACAGAACGCCTTGCAGATGCCTGAGCCCTCAGAACGTCGGCACGCCGACTCAGCAAATGCCTCGAAACCATCCAGGCCGGAACAGAGCATAGCCCATCTTTTATCCGTCATGCATTGTGAGATCTTCCAATTCGTCCACTAGTTGGTCGAGGGGAATCTGCAGCACCTGTTCATCACCGCCATCTTCGCTTTCCTGCTCTTTCACCTCTGTCTTTTCTGGCTTCGTGCTTCGCGATGACTTGAACAGTCTTCCATTTAACGTGTTCCGCAACTCTGCGTCTTCTTCGACATCTCTCATGAACATTTCCAATTCCATCTCCAATCTGTCTTGGTCCTGCTTCCTCGGTAACATCTCACTCTCCTCCTTCGCCATCCTCTTCAGCTGCCAGTTCCGCGTCTTACTCTTCTTCTTGCGCGCATAAAACTTCTTCACCAAAACCACGTCTGGAATGGTCGAGGAGTATGTCTTGTGTGACTCGAGCGCTTCGAAGAGAGGGTTGTTGAAGTTAGTACCGCTAAGGTGATAGCCCATAACGGAGTCGCCGGGATGCAGAACACCTCCAAGGTGGGTGCGTGTGAAGTATGTCGTGTCGTTGACACCAAGGTCAGAGGCACGGGCAACAGTCGCTTCCGCTAGCAGGAAACGGCCTTTTGAGGGACCGATAGGCTCTACATCCAGCACCACGAACTCAACCAACTCCTGCACGTCCGCGAGAGGCTTGAATGGTGCTAAAGGATCCTGTTAGCAAGTCTGTACTGCAGTGGCAATAAGAGCGCGCTTACAATGCCAGTATTGCTTCGGTGAAACGTCTGCAGTCTGGAGCGTGTTGACATCCAGAAAGTTCACAGACGTGCCAACGCGATAGCAAAGAACAAGTGGTGGGATGTTGATCTGCTTGGCGAGTTTGACAGGGAGTGCTACGAGATCGTCTTTGCAGATCGGTACCAGCGAGATCGAATACGAGAATTTGTATGATTTGGTGGATGTATGGATATCCATCGAGATGAGCTCTTGACTTTTTTTCACGTGTACGGGTACCACAGAGGTAAGAAAATCGACAAGCTTCTCTGCGTGATTGCGTTGCGCAAAGTAAAAGTCGATTCCATCGTTCACCTCTTTGATGTTGATAGTATCTTGGTGGGCGGAGTGCTTGAGAATGAGTTGCTCGAGGTACAAGAAAGTCCGTTTATGAGGAACGTGTTGCCGGACTTGGACGACTGCTCTCCAGGTGTTGTGCGTATAACTCTTCGCGCAGTCTAGCACGAATGTCAGCAGGGCCAACTATAGTTTCTGGCGCAGATGCTACGCACCAGGACATTGCTGGTAGGCTACCACATATTCCACCTCAAAGGTCTGCTGAAGAATCGTCCCCTCGAATTGTTCTTTCTGTATAGTGATCTTCACCTTTACTCTTCGAGAATGCGGCTCAGTCCAGATGAAGCTGGCATCGATGACCCTGACCTTGGACAGACCATTAATCTTCCGCAAGCACAATGCCAGTAGCTCCCTCGACTCCGGCGCGGCTACAAGCCACTGCTTGCCACTGGTCACGGATAACCAGCGGTCGCAGTCTCTGCAAATGTGAAGGGTCGCCTCGCGCTGGATGCCTTCTGAAATGTCGACGGTGAGCTTTATACAGTCGTAGCACAGGGCGCCGGCTGAAGTAGTCCCGTCTATGGGTGCGCCGCAGTTGCAACATAACACACTTGGGGTCTGTTAGTCGCCGTCCGAAACCAAGAAGCAAATGCAAGGATGCACCTACGTTGGGGCCGTCTGAGGTATCTGCTGGAGCGCCACAGGCGCATCGAGCTCCATGGCCATTGTGAGGAGCAGGGCGGGTAGCTGACGACGGGAGAGGCTGTGGGAGAGGAGCGTCTTGACGTCAGAGCAAGAGCAAAGAGAGAGAGAGAGAGGGAGAGGGAGAGGGAGAAGGAGGGAGAGAGGCAGAAGGAACGGGAGAAACAGCACAGCAGTGGTGGAGGATGCCAGCAGGAGTATGTAGGTAGGATAGGGCAGCAGTCTTTAATGCCAAGGGCCTGCGGCGAATGTTTGTCAGCCCTATGCCGGCGTGGAGCTGGAGCACTCGGACCAAACTTTTCAAACCTCTCGCTCGTTCCGCACCCACCGCACCCACCGAGTGCTGCACCCGCCGGCCATGTATGCGTGTGCCAATACGTTAGCATCAACATCATGTCCGTGAGCAGAGCAGTCGCCGCGACCGTACGCTGCCGCGGCTGTCGCCAGGCAATCGTCGCATCCTCCACATCCTTGGCCGGCATCGAGGCCAGGACTAGTAACGTTGTCGCCCAGCACTTGTCTCAACCCTTGCCGCGACAGCAAAGCCGCCGGTTCACTGCCCTCTCTGCACGCCGACTTGCCCGGCAGCTCGACGGGCCTCACAAAGACGGAGAGGATACCGCAGAGTCCGCGCACGACGAGCACCAAGCCCCTTCCGTACCGGTTGGAAGCGCCCCTTTACCATGGTATCTTCAGGTCCAGCCGCAGCAACGTGCCGCAGACCCCTCGCACCCGCTAGCCGAACGGCAGCGCCTGCCGGACCTTCCATCAGACTCTCCCCCAATCCTCCAGGACCTCCTTGAACACATCTCCGTCGATTTGGGCTTGGATGATCTTGCACTGTTGGATTTACGCAAACTCGACCCGCCGCCTGCTCTCGGTGCCGGTTTGTTGATGATTGTTGGATCAGCGCGGAGCGAAAAGCACCTTCACGTTTCTGCAGACCGCTTCTGCCGGTGGTTGCGGAGTACGCACAAGCTGAGCCCATATGCAGACGGACTGCTGGGCAGGAACGAGCTTAAGCTCAGAATGCGAAGAAAAGCAAAGCGGTCCAAGCTGATGGCCAATGTAGGCGCTTCAGAGACAAGCAATCCGGATGATGGGATAAGGACCGGCTGGGTATGCGTCAACGTGGGAAGAGTAGGATCGGGAGAAGGTCACGAGACCGTCACAAATGCAGAAGATAGCTTTGTGGGATTCGGCCGCCGGACAAGCGGTGGAGTGACGATGGTGGTACAGATGTTTACTGAGGAGAAGCGAGCCGACATTGACATTGAAGGACTCTGGAGCGAGGTGCTGCGGCGGTCCAACAAGAGAAAGGAAGCGAAGGAAAAGGGATTTGGCGAATCTGTGAAAAGCACCGCTGATCTTTCCTCTCGTGAGACGGAGGACAGACGACAAGATAGAGCCGTATCATCTCCCGCGCCCCCAATGACAACCCACACGAGCTGCCCGAATTCGTCCACGCCGCCACCAGTGTCAAGTCCTCAATCATCGCAGCAAAGAAGAAGTTTCCACTCGGCAGCGGGAGGCCGAGAGGGCTCCTCTTCTTTGTCAAAATCGATTGCTCCTCCCTCCAAGTTACAACGTCATCTGTACCACAAAGGACCAAGTCAGAAAGCCAGCTCTAGCGAGGGTTTCGTTCAAGAGAAGCCCCTGGAATTTTTCAAAAATATCCTGGAAGGCCCTTCCTTCAAGCCACTCAAACATGCGAGCAAGGCTGATGCTCTCCGTTCTAGCCTTCAAAGTCTGAGGGACTTGTCGTATCACGACGCGCGCCGACAACTCGGGTCTGGCGAATGGAACAGCGGGGAAACCCCGTTTATGCGTTACTTCTTGAGTAACATCCCTCGTTATCCGGAGCTTCCTCATTGGGAATGTGTAATCGGATTGTTTTGTCAGGCAATGGACTTGGATCATCCAAGTTACCAGCCGAAAGATCTGCTGCAACTGCTGCAAACCATGCAGATTTCTATCGACGAAGTCCCAGAGAAGATCTTTCACTCTGTACTCAGCGCTATCGCCCGACGAGCGTGCCGTGAAACCTCTGCGGGCAGGTTCCGACAGTCGTACGAAGATCTCGAATACGCCTTCACAGTCTTAGACACCATGCATGACAACGGCCATACTGTCGTCTCCGAGTCAATATTTCTTCTATTACATAACGCCATTACACCTCCAAGGCCACTCTCTACATTACCCCAATCCACAACCACACTCCTAGCAAACCACCAATCTCGCCTCCGCCGCTTCCATGAACTTTTCACGGAGGACATTTCCCTCAATCCCACCTCTTACTATAACCTTCTTTATTCCTACGCTCTCCAAAAGAACTGGGCAGGCTTTTGGGACATCTGGCGCGCTCTACCGCGACACTTTCTCTCCCGCTCATCCGCGATGTACGAACTCCTGTTCACCGTCATGGCGGAAACTCGGCACCAGATGTATTGTATAGACGCACTGCGGCATTGTATACCGGAGATGGAGATCGAGGAGCCGAAGGTCGAGTTGAGGGGTAGCATGGTCCGAGCGGTGTTGAAGTGTTTGAGGGTGGCGGAGCCGCAGATTGAAACAATGGCAAAGGGTGGGAACAATGTACCAATTGATGGGGAGTGGTTGAGGTTGTGGCAGCGGTGTCACAGGGCAATAGAAGCAGACATGAACATATGAGGGGCCGATTAAAGCATCCTTGTGGCTTGAATGGAGCACTATAGAACGTTACCACAAGTTGTTGAAAGTGATACCTGTGATGGTTGTTCACTTATCTGACTACATCCGGAAACGTAGCTCTTGTATAGAGGTATTCTGCTTGAAACTTCATGGTGTAGTAATTAGTTCACATACAGATTTGGCTATTATCACGCAGTCTATAGCTGGAAACACCTTTCATTACAAGTGGACACGTTATCATCTGAGCAAGGGCTTTGTACAAGTAGCTTAGGTGTTGACAGAAAGAAAATTCCACAATGCATCTCCAACCAGCAATTGGGTATAACCGCTAGCAGCAGAACTCCGAAAAAATGCTGTGCAGTTGCTCCCCACATACCCACGCGCCGGCCTGAATTGAACCAGTGTTTCTGCAACCAAACTAATGCAACGTCCTAAGTGTCAGATGGCTTCAGCCATAACTTGTTCTCCCTCATCCAAGATGTGCATAATGAGGCGAAGATTTGCAGTCATCTCCCTAGCTTGTTCCACAAGCAACAACTTTTCCGCGTTGGCGGGAAGTCCAAGATATGTGGGAGGCTCCCGCTCGGGTAGACTATTCGTCCAGTCCATGAATTTATTCCATCCTGTACCACTAGGTAGAATGAGTCCGCTCGTCTCACTATCCTTTGAGCTCACAGGTTGGATGTCCTTAACAATGTTGAAATTCTCTTCGTATGCTGCAGGCGTCATGATATCGTTCACGAGCTTGCTTAGATACTGGAAATCCTCCTCGTCGTCAATCTTTCCACCGTACATCTCGGCAATGAGACTGCGGATCATGTCCCACGGAATGCTCTTGGGTGCCACATTTGTTCGGCCTTGTGCCGTTGCTTCGACCCAGATGTCAATGATCGAACTACAGCACTCATACTTTGAGGTTGTTTAGCAATTGTTTCATGGGTACTTGGTTGAACTGATAAGGACACTTACGTCACTATCATTAAATTCCCACAAGCCTTTCCATCCCAAGCTAGGTGCATATCGTAACCTCTCCTGTACTACAGCATGCAAGAACGAGAGTAGGAGGTACATCCGAGCTCGCTCGACTGGTGGTTTCGTCGCCTTTGCTGACAAAGCTGAGAGTGAGTCTTTCATGTTTGCGCGGACACCCGCTGGCTGTTCGTACATCAACACACGCGAGGCTCGCAATAGATTTGCTGGAATTCTGGGGCTGCATTCCATGGAGAGGAACAACCTGAAATCTGAATGGGGCTTCAGAGAGTCGATGCGTTTCTCCAGATTCTGAAGCCATGTCGGAGCCAAGTGCACGTTCTTGATGAGAACCCAGCTGCCTGTCGTAGCCGCGTTGCTGATAGCTTTGTCAGCGCTAGCCAAGCCTTCATTGGAGCCCATCGCCACACTGGTGCACGTAAAATGGTTCTTCTCGACCAGGTTCTCGACCTTATAGCTTGCATCGAAGCCAGGGGTCGAACTCAGTGCTATCGGGGTTGTGGCAAGTACTTGGTTCACAATCTCATCGAGGTCGCCGCTCGTGTCGAAAATGTCCATGGAGAAGACTCCTGCGACGAACCGTTCGGCAGCAGGGAGTAGGCGGTCGACACGGAATATTTTAATAAGGATGAGCGACCGAAGCTCTCGGTCAAGTGAGGGAAGATCCGCTGGCCAATGCTGAGGTACATAGTTCTCCGCAAGTTCTCTGGTGAAGAATTCGTCCCACTCGGAAGCCGAAACTTCTGTCAGACTCTCCTTCAGCGCACGATGTGTAGATGCGCGAGTCATTGCTTCGTCTCTGGCATGTTCGTTCATAGATACGTCTGTGCCCTGGAGGTCTTTGTCGAGCACAGCGTCAATCAATGACTTGTCCATGCTATACGGTGCCGCTTGGGCCAATAGCATGGCCAGAGTGATTCGGTCCTTTTGTAGGAGCGCAAGCGAGGTTCGGCGATAGGTATTGGTGAAAAGCTCTCGAACTATCCGGTCGATTCTCGGTTTATAGTGTGATTCAATCGTTGAATTCTGAACCATGCGTAATACATGATCGAAGATGTCAACGAAAAATTGGAGCGAGAATTGATAGAACGAGTTAAGGTGGTGAAGCTGCTCCAAAACCGCGAATATCGCAGAACAAGAGCGAGCAATGGGTTGATACTGTAGTGTGATACTGTTCACTTCGTTCATCACTCCCTCTGTCTTAGCCGCCTCGGCAGAAATCACACCCGCGTCTGTCTTTAACTTTTCGAGTGTTTCGATAACTCTGTCGTCGTCCAGTATATTGCCGCGTGACTCGTTGAGAGCCTGGAGCAACGATTTTTCCAACTGACGAAGGTTCGTGCTATATTCGCCCTGCAGCTTGATAAGCTTTGTGCGTCTCTCGTCAACATCAGGGCGTTCCGATTTTAAGACTTCATTGAGTGATTGTGTCTGTAGGCTGCTCTGTGTCACGGTGAAGTTGACGAAAGTTGTTCGGCTACAAATGTCCGGTGCGAATGTGGCTGACGGATCCTTCGTCGATAGGTATAGCTTGAAAGTCGGCGAGAAATCGATTTCTTGCTTGCCAAGCTGGATAAGGACTCTACCGCCTGTTTTTTGGTATTCCTTGTTGAGTACATGATTGAGTATCGGATCCAGATGTTCGGCGTCCTGGATGAGAAGCGGGTTGCCAAAGCGAATGCAGCTCTCGAGTTGTTTGGTGAAGGTGTCGTCAAGGAAGCTGGTGATGGTGAGTTTGCGGTCCTTACACTCGTTCTGCAAATATTCCGCCACTCGACCAGAAGGATCGATGATCAACGGGTACCTATTGAAACGTTGCAGTATTATTGCATTCTCGGTGCACAAATCGTCAACTGGAAGCGAATGCTTTTGCCATCTGAGACGTTCGTCGGCTGTGGACAGATATTCGGTAACGGGGTTGAGTGGCTTGTGTTTGATTCCAGATAGTGCAAGATGATGAAACCAGTCTTCGATCATGGCTCTGCGATACTGCTGGTCGTAAAATCCGCCATATGCGATGAAGGCCGCTGCAACAAGCACGTCACCAACGATAGTGTCAATCTGCGTCTCGAAGGATTTGCTGCTCTGCTCCCAGCGAGATCGTTCCGAGGAGAGACTATCCAGAAGGCGTACGCTCCGGTCGACCTTGAACTGCACCTGCGTCATCTCCCCTTTGATGGCCTGGATCTCGCTAATGAGCGCCGCATATTCCGACCTATACTTCGAAATACTCTCCTCGAGAGTCTTGACGGTATTCTCGATGGCTTGTGCTTGGGCTCTCGTCTGTAAAGCTTCCTCTTCGAGCTGTGCCACCTCTTCCCTCAAGGGACCTACTCGGTCGAGGATCTCAGAGTAGTTGACTTGCGCCTCTACCCACTGTACAAGGGGACCACAAGCCTTGCTGGCCCTGTTTACTCTCTCATAGGTGAAGTCCTCATTGGATAGGAACTCATTGCGCATCCTCGTCCGATGAGTCCGGGTCATCTGCCGCTCATTGTCATAGGTGACGATACTGCCTATGAAATCATCGCGCCTAACAATGGCAAGTATTGTTCGCCAGCTATCAGTCTTGTGCCCTAATAGCGTGCACACCGCCTCGAGTGCAAGCTTCACGCCCGCAGGGGGATTTTGCATGGATCGAACTTCAGTCAAATGCTGTCGTCTGATGTTGCTGACACTCTTCTGTGCCTCGAGGACTGCAGGCTCTGCCTTGGCCAGATCGTTCAGAACAACTTCTCTTCTCATTGCGACCTCTTCTTCCTGTTTTGCCAAGGCAGTCTGGACCTCGAGAGATGCGGCCTTCCGCTTCTCTGCCTCTCGTTGATCTGCTATCATCCGCTGCAACTTTTCGTTGGCCTCTGAATCCTTTGCCTCCAGTTGACCCTGCTTTTGCGCCAAACTACGACGTAGATCTTCGACTTTATCTACCGTCTCTCGAAGCTTGTCCAGACCCACGTTGAGATGTCGTTGTTGCTCTTCAAGGTCGTTGCGCTTCTCATCGTGAAGCTTGACGTACTGTGCTACGAAATCAAGAAAGTGCCGGGGCGTAAGAAAGGTTGTCTTGCCCTGCTGCTTTTGAAGCCGCTTATTGAAGCGGTGTAGAGAGTGGTGAACAAAGACCATGGCATTAACCACCGAGTCTCGATGCGTGATTGAGGAATCAAGTCCTCGATACACCACAGGAACAGTGCCAGGTGCCGTATAGTCTGAGCGGTCCAGGTCGATTGACTGGGTTAGCTCAGATCCCACTTGGAACAGAGCTTGGTCTGACCAGTCGCCGAACCAATTCAATACACATCTATTGAATAGAGCAGGGCTGGTTGCAGCCTTGGATGATAGGCCTTCCTCCGGGGGGTTCATCGTGAAAACAACGTGTAAGTTCTTGACAATCTGCTGCGTGAACCACTTGTACAGCTCCTCTTGCGAATCCAATAGTAGCCCTTGACGCTGCGCACCCTCCTTGCAGGAGGTCATAAGCGATGCAAATTCGTCGCCTTCGAACAGCCCGGGTACTTCAGCATTTGCTAAAAGCGTGTTCATCCGTTCCAAGAAGCCGGAATCCAGTACGTTCGACTCGTCCATGATGAAGCATATTTTCTCACCCTTGCAGCCAGATCTTCGGAGAACATTGCGAAGATCTTCGTCAAAGTCGTCAGCTGAATACTTGCCATGTACCTTGATCTGGTGGACTTTGAGACCATTCATCCAGGCAACAAATCTAGATAGAGTTGTCTTGCCACTTCCGCTAACGCCTATGAGGATCAGGTGTCCTTGTGGTTGACGGAAGACGCGGTCGATTCGGAGTACATGGTCCAGCACATCGTTGGTGAGGATCAACGGTACGTCTACCTCCTCCTCACAGAACGTCCTCAGGCGGGCCTTTACGAAGTCACGGAGCTGACCGCGCTCGACTGGTATATAATGTTTTGACAGCCAGTTTGAGAATAGTATCGGTCCTCCTAGTGCCCTCTCTTCATCCATCGTAGGGAAGTAATCCAATGCCACCTGGTGAATGCAGGCCTCGGTCCATTTACGCTCGTCATCCGCAGTGAGTCGATCTTGAAATAGACGTAGTGCCTCATGAGCCCAGATACGGACAAGTCCCTCAAGTGAGAGACTCTCAAGTGGTCTAATAGCTTCATAGATACCTCTAACCCATCGTGTGAGTTCTCTTGGAGAATAGATGTAATGCGGCTGCATCTCAGGGGTGAACCTGTTCTGTGATTCCGAGTACACTTGTACCATAGCCTTTGTCAATTGTTCGGCGTACCCACGAAGGGGTGGGATAATCTTGAGCACAGCGTTGTTAAACGTTCCGTATATTTGGTGCAAAGAAACTTCACCGGGGTAGTCGACCATGATGAGTGGAGCATGACGAAGAAATCTCAAGCTTAGAGGAGTGCGTCCGGCATCAGTAGGCGGGTTGCATGCACCTACGAATTGTATACGGCCAAGTGTGATCCAAGTCTTATCAGTGGACCGCCAATACCCATTCTGCTCAACAAGTTGTCGGAGGAATGATATCGCACGCTGCGTTCCATATCTATCCGGAGCAGGCAGATTGATCTCGTCACAGAAGATGACCAGCCAGCGACCAATCTGTGAAGGAGCCAATACAACACCGTTTATCGTCTTCCTATACTCGCAGTATTGTTCGAGAGTCTTGACGATCAAACCAGGGGTGGTCGCACTAGAGAAATTGAGCCCCACCACCTCCATGTTAGGTAGCTTCCGCAAAGCACTGAATAGAGTCATCGTTTTACCCGATCCTGGGGGACCACAGAGCAAAAGCGGCTTATGCTCGGCAAGCCAGGAGTAAAGCACTTCCTCATGACGCACAGTATCGAGAGTCGGAATAACCACATCCGTTTGAGTGATTGAGTGAGTGTTGATTTCAATGCTCGGGACCTGAGATTGCCACAATGTCCAATCGGCTCTCGGCAAAGACACGTCGAAGTCTATCAGGGAAGCACCTTCCCCGAACCTTGGAGCATCAATGGTAGTGAGTCCAGCGACTAAATCTCCAAATGCTTTCCGCTCGTTTAACGGACAGTCTCCTGTCAGCGACCAGATTAAAGCGAGTAAAATCCTTTTCGAGACGAAAGACTCAATTTGTTCATCATCCAGTTTGAAGTCCGGGTGTTGTGCATTGTACTCGATGGTTACACGACAGGCTTTGTTGAGCAGCGAGAAAAAAGTGTTCAACGCCCGGTTATTGGTGAATTCCATGATGTGATGGAAGCCATGAGCTTGATCGAGAACTCTGTTGATAAGGTCATTCTCCATTAACCGAGACTGAATACAATCCGCTACTCGCCCCTGAATCTTCAAGGTCTTCTGGGTCAGATCGTCTGGCACTGTCGTATCGTCTTCAAGATCCTCGAAGGGTACGGTACGTAGGCTAGCCAGATAGTGCGCAACCATCATGTTTGTTGCCACCGTATCCTCACTGAACCAGACCATGCCACAACGGCTGACCGTGGCTAAAGTTGCATATCTGAGCGTCTCCACTTCGAACATGATCCTGACATTTGAAGGTATACTCAACCGTTCACCGTTGGGTAGAGTGAGCAGCTTGTTGTCATCAAGCACGCTGTTCAGGTTCTCCACCCACTCCGGGTCGACATCGCCATCGAAGACGATCCAGTGTCGCTTTGTGTTTTCTCCGCGCAGATTGTCAACTATTCTCCGCAGAATGGCAGTAAACAGTCCATCAGTCCATTCCCTAGTTGTGCTATCGAGGCTGCCATAGAGATGCTCTTTCGACATAACCTTCGGATCGATGACGTGGCATACTCCTTCGATGCCTTCCAGTCGTTGAAGGGCTTCCAGAAGTGTCCTCCATGCGCTAGATTTCCCTGACCCGGATGCGCCAACCATCATAACACCGTGATGAAGATTTAGTATCTGGTACAGCTGCAGTGTCTTGGCGATCCATGTTTCACTAGCCACGAAGTGAGACTCGGTAGCTACTTGTCGGATTGCCTCTTTCAGCGGCCCAAGCGGCGCCGGCACATACGCGACTCCTGGGAATGACTGCATCTGGATTTGCTCCATAACATCGGCATCTTGTTTGATAAGCTTGGGGGCTAACGTTTCGCGCAAGCTTTGGACAAGGACTTGAGGCTCAAAGATAGTATCTTCCAAGTTCTCGATGTCTTGTATGGCTAGTCGAGCACGCTTGAGACCGCCAGAACTTACGAGGACACTTTTCAAGGCTCGTAGACCGAAATCATAGTGCGACTGATTCGAGAGCTCCTTGGCGCACCTGTCAAAGAAAGGCACAGTCTGTTTGGAAAGCTCTTTGGCCTGGGAGAAGCCTTGGGAGTAAAGCATAACTTCGGCAATAAGTTCTTTGTCAGGCTTTGACATAGCAACACTCCGGAAAAGCTTTTTTAGGTTGTCCGGCAGGTTCGACCTGCCGGCATATCCAGGATTCATCGTGATAAAGATGCCAGTCTTCGGATCAACCTTCAGATTCCGGCCAACAAGCTCGATCCCGACATCTCTCTCTGTTGCTGCCCTCCGAAGTCCAAGTTGGATATTCTGCACCTGCTGAGAAACGGCTGAGAGGATACGTTCCTCGAGACGGTTGAACTCATCGAAACAGCCCCAAGCGCCTACTTGGCATATCCCTAGAAATATGCGACCCATCGCTTGAAAGTCGAACGTGTCATCACAATTGAAGACAAGGGTGAAGCGACCAAGCTGAACTCCGAGCGCCTTCACAGATTCAGTCTTTCCCGTACCTGCAGGGCCGTATGGCGATCCACCAAGCCTCTGGCACAAGGCCTGTGTCAAGATCAGGAAGCAACGGTCAGTGAGTGGTGTTCGTACTAGGCGTTCAGCAACGCCAAGGTATTCAAATCCGTAGTCGAGCGTCGCACTTGCCATCTTGATTTGCAAACGCTTCAATGGGTCGTCCCCAGCAGCATAGACATAGCGCATCTGTAACAACCAAACGTGATGACTCGGGGACCTTGCATTGGCTTTCTGAAGCTTAGCAATGACATCTCGCTGATGTACGAATTCTGTTGTGAGTTGCTCGCACTTTTTCCTCTGTAGCGACTCCAGATCACCTAAAACAGCGTTGGCAAGTAACCGGAGGACATCAACCTGCTTCTGGTATAGTAGTGGCAAGGAGGAACCTCCATTACGCAATGATAGCTCAACTGAGTTTGTCCAGCACACCTGCGTAGCTAAGACAGTGATCTGCGTGGGAAAACTGACAAGATAAGCGTCGAACGCATCCCGATCAAGAGTCTGTTCGTCGAAGATTAATTCGAACTGCTCGACAGCTTCGGCAAGGAGTTCTGCGAGCGTAAGTCGCGTGCTCTGCTCCAACGCACCAAGCCAATCCTTGACTTTGGGTGTCTTGAGAAGTGATATCGCTTTCTTCAGGAAGAACTTCTCGCCTTCTCGTGAAACGAGTCCCACAATTGTCGAGTCGTCATCTGTGATGAGTCCAGATATGCCAGCAAACATCTTTTTAAGGTGCTTGGATACCCTGATAGTGTCGTTGTTATTACCAATGATCTCAAGAAGATCTTCGTCACCGACGAAGTAAAAGCGCGGGAATGACATCCGCTCGCGCTCAAGGTATTCCCCCAAGGCTTTCTGTATCTTGTTGAGCAGATCGGCGAGCCGTTCAAGCGACCTCTGCACATCCGGAAGTGCCAACACATCCAGTATCAAGGTCGATCTAGATACCTTTTTCATCACAGAGAGGAATTCGGAGTTTATGTTCTGGAAGCGTGAGGACTCAATAGGCAGCAGATGCTTGATGTCGACATTTCCCGTGAAGACCCCTTCTAGGTATACCCATTGCCGTTGCACGTCGATCCAGACATCGAAAAGCATGTGCGTACGGTTCAGTTTCTCCTCCCAGGAAGACGCTTCGTCTTCGAACTCTTTGTAGTAAGGTGAGTGTCTCATCGCCTGCAACGAATTCAAATGTTCGCTGCATTTCGCAAAGAGCTCATCCCAACCGCGGATGAGCTTGCACTTGTTCTGGTAGTTGACCATATCCAAGGAGTAATTCTGCCAAACGTCTCGGACCTGTCGTAGAAACTCTTCCAGTGCCATCTCGCCTTGCGCTTGCACGATCACATCGCGGATGACAGATTCACTTGACGCCAACTGAAGATCCCACACATCACCAAGGGTCATCGAGAGTGGAGAGTATCTTTTCAATGGCTTCAGTGCCTTGAATATCTTGATCCAATGCCTTTCACGAACGGCTTCAGACCGCATATCGGATAAAAGAGGGTTGACTTTCAATAGCTGGCGCAGGACGTTCTGAACATGTTCAAAGGCCTCATATTGTCGCATACGGCTAGGCATCTCTTTTGTCATCTTGATCAGGTTATCCAAAGACTGGCGCAACTTCCGCGACTGGACACTTGTCCACAATGCCTCTCGCAGTTCATTGATACGATTCCAGATAGTCGAAAGAGCTGCCCAGACCGATTTGAAGTCTTGCACTTCTTCAAGCAACATTGTTAAGCCGCTCTCCGGGCTTGCAGGAAGGTCGAGCGCTTCCTTTGCTCTTGAGAGATTGTCCCATTCAATACGAAGCTGATTAAGCCTCGACTCGAAAGCTTGCAGAGTTGCAGCTGCTTCCTCCGGAGGTATCATTCCTGAAATCGGTTTCTCCCTACGCCACTGCTCACTAATCCCTTGTATTTTCTGGGTCACGCCTCTGTCCTCTGCAGTGACGTAAGCCTGAAGGTCAGGCGTTCGGTCAAGTACAATTTTGCTCTTTCGATCAAGCACGTTTTGGAAGATGTCCCACTCGTGTTCGATTTGATCGACATACAGCCAGTTCGGCGGGAATTGATAGCGCAATTGCGAAAGCTTTCTCTGGCCCTGTCTAAAAGTTTCGACTTCAAGGTGCCAGCTCTTGACCCTAAGTTTGCAGTGTTGAACGGTAGTAATAAACGGTACCGCTTGCTTGATCGATGACACTTCAAATGAATGAGCTTCAAGGTCTTTGCGAGCTCTTTCAACCTCAGTGTACAACTCAGTCATGCGGCTTCCAAGCCTCGTTGCAAACCTCACCAGGACATCGTGCTGCCACTGATCGTACTTTGCATTGACCTTCATCTGTACTTGCTCATAGTCAACGATGACGTAGCCAAATGACTGTTGCGATTCATGCGTATCGAAAGGTGCTCGGCTTCTGTGTATCTCCTGTAGCAGTTGAAGCCATCTAGCAAGGTCGTCTCCCAATTCTTCATACACTTGCTCGGATTGCAGATCCCACAGGGACTGGAATTGAAGCCATTTTTCAACGTATTCAGCGACAGATGCAATCTTTGTGTCTATGGCCTTGTACACTTGCGCGAGAACCTGAATACAGCGGCTGGGAAGGTCCCTGTAATGTAATTCGAAGTTTTCCTGGTCCGTCTCCAAGCGCATCTCGTACCTAGAAGCTTGCAACTTAGGGAGAGAGCAAATCACCGCGATCCACTCGTGGAATTGTCCTATCCAGCTAGCCTTCGCGAACTCCAGAGGCGGATCGAGGTAGATCAACTGGTTTCGCATCGTAACTTCGAGGACAAGCCTAGGCAGTACGGGCGGAATCCTCACCGGCGAATCATCGCCATTGGATGATTTGTATGTGTCTGCCACTCGATCCTCGGTAGATTGCGCACCATCAAAGGCTTCGATCCATTCCCGAGTTGCTCGCTTGACTCGACTAAGCAGTACAGCCTCGACCCTTGCATTCAGCTTCTCTACCCAGTATGAAATATTGACGTAATCTTCGAGATTGAGTTGGTCAATAGCCTGCTGAACAGCGTCAAGATTTTGTTGAAAGGCTTTCGCCTCGTACGCACAGGTCTCCATGCCTCTCATTGCGCTTTCAACATTCGCATGAATCGACGACAAGGTTGACGTTTTGTTCTGTAAGAGCGAGACCGCTGCCGCAAGTTCCCGGATGAACTGGACATGTCTGCTCTCACTCCGTCCGCTTGTTACAACGTTGTCCGCTAGAGCAGGATTGTGGGAGACCGGCTTGATATGAAGATCGTAGGCATGTACGAAGGACTCCCATCTGAGAGGCATCCCCTTCATGATGAGGCCATGGACGTCACTATGATAACCGTTGAGGAGCATCGAAACTTCTGGCATCCCATCAATTGCTTGAGATGTCTGGGAGTACGTCCGCACACTCTCAATGAGACTGACTGCGTAGGGATACACTCGCTTGGCTTCTTTCGAGACATTGTTGACAGCGTGTGGTACCTGATAATTAAGCCCCAGCAGATTCCGGATCTCCTTGAATAGCACGATTATTTGTTCATCAAACTTGACGTTCAGCTCGAGCGTGTTCCCAGCTGCGCGAATCCGTACGATGGTGAACAATCGACCAGCAATGGAGAGGTTCTTACTTGCAACATCTTGCAGCCATGAATCAAAAAAAGGACGCATGTCCAGCTTCTTCCTGAACTTGCTACTTTCGGCCTGAAGCTTTTGCCCTTCAGCATGGAGATGCCAATCTTTGCCAAGAACGTCTTCAACCTTTCTCATGTAGCCGTCTAATTGTCGCTCAATCTGTTTGGCCCAGATGACTGCCCCAGCAAATGGTGGTAAGTCCCGCAGCTGAGCCATGGCATACGCTTCTGTATTCCTGTACCGTTGCTTGAAACGTTCGTGTAACGCCGTGATATCCCGTTTGACATTGTCGATTAGCTGGGTCTGGTACTCGGAGATGGCGCCCCTGATCTTCGGTCTGACCAACAGAGCATTGAACTTGGAGAATACCCTGAACATCTCATTCGCTGTCTTTGCTGTAGCCAGTCGGTCCCGCAAACTGGCAATAATTGAGTTCTCCACACGAGAAGTTCTTTCATTGTATACCTCTTCTGCATCCGCCCAGATTTTGGTCCCGTCGGGAGACACGTCCATAATGTCAACGTCCTTGAGTGCCGCATAAGCCTGTGATACCTCTTTCATGGCATCCACACCGCCCATCTCTTCGAGAACGACGGCGCCCGTCCCATCGAACGCGCCCACGATGTCCTTGATTCCCGAACCCGAACCAAGCACGTTACCAATGGTATCTTGGAGTTGTTCGTGGTTGTATCGAAATGTTGTAATGTATTTTAATCTCTCCTGGGTCTTGATATGACGAGCTGCAATCTTGATAGGTATAAACCTCTCGTTCCTACGCCGAGTGACTTCTCTTGCGACGTTGGTGAAATCTTTCACCTTCTCATCCCATGCGTGCCATACACCCTCGGCGACCCTCATGATGGTCTGGAAGTCTTTAAACTCGAGGTGCATAAGGGAGCGACCGTTGAGCAGAACGTGCAAACGAGTATCCAGGTCGCTGGATATAGCTTCCACAAGTGGCAATGCTCGCCGGATAGGATACGGTGATATCCGGAGCTTCTTGTTCAAGTGATCAAATATGGAGTAAATAGAATGCTCCACCTTTTCCAAGGTAGTGGCGGAAAGCAGGTCGTTCAAAGGGAAGTCGCGCATCAGCTGGTTGTACCTTTGCACCGTTTCCGTAGCCTCCTTCAAGCTCGTGTCCGCACTAAAGCTAAAGGTAGCTCCGAACCGCTTCGCATGTCCTAGAACCTCCATAGTAAGGTGCACGCCTGGGCTCCGAAGCTGCACTTCAATGGCTTCTAGCGCGGTCTCCATAGACAGCCAAAAGTTTATTTCTTGTGCAGCAGTTCCGCTAGCCGGGTCTCGATTTGTTTTCGTTATTGTCTGTATCGACTTGATCCAACCGTGCACTATGGATTGTAGACTGTTCAAGAATGAGCTATCGTCGAGCAGAGTAACAGGCAGAAGTTTGATTGTAGGCTCGACGCCACGCTTTTCGGCATCGTCAAGCGCCGATTGAATGTAAGGGTGAAGAGGGAGCAATAGCTCTGGTATCTCAATATTCTGCTGTAGGTTCAACAGACTCAGTTCCAGCTCCGCAATCCTCTTCTTCGTGCCAGGTATGCCTGTTCGCTCATCGCTGTCACCCTTGTTCCAGCTACGCTTAAGGGGATTGTTTTCTCTGGTACACGCGTCGAAGTGTGGCGCCAGCGCCCGATGTAGCACAGAATAAAACGCTTCATAGGGAGATATGGTTGAGCTTTGGCCGGGCAAATTGATGATCTGAAGCTGCGAGCTTAGGGAGAGACTGGGGTCAAGAGGTTGTGCCCGCTTTAGAATCGCTACGTATGCAACACATGTTTGAGACTGTGAAGGGCTGGACGACAGCGTGTAGACGTAACGAACAGACGGCTCTGACAATCTTGTTAGCTTTTTTTTTTTAGTAAAGAACTCATTAGGGTATTACCATGTGGCTCATCAGAACCATCCGTCTGGTCCAGTAGCTCCTGCTGGACGTAGAGGGCCTCTTGGGGTTCAGAGGCGAACCTCGTACATCGCTGCAGTGTATCGGAGAGACGCAAAGAGGACCGTAAGCTCGCTTCCAAATCCTCTCTCGACGCTCCTAGCGTGACAATCAGGAGTTGGTTGAGGTACTCAAGAACAACACGGGGGTCCAGTGTCGGAGCAGTCGAGGACGGAGGGTTTGGGGTACCGCCATTGAGAACAACGGCGCCAGCCATTGTAGTTCAGGACGGATCGAAGTCGGAGGGAGACATAGGTATTTCCTGTCAGTCCGGGATCTTTTGGATTGCCACAAGAAAGAAGGAGCGGGCGTCGTTGTAGGTAGATTTGCTGAAGACCCTGTTTTGTTACAAACGACTGGAGCGCCGACGCAACATTACATTGAATCACTCGAGTCGCGAAGATCTCGCGTTCTGGCAGTCACGTGAATCTCCTCTACTATCAGCTGCCCGCTGCATTTCACCTCACGCACTCCACCTCATGCACTTCAGTCTCAATACAGGCGTGCCAACAATACAAAACGGTTGGAGAGCTGTGCGGCAGCACTGCGTCGAACTCGCTCACATGCGCCACATGCCGAAGCAGTCACTGCTCGTTGCTGATACAATCACAGCATCGACATGTGCGGTTGCGTCCAGCTTCTTGCAACAAGTTGCAGCGTCACAGTTGATGGCAAGTATTGGGTTCGGTGAGCAGTCAACTGGAGCGTTCTACGTAGAAAACCTATGGTGCTTGTTTCTCTCAGATACGACAACCCTCCCAAAATGCGCGTTGAGCGCGAGTGCGCCTCCCTCGCCGCTTCTCTCGGCTCATCGAACAATCGGGAGCTGACCATGTTGTAAATGTAGAGGCTCTAGGTGACTAGCTCCTACCCTTTTCACGGTTGAATATTTGCTAGCAAAGGTCAGAGTGTGGTGTTTTCCAGGTTTGTCCAACACTGTCGTGCACTTTGGGCTGGTTTGTTATACAAGTACACTGACGGAAAGGATCGCTGTTCATCGTGTGCCAGTGGTCAGCCGCCTTCTTTGCTGTTGCACAAGCTTTTGCGGCTACCTGTTGTATTCAAGAACTGCTAGATTTACCACATCAAAGACTACAGAGAGCATTCAAGCCAGGTCTTTGCATCATTGTCTATAGTCGAGTTTCTGCTCTTTTGGTCCTTAGTTCTTTGTGTACTCTTCGCTTCACATCTATCCCTCTCCTCGAAGTAATTTTTGCGGTTAATTCACGTTCTTTCAACAATACCATCATTAATGGGCCATCTCCGCAATCAAGAATTCACAACATGAAAGAGCTACCAACAGCATTGGTTGCAACAAACAAACGAGTCGAAAGCTCCAGAATCGGGCGAGTCTCACATAGTTCACTGGTCTCTGGGAAAGACAATATTGAACATCTCCCTTCGGATTTCTCCCTTATGGCCGCCCCGCAGAATCCCGTTAAACCTCTTCCAGTGTAAATGCATGTTATCTATGCCGTCTCTCAGTGTTGGCTAACTTGATCAACCTACCACGGGGGCGGAGGACCGAGGGGAGGTGTCCAACGTTAACGCACTTGTGTTGGCACGGTCTGCGTCTGCTACGCCCCTGTATCCTATTACCAGCCCTGTTCTCGGCAGTACAACACGACCTTGGGTTACCAAGGGGACATACTTGGGAAGTAGATGACCTGCAGACTCGCTTTCCTTTCATCGAGAGCTCCACGCCAGGACTGCCTCTTCACCAAACAAGCCCTTCGCCAGCTGGGTGGCCTTACACCAACATCATGGTTTCGAGCAGGCCCAGGAGGAATAAGGCCAGCCATGTCTTCAGCTCATGCAAGATCAAGCGAATACGGTTACGAGGCGAAGGGGCGGCTCGTCATATCGGATCTGCCGTTGAACCCCAAGCACACAATGGAAAGGCTGAGATGACAGGCAGCTCAACATCCACGTCCCGGATTGCGGCGGGGCTACCCAATGCTAGACCTCGGGCCCACTGGCGAGTTTTCACCCTTCGTCAGTTCATTCTCACTGCCTGGTTGTGCCCAGACAAGTCCTACGTACTCGCACCTCTTCTCCATTGCACCAGGAAGGCCATCTCAAACGCAGGCTTGGACGTCCTAAAGGCGACTCCGCCACCCACTATCGATCGTACAGGCGGCTCCGGTTCTGATACCACTTCCGATGGTACTGTGGAATTCTCACTTGTCCTCTCCACGACCACGACCGCCGGAGAGTGCGGTCTCAAACAAAACGATGACCTCCACAAGAAGTGCGGTTACAATGGACAAGGTGTGCTCTGTCACCGCTTTGGTACCTGACTTCATGTGCACCGTCGTTGCCATACATCATCAGGGGTCTCCTGCTCTCTGTGTGAGTTTCACTCGTGAAGCAATGGTCCATGACGTTGGTGGTGCGCCCACTGGAGACGCACCCGGACTGGTCAGTCATCGCTAGCCAGTGAAGTTTACATCAGTACCAACCAACTATGTTCGGGTAAGCCTATCGATACTGTTCTTGCCAACACAAATCTGTCGAACGGACTATCCGACGCTGGAAGCAAAAATCAAAACCACGACATGTTGAAGAAAAGCAAGCACATCTCAGCACCAGCAAGGCTGCAAGCTTGGACAGGACGACGAGCAAGAACCATGCGGTCTCAAAGCGTCTCCGTGCTCGAGAACGTACGCAGTCGCAGCAGCCAGATGGGGCACTCTCTACTGGATGTGACTCAGACAAGGATACGGTGACATGGTCAGATGCGAGGGACTAGTCGTGATGGTTCGAGTGTCCGCTTCATTCTAGCATACTCGATGCTGAATGCTCTGGCGCGAATTAGCTTTATTAGCTTGCTTTCTACTAGCTTATAAAGCTTAATCACTTTCTAAACCTTCTAGCCTTCTAGATTTATATACTAGACGGCTGAATAAGCTTCTAATACTAGTACTAGCATTATTAAGGCAAATGTTTTATATTATGTTAGCTATATAACTTTTACATTTAGTCAAAATACCAGTTGGAAGTTTAGTTGGAAGTGGACTGTTTACTTGATTATTCTATCTAGACAATACTTATAATTGTATATATATAGATCTTATAGGATAATATCTCATATAAGAATAGAACTAGGAAGAATAAGATAAGCAAGACTAGTAAGCTGAAATGAGCGAGATTAGTAGACTGGTCTTAGAACTAGCCTAGTAGCCCCATACTAGGGTAAAGCCTCTTAGGGCTAAGGAACTGGCTGGCCAGCAAGTAATTACTTACTGCCTTGCCTGCATGCCCCAAAGCAAGACTCCAAGGCTTTCTAAAAACTAATCACCGTAATATTTAACACTCCCCTACAAGCTAGATAGCTATTTTAGCTGATAGCTTGCCAAGAACTTGTAAAAATACCTAATTAGCTAAGATTAATTTGTATGTTATAATACTAAGAGCAAGTTATAGCGGTAAGCTACATAGATAACTTGCTAACTTCTAGTAAAATTTCACCTATTTAGCAGCTAAAAAAGACAATTACAGCTACAATTAAAATCGCTAGCTTAGGACCTATATCCTACTATTTATGTGTTATAATGGTAAGAAATCTTAGTAATAAATTTACTACTATTAGTCAGGAAAGGTATTTGAAAATAAAAAAATCTCTAAATCTAGTAAAGCTAGCCTAAAACTGGTTGAACCAACTTCCTAATTAGGAATTAGGCTTAAAAAGCTAGCTAAAGCAGCTAGTAAACAAGCTACTTGAGGTTACTAATAGTAAATTAGCTTATTAATTCATGTAGTGGTTACTACTAGGTCTAATTTAGCTTTCAATGTTTTACAAGCTACTAGGTTTATATTAAACACTAGTAGTAAACACTCTAAGCACTAGATAGAATTTAGAAATACCTAGGTTAAACTAAAACCACTAAACTAATATTTACAAGTAGAACTAAACTAATTGTAACTATCCCTATTCTACTTAGGTGACATAGTAATTAGTTGGTCTAGTGGGCTACAAAGCACTATTGGCCTTTCTAGCTATTAGGCTGAATACATAGCACTAAAGAAAGTTGTTAAAGTGCTTTTATAGTTATAACACATAAAGTAATAGCTAATTAACACTAGCACTTACTAGAGATGTAGAGCACTATACTAGGACTAAGTACTTGGATATCTAATACTATTTTATTAGGAAAGCTAGCTATAAAGGGTTAGTGGTATTAGGATACATTTATATTACTAGCCGGCTAGCTAATAGCCTTACTAAAGCAATCTCTCTAAGTGAAATTACTAAAGTTACACAAGAAAGTAGCTTAAAAGGAAGCTAATTAGCTACTTTGCAAAGGCTAAAGTTAAATCGGCTAATTTGTAGGAACTAAAGCTAATTAGTTATTTTTACAAGTTCTTGGCAAGCTATCAGCTAAAATAGCTATCTAGCTTGTAGGGGAG
>Ga0181470_100060_pt1 | contig 22589 bp, 24 predicted proteins | sample InSIn5SAF170_FD_119082 | JGI IMG/M metagenome (GOLD analysis project Ga0181470, IMG submission 119082) | Clean room microbial communities from NASA Spacecraft Assembly Facility at Jet Propulsion Laboratory, Pasadena, California, USA -... ...
AGAGAAAAGCCAATTGACTACTGCAAGAAGAGCTGAAGCAGTTGTGAGCCGTCACTAGGTAGGGTAAAAAAGTTGTCCAGGTTGTGTATAAAATCTGGGGTAGCTAAGTGTGACTCTTCTCAACGCACTACTGGTCTTTAAATTTTGGCCAAGAACAACAATAAACCCTGACTGTGGCTCCGATGATCGGCATCAACCAATACCATCCATACCATATCAAATATGGCAATCTATGACTTTATATTATGGTGTCACATAGGTAGAGGAAAAGGAGGACAAGTGTCGAGGCGCTCGACCATTATCTGAAAATGTTGGAATGGTGAGGAGAGAACAAGTCTTGAGGTCCCGCATATCATACAAACCTGAAGAGCTGTCATATCACATCGTAGATATTGATTATCAAATTGAAAAGTTCTTGCTCCATTGAATCATTCGATATGAACAACAACCTTGAGTTCATCTCGGCGAAGTTTTGGAATTGCAATACTCTACATTTTGCTATAACACCTCTCGCGAAGGATTTATCCATATTCCTCCCTGTGCAATAGGTCCGGAAGGCCACATCTTAGGGCACTATTCACGCTACTAGTTGCCCATCTCCATCATTGCAGCTTCAATATCCTCATCATACATATCGTCATCATATTCATCCGCACCTCCATTTCTAATACCCTGCATCAAGCTACGCTCCTCTGCCTCTTGAGCCAATTTCAATGCCAGGATATCCTCCTCCTCTCTCTTCTCCTTGTGTTTGTTCAAGTCTTCAATACTCCACGTCGAGATACCGTCTTGATCCTTCGAGTTGAATGGCTGTGCCATATCTTTCAAGAACTTCTTTGCAGCCCCTACAGCTGCTTCCGTACTCATGTTGACTTCAGCCTCCAAGATGGCATTGTTGATCCATTTCGGAAGTTGATTCCTCTTCTTAAGAAATCTTTTATCAGCTAATATCATGATTCCGTAATCATCCTTTCCTCGCAAGACACGACCTAGACATTGTGCAGCATGACGCATTGCATCAAAAGACAAGAAGTCATTCTCGCGGATTCGATATTGTTCTCGCAAAAACTCCAGACGAGCCTTCAAGATACGCGACTCGGTGTATTGGAATGGGACACCGATACATAACACAGTTCGGCCATATTGATGATCAAAATCAATACCTTCACTGACTTTCCCTCTTGCGACACAAAGCAAAATAGCACCACGACCATTACAACAAGCAGTTCGGTACGTCTCAAGTGCGAGAGAGGTCTCCTGTGCATCAGGTGTTTCAACAAGGATAAGCTTATACTTCCAAACCTCATCTAGAATTCCCATACCCTGCCACATACTGATGATAGATTCCATGTAGAGATAAGACGGGAAGAAAACCACCATACCGTCAGGTGTCAGGCGCGAAAACTCAATAAGGATATTGCCATAGTTCCGTACAACTCCAGGGTCGTTACGCACCTGGAAGCCGGAAGATACTGGGTTCTGATCTGATCCACGCGTGACGATTAGCGGCAGGAATGACCTTCTTGCAAGCGTCATAGAATACGATTCTTGTACCACAGTATTGAATCCCAACATCTTGGGATACATCTCTAGTGGAGAAATGGTTCCAGACGTGATGATTACAGAACTGAATCTATCGAAAACTGGCTTGATTGCAATAGCAGCATCGAGACACGTGAAGTGTAAGACAGGATTTGGCACTTCTGCTGTGTCAGATTCGTAAGGTTCAAGGATGAGAAGGAATCCTTTTTCGTAAGTTGCTACAAGCGTAGCAAACGTGGCGACCTCTTGTAATGGTTGATAATCTTCGATGTTGGTAAGTTCAAGGGTCCGAACAAGCGATGTGAGTCGTTCAGCGCAAAACCGCAAAGGTTTCTTCTCGATGAAAGTATACTCTTTCAAGTGAGCCAGAAATGAGGGGGGTGTTTCTGAGATGACTTGCCGCACTTTCATCCTTGTCTACATATACGTCAGTATTGATTCTTTGGCACATTGAAGAGCACTCACCTTTAGATATTCAATGAAGCGCTTCAGGAATGCGATAAAGTGCTCAGCCCGACGAATATTTCCAGGCACAGCCTCTTCCAAGAGATCGTCTGGTAGTGCTGTAGATAGTTAGAAACTTTACATTCGTCCGACACATGCTCCCTCCACATACCGGGATTAGACATGAAAGCATCCTCCTGCCTTGCCTCATTTGCATCTCGCAAACCTTCAACCAACTTTGAATACTCATCACGCAGCTTATCTGCATCACTGACTCTCATTTCGGAGATCTTGGTCTCTAAATTTGAAGCACCGCGAGTAGCCTTGCGTAATGAGTCTTCGGTAATATCTGTGCTCAGCGACTCGATGCAGACGTTGTCAATGTTGTGCGCTTCGTCGAATACTACTATACAGTCGTTCGAAAGCTCTTTCGATACTCTTTCAGCAATCTTTGGGTCCAGAAGATAATGGTAGGAGTATATAATAACATTACAAAACGACATCTGTAAACTTCTTAGTGATTATGAACAAAACGCATAGATAGACTTACCATCCGTCGTGACGTGAAGTATGGGCATTGCTTGTGCTCTTCACCATATCGCATGATGCCATCTAGGGTCCATACGCCATTAGGTATTAGGTTGTGGGGTTCCAGAAGATCGAGATTCTGGCAGGCGTTAAAACACGGCGTGAGATGGAAAAGCGACAGAACTTACATCATGATAAATGCAGACTGGTACATCCTCTCCTCTCTCCTTCTTCTCTTTCACAAAGCCAGCCGTCAAACTTCGACATCGTGCATCGACGACAGCACCACTCTTTTCCCTCTTCACGGAGGGATGTAAGCAAAGATTTTTTCGACTTGTAAGTCCAAGTCCACGAAACTCTTCCTGGTATCCAAGCTGTTCGGCACGATACTTCATCAAAGCTTTCAACTCCGCCAGTGCTTTCTCGATTTCGGACATTGTACCTGCCGTCTGTCAGAACGCATGCCACCACCGTTGTAAAACAGCTCACGTGAGCAGTAAATGAGCTTTCGATGCTCTGGATAGTACATTTGGTAAGCTACGATTAGGGACAGGAGAGACACAGTCTTTCCTGTCCCTGAAGGCATCTCGAGAACACAATGACCTTTTGCATCGAGTGTTCCTAGGATCTCTGTCAGGATGAGGGTAAATCGCGTGACGGAAGGCTCATACTTTTCAGATCGCACATATAGCTTCACACGACCTAGCATTAGCTCCAACACCACTATTTCAAAGCACCACTTACGCATATTGCTCTGTCGGACAGGTCAGCAATACACTACATTGAGGTTTTGGCTAAGGCATCCTCTCCTACCTGGGTATATCCGGGGGTACGGAAACAGAACTGGCAGATCACTACGATTCCTCTCAGCAGCTGATTACAAGGATTCCGAGGCTCTGTATATGCACATACTCGATATTGAACTTCATGGTGCTGATTAGACTGTGCTCCGTAAATGATTGTCTTTCTCAATGAGTGCCTGTTAAACTAAAGCCAGGGATTCGCCACAAATTTAGTGAGTGAAGTGAGGCAGCAATATTTTCATCAGGCAACCAAAGCATTCGAACTTGAGCAATACTACCACTACTTGGTAAGATATTCGGTGAGGAGTAACGACATTGAAACGAATGAAGTTACTCGATATGTCGAGGTATCTCACTTCATGGTCAACAGAGAGCAGTAGTTTTTGATTGGTGGCTACAGGGTAGTAGTGGATACTCCAGTATACCATAATTCTTTATCGATGACCAGGGCTTTCATCTACGCAACATCACTGACTCCTCGAATATCACAAACTCTTTGCAGCTACCACCTTTGGTCTAGTAAGCATGATTTAAATCTCATGGGAAAGGCGCTTGAGTCATCTTGTCATTCAAAGTTCTGCGCCGATTCTATGGTATCAACATTTATCTCCACATTTACTTCATGGACTTCGCCAAAGCCCAGAAATTCTCCATCTTTGCTCTTTGTAGAGCCTCTCTTGCAGCACTATCTGTCTCACAAACTTTACTACCCCATTTCCTGAAAGCTCTAGCTTTCTGCTCTCCCTCGAAGACTAATACACACTTGTTGAGTGAGATGTCCTTTAGCTCCCCTTTCTCATCCTCTGCCTTCAGCCAGTCCTGCAACGCTTCTGCTCGGGCTCCATCTTTGATTCTCGTAGGCGAGTTTTCGGTCCAGTCAATTCTTTGTAGCATTAGCTTCTTATAGAACCGTATACTGTGCTCTCCACCTTCCACTATGACCAGATTGAATCGAGGATGCATTACGCATATGCCCGTAAGTGCCATTTGTTCTGCATTTTTGGCGATCTTGAAGCGATGCTGACCATTTGACAAGTTGTCTATCTTGAAGACGAGAAGATGTATACCCTTGGCTGCATCATCCGCTTGGTTCTTTGCCAGCTTTTCATGTCGCTGTTCCTTAGTAAGCTTTCGTTCTGCATTCGCTTGCACGTGAGTCTCATGTCGCTCTGCAATCTCGCGATTGACACGAGCCTCAACGGCAGTAGGATCCTTGACAGCTTCCTCTCCTAACACTCGCATAAGATTGCCCTTCTTAACTTTGGGAGGTGGCGCGGGCTCAAGGCCAAGTCGAATTTTAGCTTGTTGCTCCTTGAGGTCTGCCATTCTTCTTTGACGTCGTAACTTGGCTTGTTCCTTCGCTGTCAAGAACATAGGTTTGGGTGCAGGTATATTCTTGTCTTGCGGTGGTTCGAGGAGAACAGGATGTTGGATGTATTCGGATATGATAGAGTCCGGAGGCTCGATCTTGAGATACTTGGGGTCGTCGATATTATCATAGTTCTTGCCATCAACCAACCCTTCATCCCACCACTCGATATCTGGCGGCGCTTCCACCAAGAAATTCTTTTCGGTGTCGAGATCTTCGTCAATACCAATTTTTCGCGATGACTCTGCAATCCTCTTCTTCATTGCCTCAAGGGCAGCCTGCCTTCGTAACGCATTTGCCTGTGCAATGTATTTCCCCTTCTGGTTGAATATCAACTGTCTCGAGTTCCTGTTCTTCAACGTCGCAGTCTGCCCTCCCAAACTCATATCAAAATATGGATTATTACGGATCTCCTCTGTCGACGGACCAGATAAGTCAAGTTGCTTCTTCGGCTTCGGAGCAGCCTTTTCTGCTACTTGAGCTCGCGCATTTCCAATACTTGTTGCGAACTTTGGCGCGACCGATCTTGAAGGTTTAAACTGGCCCAGATCTTGTAGTGCAGGGTGCAAGTCAACGTTGAGACCTCCTCTGGCTAATATGGGATGTGGTGCAACATTCAAGCCTGTATTTGCTTTACTGCCTCCAACAGCAGCAGCTACTCTTGCCTTAAGGGAAGCAAGCTTGTCGGCAGCAGATTCTGGCTTATTGACACGGGTGGCAGAGTCCTTGTGAGGTGCCAGTATTGGCGATTTCCCACGGTCCATCTTGCTAATGAGAGCACACTGCTCTGAAGCCTGTCGCGAGAGTTGGATGGGTTCGAAGTGTGCGAGTTTGTTGATCCCTCCAGTAGCTCGCAAGCCAGTAAATTCTGTATACGATGTCACTATCGCCTCAACTCAACGTGAGAAGTGAGTTTGAACAAGACATGGGCAAATTATGTGGTTCAATGTTCATGAGTCTATGGAGAGGTCTTCGAAGTCCCATGCATTTTGATCTGGACAATGCTGGTTGCCAAGACTTGCCGATAAGAGCTCGATATCTAGAACTTTTTTTTCCTCGAAGACTGGACCGTCCACACCTTTTCACATATGGCTGTGCAATCCGCACGTACTTTCTACTGAGTCTCGAGCAGCAACTCCTTGGTTGATTGTCTGCTCATACATATCGTATCACGTTTTTCTCTGCACTTATGCGTCGCAGAGCCAATAACGATAGCGAGACAAAATGAATATCTCACAGCCCATCTCATCTGCGATCGAGAGTGTAGACTTCGCCTTCCTCTCCAGTGCAGAAATTAAGGCACTGTCGGTCAAGAGAATTCAAAATGGTGTCACATTTGATAGTTTACTGCATCCCGTGCCTGAAGGACTGTACGATCCGGCCCTTGGTGCGTGGGGAGATAATATGTAAGTGTCTAGACATGACATCGAATTGAACCTCAAATTAACACCTTGAAGCTGTACAACATGCAACTTAAACTCACACGCTTGTCCTGGTCATTGCGGACACATCGATCTGCCGACTCCAGTCTACCATCCTATATTCCTTGGACAACTTCTTCGCCTACTGCGATCGACCTGCTTATTCTGCCACCACCTTAAGATCTCGCGAAAAGAAATTAATCGATACATCTGCAAGTTACGTCTGATACAGCATGGACTACTCGACGCAGCAGAAGAAGTGGATAATATTGAAGTCTCAATGAATAAGGGTGCGGAGGAAAGTGGCAGCGATTCTGAAGAGGAGGAATCAGCAGTAGATGTTGTCATTCGACGGCGCAATGCCTTCGTAAAGCAATCAATAAAAGCTGCAAGGAATGAGCCATGGAATTGGAATCAAGAGAAGAATGAGGGAGTTGCAGATGCTCGACGAGAAGTGGTCAAGGCGTTCTTAAAGCTGATACCAGTACCAAAACGATGTAGTGGTTGCGGCGCAATATCACCAAACTTTCGCAAGGATGGATATGTCAAAATCTTCCAAAAGGCTTTGACGGCGAAGGAGCTGGCTAAGAACGCGCAGAAGAATTTACGACAAGTAAATGCCGTACAAGTATTGCAGCGCGAGACTCAGAAGCACTCCAAAAGCGATGGCCACGATGATATCGACGAGGCGATTGCCGACATTGATCTATCTTCAAATGAAGATGCTGAAGGTGAAGGCGACGAGCTCGGCGTTAACGGAGAAGTTGTGAAAGGATCAACAACTGCAACCAAGTCTAAGAGTGCTCCAAAGCCACAACAATATCAGAATCCACAGGCAGTTCAAGCAACTATGATACTTCTCTTCGAGAAAGAGCATGAGATCCTCTCCTTAATATACGACTCACGTTCATCTTCAAAGAAAGCATCAAGGGTCTCGCCACATATGTTCTTTATCGAAACTCTCCTTGTTCCACCTAACAAATACCGGCCAGAGGCACGGACAGGTGCGGGTGAAATCTCAGAATCGCCACAAAATACACTTTACAAATCTATTCTTAAGTCTTCGGAGAACTTTGCCCAGATATACAGGGAGATTACAGATCCAGACAGCGCACATAACCCAGCATATCGACGTCGAGATTTCAACGACCTTCAAGAGATTGGGTGTCAACTGCAGGAAGCTGTCAATTCATTGATTGATCGAGATCGTAATCCAATTCAAGGAGCTGCAGGCAAGAAGAACGAAGATGGAATTAAGCAAAAGCTCGAAAAGAAAGAAGGTCTCTTCAGAAAAAACATGATGGGAAAGAGAGTCAATTTTGCAGCACGAAGTGTCATTTCGCCAGATCCAAACATCGAAACGAACGAGATTGGTGTTCCTCCTGTATTTGCTAAAAAACTTACTTATCCTGAACCTGTCACAAGTCACAACTTCAAGGAGATGCAACAGGCCGTCATTAACGGCGTTGACGTTTGGCCTGGTGCAGCAGCAATCGAAAATGAAAATGGTCAAGTCATAAGCTTACGAACGAGGACGCCGGACGAACGCCTTGCCCTTGCGAATCAGTTGCTCGCTTCCTCAAGCAGCAACTCGAGTGGCGCTCGAAATAAGAAAGTTCATCGACACCTTACGAACGGAGACATAGTGTTGATGAACAGACAGCCTACATTGCACAAGCCTTCAATTATGGGTCATCGCGCACGTGTCCTACCTGGAGAAAAGACAATTCGCATGCACTACGCCAACTGTAACACCTACAATGCTGATTTCGACGGTGACGAGATGAACATGCACTTCCCGCAAACAGAACTCGCAAGGGCAGAAGCTATGCAGATTGCCGATACAGATCACCAGTATCTTGTAGCAACTTCGGGAAAACCACTCAGAGGTCTGATTCAAGATCATATTTCAGTGTCTGTTTGGATGTGTAATCGAGATACCTTCTTCGATCGTGCGTCTTACCAACAATTGATTTACAATTGCATTCGTCCAGAAAGTGGGCATGTCGTTGGCGACAGAATCCAGACTGTACCTCCGGCTGTCATCAAGCCTGTACCCCTATGGACTGGAAAGCAGGTCATAACAACCATACTTAAGAACATCAAGCCGGAAGATTGTGGAGCATTAACTTTTTCTAGCAAATCTTCGACTCCTGCTGACCGATGGGGAGACAAGTCCGAGGAAGGCATTGTTCATTTCAAAGATGGCGAATTTGTGAGTGGAATCCTGGACAAAGCTCAGATTGGACCTTCTGGTGGAGGTTTCATCCACTCCATCTACGAAGTGTACGGAGCTGCCACTGCCGGCAAAACTTTGAGTATTCTGGGACGACTCCTCACAAAGTATCTTCATATGAGAGCCTTCACCTGTGGTATGGACGATCTTCGACTAACACAAGCTGGCGAAGAGTCTCGCCGAAAGGCATTAGAGGATGCGTCAAAGATTGGTTTGGAAGTTGCGTCAAGATACGTAACACTCTCTGATCAGAAGCCGACCGCGACCGACCCAGAATTACTAAATCGGTTGGAGGATGTGCTGCGCGATGACACCAAACAAGCTGGACTTGATGCGATGATGAATAGTCGATCTGGAAATTTGTCTTCGGAAATCACAAAGGAATGTCTGCCCAAGGGACTCGTCAAGCAGTTCCCTCGCAATCAAATGCAAAATATGACTGTTTCTGGAGCTAAAGGAAGTGCCGTTAATGCAAACTTGATTTCCTGCAATCTTGGACAGCAAGTTTTAGAAGGAAGAAGAGTTCCAACCATGGTGAGTGGTAAAACGCTACCATCTTTCAGACCATACGAAACGCATATTAGAGCTGGCGGTTACATTGTCAATCGTTTCTTGACTGGAATTCGTCCTCAAGAATATTATTTCCATACAATGGCTGGTAGAGAAGGTTTAATCGATACTGCGGTCAAAACTTCCCGTTCCGGCTACTTACAGCGCTGTTTGATCAAGGGTATGGAGGGTCTGAAAGTCCAATATGACACCTCTGTCCGAGACTCTGATGGCTCAATGGTTCAATTTTTGTATGGTGAGGATGGTCTGGACGTCACAAAGCAAAAGCACTTGACCGACTTCGCCTTCCTTCTGCAAAATATTGAGTCGGAACTCTCCCAGCTGAAGTACGAAGAGCAAGGCTATGACACTATTTTCGAAGAGAAGGAAACAATTATCAAGAAGATGAAGAAGGCGCTGAAGCATGTCAAAGCTAACAGTACGAATGCACCCGACCCTGTTTCATCAATCTACAACCCAGCCAAATATGGTTTCGCTACATCGGAAAAGTTTTACGATGCGATGACGACCTACCTCAAAGAGAACAAGGACGGTCTTGTCAAAGACAAGGATACCCCAAATGGTGTTGGTGTTCGCAAGCAGCTTGAACCTGTTCTTGCGGCTAAATTCTTGAAGTCCGTCGTGGATCCTGGTGAAGCTGTAGGAATCGTCGCAGGACAATCTATCGGAGAACCCTCTACACAAATGACGCTCAACACCTTCCATTTGGCAGGCCACTCCGCGAAGAACGTCACCCTTGGTATCCCGCGTTTACGTGAAATTGTCATGACTGCTAGCAATCATATTTCTACTCCTGCCATGACATTGCGTCTCAACCCAGAACTTTCGCAAGAAGATGGTGAGCGATTTGCAAAGGCTATTAGTGTTCTATCACTGGCCGAGGTTCTGGATGAAGCAATAGTCAAGGAGCGTATCGGTCAGGGAACAGCCTTCGCTCAAGCCAAGACCTATGATATTCATCTCAAGCTCTTCCCTTCCAATGAGTACACCGAAACTTATGCGATCAGTGTCGCTGATGTTCTGTCTACTCTCGAAAAGAAGTTTGCACCAAGACTTCAAGCTTTGACGCGCAAGGCTTTGGGCAAGAAGAAGGGAGAGAAAGCGTTGAAGTCTGCTGCAAACACTGCCGCAGTTCCCGAAATTGGAGTTTCTGTTGGTAATGTTGAAGAAGGCAGAGCATCTGCAGAACGAGACGTTGATGATGACGATGACGATGAAGCCGAAGATGACGCGACAGGTGACAAACAAAGGGCCAACCGGGGTCAGGCTGTCAGTTACGCTGCCAACGATGATGACGACGATCGAGTGCAGAAAGATGCTGAGCTGGCAGAAGATAGTGATGAAGAGATGGAAGATGAGGGTATTGGTAGAAGTCCACGTGAGCCCGTTGACGACGATGAGAACAAAAATGAAGTCGCCGAAGAACGTGAAGGTCAAGTCATGAAGAATTGTACCGATGTGACACGCTTCAGATTCGACGAAGTCAATGGGGAATGGTGCGACATCTCGTTAGAGTACGATGCCGACATACCAAAGGTTCTCATGCTCTCAATCGTCGAAGAAGCACTTCGAAAGTCGTTGATCCAGCAAATTGATGGTCTCGGCACATGTACTTTCATCCCAGACGAAGAGCTCAAGGATGCATCGGGAGCAAAGATCAAGGCACCTGTTGTCCATACTAATGGTGTCAACCTGAAGGCTATGCAAAACTATGCAAGCTTCATTAACCCCAACACCATTTCTACGAACGACATCGCCGCAATGCTGACCAACTATGGTGTCGAGGCATGTCGCGCAACCATCATCCAAGAGCTGGCTGGTGTTTTCGGTGGCCACGGTATCAGCGTCGATCATAGACACATGAACCTCATCGCAGATTTCATGACCCGAGGTGGCGGTTTCAGCCCGTTCAACCGGAATGGTATGAGGGGAAGTGTCAGTCCCTTCATGAAGATGAGTTTCGAAACGACATTAGGATTCTTGGCCGATGCTGTGATGGATGGCGATTGGGATGACTTGTCAAATCCAAGTGCTCGGATCGTTATCGGTAGGATGAGTAAGGTCGGAACTGGTGCATTTGATGTGCTGACGCGGGTGCCTACGATGAAGGGTGAGGAGGATGCGATGGAGGAGTAATCTGAGTCACGATCTGAATAAACAATGGTGTCATGTCATATATTGGGAGCATGGATGGGGCACGGCGTTGGTGGTTATCATGAATTGAAAATGTTATACCTAGTCATTTGTAGTGAAAAAGTGAAAACTTTCATCAAGAATAGTTCCATTCGAGTGCGCTACGTGAATGATGGGGCGTCGACAAGGCAGGACCATTAGTAAGAGTGCCACAAAAGCATTCTGAATTCCCCTGGAGGCCAACTAGACACGGAGATAGCCTCGTTAGGATGCTAAAGAGCAGATATGACATTGACGATGACACCGCATCGCACAGATATTCGTTCAAGATGCGGTGTGAATCACATCTCAGTCAAGTCAACCGACTCGCCTCTTCTAATTAATCTCATGAATGTGCTCCTCACATATGGCAATGGTGCACATCACAAAACTCATCCACCACCAAAAAGAGATGAAGAAGCAGCGTGACCGTCATAGAATGACAAGTCACCAAAAGCCTGACGTTTCGTCGAGCAATCATGACGAGAAGGCTTCTCAACACCTTCGAAACACTGGAGGAGACTATAAAAAATCTCATGTGTTTCAGCAATCAGGTTATGATAAGATGCGATCGCGAGAGGGTAAGCAGTCGCAAAAAGGCTCACGCAAGACTTCACAGGATGAGAGAAGTGGAAATACATAAGTTTTAGGCCTACATTACGTCTGTGAATGTACAATTTCATGTTGCAATCGCTAGGTGTGATCATGGATTGCTGGAGTTGCGGTGAGGAATTGGGAGTGTGTAGAGAAGATGTGAATGCATGATACCCTCAAGGACTGTAGCACTCCAATTCCGCTAATGGCGATCACTAAGATTTGAGATTACAGTGGATGAAAGGCACTAGACGAATTACATTTTTGTGCCATGTCACTGAATTCAGGCAGCGGGTGGAAAGTTACCGTAAAAGAGAAGCCTGGAAGTCGCATAAAACAGGTCACATTTGGGAGCACGAACGAAGATTTAAGAACAGTGATTGAAGTGTGAAAGTCATGATCCATTGCTCAGCGCCCTACGCTGGCGTATTATCATAATGTACAACCCATTTGCAATATTCCCTTGCTTTGAAAACTCCAGATGACCCCCATGTGAACGAATAACCAGATCAAACCCAAGACGAACCCATCGAGATCCTCCAAGTCAATCAGCAACCTCCCATCACGACCGCAGAAGTATGCTCGAGATTGCCATCATGCCGGAGAGATTGTCAAGGCAAAAGCGCGACAAACAATCTACGATCGCTCACCACGGAGACGTCTGGCGAGCTGGATATCCTTAGACTGGATGGTGACACGCTTGGCGTGGATAGCGCAAAGGTTGGTGTCTGGAGGGAAGATGTTAGCAATTGTTTGATGATAGTGCAGTGATGAAGTGCAAGCATACCTTCGAAGAGGGAGACGAGGTAAGCCTCAACGGACTCCTGAAGAGCACCGATGGCGGATGACTGGAAGCGGAGGTCGGACTTGAAATCTTGGGCGATTTCACGAACGAGACGCTGGAATGGAAGCTTTCGGATGAGAAGCTCAGTAGACTTCTGGTATCTACGGATCTCACGGAGAGCGACAGTTCCTGGCTTATATCTGTGTGGCTTCTTGACACCACCGGTAGATGGTGCAGACTTGCGTGCAGCCTTGGATGCAAGTTGCTTACGTGGGGCCTTGCCACCAGTGGATTTACTGTTGAGTAGATGTTAGTGATGATCAAGAAGGATGCGATGATGTATGAGAAGAAGTTGTCGACGGGTTGTGATGTTGTTGAGACGCGTCGAGGTTGTCGCGTCATGAAGTGGGAAGATCCACCTTCAAAGAGGCAAACAACCACGGTCGCAAGAATGCGATCGCGATGATGATGATGATGATGATGATGATGAGACCACAAGTTGTGATGAAGATGATGATGAAGGAATAAAAGACTTACCGAGCGGTTTGCTTTGTGCGGGCCATTGTGAATGATGTTGTGTTGATAGATGTGGATGGAGGAAGAGTTGTTGGTTGAAATATTGATGGATGTGCTGAGAATGGAGAAGGGGAAGGAGGAAGTGGGAGACGGAAGGATACAAGTAGTTTCAGTCGCCAAGCGTTGATCGCGCTAGTGGGGATAATGCGAATGCGATCAACGGGCCCAAAAGAACATCAAAAGTTGCAACTTTTTCGCGGCTTATGATTGGTCGGTTATTGGCAAAGTGAACCTGCATAACATCAAAAACCACAAACTACGCCGCCACCCACCAACCAACCCATGATACCATAATCAAAGCACAGTTTGATCTGTTCACCTTGTGCGAAGAGTAGGAAATGCGCTCCGCATGACAAGCATTCCGGTTCACGAAATGGAGAAGCCGATGACTCATTTGTTTTGGTTGACATTTGTTCAATTCTCGTCATCTCATGCCTACGGTTGGACAAAAGTCAAGGTCACTTTACCCAAAGTGGCAATTAAGCATGGCAGGCAGTTTGCAAAGTGTAGAAGATACCGACTGACTGAACCATGATCTCTCTTCCTCACCTTTGGTATGAGTCAACACGATAGTTTAGTTTGATAATTTCACAGACATCGTTAGTAATAACCCTTAATGAGTACTCAATAATTCGAATTGCCATTCCATGCTGTGTGCCTGCGCACTCTCTTTGACGAGTGAACCATGTTCTTATTGCAGCCGTGACCATGTGCTTGTGAAGACTTGAGGTCAACACGATCAAAACCACGACTGACACGCTTGTTGCTTGATTGTGATGTGGCCAATCATCGTGCCTTCTGCCTGGTGGGATCTCTGATGTTTCCTGTTTGGGATGTTGTGGTCGACTCTTCCGCTTTGGGAACTAGCGTGGTGATTCTGCCCAGCAAGGCACGCGTCGTGCGGCTGTTCAAAAGAACGTCCTCTCCCCCTCCATCAGGATTTCGTATCAGCCAATCTATCATTCTCATTCCGCCAACAAACTTCCATACACGACTTTAAAGTCATCACCAAACTAAACATCTCTTCTTTCACCTCAACACCTTCATCATGACTGGACGTGAGTACTTCCCTCTCCACTACAACACGTTGCCCCACGTCCATCACTCTCTCTCTCACATCCTCATAATGACTTCGCGTCTTCACAAAAACATCATTGCTAACGCGTCTTCACAGGCGGAAAGGGAGGAAAGGGTCTCGGCAAGGGTGGAGCCAAGAGACATCGCAAGATTCTTCGTGACAACATCCAGGGTATCACCAAGCCAGCTATCAGACGTCTTGCTCGTCGTGGTGGTGTCAAGCGTATCTCAGCCAGTAAGTCTTCTCTATCCAACGTCCTCATGCAACCATGATTCTAACATCTTCCTTTCAGTGATCTATGAGGAGACCAGAGGTGTCTTGAAGACCTTCTTGGAGGGTGTCATTCGTGACGCTGTCACATACACTGAGCACGCAAAGAGAAAGACTGTCACCTCTTTGGATGTCGTCTACGCTCTCAAGAGACAAGGCCGCACCCTTTACGGTTTCGGTGGTTAGATGGTGTTTGTGCTTTGCGGTTTGCGGTTTCTGAATGTCTTACGAAATTACTCCCAAGGGTTGGGATGCGCATGGGAATGGGTCTTTGTTTTCAGGTGTTCTTGTATCATATGGTCTGGGGTTCAAGGTCATGGTTGATGGTCCCATGAGATAATCAAAACATCAAATCAAATCAAAAACTTCAATCACTTCTTGGTCTTCCATGTGCTTTGTGTTGTCAATCGCCCTTTCTGGTGTTGTGCTGTGAGATCTTCGTTTTCATGGTGCTGCTGCTGCTGCATCGTGTTGCCAGGTGAGTCCTGTCAATGTCTCGGGCTTCATCAAACATTGAATTTCCCTTGCTGTTGCGCCATTCCTGACGCCCGCTGTAGCCAACCATAGTTGTGAACTGCATCAGGCCGTCTCACTGTAGCAGTATATCCCCTTCTCGTGGGCCTTTCAATGTATTTGCTCCAAGAAATGCTTGATCGGGAAAACAGCATACTCTTTTACCTTTCTCTTCTCAACATGCCTCCTTCGTGATTGAGACTTGCAGCAAACAGCCATTTCCTTCTGCCTTCCGACAGAGGTGTCTTTGCAATGGTTATGAGATGTATGGTTCGCCAGCGCAGTAATGCAAACCTCTCCCGTCATACCTTGTCTCGTTATAAGAAAAGACGAATGTGGGACCTTTGATAATCAAGTATCAGACGCTACATAGGACATTCAACATTTAAGTGTCAAAGATGCATGTGGCGATGTTTGGGTGTTTTTGGACATTATCTGTCTGGTAAGCTTAAGGTAGGGAGACAACAACGAGTATCATTTGATGTATGGGTCCTTAATCCTGATGGTATCCTGAGCATGAATGTTCTGCGATTCGACGGTTATTGATTTTGGTGGTTGTTGTTCGTCGTGATGTCTTGCAGTCTTGCGTGCATCTGGTGAGTTTTTCTTCTTTGCATTCGAATATTCCATCCTAAATTGCCCGCGTTCATTTTAAATCGTGATAATACTATCATAACAATGGAGATAATCTAATGCTACTCTGTATATGTGAGAATGTCCATACTTGCTGGTATGGGTACGCGCCACCGTTGATTGATTTGGGTTAAATGGCTTTTCGATTTTAATATTGGAGTTAAGAAAATGATAAAGTATTGATATCACGAAAACTTCAAGACAGATCCTTCCAAGCTACACAGTATATTAATCGCTCCTGATGATTCATTTATATTATTTATGATGAGATTCATTTATTCTGCCATGATCAGATGTGTGGTTTTGCTCTTGCTTCAGGTTCTCAATATCATAAATCCTTATCATCCACAAGAGCAACCTTTAACAGGTGCCCTAGCACACAATCTACAAGCGGTTCAACAAGAATTATAGATCATATGCTCTAATTCTGAGAAATTAGCCAAGGCAAGTATACTGATATCATACGCTTTCTTGGTCGTCTACTTATTGTATGTTGTTGACCTGACAAGACATGACATCATGATGATTGCAACAGACATTTGTTAATACGATGTGGAACAGCACGCATCCTACCCATCTGAAACCAGAAAAAGATTGAAAGAAAAAACTACACAATGTCTACACCACCAGCCTCAGCGTCTACAGTTGCGCACGAGCTCCACCCAGATCCCAAAACTCTGACGGGGACATCTAAAAAGGAAGTTGATTACGAGCCAAAGCCTGAGAACTCTGTTTCTATCAGCCCTCGCCAACGAGATATCATCAACTCCATCACATCTCTGTACTCAGGCTCTGCATCTGAGAAAGACATGCTCGTCTACGCTGAAGATGCAGTCTACGATGATCCGCTGTCCTACTGCGACAACCGCTACAAGATAGCAGGACAGTGGTATGGGATCCCCAAGCTATTCAAATCATCAAAGACGATCGCAACAGAGGTAGTCAAGGCATCACCCGGAGAACTGGTTTTCAAGCTGCGGCAAGAGTATGTGTTGCAAGGTGGAATTGGTTCAAAGACTGTTGATAGCCTCGTGAGTTTGGGGTTAGAAGGTCAGGACGGTTCAGAGGTAGTCAAATACCACAAAGATATGTGGAATGAGAAAGACTACAGTCATCAAGGCGTTGGATTTCTGTTTAAGAAGTTGAATGGGGATTATTTAACGGGTATCACACAACCACCGGAAACCTTGTAAAGGGTATTCTTTGGATGCCTGGCAACTCACTTCTGCCATGAGGATCAAGGTTCACAAAACAGAATGCCATCAACAATGGCTTACTCTTTTCTTTTCTTCAGATCCTGTCTATATACGTCCTCATTTGCCAGTGTATCTAGCAGAAATATTGATAAGTGGAGTTTACGATACTTCCCTACACCTTGTTCATTCTTTCTATCTCTTACAACACCATTTTCGTGAGCTTTTCTCGTTTCCCTTTAATTCGTCACATTGGTTTAAAACACATTGGGACAGCTAGCGCTTGTAGCCAGCGTGTTTCTGTAGTCTTTGTAAGGATAGGTAACCCCTACTACCTGCATAGTTAGGACAAAGGTGTCATGATCTGGTCATATACTCATGCTGACGGAGAGACTGTGTCTTGGAGCGGCTCAACAGCTATCACTTTCGAACCCTAAACCATTTGCTCTGTATATCAATGTGGCCTTTCATTTCACTCAGTGGAGGAGTTCACCTTTCATTACGTGTAACATCTCCTATCCATATATCTACTTGGGTCCAGACTACGTGAGCTGGTCATGTCGAGACTCCAGGGATAGAGCAATTACTGACGCAAGACGTCTGAAATAGATGATGAGCATGGACGATGCGACAAAATTATCCGAAGAGCCCAAATTGAACTGCTCGTGTCTGGAATACCATGTCCAGAAGATTGGTTTCTGAGACCATGGATGATGTACTAGACAGCCGTTCAACTATAGATGAGAGATTGAACATTCCATCACCAGCATCAATTGTCGTGATGAAGTGTCTTGAAAGTTGCCGCATGAGATTCTGGAATCTTGCTAAGCGAATGGAGACTTGAAGGCCTCACATTGCCTTCTAGGTTTCCTACTTGACCTCTCGTGCTGGCTGTTTGACAATCGGAGCGACCGACGCAATGTTACCACCACACCAGTGATACATGGCAATAACGACAATATCGACGTCAGTCCGTCCAACCTTCGACGAAACGAGAATCAACGATTCATGAGAAAGCCACATAGGTAAGATGACATTAAGTGCATATGCCAAGACTAGGATATGTCGAGGTGTGCTTGGGTTGTAGCCTCGAGAGCACCACGATGATCGCTACAGAATATTCTTTGAAGTTTCTAGCAGGTTGCCTAAATGAGTCAAGAGGCTGTAGGCGTAATCGGTGTCGGCTGACAATGGACGATCAAGGTGGATTGATGTGTCTGATTGACCGAATTTGTGTACCGATCGACGTGGACACGAACGATCAAGGCAAATGGCTTCGGTCCTGGTTCGATTCTGCACGTCACAGTGTTAGGACATCACGTCTCATCTGTTTTCACGTTTTAAAGCCCTGCGTATCTGAACCTCGAGGTTATGGAGTGAGTGCAGGTTATGTCAGCCAGAAGACAGTTTCCTAGAGAAAGAAGCAATGATCATCTAATCATAAAGCCGTTGGCAGCAAAGATACTACCCGTGGCAAATATGAGTGCATCAATGATCGCCGAGAGGATGTTAGGCAACTAATTCTGCGTGGTCTTGTTCGTTGAAGGCTGTGAAGTATGGATCATCGAAGAAATATTGATGATGAGAAGATGTTGATCAATCAAACAGAACGACAAGATAATGTCCGAGGAGGACATCAAGAAAGTGTATATATAGATGGCTGCTCAACTCTCAATTACTTCTCGACATCAAATTCATCATAAAGACCTCACTCGAGTAGTTCAAGTTTACCATTCTCAACACAGACGTCAATCGCCAGACCAATTTTTTGCAACAACTAAACAAGCAAACCTTCAGCATGCAGTTCCGATCACCCCTCGTCTTCTCCTTATCCACCATCACTGCCTTGGCCAATCCTCTTCCCACTCCAGAGGATCGTATCAGCGATGTCTTGCCTGATGGGATCACTCCAGATGATGTACGTTGAATAATGACGTTCTGCCGTTTGATAATAAGCTATAACCACCTACTTTAGCGTCACTGTGTTTTATGCTAATCACACGGCAATATAGATCCCAGGCTATAAACCTGGCCTACCAATCATCATTCATAGTAAGCCACTCGAGGGCACACATTTGAGTATCATCAAGAGACAGGTATGCAGTCCTGGTCAGTGCGTTAATGGCACTCGATGCTGGCTGGGTTGCTCTGTAGGCTGTGGCGGCGTTTGCCTTCTTCAGTGCTTTCCATGGTAAGTGCTTTGCCCGCGGATTTAGTTTGGGATATAGTGCTTATACTAGGGTAGTGATGTCTAAAGAGCGGAAACTCGGAGGAATGACAGGATGAGAAGTACACATGGGATAGTGCAACCTTGTGAAGAAGAGATATTCCGACACTCTATCACCAACATAGCCTCCGATAGACATAGTACCGAAAGATTATTTTAGACTAGAATAGATGTCTTTATTTTACGCCCACCACCTGATCATTCATCATTCGAATCATCACTTCATTCGTGCCATAGAAATACTCAAGCACTGAATCTAATGGAGTGGGCATGGTGATGCTCAGGTCGTCCTTGCTATCACTGTCAGCAAAACCTCGTGCGGTGTATTATGTATAGACAAACAAGTTCTAAATCTGACTTATTTATACTGCACTAATGCAGCCGCCAATAAGTCTGAAAACTCACTAGTATTCTCAGAATAAAAGGCCTCTAATATAATGCAACATGTATTAGAGCAATTAACCGTATCCTAACTCCGCAAGAGCCTGTATCCAATTGCACGAAATCTCCTTAAATTCGTGCCGGTGGCACAAGATATATCAGCAGGTATATCTGACTTTCTATCGAAGTATCATACAGCGTTTGAAGGGTCACTGGTTGAACAAGGAGTGAGCGCAAAGCCTTACTAGAATATCAACGCAGAATATAACTAATCCTGGCGCAGTGATTCCCTATTGTCCATCGCCAGCATCCATGTTACATGCATCAAAACCCGTAAAGAAGACCGAGTGTTGACGATCGCTGCTACTCCCACAGTCTTGATGAACTGTCATTCTATCTGCCGTGCTCATTGCTGCTAGTGAAGGGAACACGCCTAAGATATATTCGAAACGCATGTTAGAGACTAGTGGTGTTAATGTCAAAGCTCCTAGAAGGATTTCTTGAGGAGTTTTTAATAATTATTGATCGAATACTGAAATCAAAGGAATTCGTTTTCAGCGGCTTAATTGTTCCAAAGTCGAGAAAGAGGCAGATCTGAGGAGCGCTGGCCTTACCCACTTTATTTTCGCTTTATAAATAATTAGGTTAAATCCAGCTGACTTAGCGAAGGTAGAGAATATTATAGTATACAGACATTCTATTTAGCATTAAATGGCGACTCAATTATGCTAATTACTATACACACGTACTTACCTCTAACTTATTTATATAAGTAGACAAAATGCTAGTCTATTATGTCATCTATTTGAGAAGTTTAGCGGCCTCTTCCTTAGATTTAGGATAATATTTACTACTATACCTAACATATCCCATGTAGGGTAGTAACAATTTCTCATAGGTTCTAAGCTAATACTATCCAAGACAAGAACAACAAGTATATCAATATACTTTGTTAACATAAGTAACTAATCTTCTCAAGTCTTCTAGAATTAAGCTTATAATTATAGCACTGATAGGATTATATAGATTCTATATCATAGAAGAGAGCAGAAAGAATGGTTTATAGACGGTAATCATGAGAGGCATACGTTATCATAATAATGACAATATATACACACACAAACATATATATATGTTTTAGTATAAAACTAGCAACAGGGTGTAACAGCATCTGTCACTGATCTGTTTCGGCTAGTGTTCGGTTAAGGCTTGGCCCAGAACCCCTATCTATATATAGTCCGTATCAGCCCTAAGTCTATTCCAACTCCTTAGTTTTAATATATTCTTCGTACTAGACCTATAGGACTACCCTAGTGAGCTATGATAGCACTAACGCCTATGTCGTTATATTATACATTAAAACTCCCTATATATTCTTCCCTAAATATTAGGTGTAGGTTTCTAATCTAGTGTGATATAGTTTATTCTAATGTCTATTTTCACTCCTCCTATAGAGCACCTTCTAGCCTACACTATAGATCTAATATAAAACTATTCTAACTAGTATTCTATATCTATAGACAACTTTCTAAAACTTCTAAAAACCCTTCTATGTTCTTTAGGCAAACCTTTCTATTCCTACCTTTTAACTCTAAAACTAATCTAAATCAAGTCTAACCTCCCTTAATTTACCCTTAAAATTTTTACTATGTCTTTTATACTATAACAACAACTTTAGGCACTCTAGTAGGAAGTGCTTACCCTCTAAAATAACCTTAACCTCCTTTAGACTTAACCCTATCTTTAAAAACCTCTCCTCCTTAACCCTATCAAATTTAATAGTAAAGCATATTATTTTAACACATAGCTTCTAGCTATTAGAGTAAAGCTATACATTAATCAGAACACATTCAGACTTAAACCAGATATAGCTATATTTTACTATATCTATAATAGACTAGAATCATAAGTACAAAGTCAAGTTCTACCACAATTAGCAAGAGCTAAGGAGAACAACCAATAGGACTATAAATTGATTCTAGGTCAGCTAGAACGCGCGTTATATAATCCCTATTATTACTAAGAAGTGGAGGACTATCTATATAAGCTATCATAAGGTACTAACTCTATAGCCAGATACATTTCAAAGTTTAAATATTTGCTATATAAAGCAAAGGGACATAAGTGGGATAACACTTATAAAATAGCTACTTTCTAACATAGTCTTTTAGGGACAATTAAGAATAGGCTAGCCTAACAGTTAGACCTGTGACAGCGGGCTGGTAGATCACGGAACAATGGGAATCGCAAGGGGCTATCACGCATAGAACTGTCGCAGGCTGCCGCGCATTGACAAGTCCCAGAGTTCTATAAAACGAAGGAAGGTCACTTAGATGAGACCTGACCTGACTCGGATGGGTTCCAGAGTTGTATATATACAAGTCCTATCACATTAGCTAGAAGGGTAGTTTTCTCTTTTCCTTCGTAATACAGCCTATAATACAGATCACGTTATCCGAACGTACGCACTCCCATATGCCTCTACTATCGTAGTGACCTTATCGTGCCGTTACATTAAAAGAGAAAACTCTTCTCCGCCGGGGACGGCCTGCTATAATATCTCACTCGGATTTGTCAACTTTCAGGATCTGAGCTGATTCGGATCAGGCTCGGACGACCCCTCCACAAGTCGAAAATCCAAAGGGTTACGTAATCAGAGACCACGTAAACGACCAGCGATATCAGGGTTTGGTATCTGCACAGGCAGCTGGTTAAAATTCGCACTGAGGTGTGTCAAGGGAGTGTTACTCAGAGCAGTAACGGAGACTTCTAATAACCCCCTAGTCGTAGAGGCTGCTACGCAGAAGATTAGAGAGAGACTTAAGATAAGTCACCCGGAACCCTCTTTCTTCAGTTTCAACATCGAAACAACCCCGACTCTTGCGAGGCAAGATGTCAGAAAACAGAGAGTCTATAAGACCCTCTAGCCCAGGTTCAGAGATTGGTTCTCCGAATCGGACCCGGGAAGCTTCAGTAGCCTCTCAAACCCAAAGACCTTCTTCTCACAGAAGAGGAAAGGCGAAGAACACTCGTGGCAATAGGAGAGATAATAGGGACTTCTCAAATCTAGAATCATTAAGAGGAGTTATACAAGCACTCGAGATAGAACAATCTAGGAACCGAATGCAGATCGAAGATATGGCGAATATGATCCGAGAGCTACACGGAACACTTACAAACCAAAGGAATATTCACGTATCAGAGATCAGACCTACGGTTGAGGCTGAGCAAATTCCTCAAATTTCTCGCAATCAG